>Ga0163144_10002728_pt1 | contig 40400 bp, 32 predicted proteins | sample OliLak19BULKMAT1_FD_123175 | JGI IMG/M metagenome (GOLD analysis project Ga0163144, IMG submission 123175) | Freshwater microbial mat bacterial communities from Lake Vanda, McMurdo Dry Valleys, Antarctica - Oligotrophic Lake LV.19.BULKMAT1 | ecosystem: Environmental > Aquatic > Freshwater >...
CACCGCCAAAATTGAAAATTGGAATTAGAAGCCGAAATGGTGTCGCACCTCTATCATAGCTATATAGGTCGTACCACCCACTCAGGCAAGTGGGTTGACACCGATAATAAAATGTGTTGGCGGAGGCGGAGAGATTCGAACTCTCGGTGGTATAACCCACACACGCTTTCCAAGCGTGCGCACTAGACCGCTATGCGACGCCTCCGTACCAGTACAATTTACACTATTTTTGTTAAAATGGAAGTGTGATACACTACTAACATAGGGTTTTTATAAAATTAATTTACACATAAATAAAATGAGTAATGTTTCTGATCTTAAATGGTGGGAAGATGAGTTTGTGTCTCGCAAGAGAAAATTTACAGAAGCTGAAAGATCTGCGAAGGATTGGGATTCAAAGGTGAAAGAAGTCGAAAGAAAAGTGGATGATTTCAAGAGAAAAGTCGAAGAGGATAAAAGAAAAGAAGAAAGAGATCAAAGAAGTTAGAAATTCGTGATTTATTATTTTATAAACGTAATTTAAATAAAACGGACGTTTCAATAAATTTTTTGGTATGGCGAGGCTTATTCTTGGTGCATGGCAGTAATTAAAAAAATTATACTCTTGAATAAAAAGGAAGGCGAGACTCCGCTAGAAGCGCTGGAGATTTTTCGTTCTAAGAATAAAGGATACAAAGACGTGCCTATGACTTATGCTGGCAGGCTTGACCCTATGGCGAGCGGGCTGTTGCTGATTTTAAGCGGAGAGAAAACCAAGGATAAAGATAAGTACCTAGCCCTAGACAAGGAGTATGAGTTTGAAGTTCTTTTTGGTTTTGCCACTGACACTTATGATATTTTGGGAAAGGTAGTTCATTCTAACATTCTAACGAACATTGGAATGAAAAATTTGGGACTGGATGTAAAGAAAAATCTAAAATATTTTATCGGCATATGGCAACAAAAATATCCTCTATATTCTTCCCCTAATATAAAAAAAGTAAGAGCTGGAAAATCAGTAGAGGAATTTAAAAGAGAAGTGACAGTGAAAAGTCTAAAGCTTCTTGGAATTCAAACAATTGGCTCTAAGCAACTTTTAAAAAATATTGAAAAAAGAATTAGCAAAGTAAAAGGAGATTTTAGGCAAGAAGAAATTTTAAAAATCTGGAAGAAAAATTTAAGCCTGGAAAAGCGTGAAGAATTTTTCTTAGCTAAATTTAGAATAAAGTGTGGTAGTGGCACATACATTCGAGGTATAGCTAATTCTTTGGGCCAAGAAATGGGCTTGTCGGCATTGGCTTATTCTATAAAAAGGACAAAGTTGGGCAAATGGAGTAAAATATCAGTATTATGACCCTTGGTTTTAGACAAGAATACAATAAGCTCAACAAAGCCCAAAAAGAGGCAGTGGATGCCATTGATGGCCCCGTAATGGTGGTTGCGGGTCCGGGTACTGGTAAGACTCAGATTTTGGCCCTGCGTATTGGTAATATTCTTCTACAGACTGATACGGAGGCTGATGGCGTGCTGTGCCTTACTTTTACCAACTCTGGAGTTTCTGCTATGCGAGAGCGTCTGCATAAATATATCGGCCCTACCGCGTCTCAGGTCAACATTTTTACTTTCCATGGTTTTGGTATGGAAGTTATAAGAGGGCACTATAGTGTTTTGGGGCTAGATACTCCACCGAAACTCATGGATGATATGGATGCGGTGGCTCTGGTTGATAATATTTTACACAACAATGATTGGCAGTATTTGCGTCCGCGTTCTAATTCGACACTTTACTTTAGGGATCTGAAGTCTTTGATATCGCTACTCAAACGCGAGCGCATGAGCCCGGAAGAATTCTTGATTGAGATAGAAACAGAAATAAAATCTTTAAAAGAAGACGAAAATAATACTTCTTCAAGAGGAGAGAGCAAAGGTCAACTAAAAAAAGAAGTTATAAAAAACATTGAAAGCTTGGAACGTACCCGCGAGGTGGTAAGGTTTTACGAGCTTTACGAGGAAGCTAAAAAAGAGGGCGAAGTAGAACTCTTGGATTATGATGATGTGCTTTCTTGTTTGGTAAAAATAGTGGAAGAAAGTGAAGATGTGCGAGATGAGATGCGTGAGAAATTTCTGTATGTGTTGATTGATGAGCATCAAGATTCCAGCGGTATTCAAAATGAATTTTTGAAAAAAGTTTGGGGTGAGACAGAAAGTCCAAATATCTTTGTGGTGGGGGATGACCGGCAGTTGATTTATGGATTCGGTGGGGCTTCGCTAGAATATTTCGAAGGCTTCAAAGATTCTTTTGGTAAAGCTAAATTGATTACTCTGACTGAAAATTATCGCTCCACTCAAGTGATTTTAGACGGAGCTCATGCTTTGCTTGAGAGCTCTATAACAAAAGAAAAGCTGGTTAGTAAAAGTAAAGGCACAGATAAAATCCGCTTGGTAGAAGCGGAATACGGAAGAGACGAAATAATTGCTTGCGCGCTCGATATACAAGAAAAAATAAAGAACGGGGTGGATATAAATGATTGTGCTATCTTGGTGCCCAAAAACAAACAAGTGCGAAGCACGGTCACTATTTTGAGGGACATGGGTATGCCTGTTTCCTCGATGAATACTTTAAGGTTTTTTGATTCCACTGTTGCGGTAGGGCTTGTGCGTGTCTTGAGAATTGTGGCCAATCCGTATGATGTGGTGAGTATTTCCGCCTCTTTGTTTGATAAAATTTCTGGCATAGATCCACTTTCGGCACACAAGTTTAGCTCTGAAAATAAATTGAAAGATTTCTCTTTAGCTGACTTTTTAAAAAACAAAAAACCTGCATTGTTTAAAGACGCTGACCCTGTAAATAATTGGTTCGATATATTGGCAACCTTCGTGGACAGATCTTCAGATTTGGGTTTGTATTCTATGATTCAAGTTATAGGGGACGAGCTCTTGCTTGAGAGGGTCAAGGATCACGATACCCTAGTTTCTAGGGTTGAAATTATTCGAACGCTTCTGCATTTAGCGCTTTCAGTATTAGAGAAAAATCCTCGCGCCATGCTTTCTGATTTTGTAGAATTCTTGGATAGGCTGGAAGTATATGATGAAAATATTCCTTTGGCGGTTTTTGGTAAAGATGAGGGTATCAAGGTTTTGACCTTGCATTCATCTAAAGGTTTAGAGTTTGATTATGTTTGGATTGCTCATATGGATGAAAGGTCTATCGCATCTGGCAAAAGACAAGCTTTTGCCTTACCAGAGAGTGTTGCTGTGAGGCAGGAACAAAAAGACACGGAAGTGCTGAAAAGACAGTTGTACGTGGCTATAACCCGCGCCAAGCGTTTTTGCACTATATCATATTCTTTAAATTCTTACACTGGAGGCACCCAAGAACTGGCGCACATAATCAGAGACCTGCTGACTACTCTTCCTCCTGAATTGTGGGAAAAGCAAACCAGTTCTGAAACAGAGAAATTAATCTTGAAACATGGTCCGAAAGACTATATAAAAAAGATAGAGCAGGAGCCCAACACCTTTAGCGCCACAGAGCTCTTGGTCTTGGTGAAGAAAGAGTATGCAGAGCGCAGGATTTCCGTATCGTTACTTAATAATTTTTTTGAGTGTCCTTGGAAATGGTACTTCCGTAATTTGCTTCAATTACCGGAAGCCAAATCTGATAGTTTGGAGTTTGGTAACGCTGTGCATGCATCTATCGATAACATTTTAAAGTTACACGTTATTCCAAGTGAAGGAGAACTAGTTGAGATAGTGAAAAAAGAAGTTTCTAAAATAGAATACAAAGATGAAAGAAAGCAGGCGGAGATTGAAAAAGAAGTATTTTCTGTGGTGTTACGCTTCGTGAAGAATCGGTTGGGAGAAATAAAAGAAGCCAGAGAAAACGAAAAAAGTACGCCGCTAAAAGACGATAGATTTCCACACTTAAATATTTACGGCAAAATAGATTTGGTAGAATATTTGGATGAATCAAATAAAGCTTCGGCGAAAAATGTGCGAGTGACTGATTTCAAAACCGGAACCGTGCGCAAGAAATCTGAGATAGAAAAGATAGACGAAGAAGGGCGGATGAGTCCGTACTTGCGGCAGCTGGCGATGTATTCATATCTGCTAGAGCAGAACTCAAAATCACAAATCAATGTAGTGGAAAGCAGACTAGAGTTCTTGGAAGCCAAAGACGGCGCGGAAGCTGTCTATGATCGAGTTATTACCCCCAAAGAAATAAGTTTGCTCGTGCAGGATATCATGGACTATGATTCCATGCTAAGCTCTGGTGCTTGGGTAAATAGAAAATGTAATTATAATTCCTACGGTAAAGACGCCACTTGCGAATATTGCCAAATGGCGGAAATTTACAAAAAATAAAATAACAAAAACCTTGTAATTTAGCCTTTTTGGCTATAAGATGTCTTTATGTTCAAGAAAGTTAATACTAAATCAAAAGAAGAGCTTCTACATGAATTGTCTAAGGAAAATTCTCCACGCAGGACTCTGTCTTTTTATCACTATGTTAAAATAGCTGACCCAAAAGTAATGCGTGGATTGCTGTATGATAAATTCTCAGAACTCAACTGCCTAGGCAGAATTTATGTGGCAGAAGAGGGTATCAATGCGCAGATGAATGTGCCCGTAGATAACTGGGCACTGTTCGATGAATTTATTCAAAGTATTCCAGAGTTTGCTCTGGTGCCCTACAAGTTTGCAGTCGAAGAGCGAGGCCATTCTAGTTTTATAAAACTCAAGGTAAAAGTCCGGCACAAGGTTGTGGCGGACGGGTTGAATGATAAAACTTTTGACCCATCCGACACAGGAGACTACGCTACTGCCAGAGATGTAAATGAAATGATCGACCGCGGAGTAACCTTGATAGATATGCGCAATTTCTACGAGGCGATGATCGGGCACTTTGAGGGAGCAAAGATAATGGATGTAGATACTTTCAGGGAACAGCTTGCAAAAGTCCACGACATGTTTAAAGAAAAGAAAGAGGAGGAAGTATTGCTCTATTGTACAGGGGGTATTCGTTGCGAGAAAGCTTCTGCGTGGATGAAGCATAATGGTTTTAAAAACGTAAAACACATCAAGGGTGGAATTATTGACTATGCGCGCCAGGTAAAAGAACTAGGCCTACAAAATAAATTCCGTGGTAAGAATTTTGTATTCGACGAAAGGCTGGGCGAGAGAGTGGGCACGGAAACTATTTCTGATTGTCAGGTTTGCGAGAAAGTTAAATGCGATGAGTATGTACATTGCAAAAACATACTTTGCCATGTTCTCTTTATTTGTTGTGGAGATTGCACGAGCAGACTTCGGGGCTACTGCTCAGGGCTTTGCATGCTTAGTGAAAAATTCCCAAAGAAATTGAATCAATTCATCTTTCGCAGGAATCGTCAGAAGTACGTAAATCAATATAAGAAGAACTATAAAAAGTTTAAGATTTCTACTACAGTAAAGTAGATTTTGTAACTATTTTTTGTTATATTGATTAAATGAATAAAGGCAGAGAACACCCTCTTTCTATACTGGCAAATCAGGCGTATCAGGCGTTTTCTGAGCTTGGTTTTGAGATTGCTATGGGCCCTGAGCTTGAGACTGAGTGGTACAACTTTGACGCTTTGAATGTAGGTAAAGACCATCCTGCACGCGATATGCAGGATACGTTTTGGATCAAGGATAGTCCAGGAAGTGTTTTGCGTACACATGCGACTAGTGTTTCTGCACGTATGATAGAAATTTCAGCAAAAGAAAATAGATTTCCTTCCGCATTTATAACTATAGGTAAAGTATTTAGAAACGAAGCAACAGACGTAACTCATGAAATGCAATTTTTCCATGTAGATGGTGCTATGATAGGAAAAATCGAGGACGGTATTTCTATGGCAAATTTGAAAGGCGTGCTAACTGATTTTTATAAAAAAATGCTAGGAGAAGACGTGGAGGTTGAATTTCGTCCTAGTTTCTTTCCGTTTACTGAGCCATCACTTGAAGTCTTCGCTAAGTTCAAGGGTCAATGGCTCGAGATGATGGGAGCAGGAATGCTTCACCCTAATGTTCTGTCAAACTTGGGCCTTGACCCTAAGAAAGTCCAGGGCTTTGCTTTTGGTGGCGGGCTCGATCGTATCGCGATGATTAAATGGGGCATACCCGATGTTCGGCTTTTTTATCAGGGGGATTTACGTATTAATCAATTTTGAGATGAGAATTTCCTACAATTGGCTAAAGTGGTATATACCTGATGCTCCAGATGCTCAAAAGCTTGCTGATAGTTTCACCTATCATCTAGCAGAAGTGGAAAGTGTCGAGGCACACAATGATGATTTTATTTTAGATATAAAAATTTTGCCAAATCGGGCGCATGATTTATTGAGTCATCAAGGCATGGCTCGAGAGTTGGCATCACTACTTAATATAAAATATGCAGATCCGACGGAGTTGTATAAAATACCTTCATCAAAACCTTCAACACTTTCTTTGAAAATTGAAAGTGAGAAATGTCGTCGCTACATGGGCCGCATTATTCGAGGTGTGAAGGTCGAACCTTCCCCAGGCTGGGTGGTGAAGCATTTGGAATCTATCGGGCAACGCAGTATCAACAACATGGTGGATGCAGCCAATATTGTGATGTTTGACTGCGGGCAGCCTGCACATGTGTTTGATTTGAATAAAATAAAAGGAGGAATTGTCGTGCGCCAGGCCAAGGAGGGGGAGGCAATGACTACCCTCGACAACAAAGAATGCAATTTAAAGGTTTCAGATTTGGTGATTGCAGACGACGATGGAGTGCTTGCCGTGGCTGGAGTAAAAGGTGGAAAGTCGGCAGAAGTGGATATAGAAACCACAGATATTATTTTGGAGGTGGCTAATTTCGACCCAGTGTCTGTCCGCAAAACAGCAAGTAGGCTAAATATTTTTACCGATGCCAAGAAGAGATTTGAGAATGATTTGTCCCCAGAGCTCGGGGGTTATGCAATGCGAGAATTCAGCGCCACTATTTTAGAGATGTGTCCGGGGGCAGTGTTTGAAGACGTGGTAGATGAATACCCTATAAAACAGAAAGAGCAAAAGCTTTCTTTTTCGGTGGACAAAATTGCTAAAATTTTAGGGGAAAAAATTTCTGAGCCCCAGATTAAAGATATTTTAGAGAGATATAGTTTTACATACAAAGAAAAAAATGGGCAGTTCGAGATTGCTGTACCTTATATGCGCCTAGATCTTACTCTTGAAGAAGATATGGCCGAAGAAATTGGTCGAATACTGGGTTACGACAAAGTAAAACCAAAAATTCCCAAGATTAATTTTCAGCCCAAGGTGAATGAAACTTTTGCCAAGATTTCCTGGGCTCGCAAGAAACTCCTTGAAGAAGGCCATTGTGAGGTTATGACTTATGCTTTCAAGGAAACAGGGGAAGTGGAGGTGCTAGCTAGCGCATCTGACAAGAAATTCCTCAGAACAAACTTAATAGATGGATTAATGGAGAGTATTAAATTAAATTCCGTAAACGCACCCCTGCTTGATGTCTCTGAAATAAAAGTTTTTGAGGTAGGTACAGTGTTTACTAAAGAAGGAGAAGAGATTCACGTGGCTTATGGTGATAAGAAAAAAGTTACCGAGGTTAAATTAGATGAGTATGCTTCGTCGACGAATGGTTTTCTTGGGTCCTCGGAAAAAATCCCCAGACCGCTCGAAAACCATTCGTCGACTTCGCAAAAGCACTCAGGCGAGGAGTTGTTTAGGCTATGGTCAACTTTTCCATTTGTTGCTCGTGATGTGGCGGTGTGGGTGCCGGAAGAAGTAGAAAGTGATCAGGTTTGTAAAGTTATAAAGGAAAATTCTGGGGATCTTGTTGTTAAAGGTCCGGAGCTTTTTGATGAGTTTAAGAAAGGCGACAAAATTTCTTATGCATTTAGAATTGTTTTTCAATCATATGAGAAAACTCTTACTGATGCGGAAGTAAATGAGTGGATGGATAAAACAAAAAGTCAGATAGAAAAAAAAGGCTGGCAGGTAAGATAGGTAGAGTTTTCCATCCCAAATCAGAAGAAGCCTGACGGGCCTTTCCAGCAGAAGGATTTAACGACTTGAAGAAACCAGTGTTTGATGAGAGCCGTCGCAACCTCGCGGCGGCTCCTGGAGAGTCAATATGTTTGAAGTAAATCTACTAGCTTTTGCTAGTTTTTTTGTTATAATATAGAGATATGGCAAAGGAGAAGGAAGCAAAAGGGCATCACTATGATGCCTCTGATATCTCGGTTTTAGAAGGGCTAGAGCCTGTACGCAAGCGTCCCGGAATGTATATCGGTACCACTGGTCCGGATGGATTGCATCATTTGGTTTGGGAAATTTTTGACAACTCCCGTGACGAGGCTATGGGAGGATTTTGCGATGATATCGAGGTTGTGCTTTTGCCTGGTAATAGAATAAGGGTCACAGACAACGGCCGAGGTATTCCGGTTGACATGCACAAAAAGACCAAGGTCTCTGCACTTGAGACAGTCATGACCACGCTCCATGCTGGAGGAAAGTTCGGCGGAGAAGGCTATAAGGTTTCTGGAGGTTTGCATGGAGTAGGTGCATCTGTGGTGAATGCTCTTTCTGTTTATTGTAAGGCAGAAGTGCATCGAGACGGAGGTAAACACATGCAAGAGTATTCTCAAGGCAAGAAAAAGTCTGCGGTAAAGAAAGTTGGCGCTTCCAAGCTCCATGGGACGATAATCACCTTTGAGCCAGATGTTGAAATATTTGGTGATATAAAATTTGACTGGATGACTGTGGTTAACCATATTCGTCAGCAAGCATACCTCGTTAAAGGTCTTAAAATTTCTATTTTGGATGCTCGCGCTGAGGAAGGCCATATCGACGATAGTGATGTTTTTTATTTCCGAGAGCTTAACTTAGAGATTCCATCTTTTTCTTTTTATTTCGAAGGAGGTTTGGTGTCGCTTGTAAAGTATTACAACAAACTGCAAAAGCCAATTCACAATAGTATTTTTTATATCGACAAAGAGGCTGATGGGGTAGGGGTAGAGATTGCTCTTCAGTATGTGGATGATATCGTTGACCGCATAGTGCCTTTCGCTAACAATATTTACACTAAGGAAGGCGGTACGCATGTTACTGGGTTTAAAACAGCCCTTACTAGGACCCTCAATACTTACTGCAAGAAAAACGAAATGATGAAGGAGTCCGAAGGAGGATTCACAGGAGAGGACGTCCTGGAGGGCCTTACAGCTGTTATTTCAGTTAAATTGCGGGAAATACAATTCGAGGGTCAGACCAAGGGTAAGCTTGGAAGCATGGAGGCTCAGGGGGCCGTGGCCACACTTTTCGGTGAGGCTTTTTCTGCTTTCTTGGAAGAGAATCCAGATGATGCTAAGGCAATAATCAACAAGTCCATACTTGCTCTAAAGGCCCGCAAGGCCGCCAAGGCCGCCAAAGATTCAGTCCTACGCAAGGGCGCACTAGAAGGTATGACCCTGCCAGGAAAGCTGGCGGACTGTCAGAGCAAAAGCGCAGAAGATTCTGAGTTATTCATAGTAGAGGGAGACTCTGCGGGAGGTTCTGCCAAGCAAGGCCGTGACCGCCGCACACAGGCAATATTGCCACTCAAGGGTAAGATTTTGAACGTAGAGCGTGCACGCATAGACAAGATGCTTGCTTCCAAGGAAGTTAGATCTTTGGTTATCGCCATGGGTACATCTATTGGAGACACTTTCGACCTGGACAAAATTCGCTATCATAAAATTATTATCGCAACAGACGCAGACGTGGACGGATCGCACATCCGTACATTACTGCTGACGCTTTTCTATAGATATTTCAGGGCTATACTTGATGCTGGATATATATACATTGCTCAGCCACCACTATATAAAATTAAAAAAGGTAAAGAGATTTTCTATGCATATACTGAAGATGACAAGACAAAGATAGTTGGCAAGGATGCCGAGGTTGTAGAGATACAGGAAGTTGATGCTGACTCAGACTTAAATCAGGTAGTTGAGGAAACAGAAGCTGAAGAGACAAAGAAGAAATCAAACAAAATCCACATTCAGAGATTTAAAGGTCTCGGAGAAATGAATCCGGAAGAACTCTGGGAGACCACTATGGACCCTAAGAATCGCATACTCAAGAAGGTCAACATCGGTGACGCAGAAGAAGCCAACAAAATCTTTGATATTCTGATGGGCTCTGAGGTTCCGCCACGAAAATCCTTTATTCAATCCAATGCTAAACTAGCGGAGATAGATATCTAGTGGCTTTTAGTCTCCTCCACAAGCCTCTTAGGCACAATAATAGAGGCTATTATGTAGCCGATGACTGCTGGCACGAATGCAGTCATAATTGCTAGCACCAAAAATGCTAAACGTAGAAGGGTAGGGTCGATATCGTAATATTCTCCTACTCCACCCAAAACTCCAGAAACTATTTTGTTTGTATTTGATTTATATAGTTTTTTCATGAATTTATTTTTATTTTTTACTTTTGATTTCTTCTAAAAACTTAGCTAATAATTCTTCCTTAGAAATTTGACCGAGTTGGCCTAGGTCGCGAGATTCGAGGGTGACTTTTCCAGCTTCGATTTCTTTGTCGCCTATGACTATCCAGTAAGGTATCTTGTTATTTTTGGCATCACGAACTTTTGAACCCAAGTTTGCATCTGTATCATCGAGCTCCACCCTTATTTTATTTTCATTTAATAGCTCATAAATGCCTCTAGCGTATTCATTATGACTTTCTCGCACCGGAATTATTTTGACTTGCACAGGTGCAAGCCAGAGGGGGAAGGCACCTTCGTATTTTTCTATGAGGAAAGCCATGGTCCGTTCGATGGATCCTATGGATGATCGGTGCACCACGAAAGCTCTTTGCTTCTGTCCGTTTTCTCCCATAAAGTCCAATTCAAATTTCTGAGGAGAGGAAAGGTCGTACTGTACAGTAAAAGCCGTGTCTTCTTTACCATTAGCATTTTTCATCTGGACGTCTATTTTGGGTCCATAAAAAGCAGCCTCATCTTTGGCCTCAATGAAGTCAACATTTAATCCCTTCATTAGGTTTCTTAAAAGACCTTCGGCTTTTCCCCAGCCAGCGTCATCTTTGAAATACTTTTCTGTGTTTGCGCGGTCTCCTAAAGAAAGCCTGTACCAGTAGTCTTTGCCGTACTCGAGCCCTAGTACACCGTTGGCGTAACTTATCAAATCGAGCGCCTTGCCCATTTCACTGACAGTCTGTTCTTCATCTTTACAGATGATGTGGGCATCAGACAAACAGAAGGAGCGTACTCGTAAAAGACCCATTAGTTCTCCTGATTGTTCGTATCTATAAAGTTGGGCTAGCTCGGCGATGCGCATTGGTAAATCACGGTAGCTTCTAGGCTTAGTGAGGTAAAGTTCAAAATGGTGGGGGCAGGTCATTGGACGAAGCATGAATTCATCTTCGTCAATTTGTATCGGAGCATACATAGAGTCCTTGTAGTGTGGGTAGTGTCCTGATTTTTTATATAGATCAAGTTTGGCAATATCTGGAGTGCGTACATGTAGATATCCTCTTTTTATTTCTTCATCCACGATAAAGCGTTCAAGTTCTCGGCGAACCGTAGCTCCCTTGGGTAGCCAAAGTGGTAGGCCTTTACCTACCACGTCGCTAAAAGTGAAAAGTTCTAATTCCCGTCCAATTCTTTTGTGGTCTCTGCTATCATCTTTTTTATCTTCTTTTTCCATGTTCGTATAATATCATATTCTTATTGTTCCGCTAGCTGTAAACGTTTGCAATTTAGGTTTTATATGCTAATATATAAAGACTATGGTAGTACGAATGAGACACACAAAATCGCATACAAAGAACAGGCGCTCACATCATGCCCTTAAAAGCGTTGTATTTGCTAAATGCGAGAACTGCAGTGTTCCTAAAAAGGGTCACACCGTATGTTCCAATTGTGGATTTTATAGAGGCAAAAAGGTGTTAGATTTGGTAAAAAAGACAGAAAAGAAACAAAAGAAAGAGAAGGCGAAAGTAGCACAGTCTAAATAGTTATGGCTCCCTTTGCGCATAAAAGATTTGCGCTTAGTGTGTGTCCATAAATTATATTCACTAGCGTTCATTAATTTATGGCAAATAGGCACCTTTCAAGATCAATAGTTTTACAGACACTTTTTGAATGGGATTTTAGTGGTGCCAAAGAGGGCTCTAGTATTGAAGAAGTTGTTAAAAGAAACTTAAATGAGTTCGCTCCTGGGCTTGAAGATGATACTTTTGTATTTTCTCTTGTAAAGCAGGTACTAGCCAAGTCTGCTGTCATAGATGAAATTATTAAAAAGGCAGCACCAGACTGGCCTATTGAGAAGATCTCCGTTGTAGATAGAAACATACTAAGAATCGGCTTAACAGAACTTCTCTTTAGTGAGCGTAGTCAGGTGCCTCCCAAGGTTGCCATAAACGAAGCCATAGAGCTTGCGAAGACCTTTGGCGGAGAGAATTCAGGTAAGTTCGTGAATGGAGTCCTGGGTGCAGTGTACAAAGAGCTTGGTGAGCCAGGCAAAGATGAAACCAGCAAAAACAAGAAATCCAATGGACCGGTAGACATAACTAAATTACCTGTTGAGAAATTTGGCGGAGCCCTTGTCTACGCCTCAAAAGATGGAAACTTTCATTTTGCTTTTGTTCATGATGTGTTTGGGTACTGGACCTTATCTAAGGGTCATATTGAGGAAGGAGAGACCGCTCAGGATGGAACAATCAAAAGAATAAAAGAAGAAATTGGACTGGATGTTGTTATCAAGGAAAAACTAGGAGAGAACAGCTATGTGGCTTCACACCCAGAGAAGGGCAAGACACTGAAAAAGGTTTGTTATTTTTTGGCAGAGAGCGATTATAACCCGCTGGCACTCAAAGTATCTGGAGGGCTAGATAATGCTCGCTGGTTTGAGCTTAGGGAAATTCCCGATTTAAGGATTTATAATGACATTATTCCTCTTATAGCAAAAGCAGTAGAGATGCTAGCCAAGGGAGAGTTAAAAAATTAAAGTACATAAAACTATGATAAATTTTTCCGATTTTGAAAAAAAGACCGGGGTGAATTTTAAAGATAAAGATTTACTCAAACAAGCTTTCATTCATCGTTCGTATATTAATGAAAACGGTAATACTGGGCTTTGCCACAACGAAAGGTTGGAATTTTTGGGTGACGCAGTGCTTGAGCTCGTGGTGACCGACTTTTTATACAAGAAATTTCCAGGCTATACCGAAGGAGAGCTAACAGCCATTCGGAGTGCTCTGGTTAATGCAGTTATTATTTCAGAAATCGCACTTGCCTCTGGCATGAACGACTTTTTACTACTTTCTAAGGGTGAAATGAAGGATATGGGTAAAGCCAGGCAATATATTCTGGCCAATACCTATGAGGCTTATGTGGGGGCAATCTACCTCGATCAGGGCTATGATGTGGCGGACAAATTTGTGACAGAATCTCTGTTGCCCCAGACAGATGAAATAGTGAAGAAAAAGCTTTGGCGTGATGCCAAATCCCTAGTTCAGGAAAAAGCTCAAGAGTATGTGTCCGTTACTCCTGTTTATAATGTGTTGAGCGAGTCGGGCCCAGACCACAACAAGCACTTTACCGTGGGAATATTTTTCGGTTCTGATTTAATAGCAGAGGGTAAAGGTAAGTCTAAACAAGAAGCGGAACAGAGTGCTGCACTTGCTGCTCTTACGGTCAAGAATTGGCTTGACTAACAACTAATATGCGATTACGAAATCTTGAGCTGAATGGTTTCAAATCTTTTGCGCAAAAGACAAATTTGGAATTCCAAAGTCCTGTGGTTTGTATTGTGGGGCCGAATGGTTCAGGCAAGTCGAACGTTGTTGAGGCGTTTAGATTTGTCCTAGGAGAGCAGTCTATGAAGTCCATGCGAGGCAAGGCGGGCGCAGACCTAATTTTTAAGGGTTCCAAGAATCTCGTAAAGAGTTCCAGGGCGTCAGCTACTATTTATTTCAATAATAAAGACAAAGTTTTCAAGCTTGCAAGTGAAGATGGAGAGAATATAAATTTAAATTACGACACTTTGAGCATTTCTCGCGAGGTTTTTGCTGATGGGTTAAATAAATACAGTTTGAACGGTACTGAGGTTAGACTCAAGGATATCAACAATCTCCTTTCTTCAGTGAATATTGGTTCTTCAGGGCACCATATAATTTCACAAGGTGAAGCAGACCGTATTTTGAACGCTTCACCGAGAGATTCGAGAGAGATAGTAGAAGACGCGCTGGGCCTTAAAATATATCAATATAAAATCCGAGAGTCTGAGAGAAAACTAGAAAAAGCCACTGATAATATGAAAGAAGTTTCTATGCTTCGTAGAGAAAATGCCCCACATTTAAGTTTCTTAAAGAAGCAAGTCGAGAAATTGGAGAAAGCTAAAGAAATGCAAGTAGAACTTGCTAGTCTGTATAGAGAATATCTACAGAAAGAAAATGTATATTTAGAAAAAGAAAAGAACGCCTTGTCTGGCGAAAAGTTAAGACTTGTGGCAGAAGAGGAAGAAGTCGTGGCTAAGATTGACGCCACAGAAAATCAGACTTCTGAAAAGCAAAATTTAAAGATTGGAGAACTTCAAAAAATAGAGAGGAAGATTAATGAAATTAGGTCACTCAAGAACGAGCTGGGTCGCAAGCTGGGTCGTATCGAAGGAATGATCGAAATGGAGGAAGCAAGGATAGAGAAAGACCCGGAGGTTATTGCTATTTCGCAAGAAGAGATTAGAAGTATTTTAGATGAAGTCAATTTATCTATCAATCAGGCAGTTTCTAGTGATGATATTGCTGAGATTCGGTCTGTATTGGCACGTATTAAGAGTATTTTAAATAAATTCACCCAGGTCCCGATCGGCGCAAGGAATGAAAAATCTATTTCTGTGGTGGTGGATTTAAAGGAAAGCCAGAAAGCAGTCTTTTCTGAAATAGATAAAATTGAGCAAGAAGAGACGAGTATGGTTAGCGCTGTTGAAGTGTTAAAAATACAGATTAATGAAGAGATGCAGAGTTTGCGGGATAAAGAACGAGAGAAATTTTCTTGGAAGGTTCGCCGGCAAGAGATTTCTTCAGCCTTGAGTCTGGTCCAAATGAAAGAAAGTAACCTTTCTCAAAGGAGAGAGACTTTTGAAAATGAAATAAAAGAAGGCCACGCACTAATTGGAGTCGAGGTCCTTGCTTATCGTAATTTCCAGTTTGAAGGCGGTATTGATCCTGTTGTGCAAGAAGAGCAACGACGTAAAATAGAGAGGATTAAAATAAAACTCGAGGATATGGGTGGTGGGGGAGGGTCAGAGATATTTAGAGAATACGAAGAAGTACGAGACCGCGACGTGTTCTTGTCCAAAGAGATGGAGGACTTGGGTCATAGTATTGAGTCATTGGCTAAGCTTATTGTGGACTTGAAAGAAAAGATTGATTTTGAATTCAAAGAAGGCGTCAAAAAAATAAATAAAGAATTCCAGGAATTCTTCTCTTTGATGTTTAACGGTGGTACTGGATCGCTTTCTATTGTGGCTCAGCATAAACGCAAGCGTGCAAGTAAAGATTTAGAAGATGAAGATGAGATGCTTGTAGCTGAAGAAGGAGAGGCCCTAGAAGAAGGGATAGAGATAAATGTGTCTTTGCCACATAAGAAAGTCAAAGAGCTCCATGCGCTTTCAGGTGGTGAGAGGTCGCTGACTTCTATCGCGTTACTTTTTGCTATGTCTCAGGTAAACCCACCGCCATTTCTAATACTAGATGAAACAGATGCTGCCCTAGATGAAGCCAACTCTAGGAAATACGGAGATATGGTCGAGAGACTTTCTAAGCATTCTCAGCTCATTGTGGTTACTCATAACAGAGAGACCATGTCGCGGGCCGGAGTGCTCTATGGTGTCACCGTAGGTTCTGACGGCGCCTCGAAGCTTCTATCAGTACATTTCGACGAAGCCACAGCAATTGCAAATTAGGCTTTAAAATAGTATCCATACATTCAGAGTATTTGCGATTACAGTTTCAAATAGCGTAATGTATGTAGTATTTGCGTTAGGTCTTTGCGTTAGGTCTTGCCTCACGCAAAGCATTTTGGTAGAATTCAACCATGTCTATACGTAAAGTTAATTTTGCTCAGGGTGAATATTATCACATATATAACAGGGGAAATAGCAAACAGAGAATTTTTCATGATGATCAGGATCATCGACGCTTTGTTGATTTGCTTTATATATCAAACAGCTCTAGTAAGTTTAATTTATACGATTTAAACCGTAACCATAATTTTAATATTTATGATTATGAAACAGATAATCCTTTGGTGGCTATCGGTGCATATTGTTTAATGCCAAATCATTTCCATATTCTCATAACTGAAATAGAAGATAGTGGTATAAGTAAATTTATGCAAAAACTCGCCACTGCTTATTCTATGTATTACAATAAAAAATATAAACGTACTGGGGGACTATTCGAAGGTAAGTTTAAATCGGAGCACGCAGATAGTGATACATACCTTAAATATTTATTTTCTTACATACATTTGAATATAGTAAAACTTATACAGAAAGATTGGAAGGAAAGGGGAATCAGGGATAAGGAAAAAACATTAAATCATCTTAAATTATATAAATATTCAAGTTATCTAGATTATTTAGAAATAAATCGTCCTCAAGGAAAAATTCTAAATGTAAAATTATTTCCAAAATATTTTTCTACCCGAAAGATTTTCACTGAAGAAATTTTTGAGTGGTTAACTTTCAAAGATTTAGACCAAATTACTCTTGCGTTAGGCAAGACCTAACGCAAAGGACTCGAAGCTTCTATCAGTACATTTCGACGAAGCCATAGCAATTGCAATTAGTTTAAAAAATTATTTCCCCGTATTCATTTAGAGTTACACCGAAGATCCCGAAGTCTTCCGTGGATAGTTGATTGATGTTGTATATAGCAATTCCCTTAGGGTCTGGATGGGGGATGCCGTAGGCGTCTATTTCAAAAGGATAGACCTTGCCAGAAATAAAAGATCCATCTTTTCTGAAATTGACCTCGAGTAAGGCAGAAATTTTAAGCGTACTTAGGGTGGATACAGAATTAGCTGAAGCAAAGTTACCCAGAGAGTAGGCGATTATCTTTTCTTTATATCTTTCTATTCCTCGCAGTACATGCGGCCCTGAACCGACTACTATGTCTGCACCAGAGTCTATGGCATTGTGAGCAAATGTGCGTAGGTCGCCACGGTTTTCATTTAAGTACCACTCGATTCCCCTTGGGGTGTGGGCATATTTTTCTCCCTCACCACCACCATGGAACATTATCACTACGATGTCAGCATTTTGGTCTGCTTCACTAATAAGGCTCGCAATAGTCTTAGTGCTTTCCATGTTGTTTGTCCAAGAGTAATTAGAAACACCTAATACGCCGATAGTGATACCTTCTTTTTCAATATAAGTTACCACGTTTTTTATACCACTTGAGGTCAGCCCAGATTGGGCTATTTTATTTAAAGTATCTTCTTGCCCGACTTTTCCGAAATCATTAAAATGATTGTTCGCAATGTTTAAGACATCAAAAGAAGCATGTTTAAGTAAATTCAAAAATTTCATATCTCCATTAAAGGCAAAGCAATTAGAAGATTCAATTCTACACTTAGAATAGACATGATCAGTCGTTACTCCTTCAAAATTTCCCATCATTAAATCTTGAGCCTCGGTGTATGGCTTAACGTATTCGAATATATTATCGAAAGCATCAAGGCCGGGCATAATATCACCCACGAAACCAATGCTTAGGGTCTCTTTGTCTTTATTGGCTTTTATTTGTGTCAGTATTCTGTTAGGCTCCTGTGTTTTTGTCGGCTGGGTTGACTCTAGGGTGATTCTTTTGTTGTCCGATATCAACCCATAGGCTAAATTAACTCCACGTAGAGCTACGTAGCTTATGCTTATTCCCAAAGAGAAAGCGATAACAATCCAAATGAAGTGACTTGTGCGTTTTTGATGCATTTTATATGTTGGTTTTTATTTCAGTAAATTGTTCGAATTCTACTTGTTCTTCGGGCCCGGAGATAATCTTGTCTGGCTGGAAGAGACTGTTCATTTTCATTACGTTTTGTTTGGTTGTCATTCTGCCGTCCTCCCAGAGTTTTATTTCAAGCAGCATTCCTTCCATTGTTTCAGGACTAAATTTTTGATCAAAAATAAAATTCCCCAGAGAGTAAGCAATGAAGCTATCTTTGTAAACCTGTATTTCTTGTATGACGTGTGGGTGGTGACCAATAACAATTTTTGCTCCTGCGTCCACAGCTCTTTTTGCCAATGTTTCCTGTCTTTGGTTATGGGTTGGCTTGTACTCATCTCCAAAGTGGAATGATACCACAAGAAAGTCCACTTGATATGATGCGTTTTTTATTATCTCATCAAACTTCGGATTGTTGGTTAAAAGTAGTCCAGCGGTTTCTTCTTTGGCTGGCATCCAGTGAGGGCCCACGTCTGAGAATCCCAGATAACCTATTTTAATCCCGTGTTTTTCTATGATTGTAGGCTTGATTGCTTCCTCTAGGTTTAGCCCTGCACCAGTGTATAAAATTTCATTCTCTTTTAGTCGGAGTAGTGTGTCTGTAAAAGATTCTATACCCCAATCTGCTACGTGGTTGTTCGCCATAGACAACACGTCTATTCCGGCACCTTTAAGCGCAGGTATTACTGATGGGTCCATCTGGAATGAATAAAGGCTACCGCCATCTTTACCTTTATCTGAAGCAGTTCCTTCTAAATTCGCAAACATTATGTCAGGCTTCTTAATCATCTCCAATTTTTCAAAAAGCATTGAATAGTCCCCATTGAAATTTTTCATTACAGAACTTTTAACTCCGCGATCCAGCATTAAATCTCCAGCAAAACCAAGTGTTACAAAGTCTGGGGTTTTGGGTTCTGGTTCTGGTGGTGGAATTACTGCAGGCGGCTTTTCTGGCTCTGGGGTTTCACTTGCAAGAGCCTTGGTTCCGTAGGAAACATTTTTCTTTAAGTATGCAACTATGCTTTCGATATCTTTTTGACGGTCCGTGCTTCGGAGTATGGTTATAGCAATTTGTCTGGGTTCTAAAGCAGAAAGAGGCAGAGAGAAGACGAAAGCGCCGGTTTGTCTAGCTTCGCTCGTATAGCCGCTTTTTCCACCTAAATATCCTTCGGTTCTGGCAAATTGGTTATTATTAAACCATACATGGCTGTCATTTTTGAAGCTTCTATTTGTTGTTATTTTGAAAATTTCAGAATTTTGCTCATAAATATGTTTTGTAAGTTTAAATAAATCATTAGGAGTAGATTTGTTCTGGGAGGAGAGTCCAGTAGGGTCTTCAAAGCTCGTATTTACTAGTCCCAGGACTTTTGCTTTCTCGTTCATTTTGTTCACAAAAAAGCTTCTACCTGTATGTAAAGCTAAGGCTTCTGCTGCGTCATTGCTCGACTCTAAAAGTAGAGGATACAACATGTCGTTTACTGTTATTTTCTCATTTACTTTAAAGTTGCCATTTTTGCCTTCTGTGTCTAGAGCCAATTTTGAGATTTCGACTATTTCATCCCTTGTGATTTCTCTTTTTATTTCTGAGGCCACAGTTGCCGTCATGAGCTTAGACACTGAGGCGATGGGGAGCCTCATATCTTTGTTTTTCTCAAGTATTATTTCACCAGTTTTCACATCTGCCACAAGGTAAGCAAGGGCCGATACGGATGGCCCTGTGGTTGTGTTTTTTCTAAGATAAACATACTGCGGGGCTTCTTCTGTTGTTGTCTCTGAAGACACAGCAGAAGCATTTGTAAATATTGGACTTGATTTTTCTGTGTCTACTTGAGTGTTTATTATTATTGTTGCCAAAGAAGCTAAAAATACTCCAGACATCACAGAGACTAGGGTCAAGAATGCTAATTTAACCTTATGTTGTATTGTCGTATTCATGCCAGCATGTAGTCTATTGTTTTACGTTCAAGGTCAACCCCTCGAACTCTTATTTTTACCTTATCACCAAAACGGTATTTGGTTTTTTTCTTTTGTCCCAACAATTCAAGCTTTTTCTCATTAAATACATAGAAATCGTCTGCCATATCTCGCACTTTTATCATTCCTTCACATTTTGTTTCTAATTCTTCTACGTACATGCCCCATTCAGTGATCCCGCTTATGACTCCTTCAAATGTCTCGTTAATTCGGATGGACATATATTCAACTTGCTTATATTTGACAGATGAACGCTCTGCTTCAGCGGCACGCTTTTCTTGCTCAGAAGCCGTGCGAGACATTTTCTCATAAAAATTTACCCTTTCTATTATATTCTCCTTGCTGTTTTTTGTTCCTAGTATGTGATCCATAAGCAGTCTGTGGACTATGACGTCAGGGTACCGTCTGATCGGGGAAGTGAAGTGGGTGTAGTCTTTAAAAGCAAGCCCATAGTGGCCAATGTTTTTAGTAGAATAAATTGCCTTAGCCATACTTCTAACTACTGACCGTTGAATAGTGTCTTTCATTGGATTTTCGCCGTTTTTTGAAGCTAGTTTCGCTAGTATGCCGTTTATTTCGTGTGTGGGTATTAATCCATCTTTGAGAGATACTTTGTATCCTAAGCTTTTCAAGAAAAACGCAAGGTCAGCCATCTTTTCTTGGCTTGGTGTTTCGTGGATACGGTAAATAAATACTTCTTGTTCTTTGCCTTTGTGTTTCGAAAATACTTCCGCAACTTTCTTGTTGGCTAAAAGCATGAATTCTTCTATGAGTTTGTTCGAGTCTCCACGCTCTTTCTTGATTACTTTTATTGGAGTACCCTTTTCGTCCAGCACAAATTTAATCTCTTCTTGGTCAAGAAATATGGCTCCATTTATGAATCTTTCTTTGTTTAATTTTTTTGCTAGACCATTTAATATAGAAAGTTCGCGGTGGAGAGGTGTACCTGGTTTTTTGATTGAAATCTCTGCTTCTTCGTAGGTGAATCTTTTCTGCGAATGTATCACAGTTCGTCCAAACCAAGACTTTACAACCTCTGCGTTCTGATTTAATACAAAAACCGCACTCATAGTAAGCCTGTCTTTATCTGGCACCAGGGAGCATAGATCGTTTGATAGTGCTTCGGGTAGCATGGGTATCGTTCGGTCTACCAGATAAACAGAAGTTCCACGTTCACGAGCTTCATGGTCAAGGTCGCTTCCAACTTTTACATAATGTGATACATCTGCTATGTGTATACCTATCTCGTATTCTTGGTTGCCTAGTTCTTTGAAAGAAATTGCATCATCGAAATCTTTTGCGTCATGTGGATCTATGGTGAATGTCAGGGTTTGTCTGAAATCTTTTCTGTCTTTCAGGTCTTCTGGTTGTATCCCTCGTTTTTTTACTTCTCTAGCTTCGCGCTCTACATCCTCTCCGAAGTGGGCGTCAAATCCTTTTTCGATTGCGATAGAGTGCATCTCGACGTCGTTGTTGCCAGGTGCGCCCAGAACTTTTATTATTTTGCCTTCTGGGGCCTTGCGAGGATCTTTCCAAGAAGTTATCTCTACGAAGACCTTTTGCCCTTCTTGCGCTTGATTTAATGATTCTTGGGGTATCAATATGTCTGTGTACATCTTTGTGTCATCTGGTTTCAAGAAAAACAGGCTGTTTTCTTTTTCCAGGACTCCAGCAAAACGTGTTTTAGCACGTTGGATTATTTTACTCACTTCTCCTGTTTGCCTGGATGATCCCTTGGGATGCAGGATAATTTCTACGGTATCCCCATGCATGGCTGTATTTAAGTGTTTAAAGTCTATTTCTGGATCTTTACCCACGCCTAAATCTGGAACTGATACGTATCCAGTGCCCTTGGCGGAGATCGAGATAACTCCCTCTGTTTTGTTTGTCGGCTTGTTTTTCATAATTCAAATATAACACATAAATTTGTGTTTTGCCCTTATCTTGGTGGTTGATTTGCTTTTCGTATAATTTATGCTAGACTCATTTAACTATGTTAAAAATCAGATTGCAGAGAATAGGAAGAAAAAACGACCCATCTTTTCGGGTGGTTTTAACTGATTCTAAAAACAGCACCAAAAGTGGAAAGTTTTTGGAGATTTTGGGCACTCATAATCCAAAGGCTGGTAACCATAAATTTAACGATGAAAAAATAAAATACTGGATATCTAAAGGAGCCAAGCTTTCAGATACAATGCATAATTTTTTAGTACGCGAAAAAGTCATACAAGGTAAGAAAATAAACGTTTTACCCAAAAAGAAACCCACTGTTTCTAGAAAAGAACTAAAGACCAAGAAATAGAGTTGCTTATAATTCTTGATTGTTGCTATACTATATGTAGTAGCGCATTTGCTTTTGGTCGTACGCTATTAAAATTATAAAAAAGAAATATTAAATCCCTGAAACACTATGCAAGATGCTGATAAGGTATTTTTAGAGTATGTGGTCAAGGCGCTGGTTGACAACCCGAACGATGTAAAGATTGATCGAGCTGTTGACGAAATGGGTGTGCTTATTTCTCTCACTGTTAATCCTGCTGATATGGGCAAGATTATCGGTAGAATGGGAAATACCGCCAAGGCTATCCGAACACTTCTTCGTATCATTGGTATGAAGAATAATGCTCGAGTTAATCTCAAGATTAACGAGCCGGAAGGAGGCATGAAACCAGAAGGCTACAGTAATGGTCCATCAATCAAAACGATAGACCAAGCAATGGAAGACCTGAAGGGAATCTAGCTTTTAAGAAAAATCGTGATATATTGATATCACGGTTTTTCTTTTTGTCCCTTTATGCGTTTTCATATAATCACAATTTTCCCAGAGATGTTCGACTCTTATCTCAAAGAGTCTATTTTAGGGCGGGCCATAGTGGATAAGAAAATTTCGGTTAAATTCTATAATCCACTAGACTTCTGTGAGCCTAAAAAGAGGGTAGATGATAGGCCTTACGGAGGTGGTCCTGGGATGGTACTCCGCCCGGAGCTTTTCTTGAAGGCTTTCACTAAAATACAAATTAAAGACAAGAAAAAAGTAAAAATAATTTTATTTTCAACTTCTGGTAAGAAATTCGATACAGATTATGCCAAGAAATCCGCTGAAAAATACAAAGATATTGTTTTAATCTCTGGCAGGTATGAGGGCATAGATGCAAGGGTAGGGAAAATTCTAAAAGCGCAGGAAATTTCAGTGGGGGACTATGTGCTTACGGGCGGAGAACTGCCAGCCATGATTTTAATTGATTCCATTTCGCGTCAGATTCCTGGAGTCTTGGGAAAATATGAATCACTTGAAGAAGAACGTGTTTCAACGAGCGAAGTCTACACTCGCCCTGAAATCCTAAAGTGGAAAGATAAAAATTACAAAGTCCCCAAGGTCCTTCTCTCAGGACATAGGGCAAAAATCGATGAATGGAAGAAGAGAGAGTAAATTGGTCACTTACATAGAAAATACGCATATGCTACAATCTTATGTATATGGGGAATAAGGGATATGTTAAAAAACTAAAAACTTTTCTGGACGGGGACACTGCCGAGGCGAAAATAGCTACCGTGGCCTTGTGTGTGGTAGCCGTAGCTTCTTTGTCTGTCTTGGTATTTGTGGCTTCTGCTATGGGTAATGTAGTGCAAGCTTTTCAGATGTTCAAGGGTACTGAGAAGTACTCAAAAAGACAAATTCAAAGCGCCGTAGAAAGCTTGAGTCGCCAAAAGCTCATAGAATACGTGGAGGACAAAAATGGAAAGACCGTAGTGAAAATTACAAAAAAAGGGGAAACGAGACTTCGGGCTTTTTCGATTGATTTAATAGAGATTAAAAAACCAAAAAAATGGGATGGGAAGTGGCGGTTGGTAATGTTTGATATTCCAATGAGATTTACAAAAGGTAGGGAAGCATTTCGATATCATTTAAAAGATTTAGGTTTCTTTCAATTTCAAAAATCGGCTTGGATCTATCCCTACCCTTGCGAGGATGAGATTATTTTTATTGCAGACTTTTTGGGCATATGCAAGTACATAGAAATTCTCACAATTGAAAGTATTCTAAGGGATCAAAAGCTAAGGAGACATTTTCATTTACAGATTACATAGATTGCTTTTACATAGAACTCTAGCATATGCTGGAAAGTTATGTATAAGGTATAATTAGGTAGTAGTGGCTAATTGTTCCTCCATTCTAAGAGAAACAGTCATATGTGTGTGCACATTACCACATTACCTTGGCATGTTGACTACCGTCCTCAGGGGGGGGGGTACAATATACATTATGTTAGAAAATAAAAATAACGGAGAAGTTTTAAGTCGAAAAGATCAAGCATGCAATTATGCCAACAAACTATTGGCGGAAGCTCAAAGTGAATTGGATCGAGAATTGGAACAGCAAAGGTATTACAGAGAAAGACCATTGGGTAGACCACCCACTTTTAATGGTCCTGTTGGAGACGGAGGTATGGATATTCAAGATCGCGTGACAGAACAAGGGGCTTATACTGAGGAAGCAAATGAAAGGGATTATTATAGTTCTCCTGAATTTGAGGACAATATGAAGTATTTAGCGTACAAGGTTGAAGTCCTTGAACTCGCTGTGGCAGATATCACAAAAGGAGACCACGAAGCAGTTGAAAAATATTGGCAAGAACTCCAGGAACCCCCTAAATAATTCTTAGATTTGACAAAAGATTCTAAATCTGTATACTGTATTTGATTGTAATTATATTGTGTTTCGGATGCAATCTCCGTTTTATTATCAAGCTTTTATAAGAGTTAGTTAATAATTGTCCGAACAGAGCCCCTAAGAAGTTAGAGAAAAGCATTTCTTTTGCTGTTTTTCTTTTGTTTTTTATGGCTTTCATTAGGACTTAATCAAGCATGCTAAAAACACAAGTGCGTCCGAAGAAGTATTTCTCTAGGTACAAAAAGCCTTTGATCGAATTTCCTAATTTGATTCAGGCTCAAGTCAAGTCATTTGAGTGGCTTATAGAGAAGGGGATAAAAGAAGTGTTTAAGGAATTTTCTCCTATATCTGATTATTCCCAGAAGAAGTTTCAACTAGAGTTCACTTCCTTTTCTTTGGGTGAATCAAAATACGATGAGAACCATGCAAAAGTAAACAAGCTCTCTTATCAGGGCTTGCTCAAGGCGCGTGTAAAGCTAACAAATAAAATATTAGGAACAGTTAAGGAGCAAGAAATTTTTATTTCTGAGCTTCCTTTGATGACCCCACATGGGACATTTATAATCAATGGAGTTGAGAGGGTTATCGTGCCACAGCTCGCACGTAGCTTTGGTGTGTTCTTCACCGAGTCAGAAAACAAGGGAAAGAGATATTTTGGTGCCAAGATTATTCCAGCCCGAGGAGTTTGGATCGAAATAGAGTCTGAGTCTGATGGAGCAATATACGTAAGAATAGACAAGAAAAGAAAGTTTCCAGTTACAGCACTGCTTCGTGTCATGGGATACAACACGCCTGAGATGATGGAGGAGGCATTTAAACATAATCCTATCGAGGCAGAAGCCATAAAAGCTTGTCTTTCTAAGGATTCTGCAAAGACTCTAAATGATTCATATATTGAAATATATAAACGCCTGCGAGACGGTGACATGGCGACAGCTGAAAACGCGAAAGAATTCATCGATTCTTTGTTTACAGCAGAGAGGTATGATCTTTCTCCTGTAGGAAGATTTAGGTTTAACAAAAGATTTGAAAAAGGTATGGATGAAGAAGAAATGGCTCGTCGTACTATTTCCAAAGAAGACGTCGCTTTGGTTGTTTCTCATATAATACTTTTAAATAATACTCCAGATGCAAAAGCCGATGACATTGACCACCTAGGACAGAGACGTGTACGTCTTGTAGGAGAGATGCTCCAGCAAAAAATCCGCACAGGGATGATGCAGATCAAAAGAAACATTCAGGATAGAATGTCCATTATTGATGTGGATACAGCGATGCCTATTCAGATAATCAATCAGCGTCCGCTTCAGGCTCGCATTAAAGAATTCTTTACGACCAACCAGCTATCCCAGTTTATGAGTCAGGAGAACGTATTGGCTGAAACGGAGCACATACGTTTGCTTTCTGCTTTAGGCCCCGGAGGTCTGACACGTGAGCGTGCGGGTCTTGAAGTTCGTGACGTGCATCCTTCTCACTATGGTAGAGTTTGTCCTATTCATACACCCGAAGGCCCTAACATTGGACTTATTCTACACTTGTCCACTTACGCTCGAATCAACGAGTTCGGCATCATCGAGACTCCATATATTAAAGTTAAAAACGGTAAAATAACCGGAGAGATAGTCTATCTTAATGCTCTTGAAGAAGAAAAATATAACATCGCGCATGCTGGTATTCCTTATGATGAAGATGGCAAGATTACTTCAGATAAAGTCGCTGCCCGTGTTAAAACAGAGCCAGGTACCATTTCTAAAAATGAGATAGATTTTATTGACGTTGCCGCCAATCAAGCTTTTTCTATTGCAACTTCTATGATTCCATTTTTGGAACACAATGACGCTAACCGCGCACTCATGGGAAGCAACATGCAGAAGCAGGCAGTGCCTTGCGTTTTGCCTGAAGCACCTCTTGTTGCCACTGGAGTTGAAGATCTTGTGTCACGAGATTCCGGTAGAATAGTTTTAGCCAAGCAAGAAGGTGTTGTGTCTTATGTGGACGCAAGACAGGTTGTAGTTACAGGTAAAACTGAGACAACATATCCTTTAGTTAACTTCCTCCGAAACAATAATTTCTCTGGATTTCACCAGCGACCTTCTGTAAATGTAGGGGATAAGGTTTCTAAGGGTGCAGTGCTCGCTGATACTTCTAGTACCTCAAATGGTCAGGTTTCAATAGGTCAAAATGTTTGCGTGGCTTTTCTTTCTTGGTCTGGTTCTAACTACGAAGACGCGATAATTATATCTGAGCGTTTGGTTAAGAGTAGTAAGTTTACGAGTATTTATATAGAGGAGTTCATATGTACTGTTCGTGATACCAAGCTTGGACCCGAGATAACCACTAGAGATATTCCAAACGTTGGAGAAATAAAACTGAAAGACTTGGATGAAGACGGCGTGGTGCGCATTGGGGCAGAGGTTAGAGAGAACGATATATTGGTAGGTAAAATTACCCCAAAGGGAGAAACTGAACTTACTCCAGAAGAAAGATTGCTCCGATCAATATTTGCCGAGAAAGCTCGCGATGTCAAAGACACGTCTCTCAGGATGGAGCACGGAAAAAGAGGAAGAATTGTTGGGGTTAAAGTTTTCTCTCGAGACATGGGGCACATGCTTGAAGCAGGAATAATTAAAAAGATAGTTATTGAAGTTGCTCAAATTAGAAATATTTCAGTTGGAGATAAACTTTCTGGAAGACATGGCAACAAGGGTGTTATTTCAACAATCCTGCCAGAAGAAGATATGCCATACATGGCGGATGGAACTCCAGTAGATGTAATACTGTCTCCGCTCGGAGTCCCTTCTAGGATGAACCTGGGTCAAATATTTGAAATCCATCTAGGTATGGCTGCTAATACTTTAGGTTACCAAGCGATAGTTCCACCTTTCTTGGGTGCTGAACAAGTAGAAATAAAAGAAGAATTGAAAAAAGCAGGCCTACCAGAGAATGGAAAAATGAAATTGTTTGATGGACGTACTGGTGAGAAGTTCGACCAAGACGTGGCCGTGGGTTATATGTATGTGTTGAAACTGCACCACATGGTAGAAGACAAGATCCACATGCGTTCTATAGGTCCGTACTCATTGATTACTCAACAGCCCCTAGGAGGAAAGGCTCAAGGTGGAGGACAGAGATTTGGAGAAATGGAAGTCTGGGCACTTGAGGGATACGGAGCGGCTTATACTTTAAGAGAAATGCTTACCATAAAGTCTGACGATATAATGGGTCGTTCTCAGACATTTGATTCTATTATTAAGAACGAACTCATTAGGTCACCTAATTCTCCCGCATCCTTTAATGTGATGTTAAATTATTTGCGTGGACTTGCACTTGATGTCGATCTAAAGAAATCTGTGGATAGAGATTTAAAAGAAAAGAATTAAAAAATAAATTTTAAAAAATTATGAAAACTCTAAACATAACTGACTTTGATCACATCGCACTAAAGCTCGCATCTCCCGAGCAAATTAAGGAATGGTCCTATGGAGAAGTGACCAAGCCTGAAACGATAAATTATCGTACAGGTAGGTCTGAGCGTGGGGGCTTGTTTGACGAGAAAATATTCGGCCCGGAAAAGGATTATGAATGTTATTGTGGAAAATATCGACGTATAAGATATAAAGATATTATCTGTGAAAAGTGTGGAGTTGAGGTTACTCGTTCTATTGTACGTCGAGAGAGAATGGGTCATATTGAGCTTGCGACCCCGGTGGCACATATTTGGTTCTTGCGTGGAGTGCCATCAAGAATGAGCATTCTGCTTAATGTGCCAGTATCAGACCTTGAAAAGGTTATATATTTTGCGGGATACATAATAACCAAGGTGCACGAAGAAGAGAAAGAAAAACTTACTCAAGACCTCGAAAGAGAATACAAGAGTAAGTTAAAAAATTCTGCAGATGAAGATACCCGAGAAAAACTAAAGACTCTGTTCGTTAACACTAAGAAGGAAATTGCTGAAATATATGAAGGTAAGGTTTTAAATGAAATATCTTTTCATCATTACTCTCTCAAATACGGAACTTGCTTTGAGGCCAATATCGGAGCTGATGCTATCTATTCTATTTTCAAGAATCTCGACCTGAATAAATTAAAAGTTCACACCGAGGTAATGCTAGAGAAGGCAAGTGTGGCAGTGAAAGATAAATTACAAAAAAGGCTTTCATTAATTCGTGCTATGACCTCTGCGTCCATAAAACCAGAATGGATGTTCTTGACTGTTATTCCTGTAATTCCTCCAGTTCTTAGGCCAATGGTTGCGCTTGATGGAGGACGTCACGCAACAAGTGACTTGAACGATTTGTATCGTCGAGTTATAAATAGAAACAATCGCTTAAAGAAACTAAAAGAAATAAATGCTCCGGATGTTATTCTAAGAAACGAAAAGAGAATAATCCAAGAAGCAGTGGATGCTCTGATAGACAACTCTATTGCCAAGCAAAACGATACTGCTGCTATGAGCCAGTCGCAGAAGCGTCCGCTTAAGTCACTTTCAGACAACCTTAAATCAAAACAAGGTCTTTTCCGTCAGAATTTACTCGGTAAGCGTGTAGATTACTCTGGAAGAAGTGTTATTGTCGTTGGTCCTCAGTTGAAACTCAATCAGTGCGGATTACCAAAGCACATGGCGCTCGAGCTTTTCAGACCTTTTGTTATTTCTAAAATTCTTCAAGCAGAATTGGCATTCAACATTCGTGGGGCTAACAAGCTCATAGAAGAGCGTACGCCTGAAGTTTGGTTGATGCTTGAAGAAGTGATTCAAGGTAAGTATGTTCTTTTAAACCGTGCCCCGACACTTCACCGTTTGGGTATCCAAGCTTTTAATCCTATTCTGATTGAAGGTAATGCTATCCAGGTGCATCCTTTGGTCTGCCAGGCCTTCAACGCAGACTTTGACGGAGACCAGATGGCAGTCTATGTTCCTCTATCCGTAGAGGCTCAATGGGAAGCAAAAGAATTAATGGCTGCAAACAAGAACTTACTTAAACCTCAAAATGGTGATCCGATAGTGCACCCAAGTAAGGATATGGTTTTAGGATCTTACTGGATGACAAAATCCGTAGACGGGGAACTTGGCGAGGGAAAATATTTCTCTAATCCTAATACTGCTATTACTGCTTATGAATACGGGCTTGTCTCACTACGAGCCAAGATTAAAGTTATGGCAACAGACACTCCTAAATATAAAAAGTTTGAAGGAGGTCTATTTGAAACATCAGTCGGAAGACTGCTTTTCAATAGTGTTTTGCCGAATGACTTTGCTTATGTTAACGAAGAGATGACCCAAAAGAGACTTTCTGCTTTGGTGGATGAAACAATTATGCACTATGGCGTAGATGAAACTCCAAAAGTTCTAGATAAAATTAAAGAATTTGGTTTCAAATATTCAACCGTTTCAGGAACAACTTGGGGTATGGATAATGTTGCTGTTCCACAAGAGAAAGCAGAAATAGTAGCCAAGGGAAGAAAGCTAGAAGAGCAAGTTATCGCTGAGTGGAGTGAGGGACTTTTGTCTCAGGACGAAAGGTATCAAAAAATCATTGAGATATGGACTCAAGCCCTAAATGACCTTAAGAAAGTTCTTCCTAATACATTAGATAAAAATGGTTCTACTTATGATTTGTTTACATCAGGAGCTAGAGGTACAATCACATCTCTGATTCAGATGACTGGAATGAAGGGTCTTATTCAAAACAACCAAGGTAAGACTTTGGAGTTCCCAATTATTACTTGTTACCAAGAAGGTCTATCTCCAATCGAGTACTTCGTTACAACTCACGGTGCCAGAAAAGGAGCATCTGACACTGCGTTAAACACTGCAAAGGCGGGATACCTAACTCGTAGACTTGTGGATGTGGCTCAAGACGTGGTTATTACCGAAGAGGATTGTGGAACCAAAGAAGGTAAGATTGTTTATCGAGAAAATATCTCTGGCTTAGAGATTCCACTATCTAAAAACATTCGAGGTCGCATACTTGCTTCTGATTTAAAGGACAAGGATGGAAAGGTTGCATACAAGAGAGGATTTTTGGTAACAAAAGAGGAAGCCCAGAATATTGAATCTGCTGGTTTTGAAGAGGTGAATGTGCGGTCTCCTTTGACTTGTCGCACAGTACACGGCCTATGTCAGATGTGTTACGGTCTTGATCTTGGAAGGAATAGGTTAGTTGAAAAGGGAGAGGCTGTTGGGATTGTTGCAGCTCAGGCTATCGGTGAGCCTGGAACACAGCTTACACTCCGTACATTCCACGCTGGAGGCGTAGCGGGTACAGACATTATTACAGGTCTTCCTCGTGTTGAGGAAATTTTCGAAAGAAGAATTCCTAAGAACGCTGCAGTGGTATCCCAGACAGACGGAGAAGTTGTAGAAATAAAAGATAAGAGTGGTAAGAATACTGGCGCTACTTCTGGTCAGGAAAAAATAATCAAGGTTCTGTCTGATAGTAAATCTGATGGTAAACCAAATGAAATTGAATACATGGTACCTTTCCGTAGAATTCCTACTGTTAAGGTTGGTGATCGTGTCAAGAGTGGTGTGTTGCTTACAGATGGTTCTGCTGATATTGCCGAGATATTTAAGTTTGGCGGAAAAGAAATAGTTGAAGAGTATATTATTCAAGAAATTAACAAAGTTTACGAACTACAAAGTGCCTCTATTTCAAGAAAACACACTGAAATAATAGTTCGTCAGATGTTCTCAAGAAGAAAGATTAAAGATTCAGGAGAGACCAATTTCTCTGTCGGTGATATTGTGGAGAACACTGCTTTAATCGAAGAGAACTTAAGGGTGGCTGCTTTCGGAGGCAAAGAAGCAAAAGGAGATTCTGTTGCATTGGGTATAACCGAAGTTTCTCTAAGAACCAAGAGCTGGCTTTCTGCTGCTTCATTCCAAAATACCAATCGTGTTCTTATCGAGAACGCAATAAAAGGTGGAGTGGATTCGCTCAGGGGATTAAAAGAAAACGTTATAATCGGACGACTTATTCCGGCAGGAACTGGTTTTAGTGATAAGACTATTTCCAAGGAGGAAGAATAATTCAATATGAACTCTCCCGTTCAAAAAATCAAGGAGAGGCTTTCAATCGAAGAAGTGATCTCTTCTTATATAAAGTTGGAAAAAACAGGCAGTAATCTGCGGGCTAAATGCCCGTTCCACAATGAAAAAACCCCCTCCTTTTTCATTTCCCCTGCTCGTGGAAGTTATTATTGTTTTGGCTGTGCTGCTAGCGGAGATATTTTTACTTTCGTTGAAGAATTCGAGGGTCTGGATTTTAAAGGGGCGCTTAATCTTTTGGCAGACAAGGCGGGCATTTCACTAGATACATATAATCCAGAAAAAGAATCAGCAAGTTCTAGAGAGAAAGAAAGACTATATAAAGCAATGGAAGAAGCGACAAAATATTTCGAGGAAAATTTAAGTGAAAATAAATCAGCTCTGGAGTATTTGAGGTCTCGCGGTTTACAAGACAAAACCATAAAGGATTTTAGGATAGGTTATGCATTGCCTGAGTGGAAACTTCTTTATTTTCACCTTAAGAATAAAGGTTTTTCAGATGTAGAAATAGAAAAAGCCGGTCTGGCCAAAAAAAAGGATGGTAGTCAGGATATGTACGACAGGTTTAGGGGTAGGATCATGTTCCCAATGTATGATTCTGGAGGTAGGGTTGTGGCTTTCTCTGGGCGGGTGTTTGGTTCTACAGAACAAGATGGTAAATCTGCTAAATATTTGAATAGCCCAGAGACTCTGCTTTTTAAAAAGTCGTCTGTTTTGTATGGATTAGATAAAGCCAAGCAATCAATACGTAAAAATGACTTTTCTATTATTGTTGAAGGACAGTTTGATTTAATATTGGCCCATCAGGCTGGTTTTAAAAATACTGTTGCAACTTCTGGTACGGCTTTAGTATCTTCGGATAAGCTAGAAAATAATACAATTAATAATTTAGGGTTAATTAGCAGGCTTTCACAGAATATTGTTTTTGTGTTTGATGGAGACATGGCAGGATTCAATGCCTCTATTCGTGCAACACCCATTGCTCTTGCTCTGTTTTCTGATATGAACGTCAAGGCCACCGCACTGCCTGATGGCATGGACCCAGCGGATCTTATTTCTCAGAAAGGCGCAGATGCTTGGAGGGAGGTAATAAGAAATTCTAAGCATATCATAGAGTTCTTGGTAGATAAAATTATTTTAATGTCCCAAAATAACGATGCGCTGAAAACAAAGCTAGAAATTGAAAACAAAATAATTCCATATTTAACTTTAATAAATAATGGAGTTAAAAGATCACATTTCATATCTTTGGTTTCAGATAAATCTGGGATTAGCGAGAATGATATAAGAGAAAAACTAAAGAATGTTGAGCGAGACTTAAAGGATCAGAATGAAAATATTGGACAGGCGGTAAGTAGACAAGAACAGGTATTTAGAAAGGATTATATTTTACGCAGACTCTCAGGGGTTATGCTTTGGCAAAAGACTTTAGAAAAACAGACCGTGGATATTTCTGAGGTAGAGAGGGTAATCAGTGAGACTCTCCATATAGATGCGAGTCAGTTACTAAAAGAAGTGGAAAGCAGTCAAGAGGATTTAATATTTGAGGCGGAGGTTTTTTACGGAGAAGGAGTTGATTTAGATAAAGATGTTAAAGAGCTACTTCGAAATTTAAAAGAAGAATATTTGAAAGAAGAATTAACAGAAAAAATGCGCCAATTAAAAGAAGCTGAAAGAGACAAGGATACAACAAGGTCGGCCTTAATCCTACAGGAGTGCCAAGTAATAAGTAACAGAATTCAGCAGATTAAAAATGAGCGTTTAAAATAAATTTATTATAAACCATAATTAGAAAAGCATGAAAAAGAAAACAAAAAACAAATCTATCAAAAAGCTTAAGTCTATCAAGAAGATAGTTAAAAAACCCAAGGCCACAAAAAAGAGTATAAACAAAAAAGATAAAAAGAATAAGTTAAATCGCGAAAAAAGACATAAGAAGAAAATTCTTAAGAATAAAACAAGTAAGAGCAGGCCATCTTTAAGTTCTGGTCCCAAGAAAAAGCTTACGACTGCGGAGAAAAACATAGAAAAGTTAGACAACCTAGCAAAGGAGCTTATTGAGAAGGGGCGAAAGAGGGGATTTGTAACCCATGATGAAATATTGAAAACCTTCCCAGATATTGAGAACAACATATTTTTCTTAGAAGAATTGTACGATAAGTTTTTTGAAGCATCTATTGATGTATTAGAGGGTGGAAATTTGTTAAATCTTGATAATGACTCTTCAGAGCAAGGACTGGGTCAATCCGCTGCGCATGATTCTATACAGATGTATCTAAAAGAAATAGGTCAATATGCTCTTATACATGCTCATGAAGAAAAAGAACTAGCAAAGCGTATTGAGAGAGGAGATGCGGAGGCCAAGAACTTGCTCGCTCGAGCAAACTTGAGGCTTGTGGTTTCTATTGCCAAGAAATATGTGGGTCGTAGCGCTAACCTGACTTTGCTTGATCTGATTCAAGAGGGAAATTTGGGCCTATTTAAGGCCGTTGAGAAATTTGATTGGACAAAGGGATATAAGTTTTCTACTTATGCTACCTGGTGGGTTCGTCAGTCTATAACTCGTGCACTTGCTGATCAAAGTAGAACAATTCGTATTCCGGTCCACATGGTAGAGACAATTTCTAAATACAAGCAGACTCATCGAAGACTCAGTCAGGATTTGGGACGTGAGCCACTCGCCGAAGAGATAGCTACAGAGATGGGTATACCCGTAGATAAGATTCATGTCATTGAGAACATTTCTCAGGAAACTATTTCTCTGGAGCAACCAGTAGGGGATGACGATGACAAGTCTACACTTGAGAACTTTATTCCAGATGACAAGATACTGCGCCCAGATCAAGAGTCCTCAAGAAGAATTCTTTCTGATCAAATACGCTCTGTGCTGGATGAATTAAATCCGAAAGAACGCAAAATACTTGAAATGCGTTACGGTCTTATTGATGGTATCCAGCATACCCTAGAGAGAGTAGGAGAAGAGTTTGGAGTTACTCGTGAGCGTATTAGACAAATAGAAGCGAAAGTGCACGAGAAACTTCGCCAGCACGAAAAGATTTCTCGGCTGAAAAACTACTTCGATTAAAAGCTATGAGCAAGGGGAGTCCTTGCTCAATTCCTTAAATACTATTTGCACGAACTATTTCTTCACACGTCGTGAAACTCAGGGGCATGTTTTTTATGTATTTAGGAACTAAAGGGAAGTCAATAATTACAGATTCTGGTCTCTTGTTTTCTAAAAAATCTAAATAACTTGAGAACTTGTATTCTCTTATAAGTCTTTCTGCTTCTTTTGCATTTTTTACTCCATTTTCTTTCCATTCTTTTTTGAAAATTGAGAGTGGATTTATGTGTAGATAAGAAAATATATACAGATACTGTGACTCATTTCCAATGTGCTCTGATCGAAATGGTCGCGTGAAAAGGGGACCACTTCGTTCGTATTTAATGTTAAAGTACATTGAATAGGCAGTCAAAAGCTTACTCATAAATTTACTTATTCCACCCTCTTTATATTCATACAAAATTAAGTGAAAATGATTTGGCATCAGACAATAACCCAAAATTGACACAAGTATCGTTTCTCTTTTTTCTTTGAAAATGTTTTTTAAATTGTTTTGGTTGTCACGTAGAAAGTTATCCATCCGAAATGGCGCGTCTTGATTCATGATGTACAAAAGAGCCGTAAAACGGTTATAATCTTTAATGTTTAGAAATATTCTCCTCTTTTCTACTCCTCGGGAATATATATGATAATGTTCACCTTCCGCAAACGCCACTTTTCTTTCCATGCAGTTATTATAGAGCAATAGAAAACTTTGAGCAATTTGAGCAAGTTTGAGCAAGGGGGGTCCTTGCTCGTTTGGGGTCCTTGCTGAATGCTTATTGGTGACTGTGGATAACTTGATTTGCTAAGACCATGCGGGGGGGGGGTACTATTTGAGTATAGTAAAAAGGTCATTTAAAAAAGCTTTTAATTTATAAATAAAATTTATGTCAATGGAATCAATGGGAAGCAAAAGAATTAATGGCCAGGAAGAATCTCTCAAAGAAATTAAAAAACACTCCCTAGAAGTTAAACCCCCGACTCTTTCAGGGGAAGTTGTACCAGATGTAAATCAGGATCAACGGAGGGCTGAAGAAACGATCGCTAATATTGAAGCAGAGCCAGGTGTTATGGTAACAATACAAGATGAGGCGTTGGCGGAAGACACTGAAAGATTAGAAAAACAGGCAGATCAAATACTAAAAACTGAGTTAAAAGTGGTTGCTGAGGAATTAAGAGAAAAGATTAGCGAAATAGCGAATTACGATCGTGAGGCACGAACAAGAATAGAAGTTCTTGATCGTACGTTTAACGAAATTCATCGTCGCGCTTTAGATGAATTTAAAAAACAAGTTGGAACTGAGCCTCACCTGGTTGTTGACTCAGATTGCAGGAGTCTAGCCCCGTGGTCTCAAGGGCCTAACGACAAAACAGAATACGATGCAATGGGAAGCTATTTTAGAAAAACACTTCAAGAGCTAACAAGTGGCGGAAGAGGGGGAGGGCGAACAGGGATAATACAAAAAGCCATAGACAACCTAACAGTATTTGCTCCTGCAACACGGTTGGAAATCGAATATAAAAGAGAAGTGAATGTGTTGTCCGAAGTGGTAAAAGACAAGATAACTTCTTTTAAAATATTTTTTTACCCACAAAAATTAAAAATTCAAGAAGTGGCTAAAAATAAAAAATTACCAATGGAAGTGATAATGAGAAAATTAAAAGCAGAATTACTGGAAACTCAGAGTATGTTTGGGTTTGGCAATAATGAAAGCATGGCGGAATTGTTTGAATAGCCTTTGGGAACTAACGTAGAATAATTTAATATTCTTAAGAAGATTGAGCAAGGGGGGTCCTTGCTCGTTTTATTGATAAATGGTATCCAGCACGTACTCGAATAGTTTGTTGTTTTTATTGAGTTATTCCGAAAAGCCTATCAGTATATTGCCAGAAGGCTGTGTTGCCACCTTGCTCCCAGGCGCATTCAGTGGCTTCTGCTTTTTTGAAAGCTTCAGGGTGAAGTTGTGGTATTGGATAATGTCTATAAACCCAGGCAACATCACCATTACTTTCTTTGACAACAAGATACATTGTGCTGTGAAAGACTTTACAAAACTGACAATCAAGGTCTGAATATTCAATTACTACTATTTTTGCAGTGCTGAGATCTCCGAGTATGTGGTCATCATTAGTAGTTACTGGTTTAATCTCGATATCTTCTATTGGCTTAGTGCTTATTAAGGCTCTAGTGATTTTTTCTTTTACTGTCTCTATCGGTTGAGCTCCCCCTATAAAATCCATAACCTTGCCATCTTTTAGTATAAAAGATGAAGGTGTGCCCCTAATTTCTTTTATTGTTCCAATGCCAGCCTTGGTTCCATCGTCAATATCAGCTTGGACTTTACCTGTAAATTTCCCACTGACCAGGCACGCCTCAAAAGATCTAACGTTTAAACCTATTTCTTTGGCTATTTGGGTTGCCTGATTAGCCTTAACTGATGGCGATTCGTTACCCTTGATTAGTATCGCACCAGCAACTAACACACCAGCAATTAGTATTGCTCCCGCTATTTGTTTTTGATTGTTGTTAACAGTTAAAACCTCTTCTTTCTTTGTGTTTTCTTCCATCATTACATTATAGCATTTTAAGGATTTTGTGCTAAACTAGTGTTATAGGTCTTTATTATAAGTTAATTATCCTATTCTTTGGGTAAGAGATATTAAAAATTATGATGATTAATAAGTCAGGTTGTTGTAAGGGGGGTAGCTGTACTTTAAGCATAGTGGCAAAGGTTTTATTGGTTATTGGGGGACTAAATTGGGGTCTAATTGGAGTCGGCATGCTCTTGGGTAGTATGTCTTCTTGGAATTTGGTGACCATGCTTTTGGGTTCTATGCCAACGCTTGAAGCCCTTGTTTATGTTCTGGTTGGTATCTCAGCTGTTGTTGCTGCAGTAGGTTGTCCATGTGGTAAATGCAAAGGTGGGGTGTGCCAAAGCTGTGCTCCAACTGGTTCTGCCTCAGAAACTAAAGTCTAATTCCATAGTCTGATATGCTTTTGTTCTCGAGTCTAATATTTTATGCACTGATGTTTTTGGCTGTATATATACAGATTTTTTTCTTTGTTACTTTTCTTGAAAATAAAAACAAAATATTAATTAGGCACGGTAAAATAAGCCTCAATGATTATCCTGGGGTAACAATAATTGTTCCTTGTTGGAACGAAGAGAAGACCATATTAAAGACAGTGCACTCACTTCTCGACTTAAATTATCCCAAGGAAAAATTGAAGATACTTTTGGTTGATGATGGATCTACTGATGCGACTTGGAGTGTAATACAGAAATTTAAAAATTATCCGAACGTAGAGATTTTTAAAAAAGAAAATGGTGGTAAATACACTGTTCTTAATATGGGTATAGAAAAAATAACTACAGAGTTTTTTGGCTGTCTGGATGCGGATTCTATGGTTGACGAAGAAGCGCTTGTTCGTATGATGGATTATTTTGCCAAAGACAAAGAAGCTATGGCTGTAACACCTTCTATTGTTGCAAATAATCCTAAAAACATTATTCAGAATGCGCAGAAGATAGAATATTATATTTCAGTTTTTGCCAAAAGAATGCTTGGATTTTTGGGTGCTATTCATGTCACTCCAGGACCTTTTACTATTTTCAAAAAACAAGTTTTCAATAAATTAGGTCCATATCGTCACGCTCATAACACAGAAGACATGGAGATTGCCTACCGGATGCAAAAAAATCATTACAAGATAGAGTATTGTAATGATGCATATGTTTATACCAATACACCTGCGACCATTAAAAAACTTTATCGTCAGAGACTCCGTTGGATCTATGGCTTTATAAATAACACCATAGATTACAGGGATGTGTTGCTTAAAAAGAAATACGGTAATTTTTCTATGTTTACTGTGCCTGCGGGAATAATTTCTGTTTTTACGGTGAGCTTTATTGTTGGGAAGCTTCTTGTTAATTTAGTTGATTTCATTATTCATAAGATAGTAAAATTCCAAACAGTAGGCCTCGATTTATCTCTTGAGGTAAATAATTTTGATTTTTATTTTTTAAACGCTAAGCCGTTTGTTTTCCTAACTGTGGTTATTTATGCTTTGGTCATTTTCTCAGTAGTTTTTGGACACAAGATGATTGAAGGCAAATGGAAACTTCCAATTCACATTATTTCTTTTTTTATGGTTTTTAGTGTTGTGGCTCCGTTTTGGTTGATGGCCGCAGTTTACAATACCTTGCTGTCAGAGAAGCCTGCTTGGCGATAATTTTTTATTTAATAAAATTATGGAAAATAAAGTTGACTGGAAAAAATATCTAATAGTCTTTTTTATAACCGCAGGATTGTTTTTAATTGCAGGCTATTTGAGCAACTACTTCAGTGATAAGAAAATTGCGCAGCTTGAAAACATACAGGATGATATTGCCATAGACATACTTTCTTCTGAGGCTCAGTTTGCTTTATTACAAGACCTTTCTTGTAAGACTTTATCCGGTTCTGTTTTTTCTGGAGAGCTTAGAGAGCTGGGCACTAAGATTGAGTGGGGAGAGAAGAACCTAGGTCTTACAAGTGATGTTTCATATCTTAAGAAATATTATTCTCTACTACAAATCAAAGACTATCTTTTAATGAAAAAGATTTCTGAGCGTTGCGGTGTTCAATCTGCTTTTATTTTATATTTTTACACTACAGCCGAGAATTGTAGTGAGTGTGAAAAGCAAAGCTTGGTGCTTTCTGCTTTACGCGACAAATATCCAGAGCTCAGGGTATATTCATTTGATTTCAGCACTGAGCTTTCTGCGGTTGAAGCCATGCTTGATATCTATAAAATAGAAGACACGAAACTACCTGCCCTAATAATAGATGAGGAGTTGTTAACAGGCTTCCATCCTATTGAAGAGCTTGATTCAATAGTCCAGAAGTCCTTTAAGTTGCAAGAAAAACCAATAGAAACAAAGACAGAATAGCCATTTTAATGGGATTCTGATCAGATAGACCTGTTCCATCCCATTGGTCTATTGGTTGCTATTTTTTCTTGTTGATATATACTATGTATATGTGTTCCCAACTAAATAATTATTAATTCACTAGCTTAATTTAAGTTTAATTAGCCTCATGAGAAAGATTACATTTGTTTTTATTGCTTTGGCCATATTACTAGTCGGGGTTTTCTTTGTTTTAAATAGAAGTAAATTATCAACATTTACTCCAGGCGACAACCTTGCTCAGGTGCCACCACCAGCTAGTTCATTACGACTGTACTCAACTCTCAATGATGCTGCAGCTGTTAGTAGTCCAACAGTTGGTAGCGGAGTGGGCTCATCCGTTGCAACCACCCCAGCCAACGATTTCGTCGCAGGACAAATCGGTAACGGTATTCGTCTTGATTCAATAGCAGAGTATGTTCGCTTTCAGCAAACAGATGGTACTAATAAAAACGTTGAACTAGATCGAGGAACAGCGGATTTTTGGTTTCAGCCTATGTATAACCATACAGATGGTTTGAGGTATAGAATTTTTGGAAACGGAACTTGGGGAACACCAGGAGTATTTGGGATGGGTAAACATAACAGCTCAAATGGAAATGCTCTTTATGTTCATAAGTTTGACAGTGCAGGGAATCTCGATGC
>Ga0163144_10002730_pt1 | contig 40386 bp, 41 predicted proteins | sample OliLak19BULKMAT1_FD_123175 | JGI IMG/M metagenome (GOLD analysis project Ga0163144, IMG submission 123175) | Freshwater microbial mat bacterial communities from Lake Vanda, McMurdo Dry Valleys, Antarctica - Oligotrophic Lake LV.19.BULKMAT1 | ecosystem: Environmental > Aquatic > Freshwater >...
GACCAGCTGGCGCCTCGCCAATCTGGAAACGGCCGGCGCCACCGGCCTCGAGATGACGCGCGTCGCCATCAATTCCGGCATCGGCGCCGCAGCCGGCGTAGGCCTGCTCGTCCTGATCGCCTGGGCGATGGCCCGCGCGACCGTCTACACGGTCACGTCCAAACGGGTTGTGCTGCGTTACGGCGTGGCGATCCGCAAATACGTGAACCTGCCGTTTGACCAGATCGCGTCCGCAGATATGCGCCGCTACGGACCCGGCAAGGGCGATATCGTCCTGTCGCTCGCCTCAACCGGCGGTCTGGGCTACCTGCGTCTCTGGCCGCACGTGCGTCCGCTGCGCATCAATCGCCCGCAGCCGATGCTCCGGGGTCTGACGGGTATTCAGGCGGTTGCCGGTACATTGGCATCAGCGATCACGGCCCACGCACCAAGCCGGGTGACGCAAGCACCCGTTGCGGCATCTAACCGCTCGAACCTGACGGCGCCAGGCTTGGCCGCCAGCGCTACCTGAGGACCAGACCGATGACCCACGCGCCCCTTCCAAACCCGGCACACAGCCACGATCTGCATCCGCCGCGCGGCCTGCTGATGGCGATCGGGGCGCTGATTCTATTCACGTTGATCGGGGTCGGTTTCACGCAGTTTTCAGGCGCCGGGCACGTTACAAACTGGCGCGCCCTGTCGGTCGAATCCCTTCCGCTGGTCTTCGAAGACGGCGCCGATGGCAGCATCGTCGTGCGTGAACCGGAGACAGGCAACGTCTTGCGCACATGGGCTCCGGAAACTGGCGGCTTCGTGCGCACGGCGATGCGCTCCCTCGCGCTCCAGCGCCGTCAGATGGGCATCGGATCGGGCCCTGCGTTTGTGCTGCACCGCACAGAGAACGGAAGACTGATCATCGAGGATCCCCAGACGTCAGAATGGGTCAGTCTCGACGCTTTTGGCGGTGACAATGTGGCAGAGTTCCGTAAACTGCTTTCACCCGTGGAGACTGCCCAATGACCCGACGCAGCTTCACGGTGCCTTGCACCATTCGTGTGGAACACACCTACGAGTCGCTTGAGGCGCATGTTGAACTCGATGGCGGCATCGAGCCGGGCATCGGCGACAAGGTGCTCGTGCACGGCGCGCCGGTCAGCGTGCCTTTCGGCCGCAGCCTGGTGCTGCGCCGCGAGGCGACCGTCACCCGCGCCAATTTTTTCGAGAAGGCGCTCGTGCGCTTTCAATCAATGTTTGAGCTCACCGAACTCTACGAAGTGAGCTTCACCGATGGAAGGGTGTAGACAATGACCATGGCCGTTATGACGGATGACGAGATGCGCGTCCTCGAGGCGCCGCCGGCGTTCGATACGAACAGATTGGCGATGCAGGAGACCATGCTTTCTCCGCGCTTCTACACCACCGATTTTGCCGAGGTCGACAAGGTCGATATCTCCGGCGTGCGCGAAGAGTGGGATGCGCTGATCGCCGAGATGGAATCGGATCCCAACCGCAGCCACTTCAAGCGCACGACCGAGTTCGATAACATCCTCGAGACGCTGTCTCCTGAGTTGCGCACGGAGTTCGTGGACTTCCTCGTCAGTTCACTGACATCTGAGTTCTCCGGCTGCGTGCTTTACCGCGAAATCACGCGCCAGGTCGAGAACCCGGACATGAAGTCCCTTTTCCGCCTGATGGCGCGCGACGAGGCCCGGCATGCCGGCTTCATCAATTTCGTGCTCAAGGATTTCGGCATCGGCGTCGATCTCGGCTTCCTGACGCGCAAGAAGAAATACACGTTCTTCAAGCCCAAATATATCTGGTACTCGGTCTATCTCTCCGAGAAGATCGGCTATGCGCGTTACATCACGATTTTCCGCCAACTGGAAAAGCATCCGGAATTCCGCTTCCACCCGATCTTCAAATGGTTCGAGCAGTGGTGCAATGACGAGTTCCGCCACGGCGAAGCGTTCGCGATGATCCTGCGTGCGAATCCGCATCTGCTCGAAGGCGGCAACAAGTACTGGGTCCGCTTCTTCACCTTGGCCGTCTATGCCACGATGTATGTGCGCGACCATCGCCGCCCGGCCTTCCACGCGGCGCTCGGCGTCGATCCCACGGCGTATGATTACGAGGTCTTCCGCGTCACCAACGAGATCGCCCGCCAAGTCTTTCCGGTGGAAATCGACATCAATGCGCCGGCGTTCCGCGACGGTCTCGAGAAAATCCGTCAGACGACGGACCGGATGGAAGCGATCAAGGGCAAGGGGCCCGTTGCCTGGCTTCAGAAAAAGGCCTGCATGCTTTCAAACGGCCTGACGTTCGTCCGGCTCTACTTCATGCCTGTTCGCCAGAACACGCTGCCGGCGAAAGTCCGGCTTCATCCAGCCTGGTAAGAAGGGTAGACCACGCACACCATGGCCGACTACGCGTCCCCGATCATCTTTGCTGCGCTCGCCTGGTGGCTGAGTACGGGGGCGATATTCTGGCTCATCGGCCGGCCGCGCGCGACGTTCAAATGGACCGCGCTCGGGGCCACCGCGATCCTCGTGGGCGCGACCTTCATGCTGGTCTCCCTGCGCGCCGACACCAGCGTGACCGGCGCCTATGCCGGCTTCGCCGCTGGCCTGGCGCTCTGGGCCTGGCATGAAGTCATGTTCCTGACAGGCTTCATCACCGGCCCGTCGCGTGTTCCGTGTCCGGAAGGTCTCACAGGCTTCGTGCGCTTCCGCGCCGGTGTCGCTGCGGTGCTGCATCATGAACTCGCCATCATTGCCCATGCCGGCCTCCTCGTCTGGCTTAGCTGGGGCGCCGCCAACCAGTTTGCACTCTGGACCTTCCTCATCCTCTGGGGCATGCGCATCAGCGCCAAGCTGGTCGTCTTTACCGGTGCACCGAACCTCGTCGACCAGTTCATGCCGCGCCATCTCGATTACATGAAAACCTATTTCTCGCGCCGCGCGCCGGGCAGCGTGTTCGCCGCCGCGCTCGTCACCATCACCACGGTGTCTGTGCTGCTCGCGTTCGCCGCGTTCGGCCACCCGGCCGGCAGCCATGCGTCAGCAGGTTTTCTGCTGCTCACTGCGCTCGCCATTCTCGCCGTCATCGAGCACTGGGTGCTCATCCTGCCGGTGCGCGATCCATCACTCTGGGGCTGGGCAATGAAGCCGGCTTCCAGTGCAACGCATACAACAAAAACGAAAACGGACTGGAGGGCCTGACCCATGAACTTCGAAGCTTACTTCGAGAACGAGCTGACGAAACTCAAGGAAGAGGGCAATTACCGCGTCTTCGCCGATATAGAGCGTGAGAAGGGCGCCTTTCCGAAAGCCGTCTTTCACGGTCCGGAAGGCCAGAAGCCGGTCAAGGTCTGGTGCTCGAATGATTACCTCGGCATGGGCCAGCACCCGAAAGTGCTCGCCGCCATGCATGAAGTGCTCGATAGCTGCGGCGCAGGGTCCGGCGGTACACGCAACATCTCCGGCACCAATCACCATCATGTCCTGCTCGAACAGGAACTCGCCAGCCTCCACAACAAGGAAGCCGCGCTGCTTTTCACCTCGGGCTACGTCTCCAACTGGGCGGGCCTCGGCACGCTCGGCGCCAAGATCCCGGGATTGATCATCCTGTCGGACGCACTCAATCATGCCTCTATGATCGAAGGTATCCGGCACAGCCGCGCCAAATGCGTCGTCTTCCGTCACAACGACCCGCATGACCTGCGCAAGAAGATCGCGGCGCTTGATCCTGCCGCACCGAAGCTGATCGCTTTCGAAAGCGTCTACTCGATGGACGGCGACATCGCCCCCATCAAGGAATTCTGCGACATCGCCGACGAGTATGGCGCGATGACCTATCTCGACGAAGTCCACGCCGTCGGCCTTTACGGCGACCATGGCGGCGGCATCGCCGAGCGCGAAGGCCTGATGGACCGCCTCACGGTCATTGAAGGCACGCTCGGCAAGGCTTTCGGTGTCGTTGGTGGTTATATTGCCGCGTCCACTGCGCTCGTCGATTTCGTCCGCAGCTTTGCGTCAGGCTTCATCTTCACCACAGCCCTTCCGCCGCACATTGCGGCCGGCGCGCGCGCCTCGATCCAGCACCTCAAGCAGAGCAACTGGGAGCGGATGCGCCAGCGCGACCGCGTCGAGAAAGTCCGGATACGTCTACGCGAGATCGGCATTCCGGCGATGGAGAACCCCAGCCATATCGTGCCCGTGATGGTCGGCGACCCGGTCAAGTGCAAGATGATCTCGGACTGGCTGATGGAGCACAACGGCATCTACGTGCAGCCGATCAACTACCCCACCGTCCCCAAGGGCACCGAGCGCCTGCGCATCACGCCGTCGCCGGTCCACACCGACCAGGACATTGATGATCTCGTCAACGCCCTGTCGGAACTCTGGTCACACTGCGCGCTCGCACGCGCGGTCGCCTGATCCTCCTGACCCCTTTCCCGTTTACGGTCAGGGCCATCGTATTTGATGGCCCTGCACGACAGGGGGTGAAAGTCCTGAATCCGGGACTTTTACTGGGATCCGTGGGCGGCGGTGTTGCGCAAGGTTTGGAGACGGATTTCATAACGGCTTGACCGGGATGGATTTTATTCTGTCGCAGCCCGGTTTTGTGTAGGCATAAGTCCTCTCATACCGTCGCCAGAGGGCCTCATCCAGTTGCAGGCTTTGCATTCCGGATGTCGATTCTTTCTCATTGATTCTCATTTTTTATCACTTGGTATCGATAGATTATCGTCGGCTATCGGGGGGGGCGGATTTCGGCCTGCGGCCTGTAACCGACCTACGGTGTGCGGGGGAGGCGGAGTCTAACCCCGCGCGGAGGGGTGTGGCGCAAGGTTTCCGGAGAAATCTTTCAGGGGCTTGATGCGTCTACGGATTTTTTCCGGGAGGGGGCGGATTTTGTTGCACAGGATGCGCCATTGCCCTGCGCCCCGCGGGGGAGGGCGCGTGAGGGCCCGGCGCGCCTGTCAGCTGTGCGTGTCGCCCGGTCCCTTGTGAACCAGCCAATAGGCATAAAGCCGCGCGAGGGCGGCCAGTGCCACCGCCTTGTCCGGCAGCGATAGGCCTGACGCGCGGATCTCTTGCGCAACGGTGGCGGAGACAGCCCGGTAGGCGTCTGCGTCGTGGCTCCAGATGCCGGACACGCTGGATTTGCGGAAGCATTTCCGCATCAGGATCTCCGGTTCACGCTCGAAACCCCCGATCGAAGCCAGGCGGACAAGCCAGGGCCAGTCGGCCATGACTTCTCCCCGGCGGCTGCGCTTAAGGCCGCCCACCTTCTGCGCAGCATCGGCGCGAAACATTCCGTGACACGCAATCCACCAGTTTGCCGGTATTCTCGCCATTATGGCCGTGCGCGCGCGCGGCGAAGTGACCTGCTCCAGACGTGTGAAGGACGCGGTCTCCGGCGCCTGGTCCTCGAAGGTTAGTTCCGCGTCACTGAACGCCAAAATCGCGTCAGGCCGAGCGTCCAGCCTTGCCGCGAGGCGTGCAACATAGTCCGGGAACAGAACATCATCATGAAAGGCAAACAGCAGGTAATCGGCTTGCCCGCGCGTTTCGCCCAGCATGGCGTTCGCATTGCCGATCCAGCCCAGGTTCCGGGTCCGGCGCACCAGCGAAAAGCGGGAATCGCGTTGCACATAGGCCTGTGCAATGTCGGCCGTTGCGTCCGTAGACGCGTCATCGGCGATCAGCACACGCAGCGAAGGATAGGTTTGCGCCGCCAGTGAATCGAGTGTCCGCTGAATGAACGCCTCGCCATTGTAGGCCGGCGTCAAGGCGAGCACGCGGGGTAATTCGGTCATGCGGCAACGTTCATCGCGCCAAAGCGGAAGGCGATAGCCGCTTCACCGGTCGAAAAGCTTCGAGACGCTTTCTTCGTTGGCAATTCGGCGGATCGCTTCGCCGAGCAGCGGCGACATCGGCAGCACACGGATCTTCTTGGACTTGATCGCGTCCTCCGAAGGCTGGATTGTGTCGGTCATCACCAGTTCGTCCAGCACGGATTTCTCGATGCGCTGCACGGCGTTGCCGGACAGCACGCCGTGCGTGACATAAGCCGACACTGACACCGCGCCCTGTTCCTTCAGCGCTGCCGCCGCGTTCGCCAGCGTGCCGCCGCTATCGCAAATATCATCCAGCATGATGCAGCGCGCACCCTTCACTTCGCCGATGATGTTCATCACTTCGGACTTGCCGGCCTCAGGGCGACGCTTGTCGACGATGGCAAGGTCCGCGTTCAGCTTGTTGGCCAGCGCCCGCGCGCGCACCACGCCGCCGACATCCGGCGATACCATCACGATCTTGTCCTTGCCGAAGCGTTCCTTGATGTCGTCGATCATCACCGGCCCGCCGAACAGGTTGTCGGTCGGAATGTCGAAGAAGCCCTGGATCTGGCCGGCATGCAGGTCCACCGTCAGCACGCGGTCGGCGCCCGAGGCAGAGATGAGGTTGGCCACCAGCTTCGCCGAGATCGGCGTGCGGCCATCGGTTTTCCGGTCCTGCCGCGCATAGCCGAAATAGGGGATCACCGCCGTGATGCGCCTTGCCGAGGCGCGCCGCAGCGCGTCCATCATGATCAGTAGCTGCATCAGGTTGTCATTGGCGGGGTAGGAGGTCGACTGGATGACGAACACATCCTCGCCGCGCACGTTCTCGTCGATGCGGACGAAGATTTCCTGGTCGGCGAAGGTTTTCACTTCCGAGCGCGTCAGCCGCATGTCGAGATAATCGGCGATGGCTTCCGAAAGGGGCCGGTTCGCGTTGCAGGAAATAAGCTTCATGACGCGTGTTGACCCTCTGTTGCCCGGCTCGTGACGCTTTTGTAGCAGGCGCCCCCGAGTCGCAAGTCACGTAAAACCGGATTCACCCAGGAATCACGATCACTGAGGCATTCCGGCCATAATCTGCCTCGCCGCGCAGGTTGCGGCGCCGGTTGGAGAAATAGGTATCCTCCATCGCGCAGGTATCGTGGCCAAGATTGCCCACTTCGCCGAGCCCTGCGCCGGTCAGCTGGCGGGCGCAGAACCCCGGCAGGTCAAAATGCAGCCGGTCGCCCTGGCCGGCAATGAACAGGTCTTCGCTGGCGGGATGCGCGGCGAGGAAGGCGTCCCGGAACTCAGGCCCCACTTCATAACTCGCCTGCTGGATGGTCGGGCCGATGGCGGCGCGGATGCGGCTGCGGTCCGCCCCCAGCGCTTCCATGGCCTCTACAGTGCGCAGCAGAACCCCCGCCAGCGCGCCTTTCCAGCCGGCATGGGCGGCGCCGATGACGCCCTTTGCTGGGTCTGCAAACAGGACCGGAGTGCAGTCTGCCGAGAGGACGCAGAGCCCAAGCTCCGGCCGGTCAGTCACCATCGCGTCCGCCTTCGGCCGCTCGGTCCAGGGCCCGGTCACGCGCACCACATCCGGCGAGTGCACCTGGTAGCAGGAGAGGAGCCAGCGCGCGCCGATGGCCCCTGATACCCGCGCCCGGTTCTCGGCGATATGCCGGGGGCTGTCGGCCGAGCCCTCGCCCACATTCAGGCTGTCATAATCGCCGGTGGAGACTCCGCCCCGGCGGCCGAAGAAACCATGGGTTAGCCCGGAAATACCGGTCAGCGAAGGGGCGGTGGTAAAGGGCGGATGCATCATCTTCCGTGCTGGCCGGGCCGGCTGCGCGCGTCAAGCCTGCCGGGCCGGCTGTTCCTGCTCCAGGTCGTCCAGCAGCGGTATTTCAGCATAAGTCTGGGGCCCGCTCGGACGATTGCCGGCCAGCACTTCGGCATCTGCCTGAAGACCCTTCATCTGCGCCTTGAACAGGTCCGGCACGGTCTGCAACTCGCCCCAGGCAAAGCCGAGATCCCAAACGCCGTAAGCCAGGGTATATCCGCGAACGGTCACCCCGATGGCCAGCCTCAGGCTCGTTTCGGCCACGCGCCGCAGCGCATAGGCCGTAAACTTGGGCCAGGCCGGCATGCCATAGCGAAGCTGCAGGTAGAACTGGCCCTTGCCCCAGTTCTTCGCCTGGTTCCAGCGGTCCCGGGCCGTGTGGCGCAGCCGGTAGTGCACCAGGGCTTCGGGTACGAAGGTCAGCTGCATGCCTGCCAGTTGGACCCGCCAGCTATAATCCACATCCCAGGGCGGGCCGATCCAGTCTGTCGGATCCCCGACGCGTTGGTAGCAGGTCCGTGTCATGCCGATCGCATTGCAGACGGCGAAGGGCAGGTATAACGGCGCGGCATGAGCCGGCAGCCCTTCCGCGCGGGACTGTTTCCCCCGGTCCTTGCCCCAGGTGAGGGCCGGCGGATTGAGCTTTTCATAGTCCAGCGCCGGCACCGCAAAATCGGCCGTCTCCAGCGCCCGGACCATTTCCTCCAGCCAGCGCGCATCCAGCTCGTCATCAGATTCGCAAACGAGGATCAGATCGCCCCGTGCGGCGCGAAAGCCCACCGTGTAGGAATGCCCGACATTTCCGCGCGGCGCCCGGCCCGAATAGGCCTGCACAATTCTCAGGGTCTGCAACCGGCTGCGATAGCTTTCGGCTATTTCGACCGAATTGTCGGTCGAACCATTGTTGACGAAAACCAGTTCCCAATCGCCGATGTACGTCTGCCGTTCCAGCGAATCCAGCATCACACCCAGCGTAGAGGCCCCATTATAGGAGGGCAACACAACACTAACGAACACGGCAGTCCCCACACGTCCGGTGTCTTTGACCGGACCTTTACTGAGATGGATTCTACGTCTGCGCGTGAAACCCTGCAATCGGCCTGGAAAAATATATCCGGCGCTCCGGAAGGTTGCCGTTAGCCATCTTGCCGCATCGGCATGGTCAAATCATCCGGCCTCTGCTACGTGCGCGGAAAATCCACCCGTTCTCCTCCCGAACGCCGCACGCCGGAAAGCCCGCTGTATGACGACCCCGATCGAAAAGATGCGCAACATCGCCATCATCGCCCACGTTGACCATGGCAAGACCACGCTTGTGGACGAGCTGCTCAAACAGGCCGGAACCTTCCGCCTCAACGAGAAGACCGCCGAGCGGATGATGGACTCCAACGATCTCGAGCGCGAGCGCGGCATCACCATCCTCGCCAAGACCACTTCGGTCGAATGGAACGGCTACCGCATCAACATCGTGGACACGCCCGGCCACGCCGATTTCGGCGGCGAAGTGGAGCGTATTCTCGACATGGTGGACGGCGCCATCGTGCTTGTGGACTCCTCGGAAGGCCCGATGCCGCAGACCAAGTTCGTGGTGTCCAAGGCGCTCAAGGTCGGCCTCAAACCCATCGTCGCGGTCAACAAGATCGACAAGCCGGAGCGCCGCCCGGACGAAGTGGTGAATGAGTGTTTCGACCTCTTCGCCAACCTGGATGCGACCGACGAGCAGCTCGATTTCCCGATCCTCTACGGCTCGGCCAAGAATGGCTGGATGTCGAAACAGTATGAGAACCCGACCAGCAGCATGGACGAACTTTTCCAGCTCGTCGTCGATCACGTGCCTGTCCCGCGCGTCGAAGAAGGCCCGTTCCGCTTCCTCGCCACGACAATCTCAGCTGATCCCTTCCTCGGCCGCATCCTCACGGGCCGCATCCTCTCCGGCTCGGTCAAGCCGAACCAATCGATCAAGGTTCTCTCGCGTGACGGCCAGCTCGTGGAGCAGGGACGTGTCTCGAAAGTCCTCGCCTTCCGCGGCCTCGAGCGTATTCCGGTCGATGAAGGCCTCGCCGGGGATATCGTCTCCCTCGCCGGTATGACCAAGGCCAACGTCGCCGACACGTTCTGCGACCCCTCGGTCACCGTGCCGCTCGAAGCGCGCCCGATCGACCCGCCGACCATCTCGATGACCTTCCGCGTGAACGACTCGCCACTCGCCGGCACCGAAGGCACGAAAGTCACGTCACGGATGATCTGGGCCCGCCTCGAGAAAGAGGCCGAAGGCAACGTCGCGCTGAAAGTCGAGCGCGCAACCGATGCCGAGGCCTTCACGGTTTCCGGCCGCGGCGAACTCCAGCTTGCCGTGCTGATCGAAACCATGCGCCGCGAAGGCTTCGAACTCGGCGTCTCGCGCCCGCAAGTCCTGATGCAGACCAACGAGAAGGGCGAAAAGCTCGAGCCGATCGAGGAAGTGATCATCGACGTCGATGACGAGCACTCCGGCATCGTCGTGCAGAAAATGGCCGAGCGCAAAGCCGAGATGCTCGACATGCGCCCCTCGGGCGTCGGCCGCACACGTCTCGTCTTCCATGCGCCGACACGCGGCCTGATCGGCTATCAGGGCGAACTGCTCTCGGATACGCGCGGCACCGCCATCATGAACCGGATTTTCCACGAATACGCGCCCCACAAAGGCCGCATCACGGGCCGCCATACCGGCGTACTGATTGCGATGGAGCAGGGCGAAGCCGTCGCCTTCGCGCTGTGGAATCTAGAAGATCGCGGCCCGATGATGATCCATCCTGGCGCCAAGGTTTACGGCGGCATGATCATTGGCGAGCACAACCGCGACAACGATCTCGAAGTGAACGTGCTGAAGGGCAAGAAGCTCACCAACATGCGCGCCTCGGGCACGGACGAAGCCGTCCGCCTCACCACGCCGCTGCAGATGACGCTCGAGAAATCGCTGGCCTATATCGCAGACGACGAACTGGTCGAAGTCACGCCGAAATCGATCCGTCTGCGGAAGGTCCACCTCGACCCCAACGTCCGCAAGCGCCAATCGAAAGCCAGCGCGGACGCCTGAGGCCTCGCACCTTCAGCCGCTGACCACGTATTCGAACGCGTAAGACGCACATTGGGCGCCCAGCTGTGACGGGTCCAGAGCGCGTGGCTCAAACTCTGTCGACCGCAGGGCTTCCTCTGCGGAGTCGGCGAAGATCCGGTATGTGCATCGAATGTCCAGATTGAAGGGTTGCCCCCTCCAGTCGATGTCAAACCGCGCTTTACAGGTATCCGAGATGCCTTGGCGCGCCGCGCCTTCGGGGTAGACCGGCACAGGCAGTGCAACCGCCGGCACATAAACCGGACACGCCAGAGCCACCGGGCCGGCAGGCGGAGACGCGCAGCCCGCTATGACAGCGGCTGCGCTGCAGAGCGCTGTGACACGCCTCATGCCTCACTTCACCTCGAACACGATCGGATAGACCGCGCCGTGCTGTTCCACGGCGACGCCGGTTTGGCTCACCCTGGGCAGGAATTCCGCCTTGCTCACCGCGCGGATCGCTTCGGCCCGAAAGACATCATCCGTGCACTGAGCGGTCAGGTTGAACGGCCGGCCGCGCGTATCGACATCGAATAGCACGTCGCAGCTGCCGGAAATCCCGCGTGTTGTCGCCATCGCCGGCACTGAAGGCGCCGGCGCGCGCACCACCTGGATGTTCCGGCCAGCAAGCACCGTTACGGCCACGACCGGCGCCTTGAAACCGATCAGCTCGAACTCTGCCTCCGGTGGGGCATAAGTGTATCCCGGCACGGCGCCTGCCGTGGTGACCTTATCGCGCACAGGCAGGGGCGGCTGGTCGGCCAGCTCCAGAGGTTTCGGTTTTCGGTCATCAGACATGACAACGAGGGTTTCCTCGGTCGGCGTGATCTTCGTCAACACCCGTTCCGGCGCCGCGATCATCACCAGATCATCTACCTTGATCAGCCAGCTTGCGCCCACAAACAGGGCATAGACCAGCGGCACAGCCAGCAGCATCGCTATAGACAGGCGCGGTGGCGCCTCGTTCAGCGTCAATCTCATTGGTTTCCTCCAGCCCTTGATGGGCACGGGCCGCGTGAGTCACGGCTCCGAGCCTGACGCTACGTCAATTTGACGTTGCGTCAACTGGAATCAATCCGAAGTCGAAACCCGAAGCGAGGGGCCATCCCTGGCCGGGGATGGCCCCTCCAGCGCCAATGACCGGGAGGAAACATGGCCAGGCGCTGTTCCGGGAGGAAGGGGTCAGTCGGCCGAGGCCAGCTGTGTCAACGCGATCCGCTCGAAGCTCGGCGCGATGTCCACGCCGGCTGCGGTCTGCGCGGCGTGGATTTCCTTCACGGCCGCTGTCACCAGCGAGTCGGTGCAGGCGAGGTCGGTGTAGAAGCCGCCATAGGCCGGGATGCGCGACGTGCAGGCGCGCTTGGCGGCTTTTGTCAGCTCGGCCAGCAGGACGCTGGCGCCCTCGTCGCTGGCGAGCAAGGCGACGTCATAATCATGCTTGAGGGTGACTTCCTTCTTGCCTTCCGCAAACGCAGCCGGAGACAGGAGAACAGCGGCCGCGAGGACCGAAACGGTGGACTTGAACATGGGGTAGTTCCTTCAGAGTTAGAGGCCTTGCCATCATGGCCGGGCCGGAAACTCCTCCCGCAGCACGATATCACCCCAACTCGCCGTCTCCCGGGACACCGCCCCCCTCGGGCGATGTGGCCTTCCCAGTGCGGCCAAGGCTCATGCTGCATCGCAACAATTACCTCGCAGCCGCAGCATTACAAGCCGCGAAGTTTGGACGCTTGTTGAATTTTTCGTCTCAGACGCGATCTGCCCGCCGCTTGGGCAGAGCTGCCTCATCCGGCGTCAGAACAAGAAGCGCTGCTTCAGCCCGAGGCCGCGCGGACGCGAAACGTCGAGCCGCCCGGCGTGCCGTTTCAGCCGGAACGCCGCCTGCTGCCAGGCGCGGTAGCCCGGCGCGTTTGCCGTCTCGACTGCCACATAGCGGGCCATGCCATCGGCGCCCTCGAGTTCCAGATCGATATACCCGTGCGATTCGCCCGAGACATACCGGACCGCCGGATTGTCCCGCGTGATCAGCAGCGACAGGTCGCGCGCCCGTTCGCCGATCAGTCCCGCGCCCAGCGCCGACGGCGCGCTTACCGAACTCGCCGCCAGTTCCACGCCCACCGGCGCGCCGCCCGCTGCGCTCAGTTCGTTCACCCACCAGCTGTGCGTGTCGCCCGTCAGGACCAGCACGTCGCCGCGCCGCGCGCCGTGAATTGCGGCAAACAGGCGCTCGCGCTCGGCGATATACCCGTCCCAGGAATCCGGGAGCAGGGGAAGGCCATGCTCGGCGGCCGCCAGGAAGCCCCCGGCATCCTTCCATCGGGTCTTCAGTTCACGGAGGGCTTCGTATGAGAGGTAAGGCCGCACATCCGGCGTCTTCACCGGCGCCATCAGCGTCGGGTTCGCCAGAATCAACCAGCCCTCGCCCGCCGCATCGAAGGCCGCGCGCAGCTGCGAAAGCTGCGCCGCGCCCAGCTTCTCGCGCCCCGGATCCGCAAACACCGCGCGCACCGCCGCTATACCGTCCGGCTCTGCCGTCCTGGCCGCCATCGCCCCAAAGCCGAGACTCTCGTCCCGCGCCGACGCGCGCGTCTCCAGCTTGCACAAAGTTGCAAAATCGCCGAACCGAATGGTCTTGTAGCGTTCGGCAAGGTCTTCGCCGGCGTCCCGCACCGGCATCCACTCATGATAGGCCTGCAGCGCCGCCGCTTGCCGCACCTGCCAGGCGGCCCCATCGCCGTGATGCCCGGGGGCGCCGCCCCGCGAGGCATCATTGGCAATCTCGTGATCGTCCCAGATGGCATAGACGGGATGCGCGGCATGCAACGCCTGCAGGCTCGTATCCTCCTTGTACTGCGCATGCCGCGTACGGTAATCGGCCAGCGTCTTTGCTTCATGCGGTGGCTGGTGCCTCCGCCCCGCCATCTCGTCCGGCGCCCCGGCGAACGCGCCCGGTGCCTGGCTGTAGAGATAGTCGCCGAGATGGATCACCGCATCGAACGCCGCCTCGCGCGCGATATGGTCATAGACATTGAAGTATCCGTGCGAGAGGTGCGCGCAGGAGACCACCGCCAGCCGCAGGCGCCGCGTGCCTGCATCTGGCAAAGTCCGTGTGCGTCCCACAGGCGAGACATGCTCGCCCAGACGGAAGCGGTAATGATACACCGTGCCGGGGGAGAGGCCCTCCGCATCCACCTTAACGGTCCAGTCGCGCGCCGCATCGGTCACGAGCCGGCCACTGGCCGCCAAGCTCCCAAAATTCGGCGTGCGGGAGACTTCCCAGTCAACTGCGACCGCGCCCGGGTTTCCTGCCGCGCTTACCCGCGTCCAGAGGATCACCCGCGTACCGCGCGCATCGCCGCTCGCCACGCCGTGCCGGAACGGCGCCGCCGCGCGCCCGCCCGGCGCCTCGAACTGCGCCCGCGTGCCCGCGCTCACGCAGCCCGCCAGAGGCGCGCCCGTCAGCAGCGTCAGGGCCGCTCGCCGTGTCAGTCCCCGGTCCATCATGTCTGTCTAGCGCGCGCCATCTGAACGACCGCCAACAAAAGGATCAAACTCCGCGCCGCGACCTCAGCGCCGCCGCCAGTGTGCCGTCATCCAGATGATCCAGCTCCCCGCCAATCGGCATGCCATGCGCCAGCCGGGTCACCTCGACGCCTTTGCCTTCCAGCTGGTCGGCGATGTAATGCGCCGTCGTTTGCCCATCCACGGTCGCGTTCAGCCCCAGGATCACCTCGCGCACGCCGCCCGCCTCGATCCGGCGCACCAGCGCTGCAATGCCAAGGTCGCCCGGTCCGATGCCGTCAATCGCCGAGAGCACGCCGCCAAGAACGTGATAACGGCCCCGGTACGCCCCACCGCGTTCAAGCGCCCAGAGGTCCGGCACATCTTCCACCACGCAGATCAGCGTGTCGTCGCGCCCCGGCAACTGGCACACGGCGCAGGGCTGCACGGTGTCATAGTTTCCGCAGGTCTCGCATTTCTGGATTTTCGCGCCCGCCTCCGCCATCGCCTCGGCCAGCGGCTTCAGCAGCTGCTCGTTGCGTTTCAGCAGATGCAGCGCCACACGCCGCGCCGAGCGCGGGCCGAGCCCGGGCAGCTTCGCGATCAGTTCGATCAGGCGCAGGAGTTCAGGGCCGGCAGAGCGTTGGGACATGGGCGCGCTTTGTGCCCGAGTCCGGGCGATGTGTCACCCGGGGTCCTTCCGCTCCCCGTCCTTTGGGGAGATTCCATAGGCCTCCAGCAGTTTCCACACGTGCGCTGGCACCATGTTCTTCAGTTTCGCGGGCTCTTCCCGGCGCAGGTGGATCACCGTCTCGGCCGCTTTCATCTCCAGCCGGGTGCGCGCAAATTCGAGACCTTTGGGCCCGATGCGCGGCTGCAGGAAGGACACGATGGGCCGCACCCAGTTCGGCATCGACCGCAGCGGCAATCCGCCCGCCGCCAGTTCCACATTCTTGATGAACGCCGCCACATGCGGCGCGCGTTTGCCTTTCGATCCCGGCTCAGCGGTGACAAGCGCATCGCCGAGAAGACTAACCAGTTCCTCGCCGCGTTCGTTGCGCACGATCAGCCATTGCTCGCCCTCGCCGCCCATATAGCCGACCGTCAGATCACTGAGGGCATTCGTATAGTCGACGCAGGTGCGGCAGGTCAGCGGAAAGAAATCGCGCGGGAGTTTGGAAATCGGCAGCGAGAGAAATGGGATCAGCTTTTTCCGGCCATCATCAAAGCGCAACTCGACCCTGAAATCGGCGCGGAACTCCAGATAGGAAATCGTCTCCGGCGCGGGATCCAGAAGCTTGAGGAAGTCGTGGAAATTCTCCGTGGTCGTATTGTCGGAGCAGGGGGTGCCGATGACATAAAGCTTTTCGAGGCCATACTCCGCCTCCAGCGCGCGCAGGGCATAGACCTGACAGGGAATGCCGATCAACGCGATACGTTTGAACCCGCGTGCCGCCACGTCTTCCATCAGCGCAATCAGCGGCGAATAGCCCATCCGCATGCCCCGGCACTGCGCTATGTCTTCGGCGCGTGTCACGATCACCGGCTTAGGCTTCCACCGGTCATCCGGATCCGGCGCCACCGCCAGCACGGCGTCGACCTTTCCGGTCGCCAGCAACCGCTCACCCAGAGTCGTTGCAATCCCGGTCCACTGCGCGCCGTCCTTCGCAGGCTCCAGCCGCGCCCGCAGCATCCGGCGGAACACGCCGAAATGCGTTTCATCCGCCGTCTGATCATTCCTTGCGCGGCCATGCAGGCGCAGTTCCTGGCCCGGATAGTCCGGCTGGATGAACTGGCAGGCCCGCCCGCAGGCCTTGGCGTCCGCCATCCGCGAGACGCCGCAATCGGTACAAAGCCCGCGCGGCTCGGGCGGGCGAAGGGGAGGGGTGTAGGGCGCTTGTGTCATCGAGGGTGAACTATAAGGCCGCCCCGCGCCAAGTCACGCGCCTTAGAAGGGCAGCTTGAACCCCGGCATCAGCCCGCCAAATCCGGCGGTCGCGCTGCGCATCGCATCTTCCATGGCCTGATCGAGACGGCGGCGTGCGTCCGAATGCGCGGCCTTGATCAGGTCCTCGACGATCTCCGGGTCATCGCCCATCAGGCTCCTGTCGATGCTGACCGAAATCAGTTCGCCCTTACCCTTCAGCTTGACGCGGACGAGGCCGGCGCCGGCCACGCCATCGGCTTCGGTCGCCTCGATCTTGGCCTGTACCTCGGCCATCTTCGCCTGCATGGCCTGGGCCTGCTGCATGATCTGGGCAAGGTCTTTCATCGGGTCACTCCGTCACGCCGGGCGGCGCGTTCTGATGTCGATCACATTGCCCTCGGGCGCCGGATTTTCAAGCGGCGCGGTGTCATCCGTCACGTCGAGGATCACCGCGCCGGGAATGGCGTTGAGCGTCGCGGCGATGAAGGGATGCTCCTTCGCCGCCGCAATCCGCTCAGCCTTCTCGCGCCGCTCGCGCTCGCGCAGCGATTCGGCGTCGGTCTCGGATTCGGTGATCTGCCAGTCGAGGCTGGTTTCGTTGTCGAGGAAGATTTTCAGGCGGCCCGCGAGTCCGGGCGGTGCGCCGGGCGCGAGCGCGTAGCTCAGATGGCCGGCGCTGACGGAAGCGAACCGGATGAAGCGCTCGGTATCCACCTGAAGGCCTACTTCGCGGGCTTCTGTCAGGGCGCGGACGATATCGGCAAAGCTGGAAATCCCGCCGGAGGCAGCCGGCGCAGGCTCAAGGGGCGCGTCAGGCTTTCCCGGCGAGCGGGCGCCTTCGGCAATCATCCGGGCCGCTTCCTCCGGGGACGGAAGACTGGACGCAGCGGCAAGACGCAGCACGACCATATTCAGCGCCGTCGCCGGATCAGGCGCCACCTGCAGGTCGCCGTATCCGGACAGCAATATCTGCCAGGTCCGGGCGGCCTGCGCGGGCGTCAGCCGCTGCGCAATCGCGCGCGTGCGGCTGGCCCAGTCGGCGGGGCCGGCCATCACCCAGCCGTCACCGGTCGCCTGCGCAATCGAAACGTCGGCCGCAATATCCATCAGGTCCTTCAGCACGACCGCCGGGTCAGCGCCGCCGGAGACCTGATCCTTCAGTTCGGCCAGCGCGCCTTTGGGGTCGGACGTGACCGCCTTTTCAAAGACGTCATACAGCCGCGTCCGGTCGCCCAGGCCCAGCATGTCGCGCACCGCCGCGCCGGATACGGCGCCGTCCGTTGTCTGAACAATCGCCTGATCGAGCAGCGAGAGCGCATCGCGCACCGAACCTTCGGCGGCGCGCGCGACGAGGGCGAGCGCTTCCTCGGAAACCTTCGCCTTCTCCTGCTTCGCAATTCCCGCAAGGTGCTGCGCCAGCAGCGGCGTGTCGAGGCGCTTGAGATCAAACCGCTGGCAACGCGAGAGCACCGTCACGGGAACTTTGCGGATCTCTGTCGTTGCAAAGATGAACTTCAGGTGCGGCGGCGGCTCTTCCAGCGTCTTCAGCAGCGCGTTGAAGCTCGCCGTCGACAGCATGTGCACTTCGTCGATGATGTAGACCTTGTAGCGCGCCGAAACCGGTCCGTACCGGGACGAATCGAGCAGGTCGCGCATGTCGGCCACACCGGTGCGCGAAGCCGCGTCGAGCTCCAGCACATCCGGGTGCCGGCTCGCCATGATCGCGTCGCAATGCACGCCCGGCGGGTCGAGGTGGATGCTCGGCCCGGAGGCGGCCTCGCCCTTCTTGCCCTTGCCCTTCGGCGCATCCTTCGCCTCGAAGTTCAGCGCGCGCGCGAGCAGGCGGGCCGTCGTTGTCTTGCCGATGCCGCGCACGCCGGTCAGCATGAAGCCATGCGCGATCCGGCCCGTCTCGAACGCATTCGAGAGTGTCCGCACCATCGCTTCCTGGCCGATCAGGTCCTCGAAGCGGCGCGGGCGGTATTTCCGGGCCAGCACTTCATATGCGCCCGCCCGCGCATGCGCCGCGTCCCCGAAAAGGGCGCCGGAGGCATCATCGCCTGTGGAGGAATCGTCAGCGCTCATTACGGGCGGGACACTAGCCGGGCAGGGGCGCGGGAGCAAATGGGGGTTGGCATTGTGCCTCGCCCCACCCTAACCCTCCCCAAGATGGGGAGGGGACCGGTCGCCTTGCGAGGTGAGGTAAACTTTCAAAACAGCCTGAACTGTCCCCTCCTCGCGCAAAGCGTGGGGAGGGCTAGGGTGGGGCCCTTCGCAGGGAAAACCCTACTCCGCCGGAACGCTCTCCGCGGCTTTCTTCCGGCGTTCGTCGAAGCGGCCCCAGACGCCGTCATCGCCGTGCCAGTCGCCCTTGGTCGCGCCCTTGGAGTATTCGGTGGCGCGTTGTTCAAAGAAGTTGGCGTGCTCGACCCCGTTGAGGATTTCCGACAGCCAGGGCAGCGGGTGTTTGTCGATGCCGTAGATCGGCTCGAGCTTCAGCTGGTTGAGGCGCCAGTCGGCGATATAGCGGATATAGTTCTTGATGTCGGCCGGTGTCATGCCTTCGACCGGGCCCATCTCGAAGGCGAGGTCGATGAACTTGTCTTCCAGCGCAATCACGGTGCGGCAGCACTCGCGGATCTTTTCGCGCAGATCATCCGTCATCACGCCGGTTTCGGCGCAGAAGGCGTGGAACAACTTGATCATGCCTTCGCAGTGCAGGCTCTCGTCGCGGATCGACCAGGTCACGATCTGGCCCATGCCCTTCATCTTGTTGAAGCGCGGGAAGTTCATCAGCATCGCGAAGGAGGCAAACAGCTGCAACCCTTCCGTGAACGCGCCGAACACCGCCATCGACACCGCGATATCCTCGTTCGTCTCGCAGCCGAACTGGCCGAGATAGTCGTGCTTGGCCGACATCTCCTTGTATTCCATGAAGGCGGAGAATTCCGAATCCGGCATGCCGATCGTCTCCAGCAGCAGCGCATAGGCCGCCACGTGGATCGTCTCCATATTAGAGAAGGACGATAGCATCATCGACACTTCCACCGGTTTGAACAGCGGCATGTAGTTGGTCATGTAATTGGCGCCGACTTCGACATCCGACTGGGTGAAGAAGCGGAAAATCTGGGTCAGCAGGTTGCGCTCGGCGTCCGAGAGTTTGACCGCCCAGTCCTTGCAATCCTCGCCGAGGGGCACTTCCTCCGGCATCCAGTGGACCTGCTGCTGCTTCTTCCAGAACTCATAGGCCCAAGGATAGCGGAACGGCTTGTAGGCATGGCTCGGGGTGAGCAGGCCGGGAAGATTCGGGTTGCCGTCAGCCATGGATAACTCCTTCAAATGCGGGCGCCGTCTACAGCGCCTAGACACCATATATAGTGCTTAAAAACCGTTAACGCCGCAAGATGTGCGCGATGCCGCACCCGCGAATTGCACAACAAGCCGTCGCCTGTGGAGGGAATCTGCCGCGCCCGTCAGGCCTTGCCCGGCCCTCTGGGCGCTCCGGCGGGCTTCAGGCCCAAGCGGTGGAGGGCGGCCTGGCAGAGTTCGAGGTCGACCTGTGTCCAGGCGAGGAAGGCGACGCGCTCGATTTTCGTGTCGGCCGAGTGGAGCAGGTACTGGTGGGCGGCGTGGATCAGGCCCTGCACGCGTTCATGCGGCGATTCCCCGGCAGACCGTGTGCCGAACAGGGGAATCAGAACGGATCGGAGCGTCGACTTGGCGTTCATCTTGGCGCCGATGCCGGTATTGTGGGCGTCCACGGCGGCGAGCGCATTGGTCACGCATTTGCGGTAAGCGCCGATCAGCTGGTAGCCGCGCCCCGGCTCGCCCTGGTGGGCGGCCACGTGGACGAGCAGCTTCACCTTGTTGTTGCGGGCCAGCGCCCCGGCGCTCGTCAGCATCGTGGTGGCCGGCTCGATTCCCGTGCGGTGGTTCTGGCCGACCTTGTTGCGCAGAAGGCGTGTGATCGCATCGTCGCGCACGAAGCCGTGCCGGTCGCGGCGCGAGCCGAGATAGCGGATCGTGGCGGAGATGGAGCTGTCATGCAGGCGCGCCAGTTCCATGCGGCTGTTCTCGGGGTTCACCCAGACGTCGATGTCATCCACATCGGCAATGTCGCCGGTGACGATCTCGATCTGGCGGGCGGCTTTCGGGCCGGTCATGCCGGCGAGGCCGAGCTTGTAGATATGATACCGGCGCTCCGGGAGCGGACGATCCGGCAGGCGGATATTGATGCCGGGGATCAGCGAGTGGACGATCGAATCCGTTGCCCGGTTGTCGAGGCTGTTCTTGATATGTGTGCGCAGGAGCGCGCGGCAATCGGCCAGGATCTGCGCGCGGGCCGGTGCGCCTTCGGGCGGCAGTTCGTAGTCCAGTGCGCGCACGCCGGTGATGTTGAAATCCTCGCCGGTTCCGGAGTGACACATCACGACCGTGCCCGCGCGCCGCGCCGCCTGGCGGATGCCGAGCTCGAAGAAGATGTCCGGCGAACCGAGCGAGATGTCGGCGATCACGACATCGGAATCGATGATGTTCTCGACCATTTCGCGGTGGATCAGGCCGGAACGGCTGACCCGGTCGGAGCGGATACAGTCGAGGTCAAGGTCCTCGGCGACCGGCTGGATGATCTCGTGGAACACCGCGTCGAAGTCGATCACCGGCCCGTCCGGTGTGCTCGGCGCCGCGTAGGGGAGGATGACGAAACAGCGCCGCCCGGTCTGACGCGCTTCAAATTCCGCGGGCTTCTCCGCGACCTGTGCCTTGCCTTCGAACGCCATTGTCACTTGCCCCGCAGCCTTCCGCCTCGCCGAAATCTGACGAAACTATGGCGCCTTGAAACTGGCAAGGCAGGGTCTTGCGCCTTTCGCGGCTCTATGGGGCAGGGCAAGGCTAAAGCCCTGAATCCTGTAGGAAATGGTACAGATTATAAATGCGTAAGGTTGCCGGCATCCAGCCCCGCTGCTCAAAATCCGCGCGCCCCCGCTCGGGCAGGGGCCGGGTCAGGCACGCGCCTCATCAGATCCCCGCCTGCGCGGGGATGGGCGAGGGGCCGCGTTACTCGTTCACTTTCCGCGCCGGCACCGGCGGTGAGCAAATGTCCAGCTGGTTCACCGGCGGCGCGATGAAGGCGGCGATTCCGGAATAGTCCCGCTTGGACTCTTTCAGGGCGGCCCAGTCGGCGGAGGCGGTATCCATCACTACATAGGCGGGGCGTTCGGCCTCCGGGAGGCTTGAGGCGAATTTGGCGGAGGTGATGACGTTGTATTCGTTCTTCGAGCGGCGGTACTGCGACATCTGGTAGGCGAGGGGTTCGTCCTCACCGAACAGGGCGTTCGTCTCTTCTTCCGTGAGCGGATCAACGCGTGGCAGGCGGTGGATATGTTCCATGCCGGCGATGACGCGGCCGAAGATGGTATAGTTGCGGTCAAGGTAGCGACGCGGCTGGAGGGGAATGTAGATTTCGGTGTTGCCGGTGTCCGGCGCGTCATCCCGCGCCATGCCTAGGGCGCCGGGGCAGTTCATCAGCCATTCCTGCGTCCCGTCGCGGCCAACGGCGAAGCCCGCGCGGTGTCCGGCTTCAGGCGCGAACAGGTCGCCGTTGCCCAGCGGTGTGAAGCCATCGGCAGAAACCGCGCGTTCGGCTTCGAAGGGCACCGGCTGCCAGGCTTTCGAGGCCATCTCGAACTCGCGCCCGGCCTGGGCGACGTGGCCGTCGATGACGCGGTAGAAATACTCGCCGTCATAGAAGCCCTCGGCGAGGAGTTCGCGCAGCCGCGCGACATGCACCGGGGCGGCTTCGGGGAACAGCTCGATCGCGACCGTGCCTGTCGGCACTTCCATCAGGATCAGGTTTTCCGGCGCGACGGCGCGCCAGGCGGGCACGTCTGAAACCGCCGGCAAGGCGGGCGCTGCGGCAAGGGAAGCAGGAACGCTGCCACAGGCAGCGAGGGCGAGCGCGGTAAGGGCAAGGGCGCGTTTCATGGGCGAACTGTTCTCCGGAGCGCAGGCGGCGTCAATGCCGGACTCATTGCTTAGGCCCGGTGTGCGGCATAATCTGGGCGGCATGAAACACATCGCCGTCACCCGCCCGCCCCTACCGAAACTGCCGATGCAGGGCGGGTGTCATTGCGGCGCGGTACGCTATGCGGTCACCGCAAAGCCGAAGGCGGTCAACGCCTGCCATTGCGATGATTGCAAGCGTCTCTCGGGCGGACCGTTCGGCCTGTTTCTGCACGTGGCGAAAGACGCGCTGGACATCAGCGGCGGCGCCCGTGACACGTTCCGGCGGACGGGCGGCAGCGGAAACAGGATCAACATCGAACGCTGCGCGGCGTGCGGCACGCGGATGTGGCACCTGCCGGAAGTGGCGCCGGACCTTGTCATCCTCTGCGCCGGGACGCTGGACGACAGCACCTGGGCGATTGCGACCTCGCATATCTGGACCGAATATGCGGCCGCCGACGCGGTGGCGTTGGAGGACGCGCTGGTGGTGGAAAGCTTCCAGACGACGCGTCCCGCGCTGTGGGCGCGGTTCAGCGAGATTTATCCGGCAGGCACTGAAGGAGGCCCCGCATGAAAACGCACGACTATACAGCCACGGTTGCCTGGACCGGAAACCGGGGAGAGGGCACGGCGCACTACAAGGCCTACGACCGGACCTAGCAGGTGGAGACGCCCGGCAAGCCGGTGATCGCGTGCTCGAATGATCCGCTGCTTGGCGGCGACCCGTCGCGCCCCAATCCGGAGGACATGCTGCTGTCCTCGCTCTCCGTGTGTCACATGCTCTGGTACCTGCACTATGCCAGCGATGCGGGCATTGTGGTGCATGACTACCGGGATGAGCCTGTCGGCGTGGGTGAGGCAGGGCCGAGCGGCGCGGGGCGTTTTCTTTCGGCGACGCTCAGGCCCGTGATCAAGTTGGCGCGCGGGGCGGACCTTGTGAAGGCCGAGGACATTCACCAACAGATCCACAAGGTCTGTTTCATCGCGCGGTCGGTAAACTTCCCGGTTTCCTACGCGCCGCGCTTCATCGAGGTGTGAGCCGCGCAGCCAGTGCCGCGAGACCGTCGCGCCAGGCATTGGCGAGGTGGCCTTGCGTCGCCTGAAGCGGGAAGCCATGGCGGGCGACATGCTCCTGCGGAATGCTATCCCAGCCGCGATGGGTGACGGTGACGCGGGTGTCTTCGCCCACAGCCCGGAAGGTGACTTCGACGGAGGTGATCTGATCGGGCGTGAAGGTCGCCTGCCGCCAGGTGAAGGCGAGGCGGGCGCCGCGCTCCCAGGCAGTGACGCGGCCGATTTCGAATACCTTGCCATTCGCAAGCGTGGTGATCAGGCGCTCGCGGTTCTCGAAGCTCAGCGTCCCGTCGCCGCGCGGGGTCAGCTGGAACAGGGCGCTGGGGCACCACCACAGGCCAATATCATCCGTGAACGCATCAAACGTCTCATCCGGCGTGGCCGGCACACGGACGGCGACAAGGACAGCGCTCACGGGCGCTTCTTCTCCATGTGCGCCTTGAAGGAGGTCAGCTGCGCAGCCCAGACTTTCTCGGTCTCGGCCAGCCAGAGTTTGAGATCGGCCATGCCGCCCTCCTTGAGCGTATAGATGCGCACGCGGGCATCGAATTCGGGATGCGCCTCCTCGACGAGGCCGCCTTGCTTCAGGATGCGCAGATGGCGGCTCATCGCGGGGGCGGGCAGGCCGAGGGCCTCGGCGAGTTCGCCCGCGCGGCGCGGCGCCTTGCCGAGGAGTTCGATGGCCCGCCGCCGGTCAGCGTCGGCGAGGGCCGTCAGCGCGGCGTCAAGATCCGGGCGGGCCTTCAAAGGCGCGTCTGTGTACGGAGGGTTCCGCCAGAGGCCTTGTCCCAGTCGGCGGCGGCCATGTCCATGACGGTGACGCCGAAGGTCCAGATATGGCCTTCGGGGTCGCGGGCGCGGTAGGTGCGGTCGCCGTAGAATTGCGTGTCCGGCTCCTGCAGAATCTCGGCCCCGGCTTTGCGGGCGCGGGCGCAATGCGCGTTAATGTCCTCGCCCTTACCGAGCTGGACGTGGACAGTCTGCGTATTCTTGCCGCCGAGATTCTTCGGGCTCTTGTGATCGGCAGACCATTCGCTGCCGACCATGATGAAGCCTGTTCCAAAGGACATTTCCGAATGCGCAATCCTGTCATTCTCGTCGAGCAGCACCAAATAGGGCTCGAACCCGAAAGCCTCCTCCAGCCAGAGAAAGGCAGCATTCGGATCGACATAGCAAAGCGCGCTGGCAAGACCCTTGGGGCGGTCGAACTCGGACATGCGATATTCCTTTCTCGTGGTAGTAATATTTCTAGTATTCTAGAAATATTATGTCAAGCAGAAAGGGCGCGCCGCAAGAAGGTTCAGTAAGCGTAGCGGCGCATCTCACGGGCGAAGCGGCCGCGGGTTTCGTCCATCTTGTCGCGGATGATGCCGGGGATGAGGAAGAGGTCCACGAGCCACCAGACGAAGCCGATAATGATAAAATATGAGAGGATTTGTAGAATGGCTGTGACCGGTTTGCCCAAATAAAACCGGTGCGCCGAGACGAAACCGAGAAAGAACCAGAGGAAATAAGCGGCGCCCGCGCTCTTTTTCTCGTTCGCCACGCGGCTTTCGATCAGGATCTGGTCTTCGGTCGTATACATGGCAATCCCGGTTGGGCTCCTCATTCTTATCGATAAACAGATAGTCGCTTTCCCCCTCAAGTTAAAGGGGCAAAGCGAAAAATGGCCGGGCTTGCAGGCGCGGGGCCTTTGCGCTCAGGTGACCTCCTGGCGCGGGGCGGGGCACGAGGATGGGTGAGAACCGGATGACTAAACCGCTGCGGGCGCTCGATCCATCGCTCTACGGGCGGCCGGAAATTTTTGCGCTGGAACGAGAGACCGTGTTCGCGAAATCCTGGCGGCTGATCGGGCATGAGAACATGCTGAAGGCGGCGGGGGATTTCCTGACGGATGAGCTGGCGGGCCGTTCCGTGCTGGCGGTGCGCGGCACGGACGGCGCAGTGCGCGCGTTCCACAATGTCTGCCCGCACCGGGCCGGACCGCTGGCGACCGAGGCGCAGGGGCAATGCGACGGGGCGATCACCTGCGCGTATCATGGCTGGCGGTTCACCCTCGAAGGGCGGCTGCAATCGGCGCGGGATTTTGGCGCGGCGGAGGGGTTTGATCCGCGCGCGCATGGGCTGACGCCGGTGCGGCTGGAGACCTGGCGGGGGTTCCTGTTTGTCACGCTCAGCGACGCGGCCCCGCCCATTGCGCAGATGATGGCGCCGGTGGATGCATCGTGGACGGATGAACGTGTGCAGCCGTTTGTGCTGCGGCGCTCCCACACCATCAAGTGTGACTGGAAGGCCTATGTCGAGAATTATCTCGAGGGCTATCATGTGCCGCTGATCCATCCGGGGCTTGATGCGGAGATCGATTCGGCGAACTACACGGTCCACATGGAAGGCGAGATCGCGGTGCACCGCGCGCCCTCCCGCAAAGCGGACAATGTGTATTCGGGCTACTGGGCCTGGGCCTGGCCGTGGCTCGGCATCAATCTCTATGAGCACGGCGTAATGGTGGAGCGTATCTCGCCGGTGGGGCCGGACGAGACGCGGCTCGACTATCTCTATTTCTTTGATCCGGCGCGCGGCGCAGAGCTCGAAGATATGCTGAAACTGTCGGATGCCGTGACGGACGAGGACGTGAAGATGTGCGAGATCGTGCACCTGAACTTGACCGGCGGAATCTACAGGGCGGGGCCGCTATCGCCCCGTCATGAAGGCGCGGTGGCGTGGTTCCAGGCGCGGCTACGGCGCGAGGCCGGTTATCCGGAGTAGGCCAGCAGAAAACGAAAAGGCGGGAGCCCTGGGAGCTCCCGCCTTCCGCGCAGGCCTTTAAGGGACGTTACATCCAGTAAGGCGCGACCTTGTAGTATTTGTAGGTCGAGTCCCGGGTCGCCTGGCCGTCATCGCGGGTCAGCGCCTTGATATCGTCGGCGGGGGCGGCCTGAAGCTGCTCCTTGGTATACGGCACGACATACCCGTCTCGGTCGTCGCTATAATCGAGCGCCGACCAAGGGACCGGGTGATACTTCTCGCCCATTCCGAGGAAGCCGCCGAAGCCGACAACAGCGAACATGATCGAGTTGTCGGTCTTGTTCAGCACGACGTCTTCGACCTTGCCGATCTTCTCGCCCTGCGTGTTGTAGACGCTGGTGCCAATGGCGCGGGTGGCGCGGATGGCGGTGGTGTGTCCAGTAGTAGTAGACATGAGATTGCTCCGATGCTTGTGTTGCAGATACAGGTACAACGCCTGCACGGCAGAGGGGTTGCGTTAATTCCGCTTCAGGAAGGCGGCGCCCTTCCAAAGTGCGCAGCGCCCTGCTAACGCCCGCGCCATGTATCAGATCACCGCCAAGGGCCCGCGCGGGCCGATCGAGACCGCTTGGGACGCGCTGGCCTGGGCCGACCCGTCGCCGGCCGGCGCCGTCGATTCCAAGGAAGATGCGCGCGGTGCCTGGCGGCTCGATGCCTTTTCCGAAACGCTGGAAGAGGCTGAGGAATGCGTCGCACTCATCACCGAGGCGGCGCCGGAACTGACCGCGCGGATCGAGGAGATCGTCGAGCGCGACTGGGTGACGCTGTCGCTGGAAGGTTTGCCGCCGGTGAATGCCGGACGGTTTGTCGTGGTCGGCAGTCATGCGCTTGCCGCGACCTCGCCGGGCAAGACGGCGGTGCTGATCGAGGCGGGGCCGGCGTTCGGCACAGGCCATCATGGCACCACGCTCGGCTGCCTGCTGGCACTGGCGGATCTACGCCGGCGGCGCAAGGTGGGCAGGGTGCTGGACCTCGGCACCGGCTCCGGTGTGCTGGCGATCGCGGCGCTGAAGGTCGGCGCGGAACTGGCGACGGGGAGCGACATTGACCGGGACTCGGTGTTCGTTGCGCGCGAGAACGCCCGCAAGAACAAGGTGAGCCGGTTCTTCGTTCACCATGTACGGGGGGCGAACACGCCGAACATGCGCCGGCTGGGGCCGTATGACACGGTGTTCGCGAACATCCTCATGAAGCCGCTGATCGGCCTCGCGCCGGAAATCCAGCGCCTCGCAGCGCCGGGCGCGGCGATCATTCTCTCAGGCCTTCTTCACCATCAGGCAGGCCCTGTCCGCGCGGCATTCGAGGGCCACGGCATGCTGTTCCAGCGCAAGATCAAGCGCGACGGCTGGTCGACGCTGGTGTTTGCGAAGAAGGGGTAGGACCCTCCCCGCCGCATCCCGGGGAGGGGATGGGCGGCGAGGGGATCGCACCAGCGCGTAAGGAAGGGGGAGGCGCGCCGGTCTGCGATGCGGGGCGCTGGCCCGGACAAGCCGGGACAGCGGACGGGCCGTTTACCGCGTGGCGCGGCGGGCGAGACGGGACTGGCGGCGCGTCAGCAGGCTGAGCTCCGAAACCGGCGAGCCGGGACGGGCCGGAAGACGCGGCGAAGCGGCCACTTCATCGACCTGAAGCGGGCGGAGGGCCTCTGCAGCCGGGATTGCGGCTGCGGGGCGAATGTTGAAGTCGAATTTCATGTTAATACCTTGTCTACCTTGTATTGCTGCGGTGCAGCATTCGTCCGTGTGCGCCCTATATAGGGTCGCCGGTAAACAAAACAGTATGGCAGGCGCGGATTTGCTATGAAACATTGCATAGCTCACTTGCTTTCCGGCGGCGCCGCACCGGGTTAAGAGAGGGACATGAGACAGACATTCGATATCAAGGGCGGGCCGCAAGACGGCCGGGCCCATCTTCCGCTCCTCCGCCGTGAACTCGCTGCGCAGGGCCTCGACGGCCTCTATGTGCCGCATGACGACGAGTACCAGAATGAATACCTGCCGGACGCCAATGAGCGTCTCGCCTGGGCGACCGGGTTCACCGGTTCATTCGGGGCCGCCTTCGTGTTCACCGACACGGCGGTTCTGTTCGCCGACGGGCGCTACACCCTGCAGGCTGCGGACCAGACGGACGCGGCGCTGGTGGTCGTGGAAGGCATTCCCGATCCCGGCGCGTTCGGCTGGCTGGCGAAGCAGCAACTCAAGGACAAACGGGTCGGTTATGATCCGCGCCTGATGAGCCCGAACGATGTGGCGGCGCTGGGCGCGGCAGCGGCGAAGGCGGGATGCCTGCTGGTCGCGGTCACCGAGAACCCGATCGACAAGGCCTGGAAAGGCCGCCCGCCACAGCCGATGGAAAAGGTCGTGCCGCACGCGGTCAAGCATGCGGGCGCCTCGCATACCGACAAACTGGAAGCCGTGGGCGCGCAGCTGGCACGCGACGGGGCAGATGCCGCCGTGCTGACTTCGCCGGCCTCGCTCGCCTGGGCGTTCAATATTCGCGGCGGCGATGTGAGCTGTACGCCGCTGCCGCTGGGCCGCGCCATTCTGTATACGGACGGTTCGGCAGAGCTTTTCATCGACGAGGCGAAGACGGACGGCGCGCTGCGCCGGCATCTCGGCAATACCGTAACGCTGCGACCCTTGTCGCAGCTGGAAGACGGGCTTGGCGCCCTCTCGGGCAAGACGGTGAGCCTCGATCCGGATGTGGCCTCGGCCTGGTTCTTTGACCGCCTGGCGGCGTCGGGCGCGAAAATCCTGCGCCAGCGCGATCCCGTCGCCCTGCCGCGCGCGTGCAAGAACGCGGCGGAGATCAAGGGCACGGCGGCGGCCCATATCCGCGACGGCGTGGCGCTGACGCGCTTCCTGCACTGGCTGGATACCGAGGCGCAGAGCGGCGAGGTCACCGAGATCGACACGGTCATGAAGCTGGAGGCATTCCGCGAGGACCTCGGCAACCTGAATGACCTGTCCTTCCCGTCGATTTCCGGCGCAGGGCCGAACGGGGCGCTGCCACACTACCGCGTCTCCACCGCGTCGAACCGGAAACTGGAACGCGGCTCTCTGTTCCTGATCGATAGCGGCGGGCAGTACCTTGACGGTACCACGGACGTGACGCGAACCGTGCCGATTGGTCAGCCCTCAGCGGACATGATCAAGCATTACACACTGGTGCTGAAGGGGCATGTCGCGCTGGCGATGGTGCGCTTCCCGGCGGGGACGACCGGCACGCATCTCGACATTCTGGCACGCCATGCGCTGTGGCAGGCCGGGCTGGATTACCAGCATGGCACGGGTCACGGCGTCGGCGTTTATCTCGGCGTGCATGAAGGCCCGCATAGAATCGCGAAAGTGTGGAACGCCGTGCCGATGACGCCGGGGATGATCGTCTCCAACGAACCAGGCTTCTACAAGGCGGGCGAGTACGGCATCCGGATCGAGAACCTGCAATACGTGACACCTGCGGCCGATATTCCGGGCGGCGAAATCCCGATGCTGGGCTTTGAATGCCTGACCTTTGCGCCACTCGCGCGGCGGCTGATCGACGTGAAACTGCTCTCGAAAGAGGAGCGGGTCTATGTAAACGACTACCACAAGCGCGTCTGGAAATTGCTGAGCCGGAAGCTTGAGGGCGAGGTCAAGGACTGGCTGAAGGCGGCGTGTGCCCGAATTTGAGGCAGCGGCTGATTTCCCCAAGGCAGATGCGCGCGCCGGTCTAGGTGGACAGGCGCGAGTCTCCTAACAAAGGGCAGCTTTAGGGAGGCTGTCTTGGAACTTGAAACGATGCTCGGGCGAGCAATGGACCTGTTGCCGGCGGCGTGGAGCGACGGCGCGAAGCTGGCGGCAGTCGCCGGTGTGATCGCGGTCTGTTTTGTTGTGCCGGTCGTGATGATGCTGACGGCTTTTGGCAAGAAACGAGCGCCGACAACGCCGGTGTCCAGAACCGTTTCGGGCCAACCGGCTGTGGGCAAACCGCAGGCGAAAGCGGCGGCAGGCGCAGCGCCGGACCTGGATCCGGAGGAATGGGTTTCCGGCAACGTGATCCATTATGATCGCCAGCGCGACTTTGGCTATATCCGCTGCGACCGGGTGAAAGGGCATGTCCGCTTCCAGGCGGCAGACTTCAAGCGTGCGCCGCGCGTCGGCGAGACGGTGCGCTTCAAAGGCCGGCACGGCGCACGGCGCAAGCCCGTGGCAGTCGTGGTCGAGCGGATGCCAGAGACGAAGCGGACGGGCTAGGGCGCGGTCTGTTTGACGACCCGGTGCTTGCCGCGCTTTCCGCAGACCTTGCATCGGCCCCAGGTGAGTGGGCGCCCGCCGCCCCTGTAGCGCACGCCGCCCATGTCCCAGATGGATGTAGCGTGGCCGCAGGCGGCGCAGATGATTTCCCACTGGCGCGATTCAGCCTCGGCTTCTGCGCGCCGGTGCGCCGGCAGGAAGGCGAGCAGAAATTTCTGCAGCCGTGTCATCGGCCCAGGTGTTTGCCGAGCGCCAGCAGCGGCGCGGACTGTAACTCCGGGATCGAGCCATCGGCGCGGGGGCCGATATTGATCAGCAGGTTGCCGCGCTTGGAGGTAACGTCAGTATAGAGATCAATCAGACCCTGCGCATCGAGAAAGTCTTCGGGTAGCTCGTCGGTGTTGTAACCGAAGCCGAGGCCTAGACCGCGGCAGGATTCCCACTTCTGCTCCTTGGGAATGGCTCCAAGGCCGAACTCCACGCAGCGGAAGTCACCGAACGGGGCAGGGGTCTCTTCCTGCTGGCCGCCGGCGGTGCGGGCTTTCAGCATCGCGTTGAATCCGGCGCGGGTTTCGGGATCCCGCAGCGAGGTGAACCAGTCCGAGGCGGCGAGCCAGCGGTCGTTAGTCACCCCGTCTGGCACCGCAGCGTAGTAATAGTCGTGGAGTGCGATGACGCCCTCCACATCCGGCCAGCATATATCGTTCCAGAAGACAGACGGCTTGTAGCGGTCGATCAGTTCCTTGGCCTGTGCGAGGGCGTAGGCGCGGTAGTCCGCCTCGGTGGGCACGCAGGCGAACATATCGCCAATATTGGCAATCGGCGTATTTCGAAATGTCCAGTCGAGCCCGCCGGAATAGTAGACGCCGAAGCGCAGTCCGCGCGCGCGGACGGCGTCTGCGAGTTCGCCGGTGAAATCGCGGGCAGTGTTCCAGCCGGGGCGGTGCGGGTTCGGCACATCGGTGGGCCAGAGGCAGTAGCCGTCATGATGCTTGGTGACGAAGACGACGTAGGTCGCGCCGCAGTCGACGAAGAAGTCCGCCCAGGCGTCCGCATCGAAGCTTTCTGCGGCAACGTCGAATTCAGGGCGGAAGTCCGTGAACGGCTTGTCGCCGTACAGCGCCTTGTGTCGCGCGCGCGTGGGGCTGCCTTCGACGCGCATGGCATTCTCGTACCATTCCGAATAGGGGGTCAGCACAGCGCTCATGTCGTAAGCATCGCCGACCAGTTCATGGATGGCGCGCCCGCGCGGGGCCCAGGCGGGAATGGTGAAGATACCCCAGTGGATGAAGATGCCGAGCTGAGGTTTTGCATACCAGTCCGGGCAGGGGCGCGTTTCGCTGTCAGTCATCCTTGTCATTTCCTTTTATACCGTCGAGCGGCTCGGTGACGCTCCAGGCGAATGGGGCGAACGCGGCACGCGGCAACCCCGCCTTGCCTAGGGCAGTGGCAGTCCATTGGTTGCAGGTGTTGAATGGGCTGTAGCGGCCTCTGGCGGAGAGCAGGAGTTCACCGGGCACAGTGGTCTCGATGGGGCGGTAGGCGCCTTCGGCGTCCTTCTTCAGGCTTTTCAGGATTTCGTCGATCAGCACGGATTTCGTGTCCTGCCCGCCGCGCAGCGGCTTGCAGACGCTGCGCACATCCGAGCCGTAGACAGGCACGATCCGCATCGCGACGGGGTTCATCCCCGCCAGCGCCGAGAGGGCGCGGGTGGCGGTCAAATCCTCCGGGTACAGAACTTTGGTGAAGAAGACCGAGTCGCCCCAGCCGAACAGGAGATATGTATCGCGGGGCAGGTAGTCCGGGATCAGGCCGCGGAATTCCTTGCGCCAGTTGATCACCTCGCCGTCGAGGGGCAGGGCGATGTCGGTATGGAAGGCGGCCTCGCAGAGATAGGCGGCGGGCTTTGCGGGCGGTAGATGCGCCGTCTTGCCCGCGAGCGGCAGCGCGCCCGACAGCCAGGCTGCGCCGAGATACCAGAAGCCGCAGATCAACGCCGCTATAAGCGCCAGGGCGGCCCAGCGGAGTCCGGTGATCAGGATTCTGGCTGCCTCCACCCCGTCTCCCCTGGCCGCAATCCGCGCATGACTCAGATGAATGCAACGCGTCGCAGGTGGCAAGCAAGATTCCGTTTGTTCCGTATTTGTTCCTGTGATAAACCGGACGGCATGATGCTGTCTCTTTCCATCCGTGACTTCGTGCTCATTTCCCGGCTCGATCTTTCGCCGGGCGAAGGGTTCACCGCGCTGACCGGGGAAACCGGTGCAGGCAAATCGATCATTCTGGATGCGCTCTCGCTGGCGCTCGGCGGGCAGACGGACCGGTCGGTGATCCGGCACGGCGCGGCGCAGGCGAGCGTGGCGGCGGAGTTTGCGCCATCCGCGAGCCATCCGGTCTGGGCGCTGCTGGCGGCGCAAGGCGTCGCGGCTGAAGACGGCGAGACGCTGACGCTGAAACGCCTGGTCCGATCGGAAGGGCCCGCGCGGGCGTTCATCAACGATCAGCCGGTCAGCGCCGCGCTGCTGGCGGAGGCGGGCGAGCTGCTGGTGGAAGTGCACGGCCAGCATGCCGCCTCAAGCCTGCTCCGCCCTGCGGCGCACCGGCGCTTGCTGGATCAGTTTGCGGGCAATGAGGCGCTGCTGGCAGCCTGCGCTTCGGCGCATACCGCCCGGATGGAGGCACGGGAGGCGCGCGCCGCGCTGGAGGCCGAAGCGCAATCAGCGGCTGAGGCGCAGGCTTGGCTGCAGGAGACCGTTGCGGAGCTGAAAAAGCTTGGGCCGCAGCCGGGCGAGGCGACGCGGCTGACGGCGGAGCGCGCGCAGCTGATGCAGTCCGAGCGCGTGCTGGAGGCGGTGGCCGAGGCGACCACGGCGCTGGCGGCCGCAGATGCGGAGACGGCTCTGTCCAAGGCTTCGCGGGCGGCGGAGCGGATCTGCAGGTTACCGGGATTTGACGGCGCGACCGGCGCTTTACCGGAAGCAGCGAAGGCGGCGTGTGAGGCGATCGAACGTGCGATGATCGAAATGCGCGAAGCCGAAAGTGCGATTGCGCGGCTGGAGCGGATGCCGATTGACGCGGGCGATCTTGACGGGGTTGAGGCGCGGCTGTTTGCGCTGCGCGCCATGGGACGCAAGCTTACCTGCGACCCGGACGCGCTTAACGTACAATGGGATGCGCTGGCCGCTCGGCTGGAACTGGTCGAGGCCGGGGAAGTGGGCATTGCTGCCGCTCGCAAGGTGGAACGCGCCGCCGAGGCGCGCTGGCACAGTGCAGCCCATGCCTTGAGCGAGGCGCGCCGGGCGGCGGCGGCGCGGCTTGAAGCGGCGATTGCCGTTGAGCTTGCGCCGCTGAAACTCGGGCGGGCGACCATCCGGGTCGCACTGACGCCGCTGCCTCCGGATGAAGCCGGGGCGACAGGGGCTGAGCGCGCCGAATTTGAAGCCGAGACGAACACGGGCGCGGGTTTCGGGCCGCTGCGCAAGGTTGCATCCGGCGGCGAACTCGCGCGCGTGTCGCTGGCGCTGAAATGTGCGCTGGCGGAAGCGGGCAGCGCCGGCACGCTGATTTTCGACGAAGCGGATCAGGGGGTCGGCGGAGCGGTCGCGGCCGCCATCGGCGAACGGCTGGTGCGGCTCTCGGCGTCGCGCCAGGTTCTGGCGGTCACGCACAGTCCGCAGGTCGCAGCGGCAGCGGATGCGCATTGGCTTGTTGAAAAGTCGGCGAAGGCTGGCGGGACGCGGCTGATCACGCTAGATGCGGGGACACGGCAGGAAGAAATTGCCCGCATGTTGTCCGGCGCCGAAATCACCGATGAGGCGCGGGCCGCAGCCGGGAGGTTGTTGGAGGATGCATGAGCGGCGGTATACCTGCCAGCGCGCTGACCGAGCAGGAGGCAGCGGTAGAACTTGCGCGCCTCGCGCGGGAGATCGCGGACGCCGACGCGGCCTATTATCAGAATGACGCGCCGGCGCTGACGGACGCCGAGTATGACGCGCTGCGCTTACGCAATGCCGAAATCGAGGTGCGCTTTCCCCAGTTGAAGCGGGAGGACAGCCCGTCGCTCAAGGTCGGCGCTGAAGCCGGAGACGGCTTCGCCAAGGCGCGGCACGGCGTCCCCATGCTTTCCCTCGAGAATGCCTTTGCGGAGGAGGATGTGGCGGATTTCGCCGCGCGCATCCGCCGCTTTCTCGGTCTCGGAGAGGAGGCCGAACTCGCCCTTACCGCCGAGCCGAAGATCGACGGCCTGTCCCTCAACCTCACCTATGAGAAAGGAAAGCTCGTGCGCGCGGCGACACGCGGCGACGGGCAAACCGGCGAGGATGTGACCGCAAATGCGCGCACTTTGGGAGACATTCCGGCGAAGCTCGCGGGCGAGGACTGGCCGGTCTCGATTGAGGTTCGCGGCGAGATATACATGGCGAAGGATGACTTTGCGGCGCTGAACGCGCGCGAAGGCGCGGCGGGCCGCAAGGTGTTCGCAAACCCGCGCAACGCGGCAGCGGGGAGCTTGCGCCAACTCGATACCGAGATCACGAAATCGCGGCCCCTGCGATTCTTCGCCTATGCCTGGGGCGCGGTCAGCGAGCCTTTCGCAGACACGCAGTCCGGTGCGGTTCGAAAACTGGCCGAATGGGGCTTTGTCATCAATCCACTGATGGTCCGTGTCCTGACGGTCGAGGATATCCTTGCTAACTACCGGGAAATCGAGGCGCAGCGCGCGGGTCTGCCCTATGATATCGACGGGGTCGTCTACAAGGTTGACCGGCTCGACTGGCAGCAACGGCTGGGATTTGTCAGCCGGGCACCGCGCTGGGCGATTGCGCACAAGTTTCCGGCCGAAAAGGCGACGACGACGCTTATCGGAATCGATATTCAGGTCGGGCGGACCGGCTCGCTGACCCCGGTCGCGCGTCTGGAGCCGGTGACCGTGGGCGGCGTGGTCGTCTCTAACGCCACGCTGCACAATGAAGACGAGATCGCGCGCCTCGGCGTGAAACCTGGCGATGTCGTCGAGATCCAGCGCGCGGGCGATGTGATCCCGCAAGTGCTCCGCGTCGTCAAGGCGGGGGAGGGGCCGGGCTGGGCCATGCCGGAGGTTTGCCCGGCCTGCGGCTCGGCGGCGTTGCGCGAGATCGACGAGGCCGGCGAAGTGGACGTACGCCGGCGCTGCACGGGCGGACTGATCTGCCCGGCGCAGGCGGTCGAGCGGCTGAAGCATTTCGTCTCGCGCAAGGCGCTCGACATTGACGGCCTCGGCGCCAGGCAGATCGAGCTGTTTCATGATAAAGGCATATTAAGCACGCCGCAGGATATATTCCGTCTCCGGACGAATATTGAAGCCGCAGGCCTGCCGCTGCTGGAGGAATGGGAAGGGTTCGGCGCGGCGTCGGCGAAGAAGCTTTTTGCGGCGATCGATGCACGCCGCAAGCCCGAGTTTGCCCGCTTCCTCAACGGGCTTGGCATCCGGCATGTCGGACAGACGACATCGGGACAGTTTGCGCGCGGATTTCTCAGCTGGCAGGCTTTCTGGGACGCTGTTGCGCGCGCTGCAGAAGGGGGGGCGGGCAGCGAAGGCTACCTGGACCTGACGGGAATTGATGGCATCGGCGACGCCGCAGCCAAGGCGTTGATCCAGTTCCAGGCGGAGCCGCACAACCGCGCCATGCTGGACGCGCTGCTCGCCGAAATCGAGGTCGAGGATGAAATACCGGCCGCGACGGACAGTCCGGTCGCCGGCAAGACCGTCGTTTTCACCGGCACACTTGAGCGGATGACGCGCGACGAAGCGAAGGCGCGCGCCAGCGCGCTTGGCGCCAAGGTCGCGGGGTCAGTGTCGGCGAAGACGGATATCCTGGTGGCCGGGCCGGGCGCGGGCTCGAAACTCGCCAAGGCGGAGAGCCTCGGCGTGCGCACAATGACCGAAGCCCAGTGGCTCGAACTGATCGGAGAAATCTGATTCCCGGATAATCCGGGAGCAGATCAATTTCCGCCGGGTATAAGACGCTCCAGCAGCGTGCGGCGCTCGGAGGCGCTGACAGCTTCGAGGTCGACACCTTCGTTGGTCAGCAACCGGTAGCTCATCTTGTACCAGTCGCTGTCGGGATAGTTGTATCCGAGCGTAGCGCCAGCGGCGAGCGCCTGATCCTTGAGGCCGAGAGTCAGGTAGGCCTCGACAAGGCGGTGCAGGGCTTCCGGCGCATGGTTCGTAGTCTGATAGTTTTCGACGACGTTGCGGAAACGGTTGACGGCAGACAGCGTCTGGTTCGAGCGCAGGTACCAGCGACCTACGGTCATCTCCTTGCCCGCCAGCTGGTCGTTGACCATGTCGAGCTTGACGCGGGCATCCTTGGAATACTCGCTTTCCGGAAAACGGCGGATAATGTCGTTCAGCGCAGTGCGGGCGCGTTCGGTGATCGCCTGATCGCGGCCGACATCGACAATCTGGTCAAAGTGGCAGAGCGCTGTCAGGTAATAGGCATATTCGGCTTCCGAGCCGCCCGGGTGCAGCGCGAGGTAGCGCTCGGCGGCGGCGAGGGCTGTCGTGTAGTCGCGCGTCTTGTAGGACGCATAGGCCGACATCACCATCGATTTGCGCGCCCACTCAGAATAGGGGTGTTGGCGCTCAACTTCCTCGAACAGAATGATGGCATTCTGATAGTCGCGGGAATCGAGTTCGGCAGCGGCCTGATTATAGAGTTGTTCCACGGGGCGCTCGACATAAGCGAGTTCCGTGTTGCGCCGCGTGGACTGGCAGGCGCCAAGCACCAGCGCGCAGGCGGCAATTGCCAGAGGAAGATGTGTCAGTCTGGACATGGGAAGCGGCCTGTATCTGCGGCTTTGTGCGATTTACCCTGTTTGCTTAGCGCGAATGCGCCTGCCTTTCCAAGGCCTGAATGGCAGGGTTTGCGGCGCAGGAGGCCGCCAATTCGCCGAAACGCGAAGATTGTGCTTGCCACGCTCCACAATCGCCCTACGTGTGTTTTGCTGATGTCCGCGCCGGATTCCCGGGAGCCGTGACAGGCAATCCCTGATCCGGGCAAGTGGACGAGAAGAGCTAGAATCATGACCAGCCGTAAACTGAGCGACGCGAACACAGTCGACCGCCAGGTGGGAGAGCGCATGCGCCGCCGCCGGATACTGCTTGGCCTGACGCAGGACCAGCTGGCCGACGCACTCGGCATTTCCTACCAGCAGATTCAGAAATACGAGACCGGTGCCAACCGTGTCAGCGCCGGGCGGCTCGCCCAGATCGCTGAAGTGCTGGAAGTGCAGCCCGGCTGGTTCTTCGGCGCAGCGGAGAAGAGCGAGTCGGCAGGCGGCTCGTCACGCGCGGTAATTGATCTTGTCCGCAACTTTTCCCGCATCGAAGACGAGCGCGTGCGCACTCATCTGATGGCCCTTGTCCGGTCACTGGCCGGCCGGGGTGATGAAGAAGTGGACAGTCTCGCAGCGGGCGATCTTGCCGCCGCCGACCAGAGCCTGATGGGCTAAAGCAAAGCGCGATCTGATGGGATCAGATCGCGTGCTCCAGGTTTTTGATTTATCGAAGTTGCTTGCGCTGAACCGGTGCCCGCTTGAGCGGAATTTTCCCTAGGCACAACTCAGGCCTTCACGAGAATTCATACAGCCGCGCGGACGTCTTCGCGGACCGCCTGCGTTCCCGCATCTTCCCAGCACCAGGCAGACGGCGTGGCGAGCAGCTTGCGAACCAGCTTGTTGTTAAGCCCATGGCCGGGCTGCACAGCGTCATAGTCCCCGGCAATCGGAGCGCCGGCGAGCATCAGGTCGCCCACCGCGTCGAGCATCTTGTGCCGCACGAACTCGTCCTCGATGCGGAGGCCCTCCGGGTTCATCACGCCGTCATCGCCGATAACGACGGCGTTTTCGAGCGAACCGCCCCGGGCAAGGCCCATCGAGCGCAGCATCTCGACATCGCGGGCGAAGCCGTAGGTGCGGGCAAAAGCGAGATCGCGGGCGAACATGCCGGGCGCAAGTTTCATCGCCATCTGCTGTACGCCGATATGCTGATCTTCATACTCGATGCGGGCGCGCAGTGTCAGCACGTCGCCGCTCGACGGCGACAGCGCGGCGCGTTTAGGACCTTCGCGCACTTCGATGGTTTCCAGGATGCGGATGCGCTGACGGGCTGCGCCTTGCGCTTTCTCACCGGCGAGCATCAGCAATTCATAGAATACCGAGGAAGAACCATCCATGATCGGCACTTCGGGGCCGTCGATTTCGATGCGCAGGTTGTCGATCCCGACGCCGGCGATGGCTGCGAGCAGGTGTTCAACCACGGCCACCGAGACGCCATGCTCGTTGGACAGCGTGGTGCCGAGCTGCGTGTCGGAGACCGCGTCGGCATGTGCCTGAATTTCGCCGGTGCCGGCCGGGGCGTCGATGCGGATGAAGCGGATACCAGTGTTGGCCGCGGCGGGAAGCAGCGTCAGGCGCGCGGGCGCGCCGGAGTGTACGCCGATCCCGGCGCAGCTGACCTTGCGCGAAATCGTTGTCTGCCGCGCGTGCGCCATGTGTGTTTCAGCCTTCAGCCCGGAACGCATAACCATGACAGACTAGATGGCCTGCCTGCTTGCTGCGCTCAAAACACGCGATGTTTCGGCTTGTTACAGATTAGGCCTGAAATTCGATCTAACACCCAGAAAAACAAGGACTTTAATCTACTGGAAATGTGTCGCCCGAAGGCCACACAAGCGCTCAATGATTGGCCGAGCGCCGCAGGAAGGCTGGAATCTCCAGGTCGGCGTCATCGAAGGCGGCCGGTTCCGGATGGTCGTCCGGGGAGGAGATGATCTGGGGGCTGGCGGCCGCCCCGCGCGCGCCGGGGGCTGAATCGTTCTGGCCCTGCGGCGCTGGACGGCGCCAGCCGAAAAGGTTTGCAAAGCCGGAGGACGGCGCCGCGCCGTCGCGGGATGGACGCTCCGGGGCAGGGGCGTCGGTGCGCTCCGAGAAGATTCCGGCGGCCGGGGCGACGGGGGTGGCGGCCACGCGCGGCGGAGCCACGATTTTCGGGCGGTCGTCGGCATCGGGGTCGTAGGCCGGTGCAACCGAAAGCATCTCGGCGTCTTCGGCCGCCATTGCCTCGTCTTCCAACGCGTGTGCCTGATCATCGGCGGCAAGAGCGGCGTCAACCAGGGTCGCTTCAAGCGCGCGTGGGACGATCGGCTGAACGGCGGGCAGACGGCGGGTTGCCTCGTCAAGGCCGGCGGCAACCACGGAAACCCGGATACGACCTTCGAGGCTCGCGTCGAACGCAGAGCCAAGGATGATATTCGCGTTGGGGTCGACTTCGCGGCGGATTTCGTTGGCGGCTTCGTCGAGTTCGAACAGCGTCATGTCATAGCCGCCGGTGATGTTGACCAGCACGCCTCTGGCACCCCTGATGGTGACGTCGTCAAGCAAAGGGTTGTCGATGGCACGCTTGGCGGCTTCGAGCGCGCGGGCTTCGCCGGTCGCCTCGCCCATGCCCATCAGGGCCGTACCCATGCCGCGCATGATGGCGCTGACGTCGGCAAAGTCGAGGTTGATCAAGCCCGGCATGACGATCAGGTCGGTGATGCCGCGCACGCCGGAATAGAGCACGTCGTCGGCCATGCGGAAGGCGTCGGCAAAAGTCGTCTTGTCATTGGCGATGCGGAAGAGGTTCTGGTTGGGCACGACGATCATCGTGTCGACATGGCCGCGAATCTTCGCGAGGCCTTCCTCGGCGAGGCGCATGCGGTGCGCGCCTTCGAAGCCGAACGGTTTGGTGACGACGGCGATGGTGAGGATGCCCATGTCCTGCGCTGCGCGCGCGATGATCGGCGCAGCGCCGGTGCCGGTGCCGCCGCCCATGCCGGCGGCGATGAAGACCATGTGGGCGCCTTCGAGGCGGGCGCGGATATCGTCGAGGGATTCTTCTGCGGCCTTCGCGCCGATCTCGGGGCGCGCGCCGGCGCCCAAGCCGGACGTCGTGCCGAGGCCAAGCTGAAGGGTGTTTTCGGCGCGCGAACGCGACAAGGCCTGCGCATCGGTATTGGCCACGATGAACTCGACGCCCTGAAGATTTGCCTCGATCATGTTGTTGACGGCGTTGCCACC
>Ga0163144_10002731_pt1 | contig 40377 bp, 33 predicted proteins | sample OliLak19BULKMAT1_FD_123175 | JGI IMG/M metagenome (GOLD analysis project Ga0163144, IMG submission 123175) | Freshwater microbial mat bacterial communities from Lake Vanda, McMurdo Dry Valleys, Antarctica - Oligotrophic Lake LV.19.BULKMAT1 | ecosystem: Environmental > Aquatic > Freshwater >...
CGGCGCCGGTCCGGCACTGTACGCAATGGCGAAGACCGCCGCGGCGGCGCCGATCGCAAGGATCGGCGCGCCGCCGTGGGCGACGAGCCAGAAGCCCGGCACCAGCGCCCCGGCGGCGGCACCCCAGGCGCCGCGCTTGACCGCCTGCGGCGGCAGCAGGCCCGACGCCGCCGCTCGCACCGGGCCGAGGCGGTGTGCGGTGTCGATGCCGGAGGCGAAGTCGTAGTAGTCGTTCGCCAGATTGGTCGCGATCTGCAGCAGCAGCGCCGCGAGCGCCGTCGCTCCGGCGAGCGCGACGTCGATGTCGCGCTCGCGGCTGGCGAAGGCGAGCCCGACGAGCACCGGAACGACGCTGGCGCCGAGGGTGCGCGGGCGGATCGCCAGCCACCAGGCATGCGCCCCGCTACGGAAGTCGCGGGAAGCGATCGAAGTCGGGGCTGCGCCGCTCATTGAACGCGTTCCTTCCCTCCTGTCCTTCTTCGCTCATGTAAAAGAGCAGGGTCGTGTTGCCGGCAAGTTCCTGGATTCCGGCCATGCCGTCGGTCTCGGCGTTGAAGGCCGACTTGAGGCAGCGCAGCGCCATCGGGCTGTGCTGCAGGATCTCGCGGCACCACTGCACCGTCGTCTCCTCGAGCTCCGCGAGTGGCACCACCGTGTTGACCAGCCCCATGTCGAGCGCCTCCTGCGCGTCGTACTGGCGGCACAGATACCATATTTCGCGGGCTTTCTTCTGGCCCACGAGACGCGCCAGGAAGCCCGCGCCGAAGCCGCCGTCGAAGCTGCCCACCTTCGGGCCGGTCTGGCCGAAGCGTGCATTGTCGGCGGCGATCGTCAGGTCGCAGACGACGTGCAGCACGTGGCCGCCGCCGATGGCCCAGCCGGCGACCATCGCGATCACCGCCTTCGGCAGGCTGCGGATCATCTTCTGCAGGTCGAGCACGTTGAGACGCGGCACGCCGTCGCCGCCGACGTAGCCGGCATCCCCGCGCACGCGCTGGTCGCCGCCGCTGCAGAAGGCGCGCCCACCCTCACCGGTGAGGATCACCACGCCGACGTCACCGTCCTCGCGGACATGCGCGAACGCGTCGATCAGCTCCATCACCGTCCGGGGCCGAAACGCGTTGTGCACCTCGGGGCGGTTGATCGCGATGCGCGCGATGCCCTCCGCCTTCCTGTAGGTGATGTCTTCGTATTCCTTGACCGTCTGCCACTCGATGCTCATGCGCGGGCTTCCTTTCCTGCTTTCGTCGCGAGCGTGTCGCTGCCGTCCGTGCGCGCCGCCCCGAGAAAGGCAGTGACGCGGGCGGCAAACCATTCGGGCCGCCCGAGGTGGATGTTGTGTCCAGCGCCCGCGGCGATCTCGACGACCGCGCGCGGGAGCTGCTCCTTCATCGCCGCAGCGATGGTGCAGAACTTCGTGTCGTCGCCGCCGGCGAGAAGCAGCGTCGGTACGTTCAGGGCGTGCAATCGGTCGCCGAGCCAGGGCTGCGCGCCGGTGCCCATGTGGCGCAGGCTCGCAGCCAGTCCGGCGGGCCGGCAGCGCAGGCGGCAGACGCGCAACGCGGCGCGCTCCGCGTCCGCCAGGCGTCGCTCGGCCGCGAGCACGGGCGTCTGCTCCCACCGGTCGACGAACGCCGCGATGCCTCGGGCGAGCGCAAGGGCGCCCAGTGCCTCGTCCGCTTCGCGGCGCTGCGCGCGCTCTGCCTCGTCGGCAATGCCGGGGCTCGCGCTCTCGAGGATCAGATGCGCCACGTGGTCGGGCCGGGCGGCGGCGAGCTGCAGCGCCAGCCGCCCGCCCATCGAGTAGCCGCCGAGGTCGAAACGGTCGATGCCGAGATCTTGCAACGCCCCGACGAGCAGGGTGCTCACGTCGGTGAAGGCAATGCCGTCGAGCCGGGTGTCACCGTGTCCGGGCAGGTCCGGCGCGAACACGTGACGGTGCGGCAGCGCTGCGGCCACGTCGATCCAGTCGCGTCCGCTACCGGTGAAGCCGTGCAGCAGAACGAGCGGCAGGCCACTGCCACGGGATGCCGTCAGCGGCGGGCGCACATGGAACGTCAGGTGCCCGCCGCGGCAGCCGATCGTCCGCGTCGTCCAGCTCATGCGGTCCCGGACACCGCCGTGTCGCGCAGCGCGCCGAGAGCCTCGGCGACGAGCGCGCGGCTGCGGCTGACGTTGTGCTCGCGCCGGGTCGGCACCTCGAGCAGGCGAACGCCCGGACGCGGCGCCAGCGCCGTGTCCAAGTCGCCGAGGGCGGCGATGTGATGGTGCGCGATGCCGCACATGCGCGCCGCGTCGGCGAAGCCGAGGCCGTGCGGGGTGCCGAAGAAGGGCTCGAACGCGTCGCCGAGACCTGCCTGGGGGAGGTAGGAGAAGATCCCGCCGCCGTCGTTGTTGGCGACGACGATGCACAGGTCGAGACGGTGCCGCGCGGCGATCTGCAGGGCGCCAATGTCGTGCAACAGACTGAGGTCGCCGATCAGCAGGTAGCTCGGCCCTTCGTGCACCGCGGCCATGCCGAGCGCGCTCGACACGACTCCGTCGATGCCGTTGGCGCCGCGGTTGGCGAGGATCCGCAGTCGCTTGCCGCTGCTGCCGGCGAAGGTATCGATGTCGCGCACCGGCATGCTGTTGCCGACCAGCAGCAGCGCTCCCTCGGGAAGCCGGTCGATCAGCCGCGCCGCCAGTCCGCCGTCGATGATGCCGGAATCACGCGCCAGCAGGGCGTCGAGCCGGTGACGCACCGCGGCCGAAGCCTGGCGCCAGCGACCGCACCAGGACCTATCGGACGATTCGCCCGCTGCCAACGCGTGCCGCGCCCGCCGGCAGAAGTCCGCGGTGTCGCCAAGGATCACGTGCCGGAGACGGAAGTCGGGATCCGGCCAGGCCGTCGCCGTCGTCACCAGCACCTGCACCGCATCGGAGGCCGCGAGGAACCGATTGAGCGGCTTCGACGTCGGCACCGCGCCGAAGCGCAGCACGACGTCGGGGCGATGCGTCGCGCAGAACCCGGGGTCGCGCAACAGCAGATCGTGGGCGTCGATGAGGCGCGTGCGGTCGTGCGGTCCGTGGCGGACGCCGGACAGCGAGTCGGCGAGCACCGGCCAGTCGAGAGTCGCCGCCAGGGCGACGACGGGCTCGACGGCGGATGCGGCGATGCGCGGGCCGCAGACGACGATCCCGCGCGCCGTTCGCGCCCGGTCGGCGAAGGCGGTGACCGCGGCTTCGTCGGCGACGAGGTGCGGCGGCGTCACCGTGGTGAAGGGCTCCTGGCCTTGCGCCGCTGCGTCCGGGTCGAGCCATGGCTGTTCCGCGACGAGTGGCTCGCGGTAGGGAACGTTCACGTGCACCGGTCCCGCCGGCTCGCTGCGGGCGATGCCGACCGCGCGACAGGCGACGGCGCGCGCGTGCGCCTCGCCGGGGGCGTCGCCGCCCGGGGTGACGAGTTCCGTCTCCCACTTCACGTGGCGGCCGAAGAGTTGCGGCTGGCGGATGGTCTGGGCGGCGCCGCACTCGCGCAGTTCGGGCGGGCGGTCGGCGGTGAGCACGATCAGCGGCACTTCTGCCGAAAACGCCTCGACGACGGCGGGCAGGAAGTTGGCGGCGGCGGTGCCCGAGGTGCAGACCACGGCGGTGGGGCGGCCGCTGGCGATCGCGGCGCCATAGGCGAAGAAGGCGGACGAGCGCTCGTCGGTGATCATCCAGCTGCGCAGCCGGCGATCGCGCGCCAGGGCCAGCGCCAACGGTGTCGAGCGGCCTCCGGGCGAAACGCAGATGTCGCGCACACCGGCACGCCACAGTTCGTCGATCAGCGCGGCCGCGGCACGCTCGTTGGCAACGCCCGTCAGGGTCATGCGCTCACCGCCTGGGTGGCGGAGTCATCGCAACCGGCATCGAATTGCGGGAAGCCCGCAGTCGCGGCGCGCAGCGGTTCCAGCATCGCACTCATCTTGAGTTCGGTCTCGGCGAGTTCCGCGTGCGGGTCGGAGCCGGCGACGATGCCGGCGCCGGCGAACACCGACAGCGCCGCGTCGGCCAGCAGCGCACTGCGCAGCGCGACGACGACTTCGCCATCGCCGGCGGCGTCCATCCAGCCGATGCCGCCGGTGTACCAGCCGCGGTCGGGCTCTTCGCGGTGCAGCAGCCGCGCCGCCTCTGCGCGCGGCGTGCCGCACACCGCCGGCGTCGGGTGCAGCGCCGCGGCGAGAGCGAGAACGTCGTGCTCCTCCACGCCGCGCCCCGAGATCGGCGTTCGCAGGTGCAGCGCCTCGGGCAGGGTGATGACGTGCGGCTCCTGCGCCGGATCGAACTGTACGCCGAGCGGCGCGAGCGCGCCGCGGATGCCGGCGACCACCGCGGCGTGCTCGCGCCGGTTCTTGGGGCAGGAGAGCAACTCGCGCGTCCGCTCGCGGTCGACGCACTCGTCGCCGCTGCGGCGGATGGTGCCGGCGAGGGCCGGGGTGAAGAATGCACCTTCCTGACGCTCGACCATGATCTCAGGCGTCGAACCGAACCAGATCGTCGCGGCCGGCTTGCAGGCGAAGGTGACGCACTCCGGCCGCGCGCTGCGCAGCCGGCGCAGGACGTCTAGCAGCGGCGGCCGCACCGGGGCGAAGCTGCGACGGCGCGACAGCACGATCTTGTCGAGGCGGCCGGCGGCGATGCGGTCGAGCGCGGCGCCCACGCGAGCCTCCCACGAGTCGGCGGTTTCGTCCCTGGTCTCGTGCCCGGCGTGGGACGGAAGGACGGCGCGAGGCGTTGCCTCGCCGAGGCAGTCGATCACCGTGCAGCGCCGACCGTGGCGCAGCCACAGGCGTCGGGGAAGGAAGAACCATGCCGGCGGAAACTCGCGCCAGCGGCGCCCCGCAACCGCATCGGGCGCGAAGGCGAAGCCGCCGACGACGCGCGGCGCCGCGGTCTCGCCGGGCGCCGGCAGCGAGCGCGCGAGCACGGCGCGGGCGGCGCGACGCACGTCGCGCAGCCGGTCCGGACCCGTGGCGACGAAGTCGCACACCGAACCGAGCGCGAGCCAGGCTTCGTCGGCGCTCGGGTGCTCCCAGTAGAAGAGCGGTTCCGGCGCGGCGCGAAACGGGTCGCCGAGGATCTCGGCCTCGGGCAGATCGAGCAGGTCGCGGATCGGCACCACCCGGGAGCGGAACAGCAGATCTTCGGCCGGGGCCGCCTGCGTCGCGGTAGGTGCGGGCGAGGTCATGCGCCGGCGCGGCGGGCGGTGACGATCTGGGCGGCACCCGCGAGCAGGATGCGCTGCTCGGCCGCGACAAACCCGAGATCGGCGAGCGAGGCACGGAACTCGCTGAACTGCGGCAGGTAGACGGTCGAGGCGGCGAGGTACTGGTAGGCGTAGCCGCGCGACAGCAACCGGCCGATCAGCGGCACGATGCGGGTGAAGTGGATCTCGAACAGCCTGCGTCGCAGGGTCGAGTCGGGGACGTTCACCTCCAGGATGGCGAGGCGGCCGCCGGGCTTGAGCACGCGCGCGGTCTCGGCGAGCGCGGCGGGGATCGAACTGAAGTTGCGCAGGGCGAAGGCCGAGATGGCAGCGTCGAACGTGGCATCGGCGAACGGCAGCCACTGGGCGTCGGCGCGGCAGAAGCTCGCCTGCGGCCTGCGACGGCGCCCCTGCGCCATCATCTCGAACGAGACGTCGGCGCCGACCACGGCTGCGCCCGTGCGGCCGACCTCGTCGAGCAGGTCGCCGGTGCCGCAGCCGAGGTCGATCACCCGGTCGCCGGCGCCGACGCCGAGGCTGCGCGCGGCGCGCCGCCGCCAGGCGCGGTCGATGCCGAAGGTCATGACGCGGTTGACGAGGTCGTAGCGCGGCGCGATGTCGTCGAACATCTGCTCGACGAAGCGGCGTTTCTCGAGGGGCTCGGGCAGGCTCATTTCCAGCGGAATCCGATGCGGGTGCGCTTCGTCTCGGCGACGGCGGCATCGAGGGCGCGCTTCTCGCCGCTCTTCTTCAGGCGCTTGAGGGCACGGGTGATGAGGGTGCGCTGGAAGTGGTGGGCGACCAGCGCGGTCGTCACCGGCAGGAGCTCGCGGAAGGCTTCGGCGCCCGCTTCCGGGTCCTCGGCGTCGCCGCTCGCCTTGCGCACGTGCTCGTCGAAGAGGTCGATGGCCTCGTCGACGACGCGCTTCATCGAGCGGTCGTGCTTGATGGCGAGGCCGATCAGCCGGGTGATCGGGAATCCGAAGCGCAGCAGTCGCGCGGCGCCGCGGGCGACGTCGAGATCGGCCCTGGAGAATTTGCGGCTCGGGTCGTCGCCGGGGGTGTCGTCGACCAGTCCGGATTGTTCGATCGCAGCGAGAATGGCGCGCGGGATGTCGAGCTCACGGGCGAGTTCGGCGGCGGAGTAGCGGGTTTCGACGGCGCTCTGTTCGAGGGCGGAGAGCAGCAGCTTGTCGGACTCGGCGCCGTCGCCGAGCTCGAGCAGGGCGCGGATCGCCTTGAGCGAGAAGCCGCGCTCGGCGAGGGCGTGGATGCGTTCGAGACGTTCGATGTGGGAATCGTCGTAGACCGCGTTGCGGCCGTCACGGCCGGGTCCGTGCAGCAGGCCGATGGTCTGGTAGTAGCGGATGGTATCGACGCTGGTGCCGGTACGCTGGGCGGTTTCGGCGACGGAAAAGTCCATGTCTCATAACTCTTAGAGTAAATACTCGAAGAAACAAGATCGGCTGCCGGCGCCGGCTACAGAGCGGTGGCCTTTGCTTTCGAGCGAAGCGAGTTTCAGTCCAGCGCCTCGACCTCGAAGGCATCGCACGCAGCGAGGTCCGAATCGCTCAGTCGCGGCAACTGTCGCGCCAGATCGCGCAGCGCAGTGCGCATGCCCTCCTCCAGCACCGGGTGGTAGAACGGCATCCGCAACAGGTCCGCCACTGTCAACTGGCGATCGACCGCGAGCGCCAGCAGGTGCGCCATGTGCTCGGACGAGGGTGCACACATCTCGGCGCCGAGGAGGCGGCCGCTCGGTGACGCGGCGTAGATCCGCATGACTCCCTTGTTGCGCAGAGCCGCGCGCGCTCGTCCCTGCCGTTCGAAGCGCACTTCGCCGACCACGGCTTCTCCCGCCTCGAGCTCGGCAAAACGCCGGCCGACGAAGGCGGCGCCCGGATCGCCGAACACGATGCCGAGCGGTGTGCGCCGCTGAAAGCAACGCGACTCCTCGGTCACCGCGTTGAGGCCAGCGATACGTCCCTCGTCAGCGGCCTCGTGCAGCACGGCTGCGTGACCGTTTGCGTCGCCGGCCAAGAACACGGGCAGGTCGCCGATCTGCATCGTCGTCGTGTCCAGCGGCGGCATGCCGCGCTCGTCGAGTTCGACGCCGAAAGAATCGAGTCCCAGGCCGTCGAGGTTGGGCCGGCGCCCGAGTGCGGTGAGCACGCGATCTACCACCACCGTCGTTTCTCCGCTGCGGATCTCGACACCGTCCGCCTTTGCCGATACCGCCGCCGCGGCGCCCATGTGAATCGGAAACTCCTCTCGCAACAGTTCGAGCAACGCGTCGTTGACCGTGTCGTCACTGAGCCCCGCTACCCGCGTGATCGCGTCGAATCCGGTAACTTCCACGCCCAAACGCGACAACGCCTGTGCCATCTCGACGCCGATGGCGCCCATGCCGATCACGCCGATGCGCCGCGGCAGATCGTCCTGCTCGAACAGCGTGTCGGTCGTCATGATGCGTTCACCGAGCGATTCCCACGGGCCGGGCACGATCGGACGTGAACCGGTGGCGATCACGATGCGTTTCGCGGAAAGCTTCCGTCCGCCAACTTCGATCGTGTCGGGGCCGAGGAATCGTGCCCGCCCGGGGATGTTGCGCTCGCCGAGATCATCCGTCGCTTTGAGCGCGCCGGCCACGAAACCGTCGCGCAGCGAGCGCACACGGCGCAGTACGGCTGGGATGTCCAGCGACAGCCCGTCGCTGCCGCGAATGCCGAATGTCTCGAACGCATGGCGACGGTAGAATGCGTTCGCCGCCTCTACCAACAACTTCGACGGCATGCATCCGACTCGCGCACAGGTCGTCCCGTATGGACCGTCGTTGACCAGCACGAAGCGCTCGGTGCGTTTGCGGACCTCGCGCAACGCCGCGAGACCAGCGGTTCCGGCGCCGATGATGATGACGTCGAAGGATTCGTCCATCTGTGCACTCCCCGATTCGTAACAGCCCGCTGAAAAAGCAGGCCGCGCTGCAAATGGATCTTTCGCCCCAGCTCTGCGTTGCGAAATCCTCAAAAAAATCACGACTTTGCTTCCGGGTTCGCGCCCTGCCCTGGCGCCGCAACCCTCGTTTTCGCTCTCGCGCCTGTTGCTCAACGGGCGGCTAGGAGGCCTTGCATTTACGCCTTTGCCAGGAGCTTCGCGACGGTCGGCATTCTTGCGCTCTTTACTACTCGTCCCCTGTCGAAATCCGCGTTCACGTCTCGCGCGTCCGCGTCTCGCATGGCGCGAACCGCGTTCGGATCTTGCCAGAGACGTGCCAGCATCTCGAGCGTCTCCAATTGCTCGACGCCAATCAACACGACGGCCGGTCGTGACGAGTCATCACGACTTGGTCTCCGTCCGCGACATCCTGAATCAATTTGAGCAGCTCCGCCTTGGCGGCACTCGCAGTCAAATAGCGATGCATCTGCGAAAGTATTTACCAGATTGCCTCCGGTCCCGGTATCGCCGCAAAGGCCATCCGCTTCCACGCGCCAAGGATCCCCTGGCCAGCCTGAAAGCGCCAATGCGAGATTGCCGAGACAGCCATGATCAAGGGGCTGAAATTCCTGAAGAAATCGGGGAACTGAGCGATCGGTTCGACGACGAGCCGCGTACCGCCCGCGACCTGCGTCGTTGCAGCAACTTGATCATGGGGTGTCCCGGAAGTCTGTCTCCTCGCGCACGACGAAGGCCTGGGGCTCCTCGATCATCCCATCTCCGGGGTCCTGGATTCGCCGTCGGCCACCACTGGGTCGAACGCGGCGCGGACCCAGGTGGCCAAGTCGCAGCGCTCGCCGACTCGGATTTCGCTACGCGGCCCCAGGGAGCGTTTCAAATTCCAGTGCGATGGGCAGCTTCGAGCCCGGTTCGTAGTTGAGCCGTTCGAAACCGATGACCTGGCCGTCACGGTCCTTCATGAGGACGACCTCGTCGCCCGTTTCCTCGCAGATGTATTCCGACTGCGGTGCGCCGAACCACACGGTCAGGGTATGACCTGTGGGGTCGTGAAAGATGCTCAGGTCGGGCAAAGGCGGGTTCCTTCCTTGCAGGGCGCGACACGTGGCGCGTCTCAGGCGAACCGGATCTCGATCCGGCCGGCACGGCGGCGTAGGGGTCCGATGACGATCTTCACGTCGTGCCCGAGCTTCGTCACCAGCTCCAGCAGCTTGCTCTCGCTGATCCCGCGAAACTGGCCGCGCGTAATGCGCGAGACCTTCGCCTGGTCGATGCCGAGGAGCGCCGCCGCCGCCGTCTGGGTGAGTTGGCGCTCCTGAATGACGCGGGAAATCTCGGCGGCGAGCTGCGACTTTCGCTGCATCTCGGCGGCGCCCTCGTAGCCCAGGTCGGCGTAGACGTTGCCGCTGCCGGTTTCGATCTCGATCGCTCTATCTCGGCTCATTTGCCATCTCCGTGTGTCGCTCGCCATGCCTCGAAGTCCAGCCTCGCCGCCTGCAGCCGCGAGCGAATCAGGGCTAGAGGTCTGCCTTCGGCGTTCGGATGCCGCTCCTGGACTTCTTCTGGAAGCAGTGCAGCACATAAACCCAGCCGGCCAACCTCACCCGGCACGGTAGGTATCACCCAAAAGGTCCGCGACGACCTCCAGGACACCAGCCGATCCGAATCCCGACAGGGCCTTGGCATCGGGATGCTTGCCGCCCGCCTGTGCGACGTCGATCGCGTGTCCGAAGACGTCCTTGACGTCCTCGGGCATGCCGTCCAAATCACGCTTGGCGGAACCCACCCACTTGAGCGGTTTGCGGCGCGGCTCCAGCATCATGACGCCTATGCCTGTTTGGGCATAGGAAAGTCAATCGGCCCTGCCAGGATCTTTCGCTGGCGCGCAAATCCTCGCTCATCCCATCCGCAGGACGCGATTCTCGTCGCGCAACCGCTTCAGTTCTCCCCGCTCGTCGCCGCTCAGCGGCGACGGCGCGCTACCCTGCGAGCGGGCGTACAACGCCGTCTCCGTCAGATCCAGGTCCTGTGCCACCCGCCCGACGCTCTTGCCGCTACTCTCGACCAACGCCACTGCTTCGGCCTTGAACTCGTCCGTGAACGCTCTGCGTGCTCTTCTCGATTGTCTGGACATCCACCTCTCCTCCAGCGAGTATCGCTTTGTTGGGGTGTCCACGAAACCGGGGCAGGTTCAAGCCGTGAATCGCCGGGCTGCGAGGACTTCTGTGAGGACGCACCCTAACCGCCGCCGACAGCGCGATCATGGTGCTCGAGGGCGCCGAAGCGCAGACGTTGAAGCTCTTCGAGGGCTGCCGGCTACGCAACAATCCTATCCCGCTACATTTCGACTCTACCGGAGGAGGGCGAACGCGTCGATCTCCTCGACTTCGATGTTGTTGATGAAGCTGACTCGAGTCGCCGAGGGCGCGATGGCCAAATCCAGCGAATTGGTCAAAGCTGGTGGCAAGCGTTTCTTCGATCGCAAATAGAAGCCGCAGATGAGGGCAGAACAAATGAACAACGTGTCTTCAGTCAACTTCCCATCCAGAAACAACCTGGCCCAGGCATGCCTGACGGTCCTCCTCATCGTCGGCGCGACAGCCTGTAACCGGCAAAGCCCATGGCCGATCAGCGCTGGTGTTGGCTCGAACCCGCTACTCCCAACGCCCGCAACGTCGCTCGTTCCCATTGTTGAGATTGCGCCGGCGAAAGGTTGGGGAGCACAGGGCGCACCCACCGCTGCAGCCGGTACGACGGTCACGCGCTTTGCGGAAGGGCTCGATCATCCGCGCTGGTTGTATGTGTTGCCCAATGGCGATGTGCTGGTGGCCGAGACCAACGCTCCACCGCGGCCGCAGGACAACACCGGCATCAAAGGCTGGTTGATGGGCTTGGCCATGAAGCGGACGGGGGCAGCGACGCCGAGCGCCAATCGCATCACTCTGCTGCGCGACAGCGACGGCGATGGGATCGCCGAGACGCGCTCGGTTTTCCTGCACGATCGCAACTCGCCCTTCGGGATGGTCCTGGTGGGCGATACTTTCTACGTTGCCGACACCGATGCCCTGGTACGCTTCCCTTACGTCGACGGAGACACCAGCATCGGTGCTGCCGCGGTCAAAGTCGTCGATCTACCCGCGGGGCCGATCAATCACCATTGGACGAAGAATGTCATCGCCAACAGCGACGGCAGCAAGCTCTATGTCACCGTCGGCTCGAACAGCAATGCCGCCGAGAACGGAATCGACAAGGAAGAGGGCCGCGCCGCGATCTGGGAGATCGATGTTGCCAGTAGTCGTCATCGCGTGTTTGCCTCCGGTTTGCGCAATCCCAACGGGCTAACGTGGGAGCCAAGCACCGGCGCCTTGTGGACGGTCGTCAATGAGCGCGATGAGCTCGGCAATGATCTCGTCCCCGACTATCTCACCAGCGTGCGCGACGGCGCTTTCTACGGGTGGCCGTACAGCTACTTCGGCGCTCACGTCGACGCCCGCGTCAAACCACCACGCCCGGACCTCGTGGCCACCGCAGTCGTTCCTGATTATGCCCTGGGCAGCCATACGGCATGTCTCGGGCTCGTCTTCTCCAAGCAGGCCAAGCTGCCGGCGCCGTTTCAGGAAGGCATGTTCATCGGCCAGCACGGATCGTGGAATCGTCAGCCGCGCAGCGGATACAAGGTGATCTTCCTGCCCTTCCGTGACGGTCGACCCGCGGCGGCGCCGCTCGATGTACTGACGGGCTTCATCGATGAAGAGGGCAACGCGCAGGGTCGGCCCGTCGGTGTCGCCATCGACAAGCGCGGGGCGCTCCTGGTGGCGGACGACGTCGGCAATATTATCTGGCGGGTCAGCACGATTGCTGCGCGCGACCCGACCTGAGCACTGGATCGTGGCGAAGGAGGAGCGCATGGGGAGCTCTTCTGGGTAGGCCCTTCGAGATCCGTCCGCACATTCCTTCGCCGCCCTCAATGCTTCGACGCTCAGCCCCACCGTCGTCGAGGAACGATGCGCCCATGCCGGACAACGGCGGGAACGGGGCAACCGAGGACGCCGATCCGCCGCGCATGCCCAAAGCGTGAGCACCGCGTCTTCGCGCGCGCGCGCTCCCGGATCCGGCGAACCGCACCAGAGCGATCCACCGGGCGGCGTGGGTGCGCATGCCGAAGAGTCGAATCGAGATACTCGCGGGCCTGTTTCCACTGTGAATGCGGCCCGCGCAGTGTCGCCCGCGGCCGAATGCGTTGCGAAAATCGCCCGCGCGAGAGCGAAAATCGCTCGTGCAAGTGCACCACGGCCGAATAGATCGACTCGCGGCCCGAGTGGGGCCTCCACTCGGGTCGGACCCCTGACCGCGTCGACCCGGAGCGTGCCGCGAGGCCAACTTACTGATTCCAACGCACCCTCACGCGGACGTTCGAGTGGATGTCGCCTGTATTTCGCTTCCGCAATCGCGACACGAGCGAGCGCACGGCGCGCTACGCAGCCTGCTGACCAGGCCCCATGCGGCAACCGCCCGAGCTGAACAACACGCGAGCCGTGGAAGCACCGCAGATGAGCGTTCCTGGAAACAGCGGGCTCGCCCCACCGGATGGATCCGCGCACCAGGACGGTCCAGCTTGACCACGGTCAGCATCTCGCGCAGTCGGCGAACCGCTGGCGCCCGCTGGATGTGTCTGGCTGATCGATCACGATGGCAAGATAGGAGATGGTCGCCCAGCGATCTCAAAAGAATCGCAAAAGCTTTGCGGAATCTGGAGAACGAAGTCCTGCTCCGTGCGGGGGCAAGTTCAGGATTCGAGCCCGAGTGGCAGGGGTGGGGCGGATGCCGGCCGGTCCCACGCGCACCGAGGTGTGTCCTATCCGCGCCGCCAATGTAGCCATTGACGCAGTAGTACACAGTAGGAATCAACCGCCGCTGATAAACGCATGGGCCGCGACGACATCCCGGCTCGCTGCGCCGTCATCGATGGCGCGCAGCGCCACCTCGACGATGTCTCGGGCCTGCTTCTCGCGCCCCTCACTTCGCCAAAGACTCCCTCGACGGAGTGCACAGCGCAACGTCAAGGACTTCGAGCCTTGCTGCTCGGCAATACGGTGCGCCGCCGCGAAATGCTCGTCCGCGCCAGGGCGATCCGCAGCGGAGCCGGCGCGCAAATGAATCTCGGCCCGCAATCGGTGCAACTCGGGCTCCCAGAAACGCGCCGCGCCAGCAGCGATCGACGCTTGCGCTTCCTCCACCAAGGCGAGAGCGGCTGATCCCCTACCCACCCTCATCAGAGCTTCCGCGCCGACCGCCAAAACGTACGCTTTCGTGAGGACCGCCCCGTAAGTTCGGCACGCCTCGATGCCGGATTCGACCAGCGACACGACGGCCTCTTCTTCTCCAGCCTCGCTGCGAGCGGCTGCCTCGGTCATCGCGGCCATCGCCTTCACCTCCTGGATTCCTTGCTCCTCCGCTACCGCTCGCAGCCGCTGTGCCGCCGACAGCGCGCGCTCGGAGTGGCCGCACAAGTAGCGAACGACGGTCTCCGCCTGCAACGCAAAGACGAGGTTCAGCGGGTGAACTCCCGAGTTGGCGCGCTCGATCGTGTCGGTCGCCTGCGCCACCGCTTCGTCGGGACGTCCCGCCTGCCACAAGATCGGGGTCCGCAGCGCACTCCAGGCGATGCGCAGATCGATCGGGCCGAAGCTGAGATTCCGCTCCGCATCAGCGATATCGAGATCGAGATCGAGATATTCGAGCGCCGCAGGGAAGTCGCCCAGGTGGTAGAACAGGGCGCCCATCACCAGCCCGGCGGGTACCCGCACCGCCGGATCGTCGCGGGTGTTCGATAGCTCGAGTAGCTCGCGAGCCAGGCTTTCCGCAGCGCTCGCGTTGTCCTGAACCAGCGTCGCCACGGCGAGACCGGCGAGCGTCATGACTCCCTCGAGGACATCGGCATTGCCGGCGGTCAAGCTGCGCGCGCGCGAACGAGGAGGCGAAGTCGGCGCCGGTGAGGCCCTCCACCGCCGGCAGAGTCTTGGCGAGCTGGCTGAGGATACGCGCTTCGCGCTCCGCATCGCCCGAATCCCTCTGTAGCTCCAGAGCGCGATGGAGGTGAACCAATGCATCGCGCGAGGCGTGGCGCTCGGAGGAGCTGCGCGCCGCCAGTAGGTGATAGTCGATAGCTTCGTGCACCATGTGACTACGGAGGACGGTCAGACCGGCGGCGAATGCGAGTGCGGCAGGACCCAGCCCAGGCAGAGTCCCCTCGGGAACCCCCTGCCAAACCGCGAATGCGCACAGCAGGACGCCGACGACGCCGGCGGCGGCCTGCGCGGATGCTCCCCAGGGAAATGGCACCATGCAGCCGACGAGGAGAAACGTCAGCGCCATGGTCAGCACTTCGATCTCGCCGGGTGCGGTCACGTGGTAGATGGTGGTCAGGACGCTGATCCCCATGAAAGCGCCCAGCGCGGTCGCGATACCGGCCTTCCGGGAGCGTGCTCGACCGAGCGTGAAGGCCGCAGCTGCGCAGACTAGGGCTTCGAGCAAGAAGAGCACGGCGTACAGGCCCATTCGGTCGGGACTGCTGCCGTACTCGAAGATCCAGCCTGCTCCGTATGCGAGAACGAATACCGCTGCGCCATAGCGCATCCGCTGACGAATGAGCCGCAGGGTCTCCTCATCATAGGCGATTTCAAACGTCTGTAGCGCCAGGGTCATACACGTTTCCGTTACAGTGACAGATACGACGTACAGCGCGGGGGCGGCAAGCGAGTATAGCTATACGGAGGCGTTGGCCGAACGCAGCTGGCGAAGAGGTCCGTGGTGGGTCTCCCTGCCTAGGGTCCTTTGCTCGGGGGAGTTCGTTCGCGATGAGTCAAGATTCTCGCGCAGCCGTGCAGCGAGCGACCTAGCGGGGAGGGGCCTGCGAAAATCTCGCTGGGGCCGCGCCTCCGCTAGGGTTCTGCGGCTATAGCGGCGCTCAGTACGCCGCGGCAGGCCGCGGGTAGATCGTCGAGAGTGGCGGGCTTTGCAGCCGAGGCGGGCGCTGCCGGTCCTTTGTAGGGCTCCGGCGAGTACCACCAGTCGAGGTCGGCGCCGCATCCGTCGCCGGCCGGAGGCGGCGCCTGCTCGGTGCAGCGCGTTGCCGGCGGACACGCGAGTCGGACGTGAAAGTGAGCGTTGTGCCCGTACCAGGGCCGGACCTTACGCAGCCATCCCCGGTCATCGAGCGTCGTGTCGCAGAGCTTCTTCTTAATCCCCGGGGCGACGAAGATGCGCGCCACCCTCGGGTCCAGCGCGGCACGGCGGAGGATGCGCGCGTGGGCGTCCGTCCAGACCCGCTCTTCGACCGCGTGAGGTCCCATCCGGCACACGGGTGCTTCCGGGAGGTGTTCTCGCTCGTCAGGGGAGAGGCGGCGCTCGGGCATGGGAGTGAGCCAGATGTCGGCGTCGAGGCCGATCTGGTGGGAAGCGTGGCCATCGCGCATGGGGCCACCCCGGGGTTGGGACAAGTCGCCGATGAGAAGACCGGGCCAGCCGTCGTGGGCGGCGGCGTCGCGGGCCAGTTGCTCGAGGAAAGCGACGAGCACTGGGGTGCCGAAGTGGCGATTGCGAGATGATCGCATGGTCTGCCAGTTGGGCCCGCTGTCCGCGAGAGCGACGGCGCCGGCCAGGCAGCCATTGGTGTAGGCGCCGATCGGTTCGGGAGACAACGGAGCCGGGGCGGCGACGGCGGCGAAGAGCTGCATTGCTGGTCGATCATCTGCGCGCACGGGGGCGCTGGCAGTTGCGCCGACAGCCGTGATGGCGAGAACTATCAAGCCGCGAAGCATGCGACGGGCGTAGCACGGGGGAAACGAAAAGGGGAAGACGATGTAGCGGGCGAGCTTGCGAGACGGGCGAAGAAACCGGGCAATCCTTACAACGGCATCGGAACGGGAGCGTCAAATTGGACGCATCTGCGTGGCGCATCGCTTTGGCATCACACCTGCTAGTTTCCGGGGTAGTGAAACGAAAAGGAAGGAGCCTTATGCCCAAATTCGAGACCAACGCGCTGTTCATGCAGGCGATCAATGTGATCAATCGATCCCTCGACGCCCACAAGGATGAAATGCCTTACAAGCAGATACTCGCGCTGTCCGGAAAGCTGCTCGACGACAAGAAGATCGGCGTCGCCGTATACGAGAACAACCCGAACGAACCGTTCGACTACTACACCGTCGAATTCCGTCAGGGGCGCCTCGAGTACGTCGATCGTGGCAAGCATGAGCCGGACGTATCGTGGACGGTGGCCCGCGAGTACCTGCAGAAGATCGTCGACGACCCCGAGCCGTATGTCGAGCATCCGGAGAAACTGGACTGGGAATGGATCAAGAGCCGGGTCGGAATCTGAGCCACGTTGTAAGACGCCCGCTGGCAGTCATCGGAGCGCTTGGCGCCGAAGCCGGCGACCGACCGGTGCGCACTCCGCCCGATTCGCCAGGGCGCCGACCGCCACGCGAGCCGCCGCCGGACGATCGGCGGCCGATCGAGCCGCCGCCGGACGATCGCCCGCCGATCGAGCCGCCCGGCGAACCCGCTCCGGAGCGTCGCGATCCGGGGCGGGAGAGGCCACCGCAGCGAGCTGGTAGACGATTTCGATGTGCAGCGCGAACGTGATGCAGCGCGGATCGCCCCGCCAGCACGCGCGGCCACCACCGCTTCGTCCATGCGGCGCCGCGCCCGCTGCGGCTGTCCGAGCAACCACAGCGAGCGGATCGTGTTGGCGAGCAGGTACAACCCCGGGTCGAGGCCCCGTGAAAGCGCTGCATAGTCGCCGCGTCCCCGGTGCGGAACGGAGATTCGCAAACGGTCGTCAGCCAGCCACCTCGCAAACCATCACCTCCGAGCTGATCCTCTACCGGACCGCGGATGAGCGTACGCGCATCGAGCGGCCACCTACAAAGCCGACGCAACACTGCTGCGAATCGCAAGTAATCCAGAAGGTGTCACCCAAATCCCCCAAATCCTGCGGAAAAGTGGTGTCCTTGGAAGTGGCTTCGACAGGCACAGCACCCTGTCGAACTTCTCGAACGTCCGTCGCCCTCGCGAACGCGGGGGCCCAGAATCCTGCACCAATCGTGGGCTAGGCGCCGGGGTGGCACCTCGCCAAAACCCTGAGGTTCCTTGGAAGGCACCCCCTGGGACGGGTGAATTTTCAGCCTGGAGGCGCGGTTTCGCCGCCAAAAACGCAGGCGTAAGCCCCGCGGGCTTCGCGCAGGAGATGGTCGTCACCTTCCTGTGCGATGGTGCGGTGCCGGTCGCGGCCGCCGAGATCGTCCCGGACCCGCTCGACGAAGGCGTTGCTGCCCACGGCTACGCTCTCGGTCCAGGGCCCACGCTGGAGAATCAGTCGGATCAGGGCCTCAGAACCCGCCGCGTACGGCGCGTTGCGGCAACGTGGGCGTCTTGCTGAACAGCGTCTCGTCGCCCGTGGCGAAGCTCACGACCCAGAGACCGGTCGGATCATTGATCTCGCTCTAGGATGTGCCGTAGAAGCCCGCGTTGGTCGGACCGAAGGTCGCCGCGATACACGGGCTGGTGGTGCAAGGGTACGACTCGGCGACGATCGTCTTCAGTTCGGCCCGCGACGGGAGGCGCCAGTCGCAGTTGCCCGAGAAGCAGTTGCCGTTGACGTCCCACAGGAAGTCGTCAAACGCGGAGCCGTCGGCGTTCATCGAGTTGCCGTCGCCTGCCCACGTGTAAGCGTAGGTACGGTTGACGTCATGGTAGGAGTTGGTCTCCGTCTTCATCTCCGACTGGAGGTTGGTGAGATTGTCGACGATGCTATCGCCGTTGGTGACGAAGAACCGGTTCTGGTCGCAGGCCGTACAGGTACACTCCTGTGCGGCCCCCTACAGTACCCCCTACGGGGGAAGTCGCACTCTACCGCAAATCCGATTCCTGACTGCGAATTGCCGCTACGTCCCCAACCATCGTCCAAAGAAGACGGAATGGGGTGGAGGCGACGACGTCTTACGACGCCCCTGTGACATCTGCGCGCCGTGGTCAGAGATCGTGCGCTGAACACCCTGCGACGAGTTCTCTTACGCAGATTCACAAAAACCTTTCACGCGTAGCCGATTCATCCAAGCGGACCGCGATGCTGCGGACTATCCTGTCGAAGTGTCCATCGTCTGCCAGTCCGTATTCCGATACTGCGAGGGCTTCCATGATCGGTTTCCTAACAAAAACTCTTTACCTACCGTTCTTTCTACTGGTGGGGAACGGGCTTGCCATCCACCTGGTCGTGAGCGGCCGTTCACGGCTCTGGCTGCCGGTGCTGGTTCTCTTCTTCATCGCGTTCGCTTTCACTTGTGAACGCGCGTTCCCGTACGACCGCGCCTTCAACGACCCACAAGGCGACCGTGTAAGGGACTTTTGCCACGCTCTGGTGAACGAAGGCTCCAGCGTCCTCGGACTGTTGTTCGTGCCTTTGGCCGCTGGAATTGCCCCGCAGTGGGCGGTGTGGCCCGCTGCTTCCCCCATGTGGCAACAGCTTCTCCTTGCCATCCTGATCGCGGATGTGGGCATTACACTCGCGCACTACGCCAGTCACCGAATCGCACTGCTCTGGCGACTGCATGCGGTTCATCACAGCGTGCGCCGGATGTACGGCCTGAACGGTCTCATGAAGCACCCATTGCACCAGTTCATTGAAACGCTGGCAGGCACTTCGCCATTGCTCGTAATGGGCGTCCCAGTGGAAGTTCTGCAGCTGCTCGTCGTAGCCGTCGCATTGCAGCTTCTGCTCCAGCATTCGAACGTCGCCTACTTCACGGGCCCCCTCAAGCACCTGTTGGCCATCAACGTCGTACACCGCTTTCACCACTTGAACTCCGCCGCAGAAGGAGATTGCAACTTCGGTCTCTTCACCAGCCTGACCGACCGACTGCTGGGAACAGCCCACTACGACAGCAAACGCATCATCCGAACGATAGACCTGGGCATCGGCGACCAGCCCCACTATCCGGTCGAATACTTCGACCAGATTCTTCAGCCGTTTCGTCCGCAGCTCGCGCGACGGGCGCAATGAAGCCGGGAGCACCCTCGCTGCTGGAGCCCCGCGATCGGTGTACTCCAACGAGAGGACGTTGAAGGAGTTGGCGGACCCGAAAGCGTGGCAGAAACTGTTGGCCAGCAGCATGCCGGTGGTTTCGGCGGCGTTCCCCCGGTAGGTTGCGATAGCACCGGACCCGTGGCGATCGTGAACCGCACGCAGGCGACGTCGGATGTCTTCGGTGGCGCTCGCCCAGTCGACTCGCTACGGACCAGCCTCGAGGTTTAGGACCTGGAGGAGACCTTGGAATACCACCCGCCGTTGGCTACACCCCTGACCTGTGCCCCCGACACGTCCACTATTGCGATGGTCCGCCGCGCTCCACCTGACTCCAGGAAGCGCCTTCTACCTGAGCCCGATCGCCACCACCGGAAGACACCGCCACCACGCGCTGCAAGCCTGTGTTGGCGGGCCGTCCGGGTTCCAGTTGCGTTCGGGACCTCGGGAGCCTTGGCAAACATTCGCTGCTGCCGTCGTTGACGCCGACGTCCCTCACCAGTTCGACGGCGGCGGCGAGCTTATCGCGATGCTTTATCTGGAACCGGAAGTCGGAACCGAGCGTCGGGGGCTCACATGCGCGGCCACCGGCGTCACGGCTCTCGAGGACGAACGCCTGGAACCCTTTCGCCGCAACATGCCCGTCGTCGCAGCTGCCGGCTTTACCCCGGAATCGGTGCGTGACCTGCACCGACAGATGCTGGAGATCATGGGCCGTCATCGCTCGACCCATCTTCCGCTGGATTCCAGAATAAGGCGCTTGATTGATCTCATGCGAAACCGTCCCGCGGCTTCCTGGTCGTTGGCCGATGCAGCCGTCGTTCTGGCCTTGTCGCCCGATCGGGCTCGTCACCTGTTCGTGGCGGAAATCGGAACCACCTTGCGCCGCTTCCGCCGTTGGATACGTCTTGAAGCGGCCATGCGCACGCTGGTCGATGAGGAGAATCTGACAACGGCCGCGCACGCCGCCGGCTTCGCCGATTCCGCCCATCTCAGCCGTGCCTTCCGAGAGATGTTTGGACTGACTCCGTCGCGTGCTACCGGCGTAGCGCGTGTCCTGGTGGACTCGGGTTCGCTACTTCTCTGACGCGCCGACGATTCAACGTAGTTTGCCCATCCGCGCGATGTTCACCCGGCCGTCGCGGTCCGCCAAGCTGCAATCTCATCTCGGCGATCCTATCCTCATGAATGAAATTCCGCCTGTTTCCTCCGCTTCCATCCGTTCCCTGCTCACCCGCGAGCGCTGGATCGAAATCGGGCGCATCGTCCTCGTGGGGACCATGTCGCTGCTTTTCTGGCAGGGCCTGCTGGCGCTGCCCGTGCTGTTCGCCGCCATCGTCATCGGCCTCTATCCGCTGACGAAAAAGGGACTCATCGACCTTTTTGCGGAGCGGAAAATCGGCACGGAAATTTTCGTCACCGTCGCCACCATCATCGCGATGATCGGTCACGAATACGTGGCGGGCGCGGTGCTGATGACCATCATCCTCATCGCCGAGTTCATCGCCGAGCTGAACACCGACCGCGCCCGCGCATCCATCAAGGCCCTGATCGGCGCGGTCCCCCGGAGCGCGATTGTCCGCGAAAACGGCGGGGAACGCAGCGCGCCTATCAGCGAACTGAAAATCGGCGACATCGTGCTCGTCCGCGGCGGCGAGAAAATCCCGGTCGATGGCACCGTCGTTGGCGGCCAAGGCGCGGTCAACGAAGCGCCGATCACCGGCGAGAGCCTGCCGCAGGACAAGACCATCGGCGGCTCGGTGCTCGCCGGAACCTTGGTCGAGTCGGGCGCGCTCGACATCCGCACCGACAAGCTCGGCAAGGACACCATGTTCGCCCGAATCATCACGTTGGTGGAAAACGCCGAGGATGTGCAGGCCCCCGTCCAGAAACTCGCGGATAAGGTCGCCGCCTGGCTCATCCCCATCGTCTTCGTTTTCCTGATCGTCGTCTATCTGTTCACCCACGATCTCCGGAAAATCGTCACCCTGCTCATCTTCACCTCCCCGGCGGAGCTTGGTCTCGCCACGCCGCTGGTGATGATTGCCGCCATCGCTCGCGCCGCCCGCCACGGCATCCTCGTGAAGGGCGGCATCTATCTGGAATTGCTTGCGAAGGCGGATGTCATGGTCTTCGACAAAACCGGCACCCTCACCGTGGGCGAGCCGCGGGTCGTCGGCATCTATCCGGCAGACTCCGGCATCAGTGAGGAAACCCTGCTGACCTTGGCCGCCGCCGCCGACCGCCGCTCGGGACATCCGCTGGCCAAGGCCATCGTCGCCCGCTCACAGGAAATGAAACTCATCCTCGCCGAGCCGTCGGAATTCGAGCTGGTCCAGGGCCGCGGCGTGCGGGCAACCATCGACGGCAAAAAGGTCCTCGCCGGCAATGAGGTTTTCCTGCGTGAAAGCCACATCGAAACCAACCCACTGACCTACGAACCGGCCGGCACCACCATTTACATCGCCGTGGACGGCCGCGCCGCCGGAACCCTCGATCTAGCCGATCAGATCCGCCCCGGCGCGAGGGAGGCGGTCGCCCGGCTGAAGGCCACCGGCGTGAAAAAGGTCATCATGCTCACCGGCGACAACGCGAAGATCGCAGACCGCGTGGGCAAGGAACTCGGGCTTGATGCGGTCATGGCGGGGCTGCTACCCGAAGGCAAGGTGGACGCCATCATCGCCTTGCAAAGAAACGGCCATTCCGTGGCGATGATCGGCGATGGCGTGAACGACGCCCCGGCCCTCGCTTCCGCGCAAGTCGGCATCGCCATGGGCGCCCGCGGCACCCAGGCGGCCATCGAGGCCGCCGATGTCGCGCTGATGACCGACGATCTAGCGAAAATCGTGCTCGCCCGCGCCCTCGCTCGCCGGGCCTACCGGACCATCCAGGAAAATCTCTACGTCGGCGTTGGCGTGGTTCACGTCCTCGGCATCACAGCCGCGCTGCTAGGCTGGATCGGCCCGATCCAGGCCGCGATGATCCACCTCGGCCCCGACATCCTCGTCTTCCTCAACTCCGTGAAACTCCTGCGCGTGAAGATCGACGGCTGAAGCGGATAGCCCGTACATGCTGAAGAACCGCCGAGAAAAGTCCTTTTCGGAAGTAACGGGTTAGCCCCGGCGGGGCCGGGGATGGGATATTGGGGCGTTTCCACGGCGGCATTTCTCTCGCGCGCAGCTGTAAACCCGGCCGTGGCGGTCCGTCAAGCTGAAAATCCCGAGGATTTCTCGCTCGGCGGTGCGCACGGCTCCGCCGCTACGACCTGGCCAGACGCGTCCGTAGCCCCCTGCCCCGGCTCACTCGGTTGCGTTCCTGTTTGCCCTGGCGCCGACACCGGTGACTCGCCCGTGGCCGGTCCGGTTCCGACGCCTCGGCGCTGGGCCAGCCGCGGCGTCAGCTAGCCGGCGCCAGCGGCGCAGTTCCCTCATTCAAGATGGCGAGGTAGCCGCGATAACCGAACACGCGCCCGCGGCGCCTGCCGGTCACCTCCTCCACGATGCCCAGCCGTTCCAGATCGGCCAGTGCTGCGTTGATCGTCGGGGCTGTCAGCCCGGTCCGCTCCACCAGCTGGTTGGAGGTAAGGAAGGGCGATTGCTGAAACAGTCCATGGACCCGCAGTGCAGATCCGGCCCGTTCGCTCTTGGTCGTGATTATCTCGTGGTCCTGCTTGAAAAGCTCGATGATCCGTGTCGCCGCATCGAAGGCCTGGTTCGCGGTCTCGGCGACACCGTCAAGGAAGAATTCGAGCCAGGCCTCCCAGGCGCCGCGCTCCCGCACCTCCTGCAATAGCCGGTAGTATTCGGCACGATGGGTCTTCAGATAGAGGCTCAAATACAGCAATGGCTTGCGGAGCACGCCGTTCACACAGAGGTACAGCGTCACCAGGAGTCGTCCGATACGACCGTTTCCGTCGAGGAAAGGATGGATCGTCTCGAACTGCACGTGCAGCAGCCCGGCCTTGATGATCGCGGGTAAGCGAGAATCATGCTCGTGCATGAACCGCTCAAGGGCGTCGAGGCAGGCGCTGAGCTCCGAGGTTGGCGGCGGCACGAACAGCGCATTGCCTGGTCGTGTGCCGCCGAGCCAGTTCTGCGACCGGCGGAATGCCCCGGGTTTCTTGGTACCGCCACGCCCGCTTTGCAGCAGCCGGGCGTGCATCTCGCGAATGAGGCGGAGCGAAAGAGGCAGTTCATTCAGCCGGTCCAGGCCATGCATCATTGCGTCAACGTAATTCGAGACTTCGCGAATATCGTCGATGGGCTGGCCGGCCTGAGCTTCGGCCTCGAAGCGCAGCAAGTCCGAAAGGGTCGACTGCGTGCCTTCGATCTGTGAGGAGAGGACGGCTTCCTTCCGCACATACATGTAGAGGAAGAGCTCATGGCGGGGCAGTAGCATGGTGATGCCGTCCAGCCGGCCCAGCGCCCGCTCGGCAAGGCTCAGGTGCTCCAGCAACGCGAGCACGTCGATCGGCGGCACCGGGGGAAGCGGCGGCGGGACGAAGGCGCGCACCACCTCGCCAGCGACTTGCGTCTCGACAAAGCGTCCGACCCTGGAGTTGGATGCGGCGGTAGCGGTGTTCATCAGCGGAGGGTGCTGGCCGGGCGCTATTAAAGCAATAGTCATTTTGCTTAATTAGTGGAGCCGCTTGGTAAGGCTCGCTTTAACAACGCCGCCGCAGCCGAAGTTGGGGTCGAGGGTTCGAATCCCTTCGCCCGCTCCAGTCGGGTTCACAACCTCAGATTCACCTTCCCTCAATGGCGCCGTGAACCGCAGGCTTCCTTGGGTTTTGCCGAGGTGACTCGAAGGTTGGAGAACGGAACGACCCTGGAAAATACTCTCCGCAGGCACGAAAGTCTCTGAAGCTCGGGGATGGACAGATTTAGCCAACAAGCTTTCATGCACTGATATTGAAGCGATTTCATTGCGCGGCAGCACGGCAAACCGGTGGAAATGGCGCGCCAAGAACGACTGACCGCACCAGCGGAGGCAGGCGGCGACACGCCTCACGGTTGATCGGAGAATCGCTCGATCGCTTCGACACGCAACGGTTCGGTCGCGTCGAAAAGCCGAGCACGCAGAGCCACGATGCGACGGTCGCGTTCCGCCTCAGACAGGGCGGCAGCGCCGGACGGGCCGCAGATTGTAATTGCGTGCGTTCGCGTGAATCTGCTGTGGAACCAGCAAGAGCCGCGAACTTTACTGCCACTTGCGCACACCCTGCGCAGCGCGCCTGGCGCTGCCACCATTCGCCAGCAAAATCCGATACAATCCGCGGCGCTCGCTGCCGTTGTTGCACCCTCGCCGGGAAGGGCGGTAACAATATACGGTCGCCAAAGAAACGCATGCACTCGTTCGAAGGCCAAGACACGACGCAAACGCTCGCCGAAGGACTCGACGAGTACTACCGACTGAACCCGCAGCTGGCGAGTGCGCGCGCGATGTCGCCCGAGGCACGGGAGTTCCTCCGCTGTCACGACACGGCGCACGTCGTCTTTGGCTGCAACACTTCGCTGCCCCACGAAGCTGTAGTGAAGTTGTCCAGCATCTTCGGAACCACCGGCGGCTTCGCCGTTTTGCGCGGGTACAGCCTCCACGAATCGATGAATATCTACCGCGGACTCGCAATCACGGATATTGTGTGGACCCTGCTGACGTCCGTCATCATCGTACCTAGAACAGTCGCCCGTTGCCTGCGCCAGCACAAACGGTGGCCGTGGCAGGAGTTCGCGCAGTACCGTGACGTACCGCTGGGTAGGCTCCGCGACGAATTCGGCATCCGTGTTGCAGGGTTCGCGCCACGCCTCGATTGACACTCACATGGCGGCGACCCCAGCGTTCGCAATTGGAGGACTCGAGGGACTCGAGAGACACCCAACACCGGCTTGGAAGACTCGCCCCCTGACCGCGTGGACCCGGAGCGCGCCGCGAGGCCAACTTGCCGATTCCAAAACAGGTTCACGTGGACGTTCGAGTGGATGTCTCCTGTATTTGTTTTCACTCGAAATGCACGCGACCAACTGAACTGAGCAGAGGAGAAACCGAGTTATGAATAACCCCGCACCCAAGACCACTCTCTGGAAGTCGGCAGCAATGCCGTTGACTGAAACGCTCGGCAGCGATGTCTCCACCGAGATTTGTATTGTGGGGGCAGGTATCGCCGGCATGACAACCGCCTATCTGCTTGCCCGCGAAGGGCGGCAGGTCATCGTACTTGATCGTGATGCAATCGGCTCCGGAGAAACAGGTCATACGACCGCCCACCTCGCCAACGCCGTCGATGATCGGTTTGCCGAGATCGAACGGTTGCATGGCGAAGAGGGCGCACGCATCTGTGCCGACAGCCACTCAACCGCCATTGACACCATCGAGCGAATCGTTCGCGAGGAGAAGATCGACTGCGATTTTGAACGCCTCGACGGCTATCTGTTCCGAGGCGATGGCGATCCGACCGTCTCGTTGAAGGATGAACTGGAAGCCGCCCATCGTGCCGGACTCCGCGCTGTCGAGATGCTGCCGCGTGCTCCGCTCGACTCGTTCGATACCGGCCCCTGCCTTCGCTTCCCGCGCCAGGGGCAGTGCCACCCGCTGAAGTACCTCTCTGCGCTTGCCGATGCGATCATCCGGCTCGGAGGACATATCTATTCCGGAGCGCATGTCGAGGAGATACATGGAGAGCGTCCTGTAGTGGTACGGACATCCGACGGCGTGACCGTCACTGCCAATGCCGTCGTTGTGGCAACCAACTCTCCAATCAACAACCTCTTTGCAATCCATACGAAGCAGGCCCCCTATCGCAGCTACGTCGTCGGCGCCCGGGTCCCCCGTGGCAGTATTCCGCACGGACTCTACTGGGATATGCTCGATCCCTATCACTATGTCCGACTGGCGGAGCCGGCAGATAGGGGGAGTGAGCATGAGATCCTGGTGATCGGCGGAGAGGACCGCAAGACGGGAGATGAGGAGAATACCGACGAGCGGTTTCGTCAGCTTGAAGCATGGGGGCGGGCGCGGTTCCCGATGTTCGAACGGATCGACTATCACTGGTCGGGGCAGGTGATGGAGCCGGTTGATGGGGTCGCCTTCATCGGACGCAATCCCGCCGACCACCCCGATATCTATGTCGTAACCGGAGACTCCGGCATGGGAATGACACATGGCACCATCGCCGGCATCCTTATCACCGACCTCATCATGGGGCGCGAGAATCCCTGGGAGAAACTCTACGACCCGTCGCGCATTACGCTCCGTGCTGCCGGGACGTTCCTGCGTGAAGGGGCCGCTGTGGTTGCATCGCTGGCTAAATGGTTCACCGCAGGCGAAGTCGAGTCGGTCGATGAGATTCCCCCCGGCTCCGGCGCCATTGTCCGGCGTGGCCTTACGAAGATCGCAGCCTACCGTGATCCCGATGGAGTGCTGCACGAACGCCGGGCTGCATGTACCCATCTAGGTTGTGTAGTCGCCTGGAACCCGAACGAACAATCGTGGGACTGCCCCTGTCATGGCTCCCGCTTCGATCCCTACGGTCGGGTGTTGAACGGGCCGGCTGTCGGGGAACTGAAACAGATCGAAGAAGACTAAGTGACCTAGCGGGGCGGTGCCCCGGCCCATATTTCCAGCGCCCCGCTCCCCGTTGGGTCGCTTCAGCATCTAGGCGCGAAAACGTGACTCATCGTGAACGTCTTCCCACGGTTAAAGGTCACGAGCCGAGGCGACCGTCCACGTGCTTCTCGGGGAGGAATGGTCCGAGCACCTTGGCGCGGCGCTTCGTGCCCGCCGCGGCGAAGGCCTTGTTTGCCCAGCGCAAATAGCGCAGCTCGGCCCTGGTTTCGCCTGCCGCAGAATCGCATTCCGCACACTCGAAGCCTATAAACCGCCGATTGTTTCCGAGGAAATTCGGTGCAAGAACGCTCGCGGCAGCCGCAGTGATGTGCGGGCGGGAGGTCTCGGAACGCCGATTTGACGAAAATTTGATTCTGCCGGAGGAAGCCCGTATGGTACCTCGCTCGTCCAATTCACCAATCGTTTCGAAAGCACGAAAGACTCGCTCCCGGTAACGCCTGGCAACCGCACGTACACTCCGTGCGCCTCTAATCAACCAAGGAGAATTCCCATGGATTCCAGTTTGTCCCGCATCGAGAAAGGCGCCGCCCGCCGTTCTTGTGCATGGCTCTTCGCCGTCACCCTCGCCAGCCCCGGCCTCGCCCCGCTCCCCGTAGAGGCGCAGTCCGAATTCATCGCGCCCAACGTCGTATCAGCGCTGTGCCGGCGCGATATGCACAAGCTGACGACCGGTATCGTCGAGAGCAGCCTGGACCAGCTCGCGAAGTGCCACCGTCTGCGCATCGACGGCGACCTCCCCCCGGCGACCAACTGCAACGACGTCGGCGCCGCCCCTGCTTCCCTCAAGGTGGACCGCCGCAATGCCTTGCTCCCGCGCCGCGCGCGCGGCGTGTGCGACGAGCGCGCTGACGTCCCGGAGCCGGCGGGGCTCGGTTACCTGACGTGCCCCGCACCCTGCGCCGGCATCCCGCAAACGACGTACGAGTTTGGCGTGGCACCCTGCATCTCGTGTGTCACCGACGCCGAGGTCAACCAGCTGATCACGTCCGTCTACGGCACCCCGCCTCTACCGCTTTCGAAGAGTGCCCGCCGCTGCCAGGTTGCCGTCGGCAACGCCGTCGGCGCCTTCATCGGCAAACGCCTCACCATCCAAGAGCGCTGCCAGCGCAACAAGGAACAGACGAACCTGCCACAGAGCACCCTCTGCAAGCGTTACGACTCCATCGGCCAGGTCGAACGAGCGCAGGAAAACCTCGAGCGGGTGATCGCCCGCTGCTCCGACAGCGACTTCGCCAGTCTGAACGGTTGCGGTGCCACTGTCGTTGCGGCTACCGCGTGCATCGTCGCCGCCGCGGACTTTGCCGCCGACAATGTGTTCGAGGTGGTGTACCCGAGCATCCCCGAGCCGACCGCCACCCCCACCGCGAGCCCCACCGGTACCCCGACCAACACCCCGGTGTTCTCCAGCACACCGACCCAAACTCCGACGTCGACCCCAACGGCGACAGCGACGCACACCGCCACCCTGACGCCGACGGCGACGAGCACGGCGACCTCAACCTCAACCTCGACCTCGACGGCGACGCCGACAGACACGCCGACGCTGACCCCGACGGCAACGCCGACGAATACCGCGACGCCGACCACGACGCCGACCACGACGCCCACCGGCACGCCGACGCTGACCCCGACGATCACCGCGACAGCGACGCCGACGTCCACGCCCTCCGCGACCGCGACCGCCTCGTCGACCCCCACCCCGACGTTCGGGCCAGCGCGCGTCTTCGTCACCAATGACGTGTATGCGGGGAACTTCGGCGGCATCGCCCAAGCGGACGCGATCTGCCGCGCGACGGCGTCTGCCGCCAATCTCGGCGGCCTCGGCACCTGGGTCGCCTGGCTGTCGACGGCGACGATCAACGCCCGCGACCGCATCCTCGACGTCCCGTATTACCGGATCGACGGGGAACTCGTCGGCCGCAAGTTCGTCGCACCCACGGAGACCCAGGGATCCTTCACCGACTGCGACAAGAACCTGTTCGAGCCGATTCAGATCACCGAGAACAACGAGATTGCTCCGGGGACCGACAACGTCTGGACCGGAACCGACTGCACGGGCGTGCTGGACACGGTCGTCAGTCCGGGCTCATGCAACGACTGGACCAGCACGGCGTCGGGCCCGAGCGTCCGCATCACCGTCGGGACGCTGAACAACGGCAACTTCTCATGGACCGACCGCAACGGTTCGTTCAACAACTGCGGAAGCCAGTATCACTTCTACTGTTTCGAGGTGTCCTTCGCCTGCGGAACGGAGGGCGACCCCTGCTGCGGTGCATCCGGGTGCGCCGGCGGACTCACCTGCGCGGCCGGTGTCTGCGAAGGAGCGAGCTGAGTCACCGGAAGCGCGCTTCGCGGCGCGCGAAGAGGCCGGATTCGGCCGTTGGGGCCATTCCATCGCACGAGTGGCATGGAATGGCCCCAATTCCGATACCCGGCGACAGCAGTCCGTTGATGAATCCCGGGGGCCCTTCGACACGCTCAGGGCGAACGGGAAATTGCTTTGAAATCAACCAGAACTTCCGATCGTGCTGAGCCTGTCGAAGCACGTGCTTGGCCTGCTTCAACAGGCTGTTGGCGCCCTCAGCCGATCGCGTCGACGGGGCCGGCGCCAATGCGGACGATCTCGGGTCGGGTGCCGGTGAGGTCGATGATGGTCGAGGAGATGGCGCCGCAGGCATCGGCGTCGAGCACCATGTCGAGTTGCGGAAAGCGGTCGTCGATCTCGGCCGGGTCGAACAGTGTCTCGCCGTCGTATGTTGCGCTCGTCGAGATGATCGGAGCGCCGAGCTCACGCAAGATCGCCTGCGGCACCGGATGCTTCGGCACCCGGATCCCGACTGTCTTGCGCTTCATCAGCAACACCTTCGGCACCTCCTTGCTCGCCGGCAAGACGAAGGTGTAGGCGCCCGGCGCGAGGCGGCGCATCAGTCGATAGGCGGAGTCGTCGACGCGTGCGTAGCGCGCGATGTCGCTCAGATCGGGACACAAAAATGCCAGCAGATGGTCCTTCGCCATCGGCTTCATCTGGTAGATGCGCTCGATCGCCCGCTTGTCCTGGATGTCGCAGCCGATGCCGTAGACGGTGTCGGTCGGGTAGGCGATCACTCCGCCACGCTTCAGCACGGTCACGGCCTGGCCGATCTTGCGCGGCTCCGGGTGATGGGGATGGATCTGCAGGCGCATCGTACGTTTCGACTCATCGGGAATTAATCGACAGATTGCACGCGGTCAAGCGGACCGACAGCTCGCCCGGGTCGCACCTTTGGAGTTGGGCATGGGGGGGACTGCGGCGCGACAACGCTTCGGACCCCGCGCCCCGGTTCCCCTGGGCTGCCGCGGAGCGACGCTTCCTGCTACACCGGGCCGATGGCGCGCGACCGTACCGTCTATGTCTGCCAGGCCTGCGGATCTCGCTCTGCCCGCTGGCTCGGCCGCTGCAATGATTGCCAGGAGTGGAACAGCCTCGTCGAGGAACGCGAGGAAGCACCGCCGCCTCCGGGGAAACGCCGCCCGGCCGGCCGCGCCGCGGCGGCCGAGCCGATCGGCGGAATCGCCGACGCCGGCGAAGCACGCACGCCCTCGGGCATCGGCGAGCTCGACCGCGTTCTCGGCGGCGGCGTCGTCGCCGGCTCCGTGATCCTGGTCGGCGGCGATCCGGGCATCGGCAAGTCGACCCTGGTGCTGCAAGCCCTCGCCGCCCTCTCGCGCACCGCGACTACCTTATATGTCTCGGGCGAGGAGTCGCCGGCGCAGATCAAGATGCGCGCCGTACGCCTCGGCGGCACCACCGGGCCGAGTGCTGAAAACCTCCTCGTCCTCGCCGAAACCTCGGTCGACCGCATCCTCGAGCAAGCGAGCAAGATCGCGCCGGCCGTCATCGCCATCGACTCGGTGCAGACCATGTTCCTCGAGGACCTCGGCTCGGCGCCGGGCAGCGTCGCCCAGGTGCGCGAGTGCTCGGCCGCCCTCGTTGCCTGGGCCAAGCGCCACGACGTCCCGACGTTCCTGATCGGCCACGTCACCAAGGAAGGCGCCATCGCCGGACCACGCGTGCTCGAGCACATGGTCGACACCGTCCTGTACTTCGAGGGCGACCGCGGCCACTCGTTCCGCATCCTGCGCGCCGTCAAGAACCGCTTCGGCTCGACCAACGAGATCGGCGTCTTCGAAATGGCGCAAGACGGCTTGCAGCCGGTAGCCAACCCGTCGGCACTGTTTCTCGCCGAGCGCCCGGAGGAGGTTCCGGGCTCGGCCGTCGTCGCCACGGTCGAGGGCACCCGGCCGATCCTGGTGGAAGTCCAGGCGCTGGTGTCGGCCACGTCGTTCGGCACGCCGCGACGCACGACGCTCGGAATCGACCCGAACCGGGTGGCGTTGCTGATCGCCATCCTGGAGAAGAAGATGGGGCTGCACCTGCTCGGCCACGACGTGTTCGTCAACGTCGCCGGCGGCGTCCGGCTCGACGAACCGGCAGCCGATTTGGGCGTCGCCGTGGCGATCGCCTCGAGTTTTCTCGACCGCCCGATCGACCCGCAGATCCTCCTGATCGGCGAGATCGGGCTGGCCGGCGAGGTGCGCGCCGTAAGCAACGTCGACCTCCGGGTCCGCGAGGGAGCCAAACTCGGATTCGCCAAAACCATCGTCCCAGAGGCGGTTCGCAAGCAGGTCCAGCCGCTCGACGGGGTGTCGGTGCTCACCGTGCGTTCGCTCCAGGAGGCATGGGATATCTTGTTCTGAGGGGTCGCGACCGCCCCGGCCGGCCGATTTTAGATGTGGCCAAACGTGTTGAAAGGGTTCGGAAGGGTGTGCTAGGCAGTCCCATCCTCTGGGCGAAGCCGGTGGACTTTTGGGAGGTTGGCGGCTTCGGATGTCCGATGGGGGTTTGTTTGGACCAGCGATAGCTCGGGGCATCTCGGGGACTTCCCCAGGAGTGACCCACCAGAGAGAGAAGGGAGGAGCCTATGCGTTTGGGAGCGCTCCGTGCGGCGGGACTTGTTTGCATCAGTCTCGGCCTCGCCAGCTGTGCACCGACGAGTGACTTCATCTCCAGCTCCCACCTGTGGCCCTGGAAACGGGGCCAGGGGGCACCCGGCCTCACGGCCGACCTGGCGAAGCCTTTTCCGCGTGGTTACGCGCGAATCGACGACGCACAGCCCGACGACGCCCGGCCGGCGATCACAGCCCTGGGACGGCCGGATGAGTTCGACGACGAGCACCCGCTGGTCGACGAGTACATCCGGAAATTCCAGAACGAGTGGCGCGGCTTCTACGGCCGTGCCCTCGAACGCAGCACCCGCTACGTGCCCCGCATGGCAGCGATCCTCGCCCGCGAGGGCGTTCCGACCGACCTCGCCTACCTGCCATTGATCGAAAGCGGCTTCGTCACGCACGCCGTTTCGCACGCAGGCGCGACCGGCCCGTGGCAGTTCATCGCCCCGACCGGCCGCCGCTACGGACTGCGCATCGACCACTACGTCGACGAACGCCGCGACCCCACCAAATCGACCGAGGCTGCCGCCCGCTACCTCAAGGATCTCTACGCCCTATTCGGCAACTGGAACCTGTCGATCGCCGCCTACAACACCGGCGAAGGAAACATCGCCCGCATTCTCGAAAAGCGCGGCGCCAAGCATTTCTGGGACATGGTCGGGCGCGGCTACCTTCATAAGGAAACCGAACAGTACGTACCCCGCTTCCTCGCCGCGATCCAAATCGCACGCGAGCCGGAAGCTTTCGGCTTCGAACTTCCCGAAGATCCCGAAGACGCGATGAGCTACGATTGGGTGCACGTCTCGCACTCGCTGCCGCTCGCCAAGGTCGCCGAGTTGGCCGGCACGTCGAAGGACGTGATCAAACAGCTCAACCCCGCCCTGCGTCGCGATGTCGTGCCGGGATCGGGCTACACCGTCAAGATTCCAAAGGGGACAAAGCGCCAATACCAGCTCGCGGCGGCCAAGATCGACCCGCGGCTGTACGCCTGGAACCCGCGCACAGCGGGTTGCCAGACCGACGAGGGGCTGCACTGCGTCCAGCGCGGCGAAACGATCGGCGGCATCGCCAGCAAGTACCGCATTCCCGTCGACAAGTTGATGCGCGCCAACGGCATCAACAACGCGCGCACGCTCCAAGTCGGCAAGTCCCTGCACATCCCGGGTCAGCGCAAGGGAACCGCGACCGCCAAGGCCGCTGCTCCCGCACGCGCGGCCGCTGGGGTGTACAAGGTCCGCCCCGGAGATACTCTCGGCCATATCGCCGACCGGCACGGCACCTCGTCCAAGGTGCTGATGGCAGCCAACGGCATCCGCAACCCGCGCTCGCTCAACGTGGGCCAGAGCATTCGCATCCCGGGCGGCACCACAGTCGCTGCTGCCGCACCGGCAAACTCGCGCGTCAAGACGACTTCCCGGGTTCACACGCTCCGCAGCGGCGAGACCGTAGGCGCGATAGCGCAACGGTACGGCGTCTCGACCAAGGAGATTCTCGCGGCCAACGGCATCCGCAACGCGCGTGGCCTGCAAATCGCTCGCCGCTTGGTCATTCCGGGCAATGCCACCGTCGCCGCAACCCAGGTCACCGCACCACTGGTTGCCGCCGCCAAAGCTGCACCGGCACCCGCCCCGGCAGCGAAAGCGGCACCGGCAAAGAAGGCTGCCAGCAGCCGATCGCACCCGATGCGCCCCGGGGAAACCCTCGGCGGAATCGCCCAGCGCTACGGCATCTCCGCCCGCGCCCTGATGCAGGCCAATGGCATTTCCGACGCGCGTCGGGTTCGCGCTGGCCGTACCCTCGTCATTCCCGGGTCGAGCGCGGGGAGCCGCACTGCGAACGTGGCCGCTGCACCGCGTACCCACAAGGTGCGCAACGGCGATTCGCCCTACTCGATCGCCCGCCGCTACCAGGTCTCGGTCGATGCCCTGCTCAAGGCCAACGGCATTCGCGATCCGCGCGGCTTGCGTCCAGGCCAGGTACTGAAGGTCCCCGAAGGCGACGGCCAACTCGCCGCTCGTTGATCCTGCGCGCGAAGGGGAGCCCGGCCATCGACCGGACTCCCCTTCGCGCGATCTCTCCTGCCGCCGTTGCCTGCGGCCCGTCACCCAAGCTAGCTTGCGTCGCGATGCGTAAAGAGATCGACCGCGCCTTTGCGGCCAGCATCGACGCCAAGCGCGCCTTCCTGAAGTCGGGCGCGCCAGCACTCACGGCAGCGATCGAGCTCGTCGCCGCAGCGCTCCGCGACGGCCACAAGCTCCTGCTCTTCGGCAACGGTGGCAGCGCCGCCGACGCGCAACACATCGCCGCCGAGTTCGTCAATCGCTACCGCATCGAGCGCCCGCCGCTGCCCGCGATCGCACTGACCACCGACTCGTCGGCGCTGACGAGCATCGGCAACGACTACGCATTCGCCGACATCTTCGCCAAGCAGGTGCTCGCACTCGGCCGTCCCGGCGACGTCGCCCTCGCCATCTCGACGAGTGGCAACGCCGCCAACGTCCTGCGCGCCGTGCGTGCCTGCAAGCGCAAGGGCGTGCGCGTCGTCGCGCTGACGGGCGGCAGCGGCGGCAAGCTCGCGCCGCTGGCCGATATCGTCCTCTGCGTCAACGCGACCACCGAGACCGCCCGCATCCAAGAGACCCATATTCTCATCGCCCACGTGCTCTGCGAGCAGGTCGACCAGATCCTCTTCGGCGCGGGCGCTGGCCCGCGCGCCTGACCCGATCGGACGCAGATGCCCCGCCGCCCGAAACCACCCGTCGCCATCGATCTCGGCCGCGTGCGCACCTACCCGCTGGGCAAGCGTCGCAGCCTGGTACGCACCAACCTGCTCGCCCGGGTTCCCGAGCCGGGGATGAGCGTGGCCTCGTTTCTCGCCGGGCTACCCGACGTGCTCGCCGCCCGCGACCTCACCGAGATCGCGGCGGCAATCGCCAAGCGCCACCGCGCCGGCCGCCAGATCGTCGTCGGCATGGGCGCACATCCGATCAAGGTTGGACTCAGCCCGTTGATCATCGACCTGATGCGCCGCGGCATCTTGACCGGCGTTGCCGTCAATGGCGCGACGATCGTGCACGACTTCGAGTTGGCCTTCGCGGGCGAAACATCGGAGGACGTCGGTCCTGCGCTCGAAGACGGCAGCTTCGGCATGGCACGCGAGACCGGCGCCTTCCTCAACGCGGCCATCGCCGCGGCCGGTCCGGACGAAGGGCTAGGCGCGGCCGTCGGGCGTGCGATCGCGGCGGCGAAGTTCCGCAACGGCGAGGTCAGTATCCTGCGCGCCGGATATGAACTCGGCGTGCCGGTGACCGTACACGTCGCGATCGGCACCGACATCATCCACATGCACCCGTCCGCCGATGGTGCCGCCATCGGCGCCGCCTCGCTGCGCGACTTCCATCGACTCGCCGGCGTCGTCGCCCGCATGCGGCGCGGCGTCTTCGTCAACCTCGGCTCGGCGGTGATCCTCCCCGAGGTTTTCGTCAAAGCCCTGAACCTCGCCCGCAACGTCGGCCACCGCGTCGATGATCTCGTGACCGTCGACATGGATTTCCTGCGCCACTACCGCCCGGGGGTGAACGTGGTGCAGCGTCCAACCGCCCGCAGCGGCAAAGGCTACCGCCTGACCGGGCACCACGAGATCATGTTCCCGCTGCTGTGCGCCGCCATCCTCGAACAGCTCGCTGCCTGAACCCCGGGTCGGCGCCCGCCGCTTGGCGTCTTGAAAGTACCGAGCCTTGACGTCTCCCCGGCGTCCTGGCTCCCTCCTCGGCGCCCGGGACATTCCCGCAATCCTGGCTCCAAATGAAGCACCGAAATAGAACAGGCCGGATCATCCCGGGTCGGACTGCGCAATCGATGTGCGTGATCCTCATTGGAATTGGTGCCGATTTCGCGCCCGAAATGGTGCGTTTAGCGTCGAAATTGCGCCGCGACAAGATTGCTTCTTAGGCAATCTCCACGACTTGCGCTGGTCCGACCCCGAGTCCCCTACCTAATTTATCCCCTCTCTTTTCTCTCCATGTTGACGACGGCGCATCCCCCAGCGAGGACGCAAGCGTACGATTGACGCATTGGCATGAGGCACTTACGCTCCTCTTCATGACCAAGAGAATGCAGGTTCTCGTCGAGGCTGCTGAGTTGCGCCGGATGCAGGCGGAGGCACGTACACGCGGGATGACCCTTGCGGAGTGGGTTCGCGCGACGCTGCGCGAAGCCCTGCGGTCGCGACCATCCGGCCGGGCGGCAACGAAACTCGCTGTCGTTCGCGCCTCCACGCAGAACAGTTTTCCGACCGCGGACATCGACCGCATGCTCGAGGAGATCGAGCGCGGCTACGGGGCCGCCTAGTGTTCCTGGATTCCAACGTGCCGATGTACCTCGTCGGCGCTGATCATCCGCACAAGGTCGACGCCCGGCGCCTGCTCGAGCGGGCGATCGCGGAAGAACGGCGCCTCGTTACCGACGCCGAGGTCTTGCAGGAGATTCTGCACCGCTACGCGGCGATCGACCGAAGGGACGCAATCCAGCCGGCGCTCGACGCGATTCTCGGCGTCGTCGACGAGGTTTTTCCGATCGAGAAGGACGACGTGCTGCGGGCGCGAGAGATCCTTCTCGGGCAGCCGCGCCTGTCATCGCGGGATGCGTTGCACGTAGCGATCATGCAGCGCTTCCGGATAACGCAAATCCTGACCTTGGATCGCGGGTTCGAAGCCGTACCGGGCATTGAACGGATCGTGTGACGGGTTTGCAGTTCCCTAGTGCCTTGGGGACGTAGCGACAATTGTGACAATTCACGCGCCATGCTTGGCGTGTCGGGCGGGTCCGGACGAAATGTCCGAATTGTCGCTACGTCCCCAGAGGCTGGGGACGCAGATTGCCCCTTCCCCGGGTAGCAGGCGGAAGCTACGATGCGCCAACACCGGTCGGCCGGCGTCGCGCAACGGCGGCGCACGCGGAACGCGTTCGGCCTCTGACAAAATCGCTTCTGACAAAATCGCTTTCCGGCGGGACGAATCCTCTCTCATGATGCACAAATATTTTTCCTCCTTGGCGATCCTTCCGTTGCTCGCCCTGCTCGGCTGTGCGGCCACGAATGGACCTCCGGAGCGGCTGCGGGCGTCGAATCAGCTCCGCTTTCTCGATGTCGACGAACTGGAGCGCTCGACACACCAGGAGACCTTTGCGGCGCTGCACTTCATCGACGACCCGATCGCCCCGGTCAACCGCTTCAGCCTGCGCATCACCAAGCCGGTCATCGACTGGGTCGTCGTTCCGGTCGCCAAGGGCTACCGCTTCGTCGTCCCGACACCGGCGCGACTGGCGCTCGACCGCGCCAGCTACAACCTGACGTACCCAAGTCGCTTCGTCAGCCTGCTCCTCCAGGGCGAGATCGAGAAGGCGGGCCGCGAGACCGGCCACTTTCTCACCAACACCACCCTCGGCGTCGCCGGCCTGTTCGACCCCGCCGCCAGCTTCGGCATGCCCACCTATCCCGAGGACGTCGGCCTGGCGTTCGCGCGCTGGGGCGTGGGCCATGGCTTCTATCTTTTTCTGCCCTTCCTCGGCCCGAGTTCCGGACGCGACGCCGTCGGCCAAGCATTCGACCTGGTGCTCAATCCGCTCTTCTGGGTACCGGCTCCGGGGATCGCAGGCGTTCCCTTTCTCAACGCCGCGACCGGTGCCAGCCTCGCGATCGGCGTCAACGCGTTCTCCTTCCGCATCGACGGCTACGAGACTCTCACCGAAGAGTTCTCCGACCTGTACCACCCGACGCGCGCGCTGTGGTCCATCCAGCGCCAGATCCAGGTCGACAAGTACCGGATTCCCGCGGAGGCGTACGAGACGGCCGACCCGGAGCCGTCGCTCGGAGTCTTGCTGTTCACGCCCGACGACCCCCGATTTGCGAGTCGCTCCGTAAAGCGGCGCGCCAAGATCGCCGCGACCGGGCGCAGGTTGCCCTACTCCATATGGATGCAGCGCAAACCGGCACCTTTGCTATTCCTGCTGCCCGGTGTCGGTGCCCATCGCCTCGGCGCCATTCCGGTCGGTATTGCCGAGGCGGCCTTCGCGCGGGGCTACTCCGTCGTCAGCATCAGCAGCCCGCTGCACCCGGAATTCATCGTCGCCGCGCTGACGGCGGCCTATCCGGGCTACACTCCCAGCGACGCCGAAGACATCCAAACCGCGCTGACACGGATCTGGCGCGACCTCCGCTCCCGCTACGGCTCGCGCATCACCGAGGCGAATCTGCTGGGCTACTCGCTCGGCGCGATCGAAACCCTGTTCCTCGCCGCCGCGCAGGCACAACGCCCGGCGGGAGGGGTCGAATTCAAACGCTTCGTCGCGATCAACCCGCCCGTCGATCTGCTCCACTCCGGACGCCAGTTCGACGCCTACTTCGACGCGCCCCTGCAGTGGTCCCGCGAGAGTCGCGAGGCGAACATCCGCGAAGTCGTGATGAAGGCATTCCTCATGGCGACAGAGGGACTCCCGCAGGACGCACCGCCGCCGTTCGACCGCATCGAGTCCGAGTTCCTCATCGGCTTCGCCGGCCGCGCCACGCTCGCCAACTCGCTCGCCATGGCAGAGCGCCTCGGCGCCCCCGGACTAGATACCGAGATCGCGGACGACGGTCGCAACGGCGTGCTCGCCGATTCGATCCTGCGCACCTCGTTTGTCGCCTTCTTCGAGCAGTTGGCCCTGCCCTACTTCGCCGCACGCAGCCCTGCAGGACTCGACGCAGCAGCGATGGCCGAGAGCGCCGGACTGCGGTCGCATGCGGACGCTTTACGCGCCCGTTGCGACGCGTACGTCGTCACCAACGCCGACGACTTCATCCTCGGCGCGCCGGGGTTGGCGTGGCTGCGCGACACGTTCGCCGATCGCCTGACCGTCTTCCCGAGCGGCGGTCACCTCGGCAACATTCACACCGACAAGGTTCAAGAAGAGATCTTCGCCCGCCTCGCGCAACCCGCGTGCCGTTGACGCGCGGCACCCACGAGTTCAATCAGCGGGTAAGGCGAGCGCCTCGAGGTCGAGCCAGCGCCCGGAGACATGCCGCGCAGCGATTTCCGCCGCGTGCGTCAGCGCCTCCCGGCACGCGGTGCTGCCGGGCGATCTGCCATCGGTTTCGCCGAGTTCCATCATGCGTGCCAGGAAGCTCGTGATGAACACATCCCCCGCCCCGGTCTCCAGCGCGATCACCTCGGCTGGCGCTGCCAACCACGGCATCGCGCCTGCGTCCGTGTAGAGCACCCCGCCACGCTCGCCCGAGGTCACCAACAGGCCGCGCCACGCGAATCGCTGCAAGGCTTCGGCCGGCGAAACGCGCAACGCCGCCGATGCCAACGCCCATTCGCCTTCAGATGCTTTGACCCAGTCCAGCCCGGTCAGCCGCGCTGCGAGATCGGCAGGGATATGGGCGACGATCGCGTGATTTGCATCGACCGAGCGGGTGTATCCCTGCAAATCCAGACTCGACATCCGGCAGCGCGCGCGCAGGGGTGTCGCCAAACCGGCGTCGAGGTCGGCGGCGTGGAGCGGGCCGAGGTGCACCCAATCCCAGGACTCGTGGTCGCCGAACGGACGGTCCGCCCAGCACAGCGGACGCGCCTGGCTCGGGCAGCGCTGCTCGCGCTCGCTGCCCGGGCGTTCGCGATTGACGAATCGCGTCGGCTCCTCGGCGGCGGTTGCGCAAAGGGCAACGGGCAGCAAGCGTGCGCGCGCCACCTCGGCCCAGCGCGGCGGCATGGCGCTCCAGGCCGTGACGGCACAACCGAGTTGCGCTGCCGTCAGCCCGCCGTAAGTGACGACGCCGCCGAGACGGTGCTCGACCCGGCCGTCGCGCTCGAGCCGGTCGAGCGCGACCGAACCGACCACGAGCAGACGCGGTGCGGTTTGCGCGGACGGAGAAGTAGGTCGGGGGGAGTTCGTCGGCATAGGCATCCTGCGCTCGCGAGAGATAGTCCGAGTCGCCGCGAAAGAGAACCCCCGCGCCGCCCGGCATCGTCGTGCCGACTCGTCCGGCCGCCCCTATGAGGCTGAAGGCCTTTGGTTCTTTTGCTTTTCAGCCCCAACGGGGCGGCAGCATGAAAGCCTGGGGCAACGCCCCAGGTGCGTCGAAATCAAACTGCGATACGCCCGCCGGCCCCGACATTTACTCTCCCCCGCACCCTGTGCTAGCTCACCCAATTGGCCCGAATTCCAAGTCATCGGTAGGAGCGTGTCATGTCCGGCCATTCGAAGTGGAGCACCATCAAGCGCAAGAAGGGCGCCAAAGACGCCCAACGCGGCAAGCTTTTCAGCAAGCTGGTGAAGGAGATCATCGTCGCCGCGAAGATGGGCGGCGGCGATCCCAGTGCCAACGCCCGGCTGCGCACCGCGGTCACCACCGCCCGCAGCAACAGCCTGCCCGCCGACAACATCGAGCGCGCCATCAAGAAGGGCACCGGCGACCTCGAGGGTGCCTCCTATGAAGAGGTCACCTACGAGGGCTACG
>Ga0163144_10002732_pt1 | contig 40375 bp, 42 predicted proteins | sample OliLak19BULKMAT1_FD_123175 | JGI IMG/M metagenome (GOLD analysis project Ga0163144, IMG submission 123175) | Freshwater microbial mat bacterial communities from Lake Vanda, McMurdo Dry Valleys, Antarctica - Oligotrophic Lake LV.19.BULKMAT1 | ecosystem: Environmental > Aquatic > Freshwater >...
AGGCACCAGAGGACCATCGACGGGCACGTGAGGAGAGCCGTTCTCCACGTGCTCGTTTGATTTTTGGCGTATCCCCCACTGATTCGGCCCAACGTCCGATAAGCGGGATTATGTCAACCTGGAGTTATCCACATTCAGTGGACGGTGGCCGGCTCCTCCCATGCCTTCTTCTGGGACTCGACCGCCTCTTCGGCCACGCTCGCGTCGATCGTGATCTGATTGTCGGCCGCGAGCTCGCTCACGACGACCGACGGCAGCACTTGGCTCAAGTCCATGATGAGCGGCGTGAAGTCTTTGAGATGCTTCAACGCGACGTCCGCCAGCGCCTGGTCGTGCATCGCGAGCGCGGTCGTGTGGAGCATCTGGTAGCACGCGACGGTGAAGTTCAGCGCGGCAAGATCGTCGCGCACCATGCGTGACACCACCTCGTCCCGCACTTGATCGTCCAGTCCAGCGACGGCGCCGAGCGCGACACCGACCGCTTTCTTCAACGTCGACTCACTGCCGCCGATCCGTTCCAGCGTGCGCTGCAGCTCGACGATGTGGCCATCGATCGTATCTTCGATCCGCGCGATGATGTGCGCGGCCTCGGGATGCGCTTTTGGTTTGTCGCTGTGCTTCTGACGGCTGAACGCATTGTGGATCTCGTGCTCGACGGCGAGCATGTCGTTCACGAAGCCCTGCAAAATCTCCATTTGATCACTCATTGTTGCCCCCCTTCGATCGTAACGACTGCATTCACCAGCATCGCGCCGGCGACGATCGAGAAGTGAGCAACTCGCGTGCCGCCGCCCTCCCCTATTCGCGTCGGAAAAGGGCGTTCATTTCGCCATACGCTGCCGCGCCTTCGAAGATCGCGCCGTAACCGCCGTCGGCGAGTAACTGCGTCGCGAGCTTGCGCGCCAGACCGTGCGCGGCCTGTGCAATTGCCGCACCTGCGCTCACGCGTCGCACGCCGAGTCGCGTCAGCTCCGCGATCGCCGGCAACTGCGGCACGAGCATCACGTTCACCGGCAGGTCAATTCCCTGCACGATCTCGCGAATCATCGTCGGATCGCTGACACCCGGAACGAAAATGCCGTCACAGCCCGCCTCGTGGTAGCGCCGCGCGCGCGCGAGCGTCTCGGCCACGCGATTCTCGGGCGCGACCAAGCCCCGCAATACGACGTCGGTACGGGTATTCACGAAGACGTCGACGCCAGCCTGCGCCCCGACGCGCTTCACCGCGGCGATCTTCGCGCACAGCAGATCGGGCGATCCCGCGCCGTCCTCGAGATTGACGCCGACGGCGCCGGCATCGGCGAGCGCCCGCACCGTCTCGGCGACGGCGTTCGGATCGCTCGCATAGCCGCCCTCGGCATCGACGGTGAGCGGAACGTCGATCACGCGCACGATACGCGCGACCGCATCCACCAGGACGCGTACCGGCACCGCATCCCCGTCCGGATAGCCACACGCCCACGCCACGCCGGAGCTCGTCGTCGCGATCGCCGACGCGCCGCACGACTCGATCAGCCGCGCACTGCCCGCATCCCAGGCGTTCGGCAACACCAACGTGCGGCCGAGCGCATGGAGCGCACGAAACCGACTCGCGAGATCGGAGCGGCTCACGCGGAGGCTCGCGCCGGAACCGCGGCAGTTTGGAAACGCGCCTCGTGGTCCAACAGCCAACGCTTGCGCTCGAGACCGCCGCCGTAGCCGGTCAGCTTGCCGTTGGCGCCGATCACGCGATGGCACGGCACGACGATCCCGATCGGATTGGCGCCGTTCGCGAGCCCGACCGCCCGGCTCGCGCTCGCTTGGCCGAGTGTGGACGCGAGCCGGCCGTAGCTCGTGGTGGCTCCGGCCGGGATGTCGCGCAAGGCAGCCCAGACCCGTTGCTGAAAGGCGCTGCCATTGGTGCGAACGGCGACGGCGTCGAGCGCCGTCAACGCACCGTCGAAATAGTCCGCCAGCGCCGCGGTGACGGAGGCCGGTACCCGGCCCGGCCTCAGCTCGTATGTCGTTCCGTACTGTCGCCCGAGCAAGCGTTGCATGCGTGACTCGTAGTCGGCGAAATCGAGGGCGCGTAACGTGCCCTCGTCGTCGGCCGCGAGCAAGATCGTCCCGATCGGCGACGCCACGTGCTCCAGATGCAAAGTGATCCTCATGCTACGGCCTCCTCTTGCGTGCCGCCGGTCGTGAGCCGGCGTGCCGCGTCCGATGTCCACAAATGTTGTGCGGCGTACGCGCGCCACGGGCGCCAGGCTTCGGCACGCGTCGTCAGCGCCGCCGGAGTCGGCCGTGTGCCATCCGCGTCGGTGAGCGCGCGCATGAGCCCGATGTCGGCGACCGGAAACGCGTCGGGCTCGCGGAGGGCTCGCATCGCGATGTACTGCGCGGTCCACTCGCCGATGCCTGGCAGCGCCCGCAACCGCGCGATCGAACCGTCGAGATCCTTCGCGCGCTCGAAGAGGCGCGGGTCGCGCACGACGGCGGTGGCGAGTGCGGAGAGCGTCGTGGCGCGCGCTCGGGGCATGCCGAGGGTCGCGAGGTTGGCGTCGGCGAGGCGTTCGGGCGTCGGGAACACCATCGTCAGCCCGTCGGCGGCATCCGCGAGGCCCGCCGCCAGCGGCTCCCCGTAAGCGGCCACGAGCTTGCCGGCGAGACGACGCGCGCCAGTGACGGTGATCTGCTGTCCCAATACCGCCCGGATGGCGAGCTCGAAGCCGTCCCACGCGCCCGGCACCCGGAGCCCGGGGCGAGACGCGACGAGCGGCGCGAGCGTCGGATCGTCGGCGAGCTGGCGCGTGATCGTGCTGACGTCGGCGGCCAGGTCGAACACCCGGCGGATGCGCGCGATGATTCCCGGGAGGGCGCGCACGTGCGGAAAACGGATCGTCGCCGCGAGCGCGCTCCGACCCGCGATCGGCGTTACCTCGATGGTCCCCTGCGCCCCGTCGATCGCGATCGTCCGTCGATAGCGATCGGCCTCGACCACCTCGACACCCGCGATCGCGCGACCGGCGAGAAACTCGATCATGGCCGCCCAGTCGTACGGAGCCGCGTAGCTGAGCCTCAGCGTGATGGCCGCGGCTGGATCGCGGCCGCCAGCGCCGGCCGCCGCCGAGCGGCGCAGCTCGGACGGCGGTCGTCCGTAGAGCCCGCGGAACGTCGCGTTGAAGCGGCGGACACTCCCGAAGCCGGCGGCGTCGGCAATGTCCATCATGCCCATGCGGGTTTCGTGGATGAGCTGCTTCGCGAAGAGCACCCGGCGCGTCTGCGCGACCGCGATCGGCGAAGCGCCGAGATGCTGGGTGAAGAGGCGGCGGAGCTGGCGCTCGCCGATCCCGAGCCGGAGCGCCAAGCGTTCGACGTCCGCATCGTCACCGTCGAGCGCGCCCTCCCCGATCAGCGCCAACGCTCGCGCGACCGTGTTGGAGGTGCCGCGCCAGGCCGCCAAATCGGGCGAAGATTCCGGGCGGCAACGCAGACACGGCCGGAATCCCGCCTCCTGCGCCGCAGCCGCGCTCGGATAGAAGTCGATGTTCTCGAGCTTCGGCGTCCGGGCCGGGCAGATCGGCCGGCAGTAGATCCCCGTCGTGTGCACCCCAACGAAGATCCGCCCGTCGAAACGGGTATCGCGCGCCCCCAGCGCCCGGTACAACGCCTCGCGATCCGGATTCGTCATGGGGCGGACTATGCCACCGGCGCCGACCGAAGGCTCGCCGTTTTCGGACGTGAATGACGGATGATTTCTCAGGTCCAACGTGTGGCCAACGCCCGCCGTACAACCTGCCCGCGCATTCGGCCAAGCCGCGCCTTCGTGCTTGTCCATGGCCACCGAAGGCTCTAGAGGCCTCCCATGCGCATTGCGATTGGTCTCTACCAGGAATTCACGTCGCTCGACGTGATGGGCCCGTTCCAAGTGCTGTCCGGTCTGCCGAACGTCGAAGTCACGTTCGTCGCGGAGAAAGCCGGACCGGTGACCGACGACTCGGGCTTTCTCACCGTCACGGCCCAGGCCTCGTTCGACGATCTGCCGAACCCCGACATCCTGCTGGTCGGCGGCGGCCTCATCACGGGCACGCTGGTCCCGCATCATCCGATCGTGCCGTGGATCGCGCGCGCCCACCCGACGACGACGTGGACGACGTCGGTCTGCACGGGCGCGCTGCTGCTGGCGGGCGCCGGCATTCTGAACGGCGTCGAGGCGACGACGCATTGGGGCGCCCGCGACGAGCTCGCGCGCCTCGGCGCGATCCCGGTCACGGAGCGGGTCGTCCGGCGCGGCAAGATCATGACCGGCGCGGGCGTGAGCGCGGGCATCGACATGGCGCTGACGCTCGCGGCGGCCGTCGCCGGCGACGACTACGCGCGCACGCTGCAGCTCATGATGGAGTACGACCCTGCCCCGCCCTTCGACGCGGGATCACCCGAGAAAGCCGGGCCGGAGACGATGCAGCGGGCGTTCACGGCCATGATGGACGCGATGCAGCAGCTCGCGGGGCGTAGTGCTGATCGGTGACGCACGCTAGCGCCTCGGTTCGCGGGGGTGGTGGGTTACTTTTCCGCTCGTGAGTCTCGGGTGCCCTGCGCTTACAACTTGCCGCGGCGTATCCGGCTTGGGCACACGCGTGGCGCTACTCGCTCCAAAGCAACCCACCACCCCCGCGCCGTACCGCTACAAACACAGAGCACGACACACCGCGACCCCGCCCGACCGACTGCATCTTATCGACGGCTGCGCTCAACGTCGGCCCTGACCTTTCGCGCCTTGTCGTGTGTGACGGTCGCCGGGCGGGTGGGGGTCGTTTTGGAGCGACGGGCGCCGCGCGTGTGCGCAGGGCGGATACGATGCGGCCAGTTGTACGCGCTGGGTGGCTGCAACTCCGGCGCGGAAAAATGACCCCCACCCGGCCCGCCCGCCGCTCCCGCCATCAAGAAACGAGAAGCTTCAGCGCGGACGGCGCGGCGGAGTGCGATCGACCGGCGCTGGTGCTGGCTCGGCGGCAGAGCGAAACTTGCTCGCCATGCGCTCGCGCAGCTCGTCGCGGGCGTCGCGGGCCGCTTCGTCTTTCGGGTTGGCGACCGCTGCCCGATCGAAGTACGCGAGCGCGCTCGGCTCGCGTCCTTCGCGAAGCGAGATCGTGCCGAGAGCCTTCAAGGCTTCGCCATCTTCGCGCAGCACTTCGTTGGCGCGCACGAAAAATGACGACGCGCCCGTGAGATCGCCGCGCTGATAGCAGGCTCGTCCGAGCCCTTTCAGCGCCGTCCCGTTCAAAGGGAAAATCTTGAGGGCTTCCTCGAGCTGACCGAGCGCGGCGCTCGGGCGCGCCCGCGCCGCGAGGTCGCGGGCCAGCCGGACGAGGTTGTCGCTCTCGGTTTGGAAGTCGGGCAGCTCGACGCGGACGCGCAGGCGCTGGCCTTCGACCTCGGCGCTCTTCACCGCGACTTTCGTGCCGAGATACTCTCGCAGGCCTCGACGCATCTCGACCTCGTCGCCGGGATCGAGGAACAGGCGGCCGAGCCCATCGTGCTTGTGATCTTCGAGATGAATCAGGAGGTCGAGGACTTTTTTCATGACGCTCCTCAGACCCGCTCGTAGGGATCGAATAGCTTCTTGTACTCGTCGAAAGCGAAACGGTCGGTCATGCCGGCGATGTAGTCGGCAACGACGCGCGCTTGCGGCTCGCCGTTCTCGATGCGCCGGTGCACGTGCGGCGGCATCTGATGCGGCTCGTCCATGTACGTGTTGAAGAGCTCCGTCATGACCCGTTGCGCCTTCGTGGTCATGCGCATGATGCGATGGTGGCGGTAAAGCTTGCCGAGCAGCACCTGCTTCAACTCGCTGTTCTGCTCGTGCATCGCAGGGCTGAGTCCCGCGAGCCGAACACTGCAGGCACGCACGTCGGCGAGCGTCGTGATTCGATGCTCCTCGACACGCCCGAGGATCGCCTGGATCATGTCGGTCACCAACCCATCGATGATTCGGCGGACGGTCTGATAGCGCTGCACCGACTCGGTCGCGTCGGGGTGGGCGCGACGCACCCATTCACGCGCCTCCGCCCAGAGCCCCACGGGCGCGAGGTCGCGCTCTTCCAGCATCTCGGACTTCAACCCGTCGTCGATGTCGTGCGAGTTGTAAGCAATCTCGTCCGCGAAATCGACGATCTGCGCTTCCAGTACGGGTTGCACCCCGGGCGCGAACTGCTGCACCAACGGACGGTCGTACTCGGAGGAATGCTTGACGATGCCCTCGCGGACTTCCCACGTGAGGTTCAGGCCGGGAAATCCCGGATAGCGCTCTTCCAGAAGGTCGACGATGCGGAGGCTCTGCGCGTTGTGCTCGAAGCCTCCGTACGGCTCCATCAGCTTGTTGAGGACGCGCTCACCCGCGTGCCCGAACGGCGTGTGCCCGAGGTCGTGCGAGAGCGCGACCGCCTCCCCGAGATCCTCGTTCAGGCCGAGGACGCGACAGAGCGTCCGCGTGATCTGTCCGGCCTCGATCGAGTGCGTGAGCCGGGTCCGATAGTAGTCGCCCTCGTGATTCACGAAAACTTGGGTCTTGTACTCCAAGCGTCGAAACGCGGTGCTGTGGATGATGCGGTCGCGGTCGCGCTGGAACGGGGTGCGAAACGGGTGTTCCGGTTCCGGATGCACGCGGCCCTGACTGTCGGCGCTGCGCGTGGCGTACGAGACCAGGCTTTCGCCCTCCCTGCGCCGGAGATCGTTGCGGAGACTGTCGAGGTTCATGGGAGGCTCGGAAAGAACGGTTCACCCTACACCACCCCTCGTAGAAGCTTCAACGAAGGCGTCCGATCATTCCGGGGTCCCGCGACGACAGATCCTGACTCCTCGGCCGTCCTGTGTTAGCGACGAGCGTAATTCCGGTGAAACGGCTCGCCCTCATGCTCCCTTTGCTCCTCTTGCCACTCGTGTTCGTCGCCCTCGGGACGCCGGGGGCGGCGGACGACCGCGCGGAGATTCGCATTCCGCACCTCGACGGGAGCGGCACCGAAACGATCGTCGACGTGCATCCCAGCATCCCCGGCATCGGGGCGTTCGTGCGCTCGACACCCGACGCGATCCCGCAACCGGGCGAGGTCATCCTGCCGCCGGGGCCAAGCGCGACCCCGTCTGCTCCGATGCCCACGCCGCCGCCGGCATACTGAGCCGCGGCGCCTCCTCGTCAGAGTGCCGCGAGCGCTCCCGGCACGGTGTCTTTCGGACTGACGCCGTACCAGGCCCCAGTGATCTTGCCCTTCTCGTCGATCAGAAACGCGGATCGCACGATGCCCATGTACTTGCGGCCGTACATCGATTTTTCGCCCCAGACGCCGAAGGCCTCGGCGACGGCGTGGTCGGTGTCGGCAAGGAGCGGAAATCCGAGCGAGTAGTTGGTGTCGAACTTCTGCTGCGCGGTCGACTTGTCGGGACTGATGCCGACGACGTCGACGCCCTGCTTCGCGAAGTCGCGGCGCGCGTCGCGGACGCTGCACGATTGCGTCGTGCACCCCGGCGTATCCGCCTTCGGGTAGAAATAGATCAGGAGCTTTCGGCCCTTGTGATCGGCGAGCGCGTGCGTCGCGCCGCTCTGATCGGCCAGCGCGAAGGTCGGCGCCTTGTCGCCGATCTGCAGCTTGCCGGCGGCGGCGGCTTTGGGCTTGGCCTTCGCGGCCGGCGTCTTCTTCACCGCGGCCTTCATCGGGGACTTCATCGGGGCCTTCTTCACGGGCGTCGTTTCGGCAGTGCTCTTCGTGCTCTTCGTCGGCATCCCCTCACTCCTCGTACGTGTCGATCATGGCCACGAGGTCGCGTTCGACCGCGGGCGTTTGGCCGCCGCTCGCGAGAAACCAGGACAGACGACGCTCGGCGGCGGCGGTCGCGAGCGCTTGGTTGAAGCAGTGGGCCTCTTCGAGCAAGCCATCACGCGGCGACGGCTCCGCGGCGGCAATGGCGGCTTTAGCGAGTGCGATCGCCTCGGCCGGAAACGACGCGATCCGAAACGCCAGGCGCTCGACGAACGGCCCGATCTCGTCCGGTGGCAGCGCGCGGTTGACCCAGCCGTAACGCTCGGCGAGGTCGGCCGGGAAATCGTCGCAGCCGAGAATCGCTTCGAGCGCGCGACCGCGACCCATGACCCGCGGTAAGCGCTGCGTACCGCTGCCGCCCGGGATGATCCCGAGGGCGACCTCGGGCTGCGCGAGGATCGCGCGTCCGAGCGCCGCGAAGCGCATATCGAGCGAGAGCACGAGCTCGCTGCCGCCGCCGCGCGTGCGGCCTTCGATCTTCGCGATCGTTGCTTTCGGCATGGTCCGAAAGCGATCGACCATGGCGTGGAAGAGCCCGAGCTCGGTCGCCTTCGGCGGAACGTCGCGTGGAAGCTGCCGGATCAGGGCGACGTCGGCATGCGCGATGAAGAAGTCGGGATTGGCGCTGTCGAAGACGACGACACGAATCGCCGTGTCGTCGGCGAGCTCGCGACCAACCCGATCCATCTCTTGAATGAGCGCCAGATCGAAGAGGTTGATCGGCGGATGGTCGATCGTGACGAACGCGACGCCGCGTTCGCAGCGGATACGGAGACACTCGTAACCCTCGTACGCCATGGCCGGCCTTCTCGCATTCCAATCCCGAGGAGTCCACATGACGGACCCGATCGCGGATCGCATTCCTGGCGTGCCACGAGGCCGTCACGTGGGTTGACTCGACGCCGAAGCCGCGTACGCTACGAACCGTGACGCGGATGATGCATCGCCTGCTTTTCGGGCTCGCCGTGATGGTCTCGTTGAGCGCCGGAGTGTGGGCGCTCGGCGTGCCGTCGGCCAGCGCCGACCAGCGCTCGCATGCCGCCGCCACCGACGTCCTGGCCGTCGCGCACCACACCGACGGGTCCAGCGCGACGCTGCGATCACGGACGCCGGTCGCAGGCTCGACGCTCGTCCAGCGCACCTGGGCGCAGGGTTCCGTGGCCGCCGCCCATACGCGCGACGGCTGGACCGTCGCGTCGCACCGACACGCACCGCTCTACGCGCTGCTGAACGTCTACCGCCTCTAAGCAGCTCCTCTCCCCTCGCCTACCCGAGACACGGGACGCGCCGCCGAAGGGCCGCGCTTCCAGGAGGAGCTTCTTCATGAAGGACTGGAACGCCTACGCGACGTCCCCTGCGGACACCCTGACGATCCTCACGAACGTCATCTGGCTCATCGAGCAATTGGACGGCAAAGGACTCGCCGAGATCGGGGATCTCCCCATTCTCGAGCTCGCCAAACACGTCTCGGTCACGATCCGGAAGGCGGCATGACGTTCACCAAGAGCGTCATCTGGGGGATCCTCGGACTGATCCTGCTCTCGATCATCGGGATCGACCTCATGGACGCGCTGAAACCCTGAGGGAGGACGCGCGCCCCCAAGCCCGTTAAACTGAGGTCATGCACGACGTGCACGAGTTCCTACGCTCGCTGACGATCGTGCTCAGCATGGCGGCGGTGACCTCCGTCGTCTTTCAGCGACTCCGCCAGCCCGTGGTGCTCGGCTACATCGTCGCCGGGCTGATCGTCGGGCCGCACGTCCCGGTCCCGCTCGTCGTGGATCGCGACGTCGTCCACGCGCTGTCCGAGCTCGGCGTTATCCTGCTGATGTTCTCCCTCGGCCTCGAGTTCAGCCTCGGCAAGCTGGCGCGGGTCGGGCCGACGGCGGGCGTCACCGCCGTCATCCAGTCGGGTCTGATGACGTGGCTCGGATTCCTGGTCGGACGCGCCTTCGGGTGGACCCCGCTCGAAAGCGTCTTCATGGGGGCGGCGATCGCCATCTCCAGCACCACCATCATCGCGAAGGTCTTCGACGAGCAGAGGATCGGGGGCCGCCAACGCGAGCTCGTCGTCGGCATCCTGCTGATCGAGGATCTCATCGCCATCGTGTTCATGGCGGCATTGACCGCCCTGGCAACCGGCGCGGGGCTTTCCGCAACGGCGCTCGCCGCCACCGTCGGCAAGCTGTCCGCCTTTCTGGTCGCGCTCTTGGTGGTCGGCATGGTGACCGTGCCGCGCCTCGTCCATGTCGTCATGCGGCTCGAGCGCGACGAGACGACCCTCGTCGCCAGTATCGGCCTCTGCTTCCTCACTGCGTACGTCGCCCAGCTCTGCGGCTACTCGGTCGCGCTCGGCGCGTTCCTCGCCGGCTCGCTCATCGCGGAGTCGGGCCGCGGCGACGCGATCGAGCATCTGATCCGCCCTGTCCGCAACGTCTTCGCCGCGATCTTCTTCGTGTCGGTCGGGTTGCTCATCGATCCGGCGCTCGTGCTCGAGCATTGGGGCGCCGTCGTGGTGCTGACGGTCGTCGTCATCGTCGGGAAGATCGTCAGCGTCACCGTCGGCGCGTTTCTCACCGGCAGCAGCACGCGGACGGCGATCCAGGCGGGCATGAGCCTCGCGCAGATCGGCGAGTTCTCGTTCATCATCGCCGGCCTCGGCCTCAGCCTCGGGGCCACGCGTGAGTTCATCTATCCCGTGGCGGTCGCCGTTTCGGCGATCACGACCCTCACGACCCCTTGGCTGATCCGGGCCGCCGAGCCGACGGCCGACTTCGTGGACCGCAAGCTGCCGCATCCGCTCCAGACCTTCACCACGTTCTACGGCGCTTGGCTCGAGCGTATGCGCGAGGCGTCGGCGACGCGCCAGACGAGCGGAGTCCGGCGCGCGCTCAATCTCATCGTGCTCGATGCCTTGCTTCTGAGCGGGCTCATCGTCGCGACGGCCGTCTTCGCCGACCGCGGCGCCGCCGCCCTCGTGCAATCGCTCGGGCTCGAACCGGTGACGGCCGGGCTCATCGTGGTGGGGGCGGCGATTGCTGCGTCGCTGCCCTTTCTGGTCGGTATCGGGCGCCTCTCACGCCGGCTCGGCGGGGCGCTCGCCGAGGCAGCGCTTCCGCGCAAGGCCGGCACGACGCTCGACCTCGACGCCTCGCCGCGGCGCGCGCTCATCCTGACGCTACAGCTCGGGGTCGCGCTCGCGACCGGCGTCGTGGTCGTCGCCGTCACGCAGCCGTTCCTCCCGAGTTACCCCGGTCCGGTGCTGCTGTTCCTCTTGGTGGTCGCGTTCTCGATCGCGCTCTGGCAGAGCGCGAACGATCTGCAAGGCCACGTCCGCGCCGGCTCGCAAGCGATCGTCGAGGTGTTGGCCGGCTACGCGCACCAGGCCGGGTCCGACGGCGCGAGCAGCCCCTCGCTGGCCGGCGTGCACGGCATGCTGGTCGGTCTCGGCGAGCCCGTCGCCATCCAGCTCGACGTCGGCAGCCCGAGCGTCGGCAAGAGCCTGGCCGGGCTGAACCTCCGCGGCCGCACCGGCGCTACCGTCCTCGCGATCATTCGAGCGGGGAAGTCGGTCGTCCCCTCGGCCGATCAGCGCCTGGAGCACGGGGACGTCCTGGCCGTCGCCGGCACCCACGACGCGATCGACGCCGCCACCGCCATGCTCCGCGGCGCGACTGCAACGGACTCAGTGCCCTAAATCTCATAGTAGAGGGCGCGCGTCAGCGGTGGACCCGACCGGCGCGGGCACGTCGCGCAGAAATCCGTCAGATGGTCGTACGCATGCCGGATCGCGAGCACCGTGCTCGTCTGCCGCACCGGCTGCTCGAGGAAGAGATTCTCCTTGCCGAGCTTCTCCGCGAGGCCGCAATTCGTGAGGCACGCCATCATGCCGGGGCGGATGCCGCAGAGGATCACCTCGATGCCCCGCCCCCGGATGCGGTCGACCATGTGCTCGAGCGTCGCCATGCCGACGGCGTCGGGATTCCGCGCGCGCTTCAGCCGCAACACGACGGCCTGGGTGTCCGGGCCGATGCGATCCTCGATCGAGTCGAGATGGTGCTCCAGGCTCGAGCCCGAGCCGAAGTACATCTCGCCTTCGAGCCCGAAGATCAGCATGCGGCTACAGGCTTGGTCGCCGCGCTGCCGCTCGTGGACGGTGCGCTCGGTCGTCACGACGAACTCGGCGAGTTGCATGTGACCGATCCGCGGCACGGCCAGCAGGAACGACATGAACACGCCGATCAAGACGCAGAACTCGATCGAGATCGCGACCGCCGAGATGGCGGTGACGGCGACGATCACCGCGTCGAAGCGCGACGTGCGCACGTGGTAGCGGAGGTCGTGCAGATTCACCATGCGCGCGGCGGTCAACATCAACAGACCGGCGAGCGCCGAGCGTGGGATGAACCGCGCATACGGCGCGAACACCAGCATGATGAGCGCGACGGCGAGCGCCGACACCACGCCTGACCATTGCGTCCGCGCCCCTGCCTGCTGATTGATCGCCGAGCGCGTGAGGGACCCCGACCCCGGCATGCATTGGAAGAAGCTGCCGGTAAAGTTCGCGAGCCCCTCGCTCAAGCATTGCTGATTGAGGTCGAGCCGCTGGCCCGTGACCGCGGCGATGGCCTTGGCCATGGCGATCGCCTCGAGCAACCCGAGGAGCGCAATCGCGAGCGCGCTCTCGGCGAGCTGCGGCACGAACGACGAGCCGAAATTCGGGAGCCGGAACGACGGCAGCGACGCGGGGATGTCTCCGACGACAGCGACACCCTGGGCGCCTAGATCGAACTGCGCGGTGACGACCGCCATCGTGATGACGACGATCAGGAACTCGGGCAGGAGCTTCCAGTCGAGACGCGCCTTCACCCAGCGCAGCAACAGCACCAACAGAATCGACGCGAGTCCGATCGTGAACGTCGGGCTCTGGATCGCCCCGCCTTCGGTCAACGTCCGCCAGAAGCGGACGAGGAAATGGCTGTGTACGTCGCCGACGGCTTTCAGCCCGAGCAGATTCTTCATCTGATCGAGCACGAGCAGCACGCTCGCCCCCGCGGTGAATCCGACGATGACCGAGTGGGAGATGTAGCGGGTGAGGTCGCCGAGGCGGAGCAGGCTGATGACGAGCTGGATCGAGCCGACGAAGAAGGCGACGAGAACGGCGGCCTGGACGCGCTCGTCGGTGCTGACCGATCCGATGGCGCTGAGCAGCGCGATCGAGATGGCGTTCGTCGGGCCGTTGATGAGCTGGCGCGAGGAGTCGAGCAACGCGCCGACGGTCGTCATGACGATCGCGGTGTAGAGCCCGTACTCCGCCGGCAGCCCGGCGATCATCGCGTACGCCATCGCCTGCGGCACGGCGACGGCAGCCACCGACAGACCGGCGACCACGTCGACCCGCAGGTCCAGCCACCCATAGGTGCGGAGCGAGTCCAACGCGGGGACCCGTCGCAGAAGCATCGAACGGAGGGGGGATGTCGTTGCCGTCAACGGGTCTCGAGTCCGCGCGGGGTGCTAGCAGATTCGGCCGGGCGAGCGAAAGCAGGTCGCCAAGCGAAGGACGAGGATAACGAGGTCGCGTGGTGCGGGCGACCCCAAAACCTCAGTAGCCTTCCGCTGGGACCGGATCGGAGGATGGGATGTCCTCGTCTTGAATGCGTGTTGTGTCGTCCTGCGCCCGGACATCCGGCTCCCGTTCCGGCGCGGGCTTCGGGCTCTCGGCGCGACGCGGGGCACCCTCACCAGGCTTGATCGTGAACCGTCCGAAGGCGAACCCGACGTCGACGCCGTTGCCAGAGCCCGAGAGCGCGAGCGAGATGGAGCCCTTGGTGACGATCTGGGCGTGCGCCGACGGTCCCATGCCGGCGTGGGCCTCGGCCGTCGCGTAGTCGCCATACACCTCGTCGATGCTCGTCAGCAGCGAGAAGTTTCCGTTGCCGTCGACGATCTTGGAGGCGCCGAGCGAGATCCCAGCGCCCTTCGCTTCGAGGACGACGTTGGCGCGCTGCCCGTTGTCGCAGTCGATCACGCCGCGCCCGTGCCCTTCCTTGTAGAACACCGACCAACTCTCCAGATCGAAGGTGAGATCGCACCTGGTGAGCGCAAGCGCCGGAGACGCCGTCACCAACCACAGGCTGGCGATCCACAGCGACAGACGTGATGATCGACCCATCGATTCCCCTCCTCCTCGCGGTGCGTCCATGCACCGCGCCCCGATTCTCGGCCGCTGAGCGGAATAGTCAACGCGGGGCGCTGAAAGCCTCCATCGACCCGCGGCAGGATCAGCGTCGCCGCGTCAGGGCGCAACGACGGTCACCGTCACCGTACCGCTCGGACCGGTCGCGATGGCCGTGCCGGGATCGTGGGCCGACAGCACTGCGGTGCCGGGAGACACCGCGACGATCTGACTCCGGTCACCGGGAGGATTCTCCGCCTTGATGACGGCCGGCGCGCTCGAGACGTATTCCACTTGCTGCGTCAGGTTGACGGTCTCCCCGCCGACGAGATGGCCGGTGGCCGTCAGCTGGATCGTCTCGCCGACGGTGATCGTGGTCGTCTCGGCCGAGAGCGTCAGGCTCTCGAGCACGCCGCTCACATGGAGGGTCGCGTCGTCGCCGGTCGTGGTGGACGACACGCCGTCTTGCGGATCGAAGGCCGAGATCGTCGTCGTCCCTTCGCCGATGGTGTCGATGCGGCTCCGATTGCCCTCGACGTTGGTCGCGACGGCGACAGCGGGACTACTCGACGACCACGTCACGGTTTGCGTGACGTTGACCTCGCGACCGTCGGCGTCGGTCCCGATGGCGGTGAAGCTGAAGGAGCGCCCGACGCTGCGGGTGACGTCGTTCGGCTCGATGCGCAATCGTTGCAGGGGACCGACGACGGTGATGGTCGCGTCGTCGCCGGAGTCGGTGGTCGACACACCGAGGTACGGGTCGGCGGCGCTGATCACCGCGACCCCAGGCGCGATGGCCTCGACGATACTGTTGCCACGGTACGTGGCCGCGCGCGCGACCGTGGGATCGCTGGAGGCGTACTGAAGCTCCCAGGTCACGACGTCGCTCACGCCCCCTTCGAAGTACCCGACCGCGGCAAACCACTGCGCCGATCCCAATCGTCGGGTCGTGTGCGTCGGCAGAAGCACCAGGCGCTCGAGCGACCCTTTGACCCCGACGCGGAGGCTCTCGCTGAAAGCGTCGGAGCTGATGCCCGTAGCGTTGTCGACTGCGGAGATCGTCGCCGTGCCGAATCCGACGCCCTTCATCATCCACCATCCGCCAATGTGTTTGACCACTACGACGGCTGGATTGTTCGAGACGAACTTCCCTGCTGGCCGTCGGTGCGCGACGATGGCTTGCCCCGCTCCTGCGGTGGTCCGCCCGGCGCGCCCGGGTACACGGTCGTGCCCCCGAGCTGCTGCGTCGCTACGGAGGCGCCGATCCATCAATCCGGTAGTGTGAGATCCGACGAGCGCTCGATCACGCTCGTCATCAGCTGCGCACCGACGTACCACTCCACCCGAACAGCTTCTCGCGTTTGATCACTGCGGTGACGTCGGGCGGTACCGCCGCCTCCCAGGCCGGGTCGCCGCTCTGGAGCTGCGCGAGCACGTCGTCTCCCTGGATCCGGAGAAAGTCGGCGTTGTAGTTGCGTATCGCAACGAAGCCCTTGCGCTGTTGCAGCAGCATTTGGAGCGCTCGAAACTCCGGTGCCACCTCGAAATTGTCGGCCGTGATCAGCTGTCCGGTCGTAGGGTCGAGAGCCGGATAGACGTACAGGCGGACGTTGCGGCGAAACAGCAGTCCCGCCGCCTCGAGCACGCCACCGGCGAGATCATCGTAGAATTTCTCGTCGGCGATCTGCTGCACACTCGGGATCCCGAGCGCGACACCGATCTTGTTCTGGGTGTAGCGCGACAGATACTCGACCAAGCGGAAGTAGCGCCCGAACTTCGAGATCAACACCGTCTTGCCGACGGTGCGCAGGGTGTCGACGCGCGCCAGGAAGTCGGTCTCCTCGATGGTGCCGTCGCCGCCGCGACCCCCGACCGTCATTTCCATCAACACGACCGGCTCCTCGCCGTGCAGGTCGGGATCCTCCAAGAACTGCTCGAGCGCGCGCTCGAGGATATCGAGCGTGAGATGGGTCAGCGGCCGGAACCGGCCGCGCTCGACCAGGACTGGCTTCCGGTAGAGCACCTCGGAGGGCTGGACCACCTCGCCGTCCGCGGTGAACATCACGGCGTCGGTCAGCCCGTGCTCCACCAGCCGCAGGCTCATCAGGCGATTGTCGACGTCGGGAAATGCCGGACCGAAGAAACGGATGAGGTCGATCTCGACACGCTGGTGCGGCAGGTCGTCGAGCAAGGCGTCCATCAGCTGCGTCGGGTCGTTGCGGAGGAAATACGCGCCGTGGATGAGATTCACGCCGAGGACGCCGAGCGCCTCCTGCTCGTGGCGCCTCACCTTGTCGAGCAGATTGGCGTGCAGCAGGATGTCCGACGGCTCGGCATGCGGCGCGTGTTGGAAGCGCACCCCGAGCCAGGCTTCGCCGCGGTCGCGCGTCGGGCCGCAGGTCGCGGCCGTGTCCGCGAAGGCGAAGAAGGAACTGTCGTTGCCGCGCGACGCCCCCAGCCGCTCCAGCAGCAGCGCGTACTCGTGCGCCAGCATCGACAGGAGCCGCTCCCGGCAGACGTAACGTCCCGTGTGGCCGTAGATCGCGTCGCTCACCTTCATGTCGTAGGCCGACATCGACTTCGCGACCGTCCCGGCCGCGGAGCCCGCACGAAAGAACCAGTTCGCCACCTCTTGACCTGCACCGATCTCGGCGATCGTGCCGTATTTTTCCTTGTCGAGGTTCAGTTGCAGCGCTTTTTGCGCGACGCTCAATCGGAACGGGTCCATGGGGAGCTTCAACCACGGTGATCCGGGGCCGCACAAGGTTCGGTGTCCGCGGGTCCGGGTCCGTGCGAGCCGGTTGTAACCCCGAGTTCCGCGGTAGCGAGACGCCACGGTCTGCTGACGAGCTGGCTATACGCGGGGCTGCGACGCAGTATGCCGTAGGCACGATGACGGACGGCTCGCCCACCAAAGACAGCCCGAACGACCCTCTGACGGAGGGCGAGCTCGCCCTGCTGCAGATGACGACGCTGCAGTATTATCTCCACGAAACCAACCCCGCGAACGGCCTGATCCGCGACAAGACGGACCCGAATGCGCCGGCAAGCATCGCCGCCGTCGGTCTGGGCCTCGCAACCATCCCGTGCTGGTCGAGCGTGGGGTGATCGACCGCGCGTTCGCACCCGAGCTCGCGCTGCGCAGGCTGCGTTTCTTCCGCGACAGCCCGCACGGGCCCGAGCCGGACGCAACCGGCTATCGCGGCTTCTACTACCACTTCCTCGACATGAAGAGCGGACGGCGCGTCTGGCAATGCGAGCTCTCGACGATCGACTCCGCCTTTCTATTCGCGCATGCTCACGGTTGCGGCGTATTTCGACGCGGACACCGAGGAAGAGGCGGAGGTGCGTCGACTGGCGGACGAGCTCTATCGTCGTGCGGACTGGCAGTGGGCGCTGAACGGCGGCGCCGCGGTGTCGCATGGCTGGCGGCCCGAAACGGGCTTCATCCCGTACACCTGGACCGGGTACGACGAGGCACTGCTGATCTACTTGCTCGGCCTCGGGTCACCGACCTTTCCGCTGCCGTCCGAGACGTTTCACGCCTACCGTGCGACGTACCAGTGGAAGACGATTTACGAACGCGAGGTTCTCTACTCGGGGCCGCTCTTCACGCACCAGCTTTCGCATCTCTGGATCGATTTCCGCGGCATCCAAGACGCGTTCATGCGCGAGCACGGCAGCGACTATTTCGAGAATAGCCGCCAAGCCGCGTACATCCATCGCGAGTATGCGCGCCGCAATCCGCTGGAGTTCGCGGGTTACGGCGACGACTGCTGGGGCATCACCGCGAGCGACAGGCCTGGGTTCGAGACGCGAAAGGTGAACGGCGTCGAGCGGCGCTTCTACGGCTACCAGGCGCGCGGCGCACCCTATGGTCCGGACGACGGCACCGTGTCGCCGTGGGTCGTCGTCGCCTCACTGCCGTTCGCGCCGGAAATCGTCATCCCGACGATTCGCGCGTTCTCGCAGCTCCATCTCGGTGCGACCAAGCGCTACGGGTTCAAGCCGTCGTTCAACGAGACCTACGCGGCACCCGAGAGCGCCACCGGCTGGTGGGTGACCCCGTACCATTTCGGGATCGACCAAGGCCCGGTGGTCCGCATGATCGAGAACTACCGCACTGGCTTGATCTGGAACCTCATGCGCCGGTCTCCCTACGTGGTGAATGGATTGCGCCGTGCCGGGTTCACGGGCGGATGGCTTTGACCGTGGCGTGGTCGCGTCAGAGGTTGTCGGCGGACGTGCCGGGGCTCGTATCGCCGGCCGCGCCACCGCTCCAGCGCCAGTTGGCGATCTCCGGCATATCGTCGCCGTGCTCGGCGATGTACTGGCGGTGCTCGATGAGCCGGTCGCGGATGGCCTGCTTCGCATATGCCGCTCGCGACCCGAGCTGCGGCAGCCGATCGATGACGTCGGCGACGAGATGATAGCGGTCGAGGTCGTTCATCACGGCGATGTCGAACGGCGTGGTCGTCGTGCCCTCCTCCTTGTACCCGCGGACGTGGAGGTTGCCGTGGTTGGTGCGGCGATAGGTCAGACGGTGGATCAGCCACGGGTAGCCATGGAACGCGAAGATGATCGGCTTATCCCGAGTGAAGAGCACGTCGAAATCTCGATCGGGGAGCCCGTGGGGATGCTCGCTCGCCGGCTGGAGCGTCATCAAGTCGACGACGTTGACGACCCGCACCTTGATCTCCGGCGCGTGCCGCCGCAGGAGATCCACTGCGGCGAGGGTTTCCAACGTCGGCACGTCGCCACAACATGCCATCACCACGTCGGGATCGCCGCCACGGTCATTGCTGGCCCACTCCCAGATCCCGATGCCCGCCGTGCAGTGCTTGATCGCCTGATCCATGCTCAGCCAGACCGGCGCGAGCTGTTTGCCGGCCACGATCACGTTGACATAGTTCCGACTGCGCAGACAGTGATCGGTCACGCTGAGGAGGCAGTTGGCGTCCGGCGGGAGATAGACGCGGATGACGTCGGCCTTCTTGTTGACGACGTGGTCGATGAAGCCGGGATCCTGGTGGCTGAAACCATTGTGGTCCTGGCGCCACACGTGTGAGGACAGGAGATAGTTGAGCGACGCGACCGGTCGGCGCCAGGGAATCCCGTTGCACACTTTCAGCCACTTGGCGTGCTGATTGAACATGGAATCGATGATGTGGATGAACGCCTCGTAGCAACTGAAGAACCCATGCCGACCGGTGAGCAGGTAGCCCTCGAGCCAGCCCTGGCACTGGTGCTCGCTCAACACCTCCATGATGCGCCCGTCGGGGCTCAGGTGGTCGTCCTCGGGGTAGATGTCGGCGACGTAGCAACGATTGGTGACGTCGAGCACGTCCTGCCAGCGATTGGAGTTGTTCTCATCCGGACTGAAGAGACGGAAATTCGCGTGGTCCAGGTTGAGCTTCATCACATCGCGCAGGAGTTGACCCTGCACGCGCGTCGCTTCGGCGCTGACGGCTCCCGGCGCCGGCACCTCGACCGCGTATTGGCGAAAATCCGGCATGGTCAGATCCTTGAGCAGCAAGCCGCCGTTGGCGTGCGGGTTGTCGCTCATGCGCCTATGGCCGCGCGGCGCCAGCTCGGCCAGCTCCGGCTGTAGACGCCCGTCCGCGTCGAACAGCTCCTCGGGCCGGTAGCTCCGCATCCACTGTTCGAGGATTCGGATGTGCTCGGGCTTGTCCATGTCGCCCATGGGCACCTGGTGGCTGCGCCAGTAGTCTTCGCACTTCTTGCCGTCAATCTCCGGCGGACACGTCCAACCCTTGGGCGTGCGGAGCACGATCATCGGCCACGTCGGTCGCTTCGTGACGCCATTGCTGCGGGCGTCGGCTTGTACGGCTTTGATGACCGCGATGGCCCGGTCGAGAGCCGCGGCCAACTGCTGATGCACATGCTCCGGCTCGTGGCCTTCGACGAAGTACGGCGTATACCCGTATCCCTCGAACAGCTTCTGCAGCTCCTCGCGCGGTATGCGAGCCAGGAAACACGGGTTCGCGATCTTGTAGCCGTTCAGGTGCAGGATCGGCAGCACGGCACCATCGCGCGCGGGGTTCAGGAACTTGTTGGAGTGCCAGCTGGTCGCGAGCGGCCCGGTCTCGGCCTCGCCGTCGCCGACGACGCATGCGACCACCAGATCCGGGTTGTCGAAGGCCGCGCCGTAGGCATGCGAGAGCGCGTAACCGAGTTCGCCGCCTTCGTGGATCGAGCCTGGCGTCTCGGGCGCGACGTGGCTTGGGATCCCGCCCGGGAAGCTGAACTGCTTGAAGAGCTTCCGCACGCCGTCCTCGTCCCGGCCGATGTTCGGGTACACCTCGCTGTAGGTCTCTTCCAAATAGGCATGGGCCACCAGCGCGGGACCACCATGGCCGGGACCTATGACGTAGATCATGTTGAGATCGTGTGCCTTGATGATCCGGTTGAGGTGGACGTACAGCAGGTTCAACCCCGGCGTCGTGCCCCAGTGGCCGAGGAGCCTCGGCTTAATGTGTGATCGCGCGAGCGGCTCCTTCAGTAACGGGTTGTCGAAGAGATAGATCTGTCCGACCGAAAGATAGTTGGATGCCCGCCAGTAGGCGTCCATCTTCCGCAGATCCTCGCGCGACAACGGGTTCGTTACGGCAGCGCTGGCAGTGATGGGCTCGAGCGTCATGGATCCCTCCTCAGCGTCGCTCCGAACGACGCGGACGAAAACCGCGAGGAATCAGAGCGTGCTTGATCGACGAACACGGCAAATGCCAGTTTTCGCCGTCCGAGAACAGGTGAGACTCCATGGCGCACTGGCGACCGCAGCGATCCGGCTGGGAGCTCCCTCGGCCACGCGAACCCATCGATCACGCTCCACGTTACTCCAAAGGTGGGGGAAGCCGAAGGTGCAGACGGTTTGATTTCTTTGCAGCGGGTGCGCACATCCACACGCACACGCATCACTTCTAGCGCGGCGCAGGCGCAGAAAATCGTTGCGATCATGAAGGGCCGCGCTATAGCAGTGTCGTTCCCGGCACAGGACGTGCCGGTGATGCCTCGCCCTTTCTCAGGCGGCGGTGATGCGGGGCCACCTCACGACACCGCCACTCCGGGAGGATCCATGAAGCGTGTTCGATCATCTCTCAGGTTCGTTTCGGTCGCTGTATTCGGCGGCATACTCGCCGTCGCGGTGGCCGCCGGTGCTGCCGACAACGACCCGAACTTCTCGGGTGCCGTGAACTGCGGCGATTCCAACACGAACGGCGCCTGCATCGAGTGCTGCTCCGGCGCCCCGGGCTGCACGATCGGAAAGATCTCATGCTGTCCGTTGGTGGGTGAGTGTACGGTGACGAACAAGCCCACGGGCGCGACGGTCTTGAAGCTCAAAGAGGCCGTAGGTGGCTTAACGCTCCAGTTCGATCGCAAAGGGGCGGACGACAGTTTCGACGTGAAGCTGAAAGCGACGTTTCTCAAGAAAGTATTCCGCAAAGGCATCGTGCTCAAAGCAAAACTTGCGGGCAGCGATGCGAAGCTCGCCGGCCTCGTCTTTCCGGTGCTGTTCCTGGCGAATGGCGGTGGTGCGGCAGACCAGCTTCAGAGCGGCGGATATGACGTGACGATCAGCGGCACGATGCCCACCTGCCAGTCGTTGTATCCGGCGCAGCTCTGCAGCGAGCTCGCCGTCTCGCTATCACGATCGATCTACGGCGCCCTGGCCGCAGGTGACCGTATCGAGGCACAGCAGTTTCTCGACGCCGTGAACGCGTTCGGCTTCGGTCCCTGTCAGTCGATCGGCTAAACAACGCCACGCGCTTCCGGGGCCACATCCCGGAAGCGCGCGGCGAACGCGCTGGCCGGCTGTCGGGCGTGGTCGGCCCGGCGCCGGCGCTGCTCGGTCACCTTCCGCGCAGGGTGCCGTCGCTCTTGAGCAGGACGCACCTGGGCTCAGTCGGGGCCATTCCTCGTTGACAGGCCGCAGCCATCCTGCAATTCCTCCGGTTCCGATCCAATTTGCCCACCGGTGCATCATGTGTTGCGCCCTCTTCCTCACCCCCAGGAGATCCCCGTCATGTTGAAGAGCTCGAGACTCGTCGCTGTTTCGTTGTTGTGTTCCTTCGCGCTGGCTGCACCTGCGTATGCGAAAGTCACGCCGGAACAGAAATGCGCGGCCTCCAAGTTGAAGGCGGTCGGCAAAAGGCTCGGAGCCGAGGTCAAATGCTACTCCAAGGCGCTAGCCACAAGCGCCGTCGTCGATCCAACGTGCCTCTCGGCTGCTGCTACAAAATTCGCGGATGCGTTTACCAAGGCCGAAACCGACGACTGCCTCCAGGTTAGCGACTCGGGCTCGATCGGAACCAAGATCGACGAGGCGATTGATGACATCGTCGGTGATATCGGCTGCGGCGATGGAGCGACGCAAGGGGACGAGCAGTGCGACGACGGCAACATGATCGAAGGAGATGGTTGCAGCTCCACCTGTATCGCCGGCGCGACCTCGATCTGCGGCAACGGTACAATCAATGGCGCTGAGGAGTGTGATGACGCTGGGGTCTCTTCCGGCGACGGATGCAGTGCCACCTGTTCGGTCGAGCCGGGCTTCGGGTGCACTGGCCAGCCATCGGTGTGCACGCCGGATTGCGCCGGCGACTACACCCCCTGCGCGGTGGATGCGGATTGTTGTTCGGACGGCGCCATCTGCTTGGCGCCCGGGTACTGCCTGCCTCCGACTCCTTGAACAAAGATGGAGAGCGGCGCCTGCGCGGCAGGCGCCGCTCTAGTTCATAACCTACCTCGGGCAGCGTTCTTACTTCGACCCAATCCACCTCGTAGTACCACGTCGAAGCCTGGCGCTTGTTGTTCACCGACTTCGAAGCATCGTACGTCGTCAGCGCGGCCCGTGACGTTAGGGAGCGGATCACCCCACTCGGCTCGTCGAAAGACCCCGCTAACCGACTAACGGACATCGACGGTGACTCCGTGGGTCGCCGTCAGCCCCCGAAACGCCAACAGCGTCCACAAGGTATCGGGCGGCCCGCTGTTCAGAAGCGGTAACGGTCTGGGCTTGCTCCATTCGAAGACTACCCAAACGTATCGATGAAGCGGTGGGCGAACGCTGCCCAAGCTCACTTGTCCTTGGCGAGGAAACCGCGGACCAGGATCAGCGCGCTCGAGCCGGGAAAGTCGATGGCGCAAAACAGCGGACCCGGCTTCACGACCGCATTTGCGACCTGCGTCGTTGCGCCGGCGTGTCCGGTTGCGTCGGCAACCGCGCTGCTGGTCACCAGCGGCAGCGTCGTCGCAGGCGGCGTCTTCAGGAAAAGGAGGAAATCGAACGTCTGGGATGCGGGCACCGCGATGACTCCCCATTGCAGCTCGGTCACCACCAAGACCCGTTTCGCGGGGATCACGAACGGGACCGCGGTGCCATCGGACGCGATTCGGGTGTCGAGCAGCAAACCGCTGCCGGCGCATGTGGCGCCGCTCGTGCTCAAGGTGACCACGTCGCTCGGCTTGGCGGCAGCGAGCGGGCCCGCCGTCGCGCTGACCGCCGCCAAAAACAGGATCAGCCCACACGTCGTGGCGAAGCCTCGAACAGATGAACGCATCGTGCTTCTCCTCGTTGGTGCGCACGGCCGTTCGGCGTCGCGCCCGGTTCAGCAGCGCGCCTCTCGCGCTGATCTGCCGCCGAGATAGGCGCGGCGGCGCGCGGGCGCAAGCCGGCGGCCTGGACCAGGCCGACGAGCAACGCTACCGCGACGAGCCGTGCCGGCGAACCGAGGCAACGTTGTCGGCGCGGGTTGCGGCGATCGAGGCCGAGACGGAGTGCTTCCGTGACCTATTCATCTCCCAGCAACCCACCGGCCTCGACGTGCTCTGCCCGCGCTCCAAAACCGCCGCCCGAGCGTTCGACGCGACTCCGACGAATATTTGCGCGCGGCTGCCCTCTACCGCGCGAAGCGGGACGCCGCGGCTCTTCCTCGATTGCTGCCGCGCGGTCGCCGCCGGCCATCCCGAGATCGTGTGGCGAACGGCAATTCAAGGCGAACGCCCGGGACCTATGTTACCCGGCCCGAGCGAAAAGGCCGTTAAAAAGTCCCCTCTCGAAGCTTCCGACTGACCGCGTGCTCCTATCTTCATGAACAGAAGTGCCCCCGGCGCGATTCGAACGCACGACCCCAGGATTAGGAATCCTGTGCTCTATCCACCTGAGCTACGGGGGCGAAGTGTTTAATCAGCCACTTACCTCGTTGACCGGCTCCGTCCCCCCTTCACTGTGACCATTTTGTGACCACGCGCTGCCGTCGGAGTGGCTGCACCTGCAGGTCCCGCCGATGTCGAAGCAGTCGTGGTCTCGGCGCAGAGCGCACGCGCCAGCTCGGCTATGCCGCTCGTCTCCTGATCCCGCAACCAATGCGCGTATACGTTCAGCGTCACCAACGGGCTCGAATGCCCCATGAGCTGCGCAACGCGCGTGATCGGCACGCCCGCCGTGATGAGCGACGAGGCAAAGTAGTGCCGAAGCGCCTTCAGATTGAACCGACGTACCTCTGCCCGATCGCAGGCGGGATACAGCACAGTCCGCAGCACAGTGCTGCGATGAAGCGGTGTCGCGCGTTCGCTCGGGAACGCGAGATCATTCTCGGTCGGGCGGCATTCGAGTTTCCAGACCTTCATTTCGTGGAGCAGCTCCGGCGCCAAGGGGAGCGTTCTCACCCCTGCCCTCGTCTTCGGGGGAAAGACCCGAGATCGCGCGGGTCCAGTCTCTCCTGGCAGCCGCGCCCACGACACCGAGCGCCGTACATGAAGTTGACCAGCGTCAAGGTCGACGCACGACCATTGGAGGCCGAACAGCTCCCCCGGACGCAATCCGCAGCCTGCATCCAGTAGGATGAGCGTCCGGTCTCTGCCGGGGGCGAGTTGGACGAGAACCCTCCGCACTTCGTCCGTGGTCGGTACATCTTCGGGCCGCACCCGCCCGTCTCCACGCGGAGCATCCGCATCAGGGGTCAACTCCCCAGAGCCAATGCGCAGCCGCTCCACGAGGGCAAACGGATTCCGCTCGATGAGTCCCCGACGCTGCGCGAGCGCGAAGATAGCGGCGCCGGTCGTCAGTATCTTGTTCACCGTCTGTGGCGCGAGCCCCTTCGTACTCAGGGCGCCTCGGAGGCGCTCGACCCGAGCAACGTCGATCTGATCGAGGCGGACTTGCGCTACTGAGTTCAGGTGCTCTCGATGCGTGTGCCACTGGGCACGGCTCGCCGGACGGTGCTGCTCCTTGCCCCGCTCCCAGTCGTCGCCAACCTCACCGAATGTCGGCAGCTTCGTCGGCCGTACGTACGAGCCGCGACTCAGCTTGCGGCGCACGTCCCCGGCTTCATGTTCGGCTTCCTCACGGCGAACGAACGACGAGCGCACCCGCTGGCGCTTCCCCTGCTCGTCCTCGTACGCATAGTCGAGAACCCACCGACCTCGACGGCGACAGATTTTCATCGGCGCTTTCTACCCTTCTCCGGATCGCAGTGAGTGACGCTGTGAAGCCGTTGCTTCCGCAGCAACCGCGCGAGCCTATCATCGAGTCGTCCGCACGGTCACACACCTGCCGCGCGCGTTTCAAGCGCCCGGAGGTCTTCGTCGAGTTCGCTCCGGCGGAACCGGACGTAGTGGCCGAGTTTGTGGGATCGCAGCTTTCCGCGCCTCGCGTTCTCCCGCACCCACGAAACCGGCACCTTCCGGTATGCGGCGACTTCCTTGGGCGTCAGCCAGTCGTCATGAGCCGCGCCTGATACCGGCGGAGAGGGGCTCGGGGTCATTGCCAGGCGCGCGGCGATCCGCGCCTGCATCGCAGTCAAGTGAATTAGCATCGCCGGTAACACCTCGATCGGAAGCACGTCCAACGTCTCGACATTCGGCAGTGTCGGCTCCCGGCGGGGACAAAGTCGTGGCGCATTCACCATCGGCGACCCTCCGCATCGCGCGTCAGCGCGCCAAGCTGCGTGATCGCGTCAACGAATTGCGTCTGCGTGAGATCGTCGAGTTCGGCATGGTGGCCAGACTGCCAGGCGGCGAGATGGTCGGCGGCGTGCTGGACGTGCTCGGCGAACCTTGGTCTTCGCCACGCGCCTCGATGCTGGGCATCGTTCTCACGGAGTACACGACCAACGACGTCGAGGGCGACGCGCAGATCGACAAGCGTCGTGGACTGCGACGGGCTCACGAGTGCAGGTCCTTGCGCTCGCGAGCCGCAGCGCGAGCCGCGCGCAGTTCGTCGCAGACGAGCCGGCAGGCGCCCTCGACGACGACGGCGCGCGCGTCGGTGTCGATCAACATCACGGACCAGACGAACGCGCTCAGCACGCGATGCGCCGTGCGCGTGTCGCATCGCGCGATGATCGCGATGGCTTCTTGCCCGAAGACGTTTCGAAGCCCTCGCATCGCAGTCAACGGGAGGTTCACTTCGTCACCCGTTTACCTGTGTAAGATCGTTGGCCGACGTGGCCACCAGCCGTCGGTAGGCTTCACTCCTAACCTCGATCAACGCGACCCTCACCGTATGTAGGCCAACCTCGTCGTCGACCTCGACACACGCGTCCGCGTGTTTCAGGAGCGCGGCGGCCTGGGCGGCGAGGTCGGGAGACTGGGCGAGGATGTGCATAGTCGCCGGATCGCAGAGGTTTTCGATGGCCAGAATGTCGATCAACGCCGACTTGGCGTCGGCGATCGCCTGCCAGTCGGCCGGCGTGAGTACGTCCGCCGGGGCGTCGACGCGCAGCCGGGTGCCGGCGATGGTCAGGCGCACGCCACGACGGTTGAGGTCCGCGAGCAGTTCGAGGCTGGTCACAGCTCGCGAACCTCACGGTCCGGCGGGCAGCACGGGCCGTCGCAGGTCTCGCTGTGATCAGGGGCCGCAGCGCGGACGAGATCGACGCCGGCATGCCCGTCGCCGGCGGGGTCCGGATCACGCCGACAATCAGCGGGACCATCAACGGCGGAATCGTCAGCTGTGACCTCAGGGACGTCGACGGGTGAGCCGACGGAATCCCGTTGCTCGTTGATTCGTTGATTCCCCCCTACGGGGGAGACTGCAATCATCACCGGGGTTGGTGGGGTTACCACCCCACCACCCACGTCGGATGATGGCATTCCCGGTCTCCCGATGTGCGCCGTTGATTTCGCTGATTTCGTTGATTCTGACGTCGCCAAATCAACGGGCTTGTCCCAGGGCGTCGGCTCCGGTGGCGAGCGGTAGTAGCGGAACGGTTCGCGCGCGCCGTCGGAACGCTTGTAGCGCAGCACAAGCCCCTTGATGCCTGGATTGTTCAGCACCGCCCGCACGGTGCTCTCCGCCAACCCGATCATCGGCGCCAACTCCTTCACGGTCATGGCATCGGCGTGCGTGCTAGGGAGCTTGTCCAGGACCTTCGTACGCTGCTCGGCGGACTTGGCCTCGGACTTCGCGTCGTCCGCCTCCTCAGGCGGCACGATGACGTAGCCGGTCTCGGTAAGGTCGATCAGCAGTTCGGCCGGGGTCTCGTCGAATCGCGAGAGCGCGAGCAGCCTGCGCCGGGTGGGATGCTTGTCCAGCGATCCGAGCCGGCGCAGCGACACAATCACGTCGACGGCGCCCCCGATGGCGGTCGAACCTCGAGCGGACTCCCCGACCTCGCCGCTACCTTTGCGCTCGTGCCGGATGATGATCACCGCGAGCCCGTTCTGCGCGGCCGCTGCCTGGAGGGGGGCAATAGCCGCGAGGCCGGCACCCGCATCGTTCTCGGAATCACCAGCCAAGCCAGCCCACGGTCCGAACGTGTCGACGATGAGGACTGTCGCGCCGATCTCTACGGCCTTCGCGACGGCGCCCTCGACGATCGACGGCCACGGGACACCACGCACGTCGTGGTGCGAAAGTACGAACAGATCCTCACGCCCCAAGAGGTCGGCTTTCCCGAGCGCCGCCCTGAAACTCGTATCGTTCTGCTCGGTGAGCACGACGACCTTGCTCTCGACGGTCGGGATGCCGAGGAACAGCTCGCCGTCGAGGATGTTCCGCACCATGTGCAAGATCCACGTCGTCTTGCCGAGCTTGATCTTCGCGTCGACCTCGGTCAGGGCACCCTTGGCGAGCCACGGCGCGGCGATCCACGGCACGGCCGCCGAGGTCGACGCCTCGATCTCCTTTGCGGTGCGCCAGCGGAGCGGTGGCGCCTCGGCATCGGTTGCGTTCTCAAAGCCGGCATCCTGACTCCGGCCAGCGTGCCGCAGCCGCTGACGGTCCTCACGAATAGCGCGCGCATGCTCCGGATCACTCCATGCCTGGAGCAGCAGGTCGCGATACGCCTGGATCTGCCCTGTACGCACCCGCTGCTCGGCCTTGGGGGCATCGGCGGGAAGCGGCGGGTATTGATCGAGCGCGCGTTGCGTGGCCTCGTCGTAGTGAGACAGCTCAGTCGCAGACATGGCCGCCAGGCCATTACCGAGCAGACCCTCGGCGCTCATCGCGGCACTGATCGGAGCGCCATGCTACGGACGTACGCGCAGCGCGGCATCATCGGCGTTCGTCCTCGTCGCGCGGCGTGAGGCGCGCGAGGTGCTGCTCAGTCGCGTCGAGGTAGTCGAGGAACTGCGTGACCGCCCGCCGGATCAGGTTGGCGGGGCGCTCGTCATAGCGGCGGGCGGCGTCGAGCAAACGCCGGTGCGCGTCGACGTCGAGTGAGACACTGACGGTCTTCGATCGAGTAGTGGTAAACACCCGCAGGTCGATAGCGTATCGACCTGAGCCGTACTGTAGCCGGGAAGGGAACAATAAGCGTCGGGAGTATTTGTTCCCTTCGGGTCGCGACGACCTTACGACGACCTTACGACGAGAGCGACCTCTCCGCACGAAACGCTTTCACCGCCGCGTTGAAGATAGATTCCGAAAGCGAGCGCCGCCGTTTCCACACTTGGTCGATCGCTAGGTCAACAAGCTGCACGTCGGTGATCCCGGCGAGCCAGGGTTTCCGTAGGCGATCACGCGAGGAACGCAGTGACAAGAAGCAGTCCGTGAGCCGGACGACGACCTTGTCGCGCGCCCTGCTATCCTTCGCTTCATTGGGTGGCCGGTGCACGCGAGGCCGACCCGCCGCCTCCGTGAGGCCGAAGGCTCGCGCGAGAACAGAAAACACGCGGCTCGCGCCGCGCGGATGCCGCCGGGCCACGTCTTCAAGCACCGCCCCGAAGCCGGGCGGCAGCATCCCGATCATCATCACGAGGAACATCAACTCGTCGCACGCTTCGCGATCCTCGGCACCGTCCGCGATGGACACGGCGAGCTGGCGCATTCGCCCCCCGATCACGTCCTTTAGGAAAACCGCAACCGGCCGAGGACTTTGGGACCAGAGCTGCTCTCCGAACTTGGCGTCGCGCCTTTCGGCGAGCCGTCTGATGAAAGCTTTGCGCTGACGTCCGTCCGCGATGAAGGGAAGCGATGCGAACGTGCTGGGATTGCCTTTCTCCTCCCGGAGCCGTCGAAGCAGGCGCTCCTTTTGTTGCTGCGCGGCCTTGCGTTGCGCCGCTGTCCCGCCGAACAACTGCGCGTCATCGGCAATCGCGCGTCGCGAGCTGCGCCGCCGCGCCGTGGCGCCTTGAGTAGTCCCCCCCGCCTTCTTTCGGCGCGGCGCCATCGCGTCTCACCTCCCGTCGTAAGCCCGAGATGTCGCTGCGCGGAAAGGCGGTCGGGAGGCCGCCCGTTCGCCACTCACCCGTCGGCAAGCGACTATCCGCGCGTCGTCGGGACGTTTAACGCGACGGAATCGACGATGTCGAGTGGCGCCGAAGTCGTGCGAGGGTACGGAGGAAGCGGCGTCCGGCGGTGACAGCGCGCGGGTCGAGCCCAATGGGGATCGGCTCGCTAGCGCCGTTGTCAGCAATTCGCGTCCATCCTGGCCGCGAGCCGCTCCGCCTCAAGCCGTCGTGCCGCACAGAGGATCGCGCTCAGATCGCGGGGGCGAAGCGTGACGTCGGCGGTCGCGTCGTGAGTCTCACTCATGCTCCATCCTCTCGCGTGGTTTTTATCACCGAAACGGGAAATCATACGCTTGGGCTTCCCTTTGCAGGGGAGTCGGCACCCCGCGATCACGGATACACGCTCTACGGCGCGATCTCTGACCGTGGAACGCGCGCCCCGTTCCACGCTATAGCGATGCGCGCATGGCAGCCGCCCTCGTAGAATGCCCGGCATGCGGGCGCCATGTTTCGACGAGCGCCGCCAACTGTCCTCACTGCGGGCACCCGCTGCAAGCGCCGAGGCAGCCGCCCGACCGCACCCGACAGGGCGTCTTGGTCGGGGCGCTGCTTGTCGTCGCGGTCCTCGGGGCGATGTTCATGTCCACGATCATGCAGATAGGTTCCGGCCCGCGCGTCACTCGCATCAGTGAGCCGTCTTTCGGTCGCAACGCCTACAGTGAGCTGTCCACCGACGTGGAGCGCCGTTCGTGCGACGCCGTAGCGACGCAGGCGGAACGGTTCGCACGCGGGCGCGAGGCGGGGATGTCGCTGGAAACCCATCTCACGGCGGCGGCGGTCGCGTGCAAAGAGCACCCCGACAGCAACGCAGCGTGCAAGAGCTTTCCTGAGCTGGCGCGCCGAGTTCATGCCGAGAAGTGGACCGCGACCGACGCGGGTCAACGGGTCAAGAAAGACTGCCACTCGTGGATCTACAAGTGAGCCGCGCCGCCGTCGCGCTGGCCGTGGGTTCGGCGTGATCTCGATGAGCTGCAGGCTCCCCGGCGAGGAGGAGACTCGTCCAGCGCCCTACTCGTCGAAATGTTCAATGTTCTCGTATTCAGAAATCCGGTTCGCACGCGCCGCTCGACGAGTTGGTCCCGCCCCCGCCACTCTGGCCACTTGCTTCAAGTCGCACGTTGACTGTGCCGATGTTTCGCCATGCGTGTAGGGTCGCCCGTGCAGAGCGATTTCGTGCTTCAGAACTTCGTCGCCGTCTTCCTTGACGTCATGGGGACGAGGGACCGCTTGGCCGAGCTCGATGCGTTTCCCGAGACTCCGGCAGAGAGACAGGCGGCTGTCGAGATTCTCCGGGGCACGTTGGGGGTCGTCCTCGACATTCGAGAGAAGTTGAACGAGGCGCTCGACACGACCAGACGATTCAGCGTGGGTGATGCGTCGACGCTTCCCGCCGAGCTTCGCGACCTCTACGACTTCGAGCTGAAGACGTTCACCGTAGGTTTCTCAGATTCGTTCGTTCTCGCAGTGCCTCTTGAAGAACCGGAGGCGCCGCACAAGGCGCTCGTTGCCATTGGGACACTGATCGCGTCGGCTGGAAGCATGATGCTCGACGCACTGTCGGAGGGGCGTGCGCTTCGCGGAGGCATCGACCTCGCGCCTGGCCTCCATCTCGACAACGGCGAACTCTACGGCCCGGCGTTGGCCCGGCCGTACGTACTGGAAAGCAAGTGTGCGGAGTATCCTCGCATCGTGGTCGGGGACACGCTCAGGGAGTTTCTCGACCACCATGCTCGCCCAGGGTCAGGCAGTCACTCTGAGAACCTCGCGCGGAAGACCGCCGCGAAGATCGTCAGGGAGCACCTTTGCGTCGATGCCGATGGGCGTACCATCGTGGATTGGGTGCCGAAAATGCCGCCCTCCGCTCCAGGGTACGACGATGTCCGTGCGGACGTCGGAGCCGCGTACGATTTTGCCGCTGGCGAACGGGTGCGGTTCGGGGAGCTGGGCGACGAGAGGTTGGCCGAGCGGTACGCGAGATTGACGGCCTACCTTCACGGTCGCCTGCTCCCATGACGCCGTGCTCTGATTTCCGGCGTTCCTTTGCGGCTTGCCCGCGACGCGGGCCTGGGCCATACGGTGCGGCCGTGACGAGACTCCGGGGGCGAGGTCGCCTTGTCGACGGCATCATCGTGGTCGTTCTCGGGCTGGCCGTCGTTCGGTTGATCACTGTGCTCGCCGAGCGTGAAGCGTTGCAACACTCGGCTCCCGTGAACTCGTCTGGGCAGTCCGTATCGGTCGCATCACCAATCATCGTGCCAGACGCGACCGCCGAGGCGAAACATCGTGAGGACATGCGACGGTACTGGGAGCAACAGCGGGCGGCGCAGCAGAACCCTGAATCTTCGTCGCCCGTTCCCGACGGCATCACGCCTGCGCAGTGGGCCGTCGATCATGCAATGGAAGGCATCGCCGGCTGCGCACACGCCACGCAGCGACGTCTACGCGCACAAGAGGGTTGGTCGTCTGACTGGTCGCGAGCAGGGGGCGCCGTTGCAGGGTTGAGCTGCGCGATTGTCTACAGTCCCCTGGCGATCTTCGGGAAGATGTTCGGGGGCCAGCTCGGGCCGTCCGCGTCCGGAAAGATCCTGTTGCCCGACGAAGAAGCTCGGCGGCCCTTCCCGAGCGCGCTACGCGAGTAGATCGTTCACGGGATGTGGCTCAGGGTACCCACCAGCGCCGCGCGGCGACGACTCGCGGTCAGTCACCCCATCAGGTTGCATCCACTGGGCGATCCCCGACCGCCGTGAGCGCGCCGCGAGCCGCAACACGGCGGAGTTACCTGCGCCAAAGGGAAGCGATGGGCCGTTCTTCGAGCATTCGTCCTCTTGTCCCCTTGATCTGATTGGACCGGGAGCGTGAGCCCCGGGCGTTCCCTCATGGCGCAGACCGAGCACTTGCCGATCGGCGAGCTAGGACTCTTTCTGTATTTGGAAGAATGCGCGTTCGCCGCCGGTCAGCCGCAATCACCATCACGGTGCAGGTCGATGAGGTAGAGGGACCTGGCGAACGTTCGGTCCGTCTCGACGTTGACCCCAACCCCCTCTGGATGCTTGAAGGGCGCGCATGGCCCGTGGGTTCTTAGCAGCAGTTCAGCGCGATCTTAGAGCGGCAGCACGTTCCCACCAGCGGGCCCAGCGCGCCGCTGTTCGAGACCACAACGCGGCCGTTCGTCGAGCCGATCAAGCTCGGAGAGCAGAGGAACGTGCGCACGCGCAATTCCTCCGATCAAGTGAAGCTGAGCGAAAGCGGCTGGAAAAGGAGGAGCGGGAAGCGCACATTGAGTCCAGAGAAGCCGAGGCTGAAGAACGCAACACGGAGCTTCTTGAGATCTACGACGAGATCGACTCGCTTCTCGCGGCAACCCTCGAGGTGGACGACTACGTCGATCTTGGGAAACTACGGGCGATTGCAGAGCATCCCCCATTCGAGCGGCCGGACCTTGAAGCGCCCATTCCGATCCCGGAGCCGATGCCCGACCCCCCGCAACCTACTTTGTCGCTCCCCCGCCCCCTCGGGGCCTTTGGGAGGCTGTTCGGTAAGCGACGCCACGCCGCTGCGATCGTGAAGGCGAATGAGGATCACGAGCGCGCAGTCTCAAAATGGCAGGCCGAGATTGAATCGTTGAAGGTACGTCGCCACGAAGCTTCTGAGGACCACGCGCGCGCGGAATCGCAGCGAGTAGCGACCTTGAAGTCGGAGCGAGCCCGATACGACAAGGAGTGCGCAACGCGCGAGGCGGATGTAGCTGAACGCAACGCGACGCTCGATCAGCTCATAGCCAACTTGGGCTACGGCGCAGCGGACGCCATCCAGGAATATGTCTCAATCGTCCTCTCGAACTCCGTGTATCCTGATCACTTCCCCGTTACTCACGAGTTCGACTTCGAGCCTACTTCGGCCGAGATGCGGCTACGTGTTCTCGTACCTGGACCCGAGACGATCCCTAAGATCAAAGCGTACAAATACACAAAGGCTGCCGACGAGATCACAACGACCCCCCTGGCGGAGAAGGTCTGTAGAGACCGGTATGCAGGCGCGGTGCATCAGGTGGCTCTACGGTCGATTCACGAGGTGTTCGAGTCCGACCGCCGTGGCATCATCAAAACGATCTCGCTAGAGGTCGGTACCGAGGCCGTTGATCCCGCCACCGGGCGCCAGGGGTACATGCCCTTCGTCGTCGCCGCTGCCGAGCGGGAGTCGTTCCTGAAATTCGACTTGTCGGCAGTAATTCCAGCCAGAACGCTGGAGCGTTTAGGCGCAGCAGTCTCAAAGAACCCGTACGGGTTTGTTTCGGTGGAAAGATCCGGTGTCCGGCGGTCATGAGCAATGGGAGCCGGCTGGTGTTCAATCCTCCTCCGGGATGGCCGAAGCCTCCCGATGGTTGGGCTCCGCCGTTGGGTTGGACACCTGACCCTTCCTGGCCCCAGCCACCGGACGGCTGGAAGCTGTGGATCGCCGAAAGCGATGGAAATGATGATGATTGCATTGGCCAGGATGCGGATCTGGATGCGGCTGGTGCGGGCCACGTCAAGACGGACGACGTCAGCGAACCTCAGTCGGCCGATGTCGACCAACGCCTAGCTTTTCTCGAAGCGGAGAATGCGGCACTGCGAAGCCGTTTGGAGCGCGCCAGCACGGGCGATGTCGTTCTGCTGGACGACGAACGTGTCCTTCAGGACGTTGGCATCTACCGCTACCACCACCCGCTCGAAAACGCGCTTTCGTACGAGGAGCGTCTCAGCAAACTGGGGGCTCGGATCGCGGAGATGGTCAAGAACGATGCGGCCATCGAGAAGTCCACCATGTTCACATTCGACGGGTCGCTCGCGAAAGGGCGCATGATGTCTAGGGATCTGGCGAAGCTGATGCTCCGTGCCTACAACGCCGAAGCCGAGAACGTGGTTCGATCGCTTCGCGCTGGCAACCCCAAGACCGCCAAGATGCGTCTCGAAGCCTCACGAACCGCTATCGCCAAGCTCGGCAAGATGATGGAGATGCACATTAGCGACACGTTTCACGAATTGCGCATCGAAGAAATTGAACTGACTGCTGACTATCTGATGAAGAAGCAAGAGGAACGGGAGGCGCAACGTGAGGAGCGCGAGAGGTTGCGAGAGGAGCGCAAGGTTGCGCAGGAACTAGCCGCCGAACGAGAACGGCTAGAGAAGGAACGCCGTCATCTCGCGACCGCACTCGCATCCCTCCAATCTAGTGGCTCCAGCGACCCCAACCTTGAACGCAAGCTTGCTGAGCTCGACAACGCGATCGCTCAGAATGACTATCGCGCTGCAAACATTCGGGCGGGCTACGTCTACGTAATCTCTAACCGGGGTGCCCTGGGTGAGCACGTCGTCAAGATCGGCCTAACTCGTCGCCTCGAACCGCTCGAACGCATCAATGAGCTTGGCGATGCATCGGTTCCGTTTCGGTTCGACGTCCATGCCCTATACTTCTCCGAAGACGCTGTGACTCTGGAGAATGAGCTTCATGAGCACTTCGCGAAGCGTCGCGTGAACCATGCAAACTTGCGCAGAGAGTTCTTCTTCGCGACGCCGGTCGAGGTTCGGGCGGCCCTAGCCGAGAAAGTGGGAAACTTGCTGGAGTTCGCAGAGCATGCTGAAGCAACCGAGTATCTGCAGAGCGTCAAGTACTGGCCAGACATAGTGGTAAACCGCCACCACCCTGCTCGGCCTTCGAGCTAGACGGACGGCCCTGCACACGGACCTCGCCCTCCGTAACGAATCTCGTAGTCAGAGATTCAAGAGGCCGTTCAAGCTGCACAACCTTGCCAATCGAGCAATCGCCACGTTCACGCCGCCGCTGATCGCCCGATGCGCTTAGAAGGACGAGGGGAATGAAACGAGTCCCGAAAGCCGGGCTGCCTCCCGCAACCTCGCTTGACGACGTGAGGGTCCGGATACGCAAAGCATACGCGAACCCGAACGTCGGCAGAATCGAGCAGGTCGTTCTAAAGGAAGGACCAAGGGCCTTCAGGGTGGCCACTCTCCTGGAGATCATCGATCCCAGCACTGGAGGTCCCCATCACTACTCACTCAAGATTGATAGCATTGACAGGCTCTCGACGGGTTGGTTCCACAAGGCGGACAGGTCCGTTCGCCTAGAGGGGGCCGAGCCGAATGAGATCGAGCGTCTGTGCCGCTTTCTGCAAGCGCACCTTGAGGGCAAGCTCACGGAGTCCTCGGGCGAGCTACACGTTCTACGCACCGGGGATTACCGCAAGCTCGAAGCAATAGTGGAGCATCTGCCACACTGGCCGTCGCCGGACTTGGTCGAACTCTTGAAGCGCATAATTCCTCGCCTCCAGGGCTCAGGCGAGTACGTAGGGCAGTTCATCGAGGCCCTTGAGCAGAGTGAATCCGAAACGGTCAAAAGCCTGTCGATTGCCTCGCGGATCGTTGCGCAGGGGCGTGAGTACAGCAGGCTAGTTCAGCTAATTGAGGAGCCCGGCACCGGCGAGCAGGCGCTCCAGGACATCTTGGGGAGGAATCCGTGGATGTTCGGCAGCGAGTACAGTGAGCTTCTTGACCGTCGAACGTGGACTCGCGACGACAACGTTGACTTCATGCTCCGTCGAACAGCCGACAATTACCTTGAGGTCATCGAGATCAAGACCCCCTTCAAGGAGGCCCTCCTCAACCACGACAAGTCGCACGATAGCTACTATCCCTCATCGAAGTTCTCCCTCGCGCTTGGGCAAGTGGTTCGATACGTCGCCGAGCTCGAACGGAGCAGGGATTCGATTCTCAGCAAGGATGGCGTCGACACCCTCAAGATCCGCGCCCGCCTGATCATCGGCAGGGACGGCGACGATGCTCAACAAGAAGCGTTGCGCAGCTTCAATGCCCACCTCCACGGCATCGAGATCGTGACCTACGATCAACTGCTCCGAATTGCTTCCCGTGTACTCGCCGTCTTCGACGACGAGAGGGCCGTAGGCGACGAAGCGGAGGAGATCCCCTTCTAGCAGAGGGCCGGAGCGAACCGGCGAACCGCTGGCCGGGGATGCCACTGTCTCGCTCGATCAAGATCCTGTGGCCAGGCGTCGTCACGCTGGATCGCCGTCACAATCTTATCTCGGTTGCGCAGCAAGGCGTGTGTACGGCAATCAACCACGCAACGCCGCGTCCAGGTTGTCCGCGACGTGCGCATACCGACCAGCAGCCTCGCGCAGCCCGTCGCCGCCGTTGAGTCGGCAGCGGTCGACGCGCTCGGCGAGGCGTTCACAGTCCCGCGCCAGGTCGCGCACCGCCAATGCCCGCTGATGCGTCATCGCGCGGGCGGCGAGCTTCGCGGCATGCGCACTGACTTGACGTACTACCGCGAGCACCTCGGCCTCCGTGGATCCTTGCTGCGCCGTCGGGGAGCATGGCGACGAGAGGGTGTTTGCGGTCGCGTGTAGCTCCTGGATCGCGTCTCGCAGGAAAGTCAGCTCGTCTTCGGTCATCGTGTCGCCTCCGCCCGCGCCCAGGCCGCGCCGCTTGCGGTTCGTCCCGTATCGTCGAACCGACTGAGACGGCTGCGCACGAACGCCTCGAAGGCGAGCACTTGCACATGGCGCGCGGGCTCGCCGAGGGCGTTGAGCCTGCCGGCGACCGCGTTGCGTTGCGTGAGCACCTCCACGTAGCGTCGATAGAATCCGCGCGCGTCGGCGAGTGCCATTCGGATGTAGTGGCTGACCTCCTGTTCGATCTCGGTGAGTGGCCGGTCGCACGTATCCAGATCCGCGCGTAGCGGCGCGGCCTCCGCCCGTCGGGCCTCGACTTCCGCATCGCGGACGGCCTGCGCGGCGGCCTTCGTCTCTGCCTCGCGCCGTCGGGCTTCCTGCTCGGCCTGCTGGGCCGCTTGGAGCTTCGCGCGCTTCTCGCGCAAGGCGACGGTCGCCTCGATGGCGTGTTCGTTCTCGGCTATCTTCGCGTCGAGCTGTTGAATCGTTGCGAGAGTGTCCATGATCTCTTTTCCTTTCGTTGATTCAGCGTTCGAGAAAACGTTGCATAGGGTCGATCGGTCCGCTTCCGCCGCCGATCCGGCGGACGAAGATGTCGCCGACATTCTTCGGGATGCCGCTGCGGGTCCGCACGTCGGCTGCGACGAGTGCCAGCGCAGCAGCGTTGGCATGGTCATCGTGGAGCCGGGGTGGATGGTCCACGACATCACGCCCACGGCCGGTGCGGCGTTCTAGCTGGCGCAGCTCTTTCAGCAGGGCGCCGTGATCGAGCAAGGCAGCGCGGCCAGTGGCGATCAGCGGATGCAACTCGATGTAGGCTTCGGAGCGCGTCCTCGTCGCGTGACGATAGCTGATGCCGTGCCGCTTGAAGGCAGCCGGAACCCATTCCCCCGCGTACTTGTCGCCAACGACCTGCGTCGCGCGGTAGCGACGAAGATGCTCCGCCATCTCGCCGACCACCGCCTCGACGTTCGGCGTCCGCCAGCCCCGACAGAGGTCGAGGACCACAGGAGGCGCTTCTCCGCCGCGCTTTTCGGCGTGGGCGATCGCCAGCACGGAAGCATCGGGACCGCCGCCGCTCATGTCGACGGCGGCCACGTAGGCGATGCCTTCCACGGGGGGACGTTCGGTGACGTCAGTCTCGATGCAAGCGGTGAGCATCTCAACGTCGAGGAACGTCTCCAAGTCCGCACGGAACTCCGCATCCCACTCGCTCGCGGCCGCAGCGGCATCGTGTTGCCGAGCGCGGTCGATCCGCTGGGACGACAGAGTGGGGTTCATCTCCAGTGAGGTCGCGCGCCAGGTGAGGACGTCGGCGTGATCGGTGCCGTGGTAGTCGCGCAGCGCCTCGTAGAGGACACCGCTCTTACTGTACGGCGTCGAGATGCAGAGCAGCAGCGCGCCGGGTATGGTCGCCATCGCCGGACGGAGGGCCGTCAGCACCTCGTGAGCCGGATTCGCGCCATCCACCCGCCAGAAGGCAATCTCGTCGGCAATCGCCGCTACCAACGTGACGCCTCGGACGGCCCGATAGCTACAGGTCGCGACCGCGATCGTCACCCGGTTCGTCAGCTCGATGCTGTCCGCCGTCTCGCGCTCGATCGTCGCCGCGAGCATCGGCACGTCCGTGAGGAAAGCGCGGATGTAGCGGAGGATGATCGCGGCCTGGTCGCGATCGTTGGCGATACAGAGGACCATCGCCCGCTCGCCGGGTGCCAGGTACGGGCGGTAGTCGCGAAAGCACGAGAGGAAGACCGCGATCAGCGCCGCCATGAAGGACTTGCCCGAGCGTCGGCCAGCCGCGACGTACACCTCGGAGGGCGTGGTGGTCGGCGGGGTCTGGCGGCCCGTGTGGCGAGTGTAGATCTGCATCTCGTCGGCCGTCATTGGCAGTGCGGACCAAGCCTTGTGAAAGACGAGCCAGCGGTTCCAGCTCGCGAGATCGGCAAAGAGCGGGAGCCGGCCGAACAACTCGGGGTCGCGGAACGCCTCGATGATGGTCATGGGCGGCCCGGTCCCACTAGTCCGCCGCCGCGCTTCCGCTGCGACGGTCGATAGCGCCACAAGAGGCACGCGATCGCGGGGCTGGTTCGGACGGCGTCACGGTCGTAGCCGCAGCATTCGGCGCACTGGGCGTCGACGGCCGCCCGAGGATTCTTACCACCGACCGCGCGCCGGTAGGTCCCGCCGGGCATCGCATTCACCCGGCGCATGACGGAGTCGTTCGTACTCGGTCCGTAGCCGTCAGCGCCGCGAAACCAGATTTTCCCGCGTCAGCGGCGTCGGGATGGGTCAGGGGCCTGGTTGCGGTCAACCGTTGCTCCTGACGCCGTCGGAGGGGGCCTTCGACTTGAGGTAGCTCGCCAGGTCGTTGACGTCCTTCGCGCGGCGTTCGAGCCCGAGCGCAGTCAGGTACCGCACGAGCGCATCGGCAAGGCTCTGCCGTTCGCGAACGACCGGAAGGAGCGACCGCTTGCGTCGGTCGATTAGGCTCGGCTGCTTGGCGAGCCAGCCGTCGATCGAGTCGAGGATCAAGCGAGTCGTCGCGGCCTGCTCGATCAGCGCGCGCTGGGCCGTGGAGAGCGCGTCGAGACCACCGAGGTCGCCGGCTAGATCCTCGCACCAGGATGCGAGGGCTCTACCGACCCGCGTTCTCCGGTCGATTGTTCGGCTACCGAGCGTGCGAACGGCGCGTTTCAGTGCGAAGGCGCCGTGCGATCGGGCGTTGCCGTTGCCTGGCGGGCCGCTACGACCGACCTTTCCCTTCCGGTTCGCACACAAATCCGGCGCGGGAGGCGGTCGCACCGTGGTCACAGATGCGCCCATGATGCTGGAATTGCGCGCGTTTTCTTCTCGCACAGGATACGATCTCCCGTACAACCGTTATCAGAAGACCGTTCGTTTCGCTATTTCTTCGTCTATGATGCTGCGGCTCCGCTACCTCACGCGCCGCTTCGAGTGCGTCGTCGTGTGGGTCGGCGACGCAAACCCCGTCGGATTGCTCCGAAATAGGGCACCCAATTCTCCTGGTTGATGGTCAAAAACCCTGCTACCGAGACGGGGCCGATACACGATCCTTCAGGAGGGTGTTCATGTTTCCGCGCCGATCGTTCGTTGCATTTTGCCGGGTGAACCCAGTGGCGATCGCAGTGCTACTGCTCGCCGCAGCTATCGAGCCTGCCGGTG
>Ga0163144_10002734_pt1 | contig 40356 bp, 46 predicted proteins | sample OliLak19BULKMAT1_FD_123175 | JGI IMG/M metagenome (GOLD analysis project Ga0163144, IMG submission 123175) | Freshwater microbial mat bacterial communities from Lake Vanda, McMurdo Dry Valleys, Antarctica - Oligotrophic Lake LV.19.BULKMAT1 | ecosystem: Environmental > Aquatic > Freshwater >...
AGCAACAGGATCGGCACGAAGACCAGCAGCATCAGCCACTTGGCGCGCCAGAGTTGAAGCAGTGTATCGGCGAGGCCGAGACGCGGGCGCAGCCGGCCGACGCGCGGCGGCGCGGCAGGGCGTTCCGGTGCGCCCGCGGGCGCGCGCTCGGTCCAGGTTTCGACGCTCACGGCTCACTACTCAGGGGACGTGTCCCGTTGTTAACGGATCAGCCTTCGCCCGCGTCGCTTAAGAACCGGTTAGCCATTCCGGGCGACACCTGCCTTATGTCGGGCCATATGTCGGGTTTGGGTCCTTTCGCACTCGCATGCCTTGCGGGGCTTGCATCGCTTTCGGCCTGCATGGGCGATCCCGTGCCTGCACAATCCCCTGATTTTCCAATAGCTTCCTATCCGTCCTGGCGCGCGGATGACGCGGCCTATCGCTTTTACCCCGGCGACAAGTTCCGGATGGACGTCCGGACGGCGCCGGAGCTTTCGGCGGAACTGACGATTGCCCCTGACGGCCGGATCGCGCTGCCCTCAGTCGGGCCCGTGATGGCGAGCGGTCAGACTGTACGCGAACTGCAAATGGCGTTGGAAGAGATCTACGCCAACGAATTGCGCGATCCGGCGATGGTGATCACGCCGACGGAGTTCGGATCGCAGAAGGTGTTCGTCGGCGGCGAGGTGAAGGCACCGGGCGTCTTCGACCTCCCGGGCGAGATCGATGTGTTGCAGGCGATCGTGATGGCGGGCGGATGGACGCTGGAGAGCGAGCCGACGAAAGTGATTGTCATGCGCCGCCAGCCGGGTGGGCAGATGATGACACGCGTGGTGGACGCGCGCGGCGGGCTGGCGCGACAGGCGCTGTACGATATCGGTCCGCTGCGGCGGTTTGATGTGGTGTATGTGACGCGCAGCATGATCGCGGACGAGAACCAGTTCGTTCGGCAGTATGTGCGCGATGCGTTGCCGATCGACTTCTCGCTGTTCTACGACGTGGCCCGGTTCTAGGGCTCACTGCACTTCCCACTTGCAGCGATGCGGCCTAGAAAAGATCCATGAAACTCGAAGCCCTGCCCCGTCGGCGCTACACGCCGAACCCCACACCGATCCAGAAGCTTGAGCGTCTTTCCAGGCATCTCGGCGGAACCGAGATATGGATCAAGCGGGACGACCTGACGGGTCTGGCAGGCGGCGGCAACAAGACGCGCAAGCTGGAATTCCTGGTCGCCGATGCCCTTGGTCAGGGTGCAGATACGCTGATCACAGTTGGTGCAGTTCAATCCAACCACTGCAGGCTGACACTGGCAGCGGCTGCACATGAGGGGCTGAAATGCCGGCTTGTGCTGGAGCAGCGCGTGGCGGGCAGCTATCGAAGGGACGCCAGCGGGAACAACTTCCTGTTCGAGCTGCTTGGTGCCGAGACACAGACTGTGGTCGAAGGCGGCAGCAATCTCAATACGGCGATGCAGGCTGAAGCCGAAAAGCTGAAGGCGCTTGGGCGGAAGGGATATCTGATCCCCGGCGGCGGATCGAATGCACTGGGGGCGATGGGCTATGTCGTGTGCGCGCGGGAGATCCTGGCGCAGTCGCTCGATGCCGGCCTGTCGTTCACGGACGTCGTCGTGGCGTCTGGTAGCGCGGGGACGCATGCAGGTCTGCTTGTCGGCTTCACCGCTGCGAATGCGGGCGTGCCGCTGACGGGGATAAATGTGCGGCGCCCCCGGGCGGAACAGGAAGGCAATGTGCACAAGCTGGCAGTCGAGGCTGCAGCGTTCGCGGGCCTGCCGGCGCCGGCGCGCGAGAGTGTTATCGCCCTCGATGAATGGGTGGGGCCCGGCTATTCGCTGCCGACCGACGAAATGGTGGAGGCGGTGCGACTGTTTGCGCGGCTTGAGGGCGTGCTGCTTGATCCGGTCTATACCGGCAAGGCGGCGGCTGGCCTGATCGGCCTCGTGCGCCGGGGACATTTCGCCAAGGATGGTCGCGTGTTGTTCGTCCACACCGGCGGCGCGCCGTCGTTGTTTGCATATCAGAGCGTGCTGGCGGGCTGATGAGAACGATTCGGCTTGTGTGGATGTTGTTCCTGGGACTGGCGGCCGTCGTCGTCGGGCTTGGACGGCACGTCATTGCCGACATGTTGAGCATTCCGCGCCCGCCGGGGCAGTATGTCATGATCGCCTTTGCCGTAGCGCTTGCGGGTCTCGCCGTGGCGCCGATGTTCATGTTCCGGCGCGGGTAGAAACATGGCTGACATGAAAACTGTCGGGGTCATCGGCGGCTTGGGGCCGCTGGCGACACTGGACTTCTTCGAGCGGGTGTTGCGGCGGACACGGGCGGTGCGCGAACAGGATCACCTGCGGGTGATCCTCGACAATAATCCGAAGATTCCCGATCGGAATGCATATGCCCGCGGCGACGGGCCATCGCCGGGCCCTGCCCTGGCGGCCTGTGCGAAGGGGTTGGAGGTCGCGGGTGCGAACGTCATCGTGATGGCGTGCAATACGACACACGCCTGGGAGGGCGAGATACGCGCGGCGATCTCGGTTCCGTTTCTCAGCATCATCACGGAGACAGTCGATGCCGTCGCAGAGCTGCGCCCCGAGGCGGTGGGCGTGCTGGCGGTGGACGCGTGCCTCTCGGCGAATCTCTATCAGGACGCACTGAAACGCGCCGGCCTCAGGTGCGTGCTGCTGAATGCGGACTCGCAGCGGACGTTCATGGAGCTGATCTACCGCATCAAGTCCGGCGACAGCGGCGAGACAGTGAAACGGTCAATGGCGACGCTGGCGCGGAAGCTCGAGGCGCAGGGCGCCGAAGTGATCATCGCCGGGTGCACGGAGATACCCATCGTGCTGACGGCGGATGACATCGAAGGCGAACTCGTCAGCTCGACGGACGTCCTGGTTGAGAGGACGATCGTGTTTGCTGGCGGGGAGTTGAAAGGCTAGTTGGCCTTCTTCATCCATTCACGCGCGGCGCGCTGTGCCTTCTGGACTTCGACCTGAGACATCATCTCGGCCATTTCCTGCCGGCAGAGCTTCGCTTCACGATGCCCGCGCGTGGTGGCGAGGTTGAAGAATTTGTGCGCCGCGACGAGGTCGACAGCGACGTCGAGCCCTTCGGAGTATGCCAGCGCGACGCGGTAGAAATCTTCACCCGTCGCTTCCTTCGTGAGAAAGGTTTCGGGGGCTTCGATCCGGATATCCGCGTACGCCATTCTGGCATCCCTTTGACTTTCGGGAAGCTGGCCTCGTCTCTCTGGACGCCGCCGCTTCCCACCCACCGCCGCATCTGCGGCCTTGAAGTCGATTGAAGCGGAGAAGCTTTGCGGCGTAGTTAATACTGCAGATTTTCGACAGTCTTCTTCGAATTATTTGTGTTTACATTGATTCACGAGTCTGAATCGCAGCTACACAAGTATTAGCGCGGATTCATGGGTCTAGCCCCGCTCGCGCGCGACCGTCTGCATACGGAGCGAGTGACAGAGCGACATGGTGCCAGTGCTTTCCTCGCGCACCTCGAGATCGACCTTTGTTGCGCCCCTTCCTCCAAATGCGTAGAAGGCAGCGGCCATCAGCGCGCGGCCGACGCCACGCCAGCGAGCGGGTGGATGGACGGCGACGTCCTTCACGAATGCGGATGTCCAGCACTGTGCCATGCCGATGACGCCTCCGCCCTCCACGGCGAGAAATTCAGGTTCCGGACAAACTCCTCGGCCTTGCGCAGGGCTTTCCACCACTGGCGGAAGACTGGCGCCCCGCCCCCGCCCTCGCAGAAAGCGGCTTTCAGAACGCCATGGGCTGCCCCGACAAGCCTTTTTTCCGGAATCCGACCCAGAGTGACCAGTGCACCCCCTTGTGGCCACTGTTGCGGTTCGATTGCGCTGGACAAGTCGCGCCGCATCCGCAGCTCGTGTTTCTGCGTCATCAGGTCCCCGCTTTATGCTGCCCGCAACCGGGCGCACACGCAAAATCACTTGTGAAAAGACGGGGAACAGGGGCTCCGCAAGCCATGGGCATCTGTCACCGTCTCCTTGTATACTGTCGAGGTAGTGGCCCCGCTCCGTGCACGCCAGCGTGACGCCGCAACGCCCGTATTCAGGATTTCTGCGAGCCAGCGATGACCACGACAACCAGCCTGTTCGAACCGATCTCCTACAAGCTCTGGAAGACCGATCCGAAAGCGTTCGCGGAACGTCTGGGCCAGGGCTTTCGAGAGACGGGGTTCGCGGTGATCAGCGACCACCCGATCGACCAGAGCGTGATCGACGCAGGTGTCGGTGCCGGCAAGAAATTCTTCGCCTTGCCGGATGAAACCAAGCGCGGCTATTTCATTCCCCGCGGCGGCGGCCAGCGCGCCTACACACCCTTTGCAACCGAAGTCGCAAAGGGCGCCAAGGCGAAAGACCTGAAGGAGTTCTGGCACGTGGCTCGCGAACTGCCGCGTGACCACAGATATGCCGGCCTGATGGGTGCCAACCTCTATGTGAAGGAAGTGCCGGGCTGGAAGGAAGCGACCAACGCGATGTTCGGCGCGCTGGATGAGTTCGGCCTGGACATCCTCGAAGCCATCGCGATGCACCTGATGCTTCCGCCAGACTTCTTCAACGACAAGGTGCAGGAAGGCAATTCGATCCTTCGCCTGCTGCATTATCCGCCGCAGACCGAGCCGCCGCCTGAAGGATCAGTACGCGCCGGCGCACATGAGGATATAAACGTGATCACGCTGCTGCTCGGCGCGGAGGAAGGCGGGCTGGAAGTGCTGCATCGGAACGGCCATTGGCTGCCGGTGAACCCGCCGCCGGGATCGCTGGTGGTCAATATCGGCGACATGCTGCAGCGGCTGACGAATGACGTGTTGCCGTCAACGACGCACCGCGTGGTGAACCCGCGGCCGGAGCGGTCGCGCTTCCCGCGCTATTCCACGCCGTATTTCCTGCACTTCAATCCAGACTACGCGATCACCACCCTGCCCGGCACGATCTCGGCGGAGCGTCCCAACAAGTATCCCGAGCCGTTGAACGCACAGGACTTCCTCGAAATCCGGCTCAAGGAAATCGGGCTCCGGATGTAGCGCTGGCTGGCTGCATCGCCGGATCGGGACGACACGTTGAGCGAGAGATGCGGCGTACCCGGCAGCTTGGCGGCCTCGACGCAGGCGCGGCGCGCAACAAAGCCATCGACCCCGGCACGAACGTACAGCACCTTGGCGACATGCATCATCATTTCGTCGCCGGCGGGACAGTCGTTCGCATCGTTGAATTCACGGAATTTGTCGAGGCTGAGCCTCACGACGGAGAGGCGCTTGCCGCCGAATTCCGACCGACCAGTGCGGCCAGACCCTGACCTCGAGGACAGGCGGTGGCCTCCGCCGATGCATTCAAGGAGGCGAGGAATGCCCTCGCCCTGTTCGTCCCTGGCGAGATGGCGCTCGGTGAAGCGGGGCATGGCTTCGGTGTTGATCGGATGGGCATTGTGTCGATGCGGGATCCGATGCGCTCGAGTGAGAGAAGACGGCAAGAGCGGCCGCATCAGCACGGCGGGCAATATGCGCACCGGCGATGCGACCGTTCATCAACTCGGCGCGACGGATGAAAGCCCGCAGACGTTCTGCCTCATCAGCGCGAACGGAAAGTCCTGTCTTGAGTATCTGCTGTGCCCTGTCGTCTCACCCGCTACGTAAAACTCATGATCGCACGTGGCGAAGCGGGGTCTTCAGCTGGGACTGGCCCCTAGTCGCCATCGATCCGGCCGCGGTTTTTCTTCGTTTCCGAGCGATGGGCCTTACCCTCCAGCCGCCGCTGTTTCTGCGCCTTGCTCGGCTTGGTCGCGACGCGGCGCTTGGGCTTGATCAGCGCTTTCTCCAGAAGCTCGACCAACCGTTCGCGCGCCTCCTCGCGGTTGCGGGCCTGGCTGCGGTGGGTCTGGATGAAGAGGACGAGCTCCCCCTCGTCGTTTATCCGGTTGGCAAGGGCGCGGCGGATCATCCATTTCTGTTCGTCGTCGAAGGCGAGGCTTGTCTTGATGTTGAAGCGCAGCTGCACGGCTGTCGCAACCTTGTTGACGTTCTGGCCGCCGGGGCCGCCGGCGGTGACGAACTTCTCTTCCAGCTCGTGCTCGAAATTGTGCAGGAAGACTTTTGACACGGTCTACCTGTTCAGTCGCGACAGGAGGCTGGAGGTGTCCCATCGGCCATGCCCCTCGGCCTGCACGTCGGCATAGAACTGGTCGACCAGCGAAGTCAGCGGCAGGGAGGCACCGCTGCTACGCGCCGCATCCAGCGCGATGCGGAGGTCCTTGCGCATCCAGTCGACCGCGAAGCCGAAGTCGAACTTGCCGTCGACCATGGTCTTCCAGCGGTTCTGCATCTGCCAGCTTTGGGCGGCGCCGGCGGAGATGGCTTCGATGACCTTGGCTTCGCTGAGGCCGTTGGCGCGGGCGAAGTGCAGGCCTTCGGCCAGCCCCTGCACGATGCCGGCGATGCAGATCTGGTTAACGGACTTCGCGAGCTGGCCTGCGCCCGCCTCGCCGATCAGTGTGATCGCCTTCGAATACGCCATCATCACAGGCTCGGCCTTGGCGAACATGTCTGCCTCGCCGCCGCACATGACGGTCAGCTGTCCGTTCTCGGCGCCGGCCTGTCCGCCGGACACCGGCGCGTCGATGAAGCCTGCGCCTTTTTCTTTCGCCGCGGCTTCCAGCCTGCGGGCGAGGCCGGCGGAGGCGGTGGTGTGGTCGGCGATCACCTGCCCTGTCTGCAACGCCGGAGCGAATCCTTCGAACACGGCCTGCACGTCCGGATCATCGCCGAGGCACATGAAAACGTGGCTGGCGCCTGCGATAGCTTGAGCGGGCGTGGCGGCGGCCTTGCCCTTGTTGGCATCGGCCCATGCGTGGGCCTTGGCTTCGGTGCGGTTCCAGACTGTGACGTCGTGACCCTTGGCCGCAAGATGGCGCGCCATCGGGCCGCCCATAACGCCAAGACCCAGGAATGCGCAGGTCGCCATGAGATTCGTCCATCCTGAAGACTGGCATGCTGAAGACTGGCATGCTGAAGACTGGCGCCTTCTAGCGCAGGCTAAGGCCGGACGGTAGCGCAGGAAAACGTGGCCGCTGGCGCTGGACAGCGGCGATCAAGGCTGAGGGAGATGAAGCTGGAGAGGACTGCTATCTAGTCCTCCGATCTGAGCGTCACGAACCTTCCTCGGAAAAAGCCAAGCGCGTCGACGCCAGGGTCGGCGCGATAGGCGACGACATCGCCATAGATGACCTCGTGATCGCCCATGGGTTGGCGCAGGCGCAGACGGCAGTCGAGACTGGCCACGGCGGCAGTCAGGACAGGGGCACCGCTTTCCATGGTGCAGATCTGCTCGGTCGGAATGACGCGGTCGCCCTTGCGCGAGAAGCGTTGGGCGACTTCCGCGTCGTCGGACCTCAGAATGTTGAGCGAGAAGGCCGGGGCCTCGGTGAAGACCTTGAACGCCGCGCTGGTATTGGCGAGGCACCACAGCATGATGGGCGGGTGAAGGGACACAGATGTGAGCGAGTTGATGATCATGCCATGCGCGTTCCCCGCCTGATCGCGGGCCGCCACCAGCGCCACGCCCGTGCCGAACCCGCCAAGGGCGCTGCGATAGGCCCTGGGGTCGAAATCTGCTGGGCCGTCCGAACCGTTCATGCACGCGACCTTAACCGTACGGGGTCTATAAGTCCCTGTTAATACGCGGGATCAAATTCGTCATGAGTGGCAATAAGCCAGTCGTCATCAAGAAAGTGAAGAAGGTCATTGGCGGCGGCCATCATGGCGGCGCCTGGAAAGTGGCCTATGCCGACTTTGTCACCGCGATGATGGCGTTCTTCCTGCTCATGTGGCTGATCAACACCACCTCCCCCGAACAGAAGCGGGGCATCGCCGACTATTTCGCCCCGGCCAGCGTTTCGCGCTCGTCGCAGGGGTCGGACGGCCTGCTGGGCGGCACTGCCTTCCAGGAAGACGGAGCGCGCGCTTCAGGCTCCAACCGCAAGCTCAATGAAGAGCTGAGCGAAGAGAACGAGCGGACGCAGACCGGCAGCGCAGAGGATGGCCAGAAAAGCTCCAGCGAGCCGACTGAAGCTGCGATCGCCCAGGCGATGGCGAACCGCGAGACTGCCGAGTTCGCCAGCGCAGAGGCTTCTCTGCGCCAGGCGATGCAGGATCTGCCGGACTACGCGGAACTGTCGCGCAACCTGATCATCGAGCAGACGCCGGAAGGTCTGAACATCCAGCTGGTCGACCAGGAAGGCCGGGCGATGTTTCAGGGCTCTTCCGCCGAGCCCCTGCCCCGCACCCAGCGCCTGCTGGAAATGGTCTCCAGAGTGATCGAGCGGCTGCCGAATCGGATCAGCATTTCGGGCCACACGGACAGCGTCGCTCCGCCGCGTTCGGGCTATTCGAACTGGGACCTGTCGGCCGACCGGGCAAATGCGGCGCGCCGCATCCTCGAAAAGGCCGGGGTCGATGCTGACCGCCTCTATCAGGTGGCCGGCAAGGGCGACCGTGAGCCGCTCTATCCCGACGATCCCGACCTTCCAGCAAACCGCCGGATCAGCATCGTCCTGCTGCGCGAAGCCCCTGTAATGCCGTCAGACCACGAGCTCTGAGGATCGACGGGGCCTCGCCCGGGACGCATCGACGCGCGAAAGAAAGCAGTGCAGGATACTTTCCAGTGGCGCGCGTGGCCCGGCGGCGGTTACAGTCGAATCGACATGAAAGAAACTGACACCAGGGAAATCATCCCGCCGGACTTTGTCCGACGGATGAAGTTTTACCTGACGTCGCCCCAGCCCTGCCCCTACCTGCCGGGCAAGATGGAGCGGAAAGTGTTCGCCAACCTGGCCGTCGAGGGCGCGGTTGGCCTCAATGACAGCCTCACGCGCTCGGGGTTTCGCCGATCGCAGACCATTGCGTACAGACCCGCCTGCAAGACCTGCGGCGCGTGCCGTTCCGTCCGGATCGATGTGGCCGCGTTCCAGATGTCGAGGCGCTGGCGGCGGGTGCTGGCCCGCAACGCAGATCTGGAGCGCGATGCAAATCCCGCCCGCGCGACACGCGAGCAGTTCCGCCTGTTGAAACGCTATCTCGACCAGCGTCATCCCGGTGGCGGTATGACCGACATGGAAATCCGCGACTATGCGGGGATGGTTGATGCAAGCCCGGTTCACACCGCCGTTTTCGAATACCGTAACCGACTGAACTGCAAGCCTGGCGATGATGGCGTGCTGCAGGCTGCAGCCCTTACCGACGTTCTGCGCGACGGGTTGTCGATGGTCTATTCATTCTATCGGCCTGAACTCGCCGAGCGCAGCGTTGGGTCGTTCATGGTGCTTGACCATGTACGCCTCGCCCTGGAACTTGGCCTGCCCTACGTCTATCTTGGCTACTGGGTGCGCGGCTCCGAGAAGATGGGTTACAAGGCGGACTTCGCGCCGCTCGAAGTGTTCGACGGTGAAAGCTGGCGGCCGTTACGCGAGGAAGAGATCTAGCCGGTCTCCGCTTCCAGCCACGCCGCATAGGCTCGCTCGACCTCCACCAGCTCCGTCGCAATTCTGCATGGCGTCTTGATCCGGATACTGCGCTTTGGCGCGCTGGCTCAGCCGCACGACCATCGCCGCGCGCGTTTTCAGGAGGAGCGGCGCTTCCTCCGCCGCTTCAATCGCGTCCTGCCACCAGTAGAGACCACCACCAACACAGCGGCCGCGACCGCGACGGAGCGGACCGCTGCGGTATGTGAGGCCTACGCGCCCCGCTCCGTCGCTCAACCGCTCCGACACGGGCAAACGCAGAAAGCAGAAGCGGCCGTCTACTCAGACCAGCGCTGGCCCGAAGAGACGAGGAAGATCATGCGGATTGCGGTGCCGATGTTCGCGCACACTGCAAGGGGCTCCTGCAGAAGGGTTCGTGCGGTCGTCTCGGCAGTTGCACGATCGGGACAGGCAACCATGACATCCATGAACTGCATCGCCGGGTGCCTCGATGCGCCATCGGGATAGCGATGGCGCATCGCGTACAGCTCCAGCATACCATGGAGCCATTGCCTCAAAATCCGAAGCGTTTTGCAACGCCACCAGATGCGGCGCGGGTCCGCAAAGAGCTACAGGAAAAGCTCCAGCTGCACGTTGGCGCGCGCATAGGGTGACGGCACAAGCTGTTTCAGCGGCTGGAAGCCTGCGTCGCGATACAGCCTGAGCGCTGGACCAAGTTCCGAATTCGTTTCGATATAGATGCGCCGCATGTTCATTTCACGCGCTGCCGCCAGGGCTGCTGCAACGAGCATGCGACCGGCGCCCTTGCCTTGCGCGGACGGACGGACGCCCATCTTGGCCAGCTCAACCTCGCCATCGCCGATGACGATGAGGGACACCACGCCAACCGGTTCGTCGCCCTCGCATGCCAACAGGATGGCGCCGCCATCCCGCAGGACGTATTTGTGGGGATCGCCGAGAACCTCGCGGTCCTTTGCCTCGACCGCAAAGAACCGTTCGATCCATTCAAGATTGATGTCGCGAAACGCCGCCTCGTCGCCGGCCCTGAAGGGACGGACGACGATGGGCATCAGAACTTGACCGTGGGCACGATGCTGATCTGCGCGCGCTCAGTTTCACCGACGTCGAACATCTCGCGCTTGGTGAAGCCGGTGGAGCCGGCGATGATCGACGCGGGGAATTGTTCGATCGCCGTGTTGTAGTCGTTCACTGCCGAGTTGTAGAACCGGCGCGAGGCGGCGACCTTGTCCTCGATCGCGGACAGTTCGGTCTGCAACTGGATGAAGTTGGCGCTGGCCTTCAAGTCCGGATAGGCCTCGGCGAGCGCGAACAGCTTGCCGAGGGCACCGCTCAGCACGCCTTCCGCGGCACCCAGCGCTGCAGGCCCTTGGGCCGACGCGGCGGCGTTGCGGGCTGCAATAACGGCGTCGAGTGTGGATTTCTCGTGAGCGGCGTAGCCCTTCACGGTCTCGACGAGATTTGGCACCAGTTCGCGGCGCAGCTTCAGCTGGATGTCGATGCCCGAAAACGCCTCGTTCACGGTCTGCCGCTTTGAGACAAGCCCGTTGTAGATGAGGATGGCGACGAGTGCGACGAAGGCGATTACGCCCAGACCGATATAGATTGGAAGCATCACGCCGCCCCGTGTTTGACCGCCCAGCCGATTCCCGGCCCCGAATGAAACCTACAACATGGCCAGCGCGAATTTACAACAAATCCGAGGGTTTGGGCGCGCCGGGCCGTTCACGCATTCCTTGCGATGCGGCGCGATGATCGACAAGGATGCAGGTGCGGGTACGGAATTGAACCATGAAAAACGGGCCAAAAGCCATCGTCGTCGGCGCAGGTATCGGCGGATTGGCCGCTGCAGCCGCCCTGTCGCAGCACATGTCAGATGTCCTCGTCATTGATCGCGACGTCCTGCCGGACGCCATCGCCGCGCGGCTCGGCGTCGGCCAGGGCGCCCACACCCACCAGCTCCTGAAGGCCGGCGAGCTGGCGCTTGAACGCCTGCTGCCGGGCATCACCGATGACTTCGTCGCCGCTGGAGCTCTACAGATGACGGTCGGCCGCGATGTGAAGGTCTACGATTTCGGCGGCTGGATGGACGATTGCGATGCGGGCTTCACCGTCACCAGCCTGTCCCGCCCCGCCTACGAGGGCGTCCTCCGGCGCCGGGTGAGGGCGCTTGAGAATGTCCGGTTCGGGGGCGAGACGCCGGTGCGGCGGTTTGTCGTCGAGAATGGCCGTTGCACGGGTGTGGAACTTGAAGATGGCGGGACCCTCGCTGCGGACCTCATCGTCGATTCAACGGGACTGACCGCACCGCTGCTGCGCCAGCTCCAGGACGATGGTCACGCCGACTTCCCGACCGAGGAGATCCGCATCAACGTCGCCTACACCACCGGCCGCTTTCGCCGCCCGGAGAAGTGGCGCGATGACCAGACCGGCTTTTTCGTCCTGCCCTCCCCGCCCGACACGCATTTCGGCCTGATGCTGCCGATCGAGGACGGCCAGTGGATCCTGTCACTCGGTGCGCGCGGCGGCGCCATTCCCCCACGCGACCCGCAGGCCTTCAAGGAATACGCGAAGGGTCTTGTCGAACCGCACGTCTATGAGCGGATCAGGGACGCTGAAGTGGTGGGCGAGCTGCGGACATTCCGCAAGCCGACCGCCGCGCGCCACCGCATCTGGGAAGCGACTAAATGGCCGCAGCGCCTGATCCCGATTGGCGACGCGATGAGCAGCGTGAACCCGACCTATGGGCAGGGCATGACGGTCGCGGCGTGCGAAGCAGATGCGCTCGAAGCGCTCCTTGCCCAGGCCAGCCCGCTCGAGGAACTGGCCCGTGCGTATCTCGCCATGGCGGGAGAGATATCGGGACGCGCGTGGAGCCTGTCGACCAATTCCGACTATGTCTATCCAGAGACGGAGGGAGAGCGCCCCGACAACTTCGCGATGAGTCGCGCGCTTGCGGCTACGCTGCGCAAGCTGGCGGACGAGGACATGGAGTTCCGCCGCCTTCGCTATCGGCTCGTGCACATGCTTGAGACGGCGGACGCGCTTCGCTCCGGCCCGCTGGCAGTGAGATTCTTCACCGCGCTGCAGGGCTCGATGGCGTCATGAGCGAGCACTCTGCCCGCGGCACGATACGCCCCGGGTCAGCAGCGGACATCTTCCGGCTGCAGGAGATTGAGCGCGACGCCGCCACGCTGTTTCGCGGCTGGCCGGGGATCGACACCTCCGCCCTAACCTCCGTCATCGCGCTCTCCGACCACCTTCAGGCGATCGAGCAGGGTCTGTCGATCGTCATGGATGTGGATGGCGAACTGGTGGGCTTTGCGATTGGCGACATGCAGGGCGAGGACGCCTATCTCCGCGAGCTGGACGTGGCGCTGGCGCATCAGCAGCGCGGGTATGGCGCGCGACTGGTCGATGCATTCGTCGCGGCAGCGCGCGCAATGCCGGCGCGGCATATCTATCTTGCAACATTCCGGACGCCGCCCTGGAACGCGCCGTTCTATGCGCACATGGGTTTCAGGGAAGTCGCGCGCGCCGACTACCTGCCATGGATGACAGAGCTCGAAGCCACGCAAGCGGCGTTCCTCGACCTGTCGACGCGCGTTTTCATGCGGCTGGATTGATCAGGCGCTGCGGTCGCCGAGTTTGCGCAGGTTCTCTTCGTGAGCCTTGCGGTCGAGCCGGTAGAGGAGGATCACGGCGAGCATGGCGAACCGCAAGCCCATGATCACCGGCAGGTACCACCAGCCAAGCGCCACCAACACCTCCTGCGGCACCTGATCCGGCGTTGCGCCGGCGGGAAAGTTTGCCAGTGCAAGGACAAGCGTCGCCACCATGACGCCGAGGCCGGTGGTCATCTTCTGGATGAAGGTGTTCGCTGCAAAGAACACGCCTTCCGAGCGCCGTCCTGTTTTCAGTTCTGACTGCTCCACCAGATCAGCGATCATCGACGCGATCAGAACCTGGAAGCACACGACCAGTACCACGTCGATCTGGCCCTGAACGAACACGATCCAGTAGGCCGCATCCGTGCCGGGCGATACGATGCCCGTCAGGCGCAGGAGGATGGCGACAGGTGATACGACCAACCCCACCCCCCCAATGATCAACGCCGCATTCCGCTTTCCCCAACGGCGCGTCACCACCGGAGCCAGCGCCGCGCCAAGCGCCGCAGAGACGAAGATGGCGAGGGTGATGAATCCGATCTGGTCTGGCCGGAAGCCCCAGAAATAGGTCGTCATGTAGACTGAGAGCGCAGAACCAAGTCCTGTTGCGACATTGGCGAACAGGGCTGTTGCGAAGACCGCGAAGAAGGAGCGGTTCGCCAGCGTCTCAAACATCTCGCGGAAGACGAGGCCGAGCGACATTCTGCGGATCGGCGGCAGTTGCAGCCTCGCGATCTGCCTGTGCGTGCCAAGCGAGGACACCATGATCGCTGCGAAGATGACGCCCGCTGCGATCCAGCCATAGATGGCGTAGGCCTCGCGATTGAACTGGCCGTTGGGGATCGCCGGCGTCACATATGTCGGAAACAGGATGAAAAACATCAGCACCGTCATCGCGTTGCCGCCCGTCCAGCCAAAAAAGCTGCGCCATGACAACAGCGACGAGCGCGCGTCGTAGTCGCGCGTCAGCTCAGGCGCGAGCGCAGCGCTTGGCGTCTCGAAGAAGGTGAGGAATGTGCGCGTCAGCATCGCAAGCGTGAGCACATACCAGAACAGCGCGTCGTTGCTCCACCCGACGGGCGGGCTCCACAGCAGGAAGTAACTGACCGCAACAGGGACAGCAGACGCATACATGAAGGGATGCCGTCGCCCCCAGCGCGAGCGCAGATTATCAGACCAGTAACCGACGATCGGATCGGAGATGGCATCCAGCACAAGCGCGAAGGTAAGCGCCAGGCCGACCCGCGTAGCGTCCAGCCCGATTACCTGACTGTAGAAGATCAGCAGGAAATAGCTGAACCCGGCATCCTTGATGCCGAAGGCCGCCGAGCCGAAGCCGTAAGCGAGCTTCGTGCCCAGCGTTGGCGATTGTGATGCCATGACGCCCTCCCCGGGCTTTGCTCGCCGGAGGCTAGGTCAACGTGCGCCGCAACAGCAACCCGGCGCCTTAGGGTCAGCCGCCTGTAAACTTCCCGTTCTTGTTGAAGCCGCGGGGCGCAAGGCGGCCGGACTGGGCGCGTTTGCCGATCCAGTCTTTCCAGTCATCGGCTGATTGCTGACGCCCTGCGCTGTCGCTCCAGCTGAGGCCGTCGGCGCGCGCGAACGTCTTGAGATCCAGCAGGCCGCCATCGGCAAAGGACTGGATCTTGACGCCCTTGCCGCGCCCCATTTCCGGAAGCTCGTCGGTCTTGAAGATCACAAGCTTTCGGTTCTTGCCGATCGAGGCCGTGAGATCGCCTTCGATCTTCACGCACACGGCGAGTTTTTCCTTTGGGCCGACGTTCAGGATGATCTTGCCCTTGCGCGTCGACGAGATCAGCTCGGCATCCTGCACGATGAAGCCATAGCCCTTGCTCGACGCCACGACGCGGCGCGACCTGGCTTCCGGGACCAGCATTTCCAAGATGGTCTCGGTTTCCGGCACTTCGAGGTTGAGGCGGATCGGCTCGCCATGGCCGCGGCCGCCGGGCAGCTTGTCGGCGCCGATCGTGAAGGCGCGGCCGCCGGAGGCCATCAGGATCACCTTGTCGGTGGTCTGGCATTCCAGCGACAGCGCCAGCTCGTCGCCCTCCTTGAACTTCAGATCGTCGAGCTTCTGGTTGTGCCCCTTCAGCGCGCGAATCCAGCCCATGCTGGAGAGCACGACGGTTACAGGCTCCTTGACGATGAGAGCTTCGAGGGCCGCCTCGGTGTCGATCTCTTTCGCCTCGCCGAAGTTCGAGCGGCGCTTGCCCAGCTTCTTCGCCGGATCGAAGATTTCGCGCGCGGCCTTGAGCTGCCGCTTCACCTCGGTCCACTGGCGGCTGGTCGAGCCGATCAGCAACTCGATCTCGCGCTTCTCGTCCGACAGCTCCTTGTGCTCACGCCTGATCTCGATCTCTTCGAGCTTGCGCAGCGCGCGCAGGCGCATGTTGAGGATAGCTTCGACCTGGATCTCGCTGAGGCGAAACTTCGCCATCATCACCGATTTCGGATCCTCGTCGTAGCGAATGATCCGGATCACTTCATCGATGTTGAGATAGGCCTTGAGCAGGCCGTCAAGGATTTCGAGACGGTTCTCGATCTTCTTGAGACGGTGCGTCGCGCGCCGCACGATCACTTCACGGCGGTGATCGAGATAGCAGTTCAACAGATCGCGGAGCCCCATCACTTTGGGCACGCCGTGATCGAGCACGTTCATGTTGACCGGGAAACGCGTCTCGAGCTCGCACTGCCGGAACAGGCTGGCCATGAAGACCTCCGGCTCGATGGCGCGCGTCTTCGGCGTCAGCACGATGCGGACGTCCTCGGTGGATTCATCCATCGCATCTTCGAGCATCGGGGCCTTCTTGGTCTCGATCAGCTCGGCGAGGCGCTCCATCAATTTCGACTTCTGCACCTGATAGGGAATCTCGGTGACGATGACGCGCCACATGCCGCGGCCGAGGTCTTCCCTGGTCCATTTGGCCTGGCAGCGGATACCGCCGCGACCCGTCGCATAGACTTCGCGCAGGCCTTCCTTCGTCTCGACGATCACGCCGCCCGTCGGGAAGTCAGGGCCGGTGACGATCTTCAGCAGGTCGTCCAGCGTCGACTTGGGGTTATCCAGCAGGTGGATCGCCGCGTCGATACACTCAGCCGGGTTGTGAGGCGGTATTGATGTCGCCATGCCGACAGCGATGCCGGACGAGCCGTTGACCAGCAGGTTCGGGAAGCCCGAGGCCAGGACCACCGGCTCCTTGTGCGTGCCGTCATACGTCTCGCGGAAATCGACTGCATCGTCGTCGAGACCTTCGAGCAGCAGCATCGCCGCCGGGGTGAGTTTGGCTTCGGTGTAGCGAAAGGCGGCGGCGGCATCGCCATCGATGTTGCCGAAGTTTCCCTGGCCATCCACCAGCGGCGTGCGCGTCGCGAAATCCTGCGCCAGACGCACCATGGCGTCATAGATCGATTGGTCGCCGTGCGGGTGATACTTGCCGATGACTTCGCCAACCACGGTGGCGGATTTCCGGTGGCCGCCGGTCGGGTTCAGCCCGAGCTGGCTCATTGCGTAGAGAATGCGCCGGTGCACAGGCTTCAGTCCATCACGCGCATCCGGCAACGCGCGCGCTGTGATCGTCGACAGCGCATAGGCGAGGTAGCGCTTCGACAGCGCCTCGTTGATAGGTTCCTCGATGATGTCGCCGCCATTGTCGGGCGGATCGATGGTGGTGTTCTTCGCCATGCAAGTCTCGTTCGTATCGTTCGAATCAGCCCGGAGAGAGTCGCCCTGCCCGCTCAAGTCGGTCAATCATCAGGTAGCGTGCTTCCGGGACTGGCTTGTTGAGATCAGCGAACAGACGCTCCGAGAGGAAATGTCCGGTTAACCGGAATCCTGCGCGGATATCCACAGGCGTCACCGGCGCGGTGTTGTCCACCAGAAACTGCGGCAGCGGAAGAAGGCGGTCGAGGAACTCGCCGGCGTCCGATCCGCGCACGGCGCGTCCGGATTTCGGGCTCACATGGGTTAGACCATCATTGGCGCCTGACACTGCGCAGTTCTCAAGGTCGAGGCCGTATCCGAGCATGGCCAGCAGCCCCAGTTCCCACCGGATGAACAGAGCCGGCCAGACATCTTCATTCCCGAGCATATCCAGAAGTGTTTCGGCAGCGTCATAAAGCGCAGGCTTGGCTTCGCCTTCCGGCAGGGCAGCAGCCAGCAGCTTTGCCAGTGCGGAAAGACCCGCAAGAGCTTCTCCGCTCGCCATGTGGACCGCAGCACGCTCGGTCTCGGTCTCCGCGGTGAAGAAGCCAAGGCTGTCGTCCGTGCGCGCCTTCCAGGTAACGGAAAGCGTATTGCCCGGCTGCATCGGCGCACGCTTCTTCTGGCTGGCGCCGCCATAGACCATGCCTCGCCGCCGGCCTTGGGTGCGTGCGAAAACTTCGAGGATCGCCCCGGTCTCGCCGAAACGCCTCAAGCCCAGCGAAATCGCCTGGTCACTCCATTCGGCCATGGCGGAGGGATAGGCCGATGCGCCGGAAACTCAACTGGTCGCGCTTGACCCCTCCACCCGCGTGTCCCACATGCCCCGCAAGCGAGGACGACCTCCCCCGGTCTGGGCAAGCATTCGGGACGGCCCGACCTTTGATGGAGGGCCAGCATGGCCTGGGTGTTTCTTGGCGTGGCCGGACTTCTCGAAGTGGTCTGGGCTTATCTGCTCAAGGCGTCTGAGGGCTTTTCCAAGCCTGTCGAGTCCGCCATTGCCATCGTAGCGATGATCGCAAGTTTCTGGTTGCTGTCACTGGCGATGAAGGAGCTTCCGCTCGGCACGGCCTACGCAGTCTGGACCGGTATCGGCGCAGTCGGCGCTTTCATCCTCGGGATCGTGGTTCTGGGAGAAGCAGCAACGCCAATGCGCATTGCATCGGCCCTGCTCATCCTTGCGGGGATAATCGGCTTTCGCCTTGCAGCCGAGTAATGCCGCGGCGCGCTAAGGCAGGGTGCGTAGCACGTATTCGATCTTCGAGCCCTGCGCCTCGAACGCCGTCTTCACCCAGAGGCCCTGCGCGTCGTACCAGAAGCTGGCGTCGAGTTCGGAGTCCACATCATAGCGCCGGGCTTCGATCATGCGGCCGCCCGCCTTGATCTTCTCGATGCCGCGATCGGTTACCTTCATTGGCAGCGTCTCTCCCGTCTCAGTGGAGAACAGGAACCCCTGCCGCATCTGGTCCTCGTTCCAGTGCGTCGATGGTATCACGGGTGATTTCAGAAGCCCGTTGAACTTCTCGCCCTTCACGTTGAACCCGCCTTTAACGGCTTCGACGGAAAGCGTTTTCCACTTGCCACCCGTCTTGGTGCGGGAGCCGATCCAGACAAGACTGTCGCCGGTGTACTTCTCGGTCACGTCATGAAGATGCTCGAACAGCGTGATGGGTCCCAGAGTGACCCGAAGCTCCACGTCGGTGTCGACGGTAAGCGTGTCACCTTCCCGATCGAATGTAAGAATGTGAGTGCCGAACTTGCCGCCATCCCGCAGCACGTCAAATTCGAGCCGTACACCGTCCGACGGCGACCAGGGCGAGGCGTTCGCCTGTGCGGGCGTGATGGCCAGAGCCAGAAAAAGCGCGATCCATCTCATGGCGTAGCCTCTTGTAATCATGTGTTACGCGCGCATTCCCGTACCGGATCAGGGGCATGCTGTTGATCAGCGGTCGCATTCTCCCTAGGTGATAGACAATTCAGGAACGTTCCAGGACCCCGTGAGGCGAAGCATGCGCACCTACGCCAACGTCATCGAGGCCATCGGCCGGACCCCCCTGATCAAGCTCCGCCGCGCCTCCCAAATCAGTGGGGCCAACATATACGGCAAGGCGGAATTCCTGAACCCTGGCCAGTCCGTGAAGGACCGCGCAGCCCTCGGCATGATTCGCGATGCGGAAAAGTCCGGCGCCCTCAAGCCCGGCGGCGTCATTGTCGAGGGAACCGCAGGCAACACCGGCATCGGCCTCGCTGTCGTCGGCAATGCGCTCGGCTACCGCACCGTGATCGTCATGCCGCGAACCCAGAGTCAGGAAAAGAAGGACGCCGTGCGCAGCCTCGGCGCGAAGCTCGTGGAGGTGGATGCGGTCCCGTATGCCAACCCTAACCACTATGTGAAGTATTCGGCGCGTCTGGCCGAAGAGATGGCGAAGACCGAACCCCTTGGAGCCGTCTGGGCCAACCAGTTCGACAACGTCGCCAACCGCCGCGCGCACTACGAAACCACCGGCCCCGAGATCTGGGAACAGACCGACGGCAAAGTCGATGGATTCATCTGCGCGGTGGGCTCTGGCGGCACGCTTGGCGGCGTCTCTATGGCGCTGAAGGAGCGCAACAGGAAAGTCCAGATCGGCCTCGCCGACCCGGGCGGAGCATCACTGTTCTCCTACTACAAGACGGGCGAACTCAAATCCGAGGGGACATCCATCACGGAAGGGATCGGCCAGTCGCGCATCACGGCGAACCTGGAAGGCGTGGAGGTCGATGACGCCTGGCGTATCGACGATGCCAACGCCCTCCGGATCGTCTTCGATCTTACGCGCGAAGAGGGAATGTGCCTTGGCGGCTCGTCCGGAATAAACATCGCCGGGGCCATCGAGCTGGGCCGCAAGCTGGGGCCGGGCTCAACCGTCGTCACCATCCTGTGCGACTATGGGAACCGCTACTTGTCGAAGCTCTACAACGGCTGTTTCCTCAAGGAGAAGGGCCTGCCGACACCGTCCTGGTACGAGAACTAGCCGAGCAGGTGCGTCGCAATGTAGGCGACGCCGGACCAGAAGGCAGCACAGAAGAGGACAACAAAAACCGTCACCTTCCACCGCCCCCAGCGCGGCTCGTAAGCGAGCGAGGGATCGTCGAGATCGTTGACGCGGACGCTGGCGGCGAAAGGTTTATCCCCCTCCCCGACCATAGGGGCACCTCGCCAGATCGACTGCTGCTCTGTGATTGCCAACCTAATCTCCAGCTAAGTTTGGCGAACCCGCGATGCGTAGCGCGTGAACATCCGTGCTGGTACGATTGAACGGGCGTCTTAATAATTCTACAAGCCCGCCGCGTCAGATAGTTTCCTGACGGTTTCGTCAGCTTCATCAGCTTTTCGCACAAGACGCTGCGTCACATTACAAGCTTGAAATTTCAGGAAGAAATTTGCCGCGCTGCGGCGAAAGTCAGTATGCGCCGAGGCCGAGCAGGACGACCGGGATCGCCTGCGTGCAGATCTTGAGATCCTGCCATAACGACCATGTCGTGACATAGCGCACGTCGAGTGCGACACGTTGCGGGTAGGACAGGCGGTTGCGGCCCTTCACCTGCCACAGCCCCAGCACACCCGGGCGGACAGACGTGTAGAATGGATAGGCCGGCCCATAGCGATGGATTTCCGCCGCAGTGACCGGTCGCGGCCCGATCAACGACATCTCCCCGCGCAGGATGTTCACCAGCTGGGGAAGTTCATCCAGGCTGCTCTTGCGAAGGATCCTACCTATCAGGGTCACGCGGGGATCATGGCACAGCTTCTGGTAGCGGCCCCACTCTTCCTTTGCGACAGGATCGTCGGCTAGCAACTGCGCGAGGCGCGCTTCTGCGTCCACACGCATGGAGCGGAACTTCAGAACGGTGAACTCTTCCCCATCCCGGCCGACGCGGAGCTGCCTGAACAGCACCGGTCCCGGATCGAAGACCTTGATCGCCCCGTAGATCGCGAGCAGCAGCGGCGACAGGAAAATCAGCAGAGGAAACGCGACAACCACGTCCATCAGCCGCTTTAGGCCGCTGGTTTGCACGCGATAGCAGGGTGCGGCGGCCGGAGCGTCGCTCCAGACCTCGAACCGGACAGCGTCGAGCCTGCCGCCATCATCCATGACTGTGTCCCTTGGCGGACTCGTCGGGGGCGTCCGCATTGATGGCAAACGCAATAGCCGGACCACCAAGGGCAGCCCTGGTGGTTACCCACGCTGGGCTCTGCGGCGACTGCTGAATGCGCCATCCATGCGGCCGGAGAGCCTGCATTTCCCGACGGACGCGAGTCCGCCGTTGACGATGCCCTGTGAGCGGGAGCAATCATCCCGTTAGCCATGCTCGCGCAGAGCAAGGCGCAATCGCGACGCAATCCATGGGCTTCGCGTCCTACGCGAAGTGTTGAAAAAGCAAGACAGATCTGGGCTTTGGGTCGCCTCGCTGTCGCGTTTCCGAACAGCAGCGAGCGCCCATGTTCGCCGGGTTCAGGACCCGGATCGGCGCGCGTATTGACGATACATCGCTTGCCGGCATGTGCTGCCCCAGCGCGCTTTTCGCCTCCTACGGGCACTGAGTTCAAATCCTCGCCTTGCCGGGGCCTGCGGCTCTGGCTAGGTGGAGGAGGTCATTGATCAGAGCATGGAGCCGACCCCTCATGGTCGCGCCTTTCACACCGGAAAAGCCGGTCGTTTCGGCCGACTGGCTGAGGACGCATCTAAGCGCGCCGGATGTGCGCGTGCTTGACTGCACCTGGTTCATGCCGGACGCCCCGCAGACCGGCAAACAGGCCTATGACGCGCACCACATCCCCGGTGCCCGGCATTTCGACATCGACGACGTGGCGGACACCACAATCCCCCTTCCCCACATGGTGCCGCCGCCGGAGAAGTTTTCCTCGCGGGTGCGGCGCCTGGGCCTTGGCGATGGCCATCGGATCATCTGCTACGACCAGAACGGCTTCCTCGCCTCGGCGCGCGCATGGTGGATGTTCCGTGCGATGGGCCATGCCGACGTCGCCGTGCTTGATGGCGGCTTCAATGCCTGGCGGGATGCCGGCGGCGCCGTTGAAGACCTGCCGCCGCACTTCATGGCGGACCGGCACTTCACGGTTCGCCCGCGCCGCGGCCTGGTCCGCAATCTCGAGCAGATGAAGGAGACGGTCGGCGGTTCCTCAGCGCAGGTGGTGGACGCCCGCTCCGGCCCGCGCTTCCGCGGCGAGGTCGAAGAGCCTCGTCCCGGCCTGCGCAAGGGGCACATGCCCGGCGCATTCAACGTTTACTATGCCGACCTGATCGCCGTCGATGGCCGCCTGAAGCCTGAAGCCGAATTGCGGTCCGCGTTCGAGAAAGCCGGCGTCGACCTTTCCAGGCCCACCATCAATACCTGCGGCTCGGGCGTCACGGCTGCCATCCTCGCACTCGCGCAAGCCATGCTCGGGCAGGACCACGCTGCGGTCTATGACGGGTCATGGGCCGAGTGGGCGCAGCCCGAGAGCGGCGGCGCGGTCGAGACAGGCTGACCCATGGGCGAGGAAGGCAGGTCGGGAAGGCCACGCGGCCTCGGCACCCGCCTCACCCACGCCGCACGGGACCGCAAGCTCACACTGGGCGGCGTCAATCCTGTCGTCCAGAAAGCGTCTACCATCATCGTCGAAAGCGCATCGAAGCTGTTCGAGCCGGGCGGCTGGACCTATGGGCGCCATGGCACGGCTACACACGAAGCCCTGAAGCAGGCGCTGTGCGAGATCGAAGGCGCAGACCACTGCGTTCTAGCTCCTTCAGGACTGATGGCGTGCATCATTCCTTTTCTGGCGTTCGCAGGCGCGGGCGGCCATGTGCTGGTGGGCGACAATGTCTACGGTCCGACGCGCCGCTTCGTTGACCGCATGCTGCCGCGCTGGGGCTGCGAGGCGACATATTTCGATCCGCTGATCGGCGCCGGCATCGCAGGGTTCATCAAGCCGGAGACGAGGCTGATCTTCGTCGAGAGCCCTGGCTCGATGACATTCGAGATTGCCGACGCGCCCGCGATTGCCGACGCCGCGCGTGCGGCGAACGTCATATCTGTCATGGACAACACCTGGAGCGCAGGCGTCTTTCACAAGCCCCTGGCGCTGGGCTTCGATCTCTCGGTACAGGCCAATACCAAATATGTCAGCGGCGGCGCGGATATCCTCAACGGCGCCATTCATCTAAACGATGAGAAGCTGCTTGCGCGCCTCAAGGAAACAGTCGCTGATCTTGGCGTGAACGTCGCGCCGGATGACGCCTATGCCGTGCTCCGCGGTGCGCGCTCGCTGGCGATGCGCATGGACCATCATCAGGCGTCCGCGCTGGAGGTCGCGCGCTGGCTGGAAAAACACCCTGCCATCGCCCGCGTTCTTCACCCTGCCCTTGAGAGCGACTTCAATCACGCGCTTTGGAAGCGTGACTTCACGGGGGCCTCTGGACTTTTCAGCATCGAGCTGCAAGCCGCGCCCACTGCAAAGGTCCACGCCTTCCTCGATGCGCTCGATCTTTTCGGACTGGGCTTTTCCTATGGCGGATTCGAGAGCCTGGTCATCCACTGCGACCCGCAACTCAAACGCACGGCCTCCTCGCCCGGCCTCGGCGGCCCGCTGATTCGCCTGTCGATCGGGCTCGAAGACCCGGCCGACCTGATCACAGACCTCGATCAGGCGCTGGCTCAGGTGTCCTGATAGTATTTCGCGTAGGCACCGTAGTTCGCAGACGTGTGGGCGTGATGGCCCTTCTTGCGCAGGTCAACGAAGGTCAGCACCACACCGGCGACGTTCGCGTGGAAGTCCCGCAGGATTTTCATCGTGTCACGCAGCGTGTGGCGGTGAGTCTTGCGCCAGCGCGTGGCGACGACGACCTGGTCCACCTTCGAGACAACCACGCGCGCCTCTGCCATCAGCAGGATCGGTCCCGTGTCGATAACGACCAGGTCGTAGCTTTGCTGCAGCAGCAGGAGCAGGGCGTCGAAGGCGCGGCTGCCGAAGACGTCGCGCGGCGTATGCTTGCGGTCAGAGAGCGGCAGGATGTGAAGACCGGTCTTGTCGTCCGTCTTGATCACATCAGCCAGGCTTGCCTCGCCGAACAGGTATTCCAGCAACCCGGCTTCCGAGGCGACGCCCGACGTTTCCGTCAGTTGGCGCAAACGGATATCGCCGTCGATGACGATCGTGCGCGTGCCGGACATGGACGCCATGCGGCCGAGGCAGAATGTCATGCTCGTCTTGCCTTCGCTGGGCAGCGACGAGACGACAGCGACAGTCTTGGCGGCCTTGTCGATATCCGCGAACATGATCGAGGCGCGCAGGTGACGGAAGGCCTCCGCAAAACCCGAGTGCGGCTTGTCAACGAGGTAATCGCCCGGGTTCGCGCGCACCTGCGAGAACGCCGTCGTGGGCGGCAGAAGCGGAATCTGCCCGATATAGGGAACACCGGCGACCTGCTCCACTTCCTCGGGCGATGACATGTAGTTGTCGAGCAATTCCAGAACGAGCCCGACCAGACCCGCAAGCGCGAGGCCAAGCATGAAGCCAAGCATCAGATTGAGATTGGTGTTGGGAAAGCTTGGAGCCCCCGGCACAGGCGCATAGCTGTCCACCACCGCGTCAGCCTCGGTGATGCCTTTCAGCTCGGCGGTTTCCTTGAAGCGGCCGTTGAACTCCTCGAACAGCGTGCGCGTGGCGTTGGCGTCGCGCTCAAGCGCGGCCTGCTCGACGCCGGCGCGATTGTTGGCCGACAGTTCGCCCTTGGCGCGGCCGAGGCTGCCCTGCAGGCTGGTCACCCGCTCGCGCGCGATCAGCACTTCCTGGTCGAGGGAAGAAGCGATGCGCTGCAGTTCGGCGTTGATCTGCCGCTCGTTGTCCTGCTCCTCGGCGATGACGCGCTGGTACTCGGGGTGCTTGACGTCGTAGCGGCGAACCACGTCCGACTTGCGCGCGGTGAGAGCGCTCTGCGCAGCGCGCAGGTTGGCGATCGCGGCCGAATTCTGGGCCTCGGCAATCGTGTCGATGCCGGCGCCCGCGCGCATCTGGCTGTTCATGTTGCGAAGCCGCGCGCTCTTCGTCGCAAACTCCGCTTGCGCCGCCGTAAGCTGCGCGTTGATTTCGCGGATCGTCTGTTCCGTCAGCGTGTCGCCACCGGTGCGCAGCAGGCCCGTGGTCGAGCGGTGCGCCTCGACCTTGCTCTCCGCTTCGCGAAGCTCGTCGCGCAATTCGGACACACGTGCGTCCAGCCAATCCTGCGCTCGGCGCGTTGCCTCAAACTTTGTATCGAGCTGGTTGTTCAGATAGACGTCGGCGAGGGTGTTGGCGATCGACGCTGCGGTTTTCGGATCGGCGCTGGTCGCGCTGATCTCAATGATAAAGGTGTTGCCGAGCCGGTTCACCCAGACGGCGTCGCGAACCGTGCTGATGACGCCGTCCAGCTCGGCCCGCGCCGCATCGGCGAGATCGACGGGCGGCAGGTCGGCCTGACCATCGCGCTTGCCGAATGGCAGCAGCCCCTTGATGAAGGATTTGACGCCGGAAACACTCTGGTCCCACTCGCCCGGCTTGGCCTTGGCGCTATTGAACTCGGGGTTGTTGACCAGGTCCAGCCGTTTGACGAGCTTCTCGATCAAGGCGCGGCTGCGCAGGATTTCAGCTTCCGTCTCGATCGCGCCGACATTGGCCGGCATTCCCGAAATGACCGCGCCGATATCGACCACATTCTGGTCACGTGAATTGATGATGACGCGCGCTGTCGCCGTGTAGGCAGCCTGAAGCTGGAAGGTCTGGAATGCGACGACCGCGAAGGTCAGCGCGAAGACCGCGAGCATCACGCCAAGCCGCCGCCGCGCCGCGCGAACGATGCGCTGCAAGGTGATCACGTTCTCGGCTTCTCCGCCCGGGGCAGGAGACACCGAGGCGCCGCGCGGATAGCCGGGGGCTATCTCGATCATAGAGAGCTTGTTCACAGTGGACTCCAGTCCGGCCCGATTTGACCCGGGCTTGCCGTTTCGGCGCAGTTCTCCCCTACGGGAAGAAGCGCACGCCCACGCTCAGCACATTCTGGTCCAGATCGGGGCCGGCACCCGTGCCGCTCGAATCCTGGCTCCGGCCGGAGTACATGGCTTCGAGATGGGCATGCCGGTTCAGCTTCCACGCGGCGCCGACCCAGCCGGCCAGCGTATCGTCCTCGCGGTCGATGGCACCCTCAAACGTGTTGTTCTCCATGCGGAGGCCGCCGTACAGCAGCACGTTGCGGTAGAGCTCGTGGTCAACGCGCACGCCGTAGCTGGAGGTGACGGCCGTTGCCGACGTCGCCAGGCCCGGATCTGTCGCGCCGCGGAAGGCTTCGAATGTGACCGTGGTCAGCTGCGTCGGGAACCACTGGACGTTGGCGGCAACGCTGAGGCCGCTGGTGTCCGCGAAAACATCGCGCTCGTCCTGGAAGCTGCCGACGGCGATCTCGCCACGGAAGGGGGCTGCGAGTTCGAAGTTCACGCCGATGTCCACCGTCGTACGGGAGCCGTCACGGTTTGACTGTGAATAGTCGAGTTCGCTGCGGCGGCCCTGCACGAACACGGCGACATCCGGAGAAACGGCGTAGGAGGCGCGGGCGTTGATGTAGGCGTCGGTATTGTCGCGCTGCTGCTGGGCAACCTGATCGTACTCCTGCTCGCGAATGCCGACCGTCGCATCAAGTTGCACGCGATCGACGCGGTAGCTGGCGCCGGCGAACACGCCATACCTGTCGAACGCAGCGGGCTCTGGCGCGCCGATCGAGGCCGGCTCGTAGCGCTGCTCGGTGACATGCTGGCTGTCGACACCTGCCCGAAGGGCGAAGGTCCGCGTCACGTCCAGCCGGCCGTTCAGATAGACGTTGTAGTCAGTCGCGTTTTCGCTGTCGTTGTCTTCGTTCAGGTAATGACTGTGGTCCACACTCGCGCCCATCGCAACTTCGTGCGACGACCATGTGCTACGTGCATCAACCTGCGGCCGGAGGCGAATGATCGAGTCGTCGTCCTCATTGTTCGGCTCGGCAAAGATGTTGTCGTTGTAGGCTTCAGAGACACCGATGCTCGCCTCAACCTCGAAGACACCCGCGCGTACGGGTAGAGGGTCGAACTCAGGCTGCGAACGCTCCGTCACAGCGGTGTAGCGCCCGCGCGAAAAGGGATTGTCGCCTTCCTGGCCAAAGGCACCCGGCGCCATGATCGCGACCACGGCGGTGGATACCATCAATGCATTGATACGGAGATTCATGTGTATTCACCTTCTCGAAGGGCAATGTCGCAGATCAGCTAGCAAGTTCGGGGCCGGAAGGGGCACTGCTTCGCCTGCCGGTTGATTATTGCGCTTCGGCATTCGGCCCTGTGGCCGGTGTGCGCTGTAATGGTGCAGCTGGACGAACCCGGGTCAGAAAAAACGTTCGCGAATGCGGATAGTGTCTCCCGGACGAACAACTGTCGTCGGGGTAAGCTCGACCTCGCGCTCGTTCGGGCTGTCCATGCTCTTCACCAGAATCCGGCCCTTGTCGGCGCGGTAGGTGAAGTCGCCAGCGCTCGCAATTGCGTTCGTCACCGTCAGCCCTGAAACGAAAGGATATTCGCCCGGCTTGTTCACTTCGCCGAGGATGTAGTACGGGCGCCCCTTCACCAATTCCGCCGTCACCTTTGGGTCGCGCAGGTAACCGTCCTTGAGACGCGCCTCGATGCTCTGGCTTGCCTCGGTGAGCGTGAGGTTCCCGATCGGCGCCTGGCCGATGAGCGACATCGCGATCTCACCTTCACCATCGACAACGAAGTTGCCCGAGAGTTCGGGCTCGCCATAGACGGTAACCTTGATCTCATCGCCGGAACCAAGCCGATAGCCGGTCAGTCCCGCGGGCACCGCAGCGGGCACCGCAGCGACCGCCACCCCCCCTTGCGCAGGTCCGGACGCGCATGCCGACAGCAGCACGACGGCAAGGCCAAGAAGCGCGGCTGCTAGGGTCTTCACGGGATTCAACGCTGAACCTCCTGGTGTGTTCATGTCTCCATCGCCGGCTCTGCGGAAGGGCCAGTCGACAGGAACTCCACCGCATCATGCTCAAATCGGGCCGCGGTCAGCCGGCCGCTGAGATAGGCACCGGTATCGATGCCGACACGTCTGGAATCCCGGTGAGGACGGACGGCGGGGGTGTGGCCGTGCACCACCACGGCGCCGAGCGGACGCTTGTCGTTCAGGAACTCCTCGCGGATCCACAGCATGTCCTGTTCGGACTGTCTCGCGAGGTCCACGCCGGGTCGCACGCCGGCATGCACGAACATGTAGTCTCCGATGCGGACGCTAACCTGCAGGTTCATCAGGAAAGCGAGATGCGCGGGCGGCAGAAGGCTGTTCAACTGGTCCGAGGCAATGGCCCAGTCATCGAGAGATGTCCGCGAGCGCGGCGGCCTCACACCGTACGAGACCAGCGTTTCCGCTCCGCCAAACTCCGCCCAGCGCGGCCCCATAGCGGGTTCATCGAGGAACTGAAGCATGGCCGCTTCATGGTTCCCTTTGAGGAAATGCGTCTCAAATGGGGACACGAGATCGCCCAGAAGGAGATCGATTACCTCCTTCGACTGAAAGCCGCGGTCGATGTAGTCGCCAAGAAAAATCAGGATCGGCCTTTCCATGGCCGGCTTTACCAGCGCATCCGAACGGATTGTCTGGAGAAGCTTCTCCAGGAGGTCGGCGCGGCCGTGAACATCGCCCACCGCATAGATGCGACGCCCTTCCGGGACGGTGGCCGGAGGCCCACCGAAAGACACGATTTTGGCACCTGGGGCCGCAGATTCCGCAAGGCCCAGCCCCGCCATGAACCGCACGCACCTGTCCCTCGCCCATCGCGCCCAATCGCGCGCGGCTTCCAGCTTTTCCCGCAATTGCAGGGGCGGAAACTTCAACCGGAACTCCCGAACATGCCCACCGCCGGGGTTTGGCGGAGCCCGCTGCCACGCAACAGATGAGCCACGCCGTCCCGACTATCGATCAAACCACCTGCGGTTAACTAGTATGACTACGGAACATTCCTACAGGGCGACAGGCGCGCAGCTTGCACCAGTCACCATGATGACGCACGTCGCTTTCTTCGCACAGGACGCAGCCGACGCTGCGGTGCGCCGCCGGGTGCAAGGATTCCGCGACGATGGCCTGCGGGTCACCGGATTCACCATGCGACGCCGCGATCAGGTTGAAGTCGACTGGGAGAATGTGGACCTCGGCCGGACGTATGACGCGGCCTATCTGCAGCGGATCAGGTCGATCTTTCGAGGGGCGCAGCTCGCGGCGGGCCAGCGCGATCGCATGGCCGGGGCCGACGTCATCTATGCCCGTAACCTTGACATGCTTGCCACGGCCTTCCAGGCCCGGCGCATGACCGGCCTCGACACACCCGTGATCTACGAAGCGCTGGACGTTCATCGCCTGCTGACCCGGAACGACATGCTCGGCCTCGCGTTTCGCAGACTCGAAGGCGCGCTTCTGGCACGCACCAGCGCGCTGGTGGTTTCGTCCCCTGGCTTCCTGCGCAATCATTTCGAGCCGCATCATCGCGGGCGGTATGCCCCGTTTGTCCTTGAAAACCGCCTTGCCGCTGGCGCAGACTATGGCCCCCGGCCGGAACGCACGCACGTCCGCACGGGACCCCTGCAGCTGGGCTGGATCGGCATGCTTCGCTGCCGCCGATCGCTGGACCTGCTCCTGCATGTGGCGCGCGCGGCGGGGCCCAGCGTCCACATCCATCTCCACGGCGTTCCAGCGCTGACGGAAATCCCTGACTTCCACGCGCGGATCAAGGGCCTCGCAAATCTGACCTTCCACGACCGCTATCGCTCGCCGGAAGACCTTGCACGCATCTATGCCGGACTGGACGTCGTCTGGGCGGGCGACTTCATGGAGGCGGGTTTCAACTCTGCGTGGCTCCTGCCAAACCGCATCTACGAAGGCGGGTACTATGGCGTTCCGGCGATCGCCCCGGCGGGCACGCAAACCGCCAGCTGGATCGAGGCGCGGGGTGTCGGTTTCACCCTGCCGGAAAACCTCGTTGCCACCCTGCCCGCACTGATCCTTAGCCTGGCCGTCAACGGATCGCCCGTCGGCGTTCGTCGGAAGCGCCTGCTTGACCTGCCCGCATCCACGTTTGTCGCCTCCCGTGGAGAACTCGCCGGCCTGATCGATCGGACACTGGGGGGGTACCTACGCGCAGGAAACTCCGGACACGGCCCGGATCAGGCCATCGCAGGCCGCGGAATAGCGCTACCTGCGGGTGGCCGTACGTTGGCGTGCTTGCGGGGAGACATCCTCCAAAATTGCTCTATGCTGTCGAGAATTGGGGGATATCGGACTATGACGGCACTGACCGCTGCGATCGCCAATCTCAAGGGCGGGGTCGGCAAATCCACGACGACCGTAATGTTGGCGGATGGGCTAGCCTATTACTACGGCATGAGCGTGCTCGTGATCGATCTCGATCCGCAAGCGAACTCCAGCCAGATGCTGCTTACCGAGATGGGCGTGCAGGCCGCGTCCGACCAGGGCAAGGGCACGCACCACCTCCTCGCAAGCTTCATGGCCGGCAAGCCGCCCTCGGCTGCGCCCTACATCATGCCCAACGCCGTCACGCTGGAAGAGCTGCGCCTCGCGGAGGAGCAGGATGCACGGCTTGGCTGGATTTCCAGCCTGCCGTCTCACCCGAACCTGCGCCTGCGCGAGCTCAGCCTCGAGGAGGAATGGTATGGCCGTGCCGGCACGCCAACCACGCTAGCGAACGCACTGGCGGAACACTATCGGGCCGCCTTCGCGCCGCTGCAGTCGATCTACGACATCATTCTGATCGACTGTCCGCCGCACCTGTCCCCGCTGGCGCGCGCCGGTCTTGCGCTCGCCGACGCCTATGTGACGCCGACCATCGCCGACTCAGTTTCCACCTGGGGCACCAAGCAATTCTCTGACTGGGTCGGCAAGTTCATCGCGCCAGACCTGCCGAGCCGCAACTTCGTGCTGATCACCCGTTTCCGCGATACCAAGTATGCGCGCCAGGTCGCGTCTGACCTGCGCGAAATCTATCTCAAGGACCGCTGGTTCGGCCCCACCATTCCCGAATCCGTACACGTCCTGAATGCGATGGATCGCGCAGCTCTCGACAGCTACAATACCTTCCGCGGCAAGTACGCTGGCGTCACCGGCGATGTGCGCCGGCTCTGCGAACGTTTCTCCGACTTCATGACTCAACAAACAGGGATCTCATGGCACAAGGTCCGGGACTGACGCCCGTCGAATACATCGACCGGTTCTTCGACGAGCTTCGCGCCGAAGTCCGCTCCAACCCGGCCCTGGCGGCCAGGCTGGTGAAGGCGCTTGGCGGCAATGTCGTGTTCGATGATGAGACCAGGGCCGATGTCGCCAACCCCTACGCCCTCGCCGCATCCGCCACGAAAGCGCAGTTTTACGCGGTGTTCGGCACGATGAAGCTAGCCCAGCTCAAGAAGGTGCTGAAGGACCACAATCTTGCGACCCGTGTCGACATGAACGGGAAGGCCGCCGATCAGCTTGTCGCCATGATGCACGAGCGTGCCCTGAACAAGGTGAGCGAGCGGCGCAGCTCATCATTCTGAGGTCCGGAACCCGAGCTCGCCAAGTTAGGCGTTCGGGGGGCTGTGGTAGTTGAGTCGGCGGGGCAGAAATTCAAGTTACCGTGCAGATTCGATCCCGGACAATTGGCATGATGCGCAAGCCGCGCACGCCTGCGAGGATTCACGTTCTGACTGACAAGACTTTTGAACTCGTGGACGAGCCCGCAATCGATCTGATCGCGGACAATGGGTAGCTGCGCGCAGCACTGCCCGGGGCCGAGCGTGCTGGCGAACGGTCCGAAATCGTAGCAGCGGAACTGCAGCACCGGATCGGCAACCTCCTCGCTGTGGTCCAGGCGATGGCGCGCCAGACCTCTAGGCATGCCGACCCCGTCCGGCTGGCCGAAGTCGGCGCGCACATGAATGCGCTCCGCATGGCGCAGGCAATCCTGATCCAATCGGAAGCGCGGGTCGCGACCATGGCCGATGTCGTCGCAAGCGCTCTGGCACCGCACGGAGCGGATGGCGCGATCGGTGATTGCATCAGGTTGTCAGGGCCGGAGATCGCGCTCGAAGGCCGCCGCGCGCATGCCCTCCCCCTCGCTCTCCATGAACTTGCCACCAATGCTGCCAAGTATGGCGCACTTTCGGTCGAACGCGGCTCTGTTGAAATCGATAGGCTCAGCGCCGGCGGTTACCTCGATCTAGTCTGGCGCGAACACGACGACCCGGTTTGCGCCCCACCCGAACGATCAGGTTTCGGGTCCTTCCTGATCACCCGAAACCTGGGTGCCTCGTTTGGCGGCGTAGTCGAGCTCGACTTCAGCGCGGCTGGCTTGATTTGCCGGCCGCGGGCACCAGCCTTCTGAAGTCGTCGCCGTGCAGGCCCTCAGGCCGACACGGCGGGGCCAACGGTTCCCCTCGCCGGCGGTACCTGCATGGCTGCAGCTTCCATCATGATCGTGCTGAACGCCGTCGAAGCCGAGATGTCGGATTGCGCCCGCTGCATGCTGCTTTGCCGCTCCAGGATGACCACCAGTTCGGCGCGTGCCCGATTGACCCGACTCTTCACGGTGCCGATCGCGCATCCGCAGATAGCCGCCGTGTCCGCATAGGAAAGCCCTGCCGCCGTCACCAGAACGAGCGCCTGCCGCTGGTCGAATGACAACAGCTGCATCGCGTTTCTGACATCGAGCAACTCCTCGCGCACCGACGGATCGTCCGCGACGATCAATGTGCTTTCGGCAACACCGGGATCGAGCGGCACGCTTCGCCACGAGCGGCGCGCGCGGGAATAGTGTTCGTTGCGCAGGATCGTGAAAAGCCACGCCTTGAAGTTGGTGCCAGCCTGGTAGCTGCTGCGCGCTCGCCAGGCCTTGATCATCGTTTCCTGTGCGAGGTCCTCCGCTTCCGGGCGATGCGTCATGCTGAAGGCAAACGCGCGCAGGTGAGGGATCAGGGCGACGAGTTGGGATTTGAATAGCGCGTCGTCTACCGGAGCGCCATTCGGCCCGGGCGTGACCTCCCCTGCTGCATCAGGTCCGCCTGCGCCGGCAGGTCCAGAAGCTCCCCTGGCGGATCTTCGCCTGTCAGTCCCGCGTACAGCTGGCCCATCGCCGTGCCGATGCGCTTCTGCCGAAACCGGGCTTCCTGCAGGGTGGGTGCCAGGCCGGGAGTGTATGACATGCAAAGTCTTGCCTCGCGCGCGGCAGGCGACTGCCGCGGAGTGAACGGTAATGAAATGTCGAAAAAGGTCCGGCGCTTACTCCGCCAGCAACCAGTACGCGCGACCATCGCCCCGGTTCCATCAGGTCTGGGCGCGCCTGCCTGTGAAAGCCATCAATCAGGAAACGCGCGCAACCAACAGCTGCCGCAGTAGGCCAGCGGACCAGCTCACGTGCATCACGCCAGACGCGAGGCCTGCCAGAAGCCCGCACAGCGACATGCGCTGCACTGCCACGACCAGCGACGCGCCCGCCAGGACTGCCAGATAGCCCCCTGGCGCAAGAAGCGTCCAGGGCGTGGCTGGTGCCAGCGCAAATCCAGCGAGACACCCGATCAGCGTCGTCGGCGGGATCAGCTGCCGCAGCTTCGGTCGTTCGCGGTGCTTCAACAGCGTGCGGGCGCGGCCCCGGCCATAATTGTAGTATTGTCGCGCTAGCGCGCAGATCGTCGCGCGCGGCAGATAGGTCAGCCTGATGTCTGCGTCCAGGAAGATCCGCCCGCCTGCCTGCCTCAGGCGCGCGTCAAACTCGGCATCCTCATTGTGCGAGAACGTCTCATCATAGCCGCCCAGATGCAGGAAGGTCTTCAGGTCAAAGGCAGAGTGGTGTCCGTGGTCGACAAAGCCCGACCTTTGTCCGCCCCGATGCGCCGATCCGCCCGAGCCCAGGGGCGTGTCGACGATCCAGGCGTTGGCTTTCTGGAAGCACGTTATGCCGTCCGCATCCATCGGCACCACGACAGACGCCACGCCGCGCCGCGCAAGCGAATCCGCTGCCTGCATCACATAGTTCGGCGGATATATTGCGTGCGCATCGCACCTGACGAGGATACGCCGTCCAATGCCCGCTGCACCTGCGGCTGCATTCACCGCCGCCGATTGCAGGCGCTGGGGATTGTGCAGCAAGCGCAGGTTGGGGAATTCCTCCCGCAGCATTTCCACCACGGCCCGCGTCCAGTCGCGACTGCCGCCGTCTGCGACGATTATCTCGACCTGCTTCAGCCGCGCGTCGCCTGTCATCAACGAGCGCACGCATGTCTCGATATGCCGGCCCTCGTTCAGCGCGGGGATCACGACGACGACATCTTCACCCCTCGCCGCGCATACGCGCCGTTGCCCCGCCAGTTCAATTTCGTTTGCCGGGCGGTCAAGCAACAGCGTCAGGTTCGTCCCTGTGTCAGCCACGCGCGGCTCCATACAGTTCGATAGGCGCGCGCCCAAGCGCAGCTCCAAGCACGCCGGCATGGAGGTGCGCGCGCACCGCTGCGCGACGCCAGCGCACTGGCGACCAGATCGTCAGCCCCAGGACGACAAGGCACCACGCCACTTTCGCAAGCGACACTGCTCCAACGGCTGTGCTCGCCTCCCCCTCGCGCAGGCGTAGCATGCCGTAGGTCTGACCTGCACGGTAAGCCCGCGTCCGCAGCCATGTAAGGTTCGCCCGGCCACGCGACACCGGCTCCACGACAACCGCCGCCGGGGTATACGCCATCACCACGCCCGCGCGCGCCAGCATGGCAAAGAACGCGGTGTCTTCCCCGCCGCTGCGCCCGAATGACGGATCGAACCTGAATGCGCCGACGGCGTGGCGCTTGATCAGGACGTTGCAGGTGTATCCGCCTTCTATCTTGCCGCGCCTGAGCGGTGCTGGCGTCGAATGAAGATCGGCGCGCCGCATCCACCCCGGCGCATCCTCGTCGTAAGTCGCATTAACCTTGCCGAACACCACATCCGCCCGCGTCCGGTCCATTTCCGAGACAAGGCAGGCGAGCCAGTTTGGCCGCGCAACTTCATCGTCGTCGATGAACGCAATCAGCGATGCATGCGCCGCGTTGAGGCAGGCATTGCGCGCAACCGAAATGTTCCGCGCGGGGGCATGAAGATAAATGCCGTCGAGTCCCAGTTCGGCAAACGCCCGCAGAACCGTTTCCCGACCCGACGGGACGTCATCATTGTCGGCAACGATCACCCGCAGACGGGTCGCAGTGCGCATCTCCTGCTTCGCCAGCGAGGCAAGCAGGCGCGCGACCGAGGGCCGGCGGAAGGTGCACACGCACACATCCACCTCCCTGACTGGCTCTGAAGACATGGTTTCCGGGGCCATCGCTCGCGGGGTGCAAGCTATGCGCCAAGACGGCCGGCCGGATCTCGCACGAAATTTCCCGTTAGCCGCGCCTATCCTGCATCAAGCGCTGCGGGCGATAACCGTCGCCAGCACGGCATGTTTGAGCCTCACGCAACCGATGGGGGACTGCCACGTTCTATATAGGCAATTCCCAACCCGAAAGGAACTTCCATGGCGACGACAACCGGCCACACCAGCGCGATCCGCGCCACCAAGGTCATCGGCACGAGCGTCTACAATCCGTCCGGCGACAAGATTGGCAAGGTCGAGGACGTGGTTCTCGACAAGACCTCCAACAACATCATGTTCGCGGTTGTCGGATTCGGCGGCTTCCTGGGCATGAACGAAAAGTTTCACCCGCTCCCGTGGTCCACGCTCGACTACGAGAAGAGCCGTGACGGCTATGTTGTGAACATGACGAAGGAGCAGCTCGAAGCCGCCCCGTCCGATGGCATCGATGAGCTGACCCGTGGCGACGGGAACACCGCGCTGCGCGACGAGGTATACGATTACTACAAGGCCCCACGCTACTGGCAGTAGGCATCAGGCGCTTGCGAGTTCCGGACCGTGGTCTCTGGGTCCAACTTGATCACGGTTCGGCGGACCGGGCGGTCGTGCAGCCCGCCCGGTCCATCTAACCAGGCCCGGGAAGCATCGCTTGCCGGGCGTTTCGTCCATTGACGCTTAGCGTGTGACGATCAGCCTGCGGTCGCACCGATCTCGGTTTTTGCGGCATCCTTGTTCCATTTGAAGATGCGCTGGATGCTGCACGACCCATCATTGTAGCGCGCATCGGTGACGAGCCGGTCGCCCGACGACAGGCAGGAACCACCTCCGCGAGACACCAGGCCGATATTGAGGAACGCATCGCGGGGATTGCACGTCCCGATCAGCTCGAGCTTGTACTCGTCGCGCCTGTTGACCTCAACGATCACCGAGCGATTGTCGAGTTCGCGCCAGTTACGGATCTGCTGCGCAAAGCAGACATTGTTCACCTGCTCGCCCTGTCGCGGATCGACCTTTGCGTCCGCCATGTCGATGGGCGGGGTGGCGCAGGCGGCGAGCAATGAGACTGCTGCAGCTGCGAAGACAAACTTGGCATTCTTCATCATGTGACTTCCCTCGTCAGGGACGCGCAGGCTGTCTCGTTCTGCCTGAACGGCCGGTGAACACGTCATACGCCGATTTTGCGACGACGCAGCATTCGGGCTGCATCGGATGGCCCTGCGGCGCATGGTGGAACAGTGCAGGCCGGCGCCGCGTTCCATGCCTCGGAGCCGGGCGGAGACGCACATGGCAAGACGCAAGCGCGCCTCGAACTTTGCGGGCATCGCCACACAGGAGCCCTTCCTGATCGCAGGGCGCAATCCCCAGCTCGTGTCCGCTGTCAGTCTGGCCGTGATGGGCGTACTTGCTGTCTGCGTGGCATTCTGGGCGGCTCAGGCCTACCTCGTCCCGATCGCTCTGGCGCTCGTTTTCGCGATGCTGCTGGCGCCGCTGTGCCGCCTGCTCGAACTCATCTGGATTCCGCGCCCCCTCGCCGCCATCATGGCCCTCGTGACCGCGGGTTTCGTTGCGTGGATGGCGTTCTCCCTGATCGCCGAACCGGCCTCGCGCCTGATGGCAGACGCTCCGGCCATGATGAAGCGCGCCGAACGCCACCTCACCGAACTGCAGGCGCCGCTGAAGCCGCTGACCGATATCTCGAAAGAGGTCGAGGGCCTCAGCATTGTCGATCCGGAAACTCCTGCATCGCGCAGGGTGGTCGTGCAGGAACCTGGCCTCGCCAGTTCGATCATGGCGTCGGCGCAGGCTGCGGCTGTGCAGACAGGCTTCGTCTTCATTCTGGCCTTCTTCCTTCTACTGACCCGTGAGGAGTTCCGCATCAAGTACATCGCCTTCCAGCAGACGCTCGCCGGGCGCGTTCGGGCTGCCCGCGTCTTCCGCGACGTCGGCCGCCGCGTGACCGGATACATGGTGACGTTCTCGATCATAAACCTGGTTGTCGGCGTCGGTGCCGGGCTCGCCTGCTGGCAACTCGGTCTGCCCGAGCCCATCATGTGGGGCGGCCTCGGCTTCATCTTCAATTTCATTCCCTTCCTCGGCCCCGCCATCATGATGGCCCTTCTCGGGATGGCAGGGCTGGCGACCTTCGAGACGATGCTCGAAGCGTCATTCCCCCTGCTCGCCTTCATGGCGATCAGCTTTCTTGAGGCGAACATCATAACCCCGACGATTGTCGGCAAGCGGATGACGCTCAACCCGCTGGCGATAATCCTCGTGGTGTCGTTCTGGATCTGGCTGTGGGGGCCGATTGGCGGCGTCGTCGCATTGCCGCTGCTGATCATGTTCAAAGTCATCTGCGATCACACTCCACCGCTGCGCGTCATCGGCGCGCTCATCGGCGCCCCACTCGTTCGCGACACCCGCGCCAAGGATGAGACCGGTGCCCAGAGCATCCCGCACAGGAAGCCGGACAGCCATGAGCCCGTCGCAACCGAGGGCGACGCGATCAAGGCGGCGGTCGCCACCGCCTGATCGAAGCGCCGGTCAGCGCGTGCTCGACGATGGATATGAGCAGCTTCCCGGCCTGCTTGACGGAGCGCTTCGCCTTCGCGATCCCTCGCCTATGCAGATACGCATCGAATACTGCGACAAGCCTGTGCGAACGCCGATCACGCCCTGGGTGCATCGCGCGGTGGACGGGCCCTACTGGTCCGCCTCTGTTTTCGATCCGCCCTGCCCGCGTGCAGTGCACGGCAAGGGCTATCCGGTCTGGTTCCTGGATCATCGGGGCCGCTCGCTGGTCTTCGCCTCGCCGGAAGAGATCGCGCATGTCATCGACATCCTCTCGCGAAAAATCCTCCCCAGCTCGCGTGAGCTCGGCCAGCCCTACCTCGCCGTCAACAGCCACTGGCTCTCCCGCCTCCACGCCAGCTTCAAGCCCTGGAAGGTGCGGCAGGAACTGGTGAAACGCCTGCGGGTTTTCCACACAGTCTGAGGGGGCAAATCAAGCTTACCCTTAATTTTGGGAACTATATACCTGCTTGACCCAACGTTGGAATGGGCTAGTCTCCCTCAATCGACGGAGAACGGCAGTGATCAAGAATTTCGACAGCCTTTTCGACCTCATGGACGCCTTCCCGGATGAGCAGTCCTGCGTCGACCATCTCCGCGCCATCCGCTGGAAAGACGGCGCATATTGCCCTCACTGCGGGAGCGCAAAGGTTTATTCGTTCTCGGATGGCAAAACCTTCAAATGCGGTGACTGCCGCGACCGTTTTTCGATCAAGGTCGGCACGATTTTCGAAGATACGAAGCTGCCGCTCCGCAAGTGGTTCATGGCGATTTGGCTTATCACGAACCATCCGAAGGGCATCGCTAGCACGACGCTGGCGAAGGATTTGAAGATCACGCAAAAGTCGGCTTGGTTCGTCCTTCACCGCCTTCGCCATGCCGCAGCCACGCCGTCTTTTAGGGAGCCTTTGAAAGGCACGATTGAAAGCGACACAACGTTCATCGGCGGCAAGGAGAAGAACAAGCACGCTTCTGACCGCAAGGGCGGGACACAGGGCGGCGCGGGCAAGGCGGTGGTTTTGGGCATCCTAGAACGCGACGGCGAACTCCGGGCCGGTCATGTGGCAAACACCAAGGCCCGCACTCTACAGGACGCCGTTCGCAGCAACGTTGCGGCAGGCTCCGCAATCATGACCGATGAGGATCGTGCTTTTCAGGGCCTTTCCGGCGACTACTATCACCACACGGTCAATCATTCGGCGGGCGAGTATGTCCGTCACCAGACCATCCACACGAACAGCATCGAAAGCGTGTGGGCGCTCTTGAAGCGGCAAATAATTGGGATTCATCATTGGGTATCGCCCAAGCACCTTGACCGCTACGTGCAGGAGATGACATTCCGGTTCAACCGACGCGAAGAGACGGTGACCAATCGCATGAATGGCCTGTTTGGCCGCGTCGAGGGCCGTCTGACCTATAAGGCGCTGATCGCATGACAAACGAGGACCGGACTAGCAAGCTTGCAGGAATGGCCTTCGGTGAGGCTCTGGAGCGGCTTGCCAATACCAACCCGCTTGAAGTCACCGCTTCTGTCAACGCTTCGATGAAGGATGGTGCAATAGAGCGCTTGATTGCCGCATTCGAGGACGCAGCGCAACTGGACGATGAAGGGATCGAATTCTGGACCGCGCGCGACCTACAAGCTCTTCTCGGCTATTCGAAGTGGGATAGCTTTCTAGAAGTGGTGGAAAAGGCGAAGACAGCCTGCAAGGCAAGTGGTCAAAGGGTCGAGGACCATTTTGCGGACGCGCGGAAAATGGTTTCTATCGGCTCGGGCGCGGAGCGCGAGGTTCTCGACATCCACCTCACGCGCTACGCCTGTTACCTCATCGCGCAGAACGGGGACTCTCGCAAAAAGCCTATTGCGTTCGCGCAAACCTATTTCGCAATTCAAACCCGGCGGCAGGAAATCCAGGACGAAGACGCCGCGCAGTATGTGCCGCTGTCAGAGGATCAAAAGCGGCTTTTGCTTCGGGACGAAATCAAGGATCACAATAAAAAGCTGGCCAGCGCCGCCAAGGGCGCCGGGGTTATCGATCCCTTTGATTTTGCGGTGTTTCAGACGCACGGATACAAAGGTTTGTATGGCGGGCTCGACAGGAGCGGTATTCAGCGCCGGAAGGGCCTGAAATTAAAACAGCATATCCTCGATCATATGGGCAGCACAGAGTTGGCCGCGAACCTCTTCCGCGCCACACAGACCGAGGAAAAGCTGCGGCGCGATCAGGTCAAGGGCAAGGCCGCAGCCAACGCGACACACTATGAAGTCGGCAGCAAGGTTCGGCAGGCGATCAAAGAGATCGGCGGAACCATGCCCGAGAACTTGCCAGTCGCCGAAGATATCGTGAAGGTCGGACGGCGACTCAAAAAGGCGCTGGCAAACAGCGTTAAAAAGAAGCTGGATTGACCGTC
>Ga0163144_10002736_pt1 | contig 40355 bp, 41 predicted proteins | sample OliLak19BULKMAT1_FD_123175 | JGI IMG/M metagenome (GOLD analysis project Ga0163144, IMG submission 123175) | Freshwater microbial mat bacterial communities from Lake Vanda, McMurdo Dry Valleys, Antarctica - Oligotrophic Lake LV.19.BULKMAT1 | ecosystem: Environmental > Aquatic > Freshwater >...
AGATCGCCGCAGCCATTTCCCGCTACCAGACCGTCCGCATCAACGCCCCCGGCACCTCCCACGCAGCCATCGCCGAAGCCTGCAACACCGCGAAAGCCAACCCCGCCAACCTCGAACTCTTCGTTCATCCCAACAACGATGTCTGGTGCCGCGACCACGGCCCCATCTTCGTAAAAAACCGCGCCGGCGGAATCGCCGTCACCGACTGGGAATTCAACGCATGGGGTGGAAAGTTCGGCCCGTGGGATCTCGATAACGCCATCCCGGAAAAGATCGCCGCCGCCCTCTCCCTCCCGCGTTTCGAAGGCGGCATGATCCTCGAAGGCGGCGCCATCGAGGTCAACGGTCGTGGCCAACTCCTCACCACCGAGGCCGTCCTCCTCAGCCCGAATCGTAACAAACACCTCTCCCGCGAAGAGACCGAGCAAAAGCTCCGACGCCCTCGGCGTCACCGAAATCCTCTGGCTGGAAAAAGGCATCGTGGGCGACGACACCGACGGCCACATCGACGATCTCGCCCGCTTCACCAACGAGGACACCATCATCGCCTGCGAGGAGTCCGACACCTCATCGCCGAACCATGCCGTCCTCGCCGGGAACATGTCGCGCCTGAAAAATTTCCTCACCCCCTCAGGGAAATCCTACGAGATCCTTCCCGTCCACCTCCCGCAGGCCTGCGAGATCCCCGGCTGGAGGCTCCCCGTCCTCCCCGCCTCCTACGTCAATTTCCTCATCCTCAACCACGCCGTCCTCGTCCCCACTTTCCGCCAGCGGAAAAACGACGACCGCGCCCTCGGCATCATCGCTGAGCAGTTCCCCGACCGCGAGATCGTCCCCATCGATTGCCTCGACCTCGTCCAGGAAGGCGGGACCCTCCACTGCATCTCGCAGCAACAACCCGCGTAGCGGTGACCTTCGGTCGCCGCTTTTAGGGGTTAGGGGTCAGGGGTCAGGAGGCAAAGGGCAGAAATGGAAGCTTCGACTCGATTTGGCTTTCAATCACCAACCACCTCCTCCGCCACCTCCTCCGCCGCCGCCGGAAGAACCGCCGCCACCACCCCCGCCGCTAGATCCGCTGGAGCTGGGCGCGACGGAAGACGAAGCAAGCGCCCCGCCGATCGCCGCCCCGATGGCAGCGCCGGTGAGTGCCCTCTCCAGTCCGGAGCTGCCGCCGGAGTAAAAGCTCGGCGAGTAGTGCTGCCCCCCCCGCTCTCTTCCGGCTCCGGACAGTACGTCATCGAATTTCTCCGACCACTTCTGCTCCACCCCGAGCGCCAACGCAAAGGGAAGGAAACGCTCGAACAGCTCCGGAGTCCTTTCCGGCGGATTCTCAAGGTTCAGCCTGTCCTCCTCCGCCACCGATAGGTATTCGCGGAACCCCGCGATCACATCCAGCACCTTCCGCCCGGCGCGCGTCGGGGCTTTCATCAGGTATTTGAAAACCGGTGCTGCCACCATCACCGCCAGAGTCGCGAGCGCACACAGGATGCCAGCAGCCATTCCGAGGATCACCAAACCTATGGAACCCAGCGCCACCGGCAAAATCAGGACGATACCAGCCGCTATCATCGCTTCGCTCCCGGCACGCATCTTTGTCGCCATCACGCCGATCCATAGACTCATCACGGCCACGAAAACCATCAGCCCAAGCACCGGTGGGGTTTCCACCGCAGTCAGGCTTATTACGGCCAGGCCGATCAGGCATACCAGCAAGCCGATAAACCACTGCCCGCTGTGGCTGTGGAAATGTGTGCCACTCACTTTTTCCTTCAGCGCCTTCTCCAAATTCATCTTCGCCGCGCCGATCTGCGCATGGTTCACCTTATCGAGCAACAGGCTCTTGCCACCGCTGAACAGGCTTACATGAAGCACCTCCTCATCCGGTGTCAGCGGGGCGATTCCCTTTTGCTTAAGGAGTTTGTAGGTATCCACCCCATACTCCTCGATCTTCAAATAACCCTTCGCCGCCAGCGAGAGCACCGCCGCCGTGAAGCATCGGTCATCGAAGCGCATGATCTTCAGATAGCGCACCGCCGCAGGTGAGAAACCTTCCGGCGGCTCCCAGCCCGGCACGATCACCCCCCTCGCCGGATCGCGGCCGACCCCGGACCAAAGCGCGAAAAAAACAATCAGCCCAAACACCACCAGCGCCAGCCCGGAAAACAGCACCATGTTGCCCATCCAGATGCCCGGCTCCTTGTATGCCGCTGCGTCCAGCTTGCCCGGCTCCCAGCGCACAACGATCGTCAATCCCTCCTGACTCCCCAGCGGCGCGGTCGTCCGGAAGGAAACGCCATCCGCCTCCTCCGTTTTCACGTAAGCCCTTTCCTTCGCGCCCGCCGGCCCGGTGTAGGCCTCCGCCTCCTGCATTGCGATCCCCTCCGGCAACACCACCCTCGCCTTAGCCTCCATGATGGGGAAATTCCAGAAATTCCCCGTCACATTCCAGTAAAGCTCGTCCCCGTTTTCATCGAACCACAACTGCCTGCCGGTGCGGTATGCGATCTTGTATTCCTGCTCGCTGCCCGTCTCCAAAAACACATGTGCCGAGCCGATTCTTACCCTCGTGCCGCTGCCCATTTTCTCCACCGCATACGGCTCCGGCTCACCATTGCGCTTCACGCCCGTCACTTCGAAAGGCCTGTGCTGCCTGAGCCCCCACTTCGTCTTATAGTCCTGCGGAAAATCACGGTAGATGCCCCTGCTGATCTCGTTGCCCTCAACGTTCACGCGTATCGTCTCCACCACATCCAGAAAGCCGTCCCGCCCCACCCGGATCTCGCTGTCATAGCTCAGGATGCGCTCTTCGGCGGTTGCGCAGATGAGAGTCAGAAAAAGGACGGAGAGGGTTCGCATTTGCTAGGGAAAACAATCTCAGCCAGCGTTCTCCGCGCCAAGGGAAACTTTCGGAGCCTCCCTCTCGATGGCCTTTTCCACCTCGAAGAACTCACCCTCCTTGAAGCCAAAGATCCCCGCCACCATGTTCGATGGAAAAACGCCCACCGCATTGTTCAGCTCCCGCACGGCACCGTTGTAGTAACGCCGCGCGAATTGCAGAGCGTCCTCCGTCGCCACAAGCTCCCCCATCAGATCGCGGAACACCGCATCCGCCTTGAGATCTGGATACGCTTCCGCCACCGCGATCAGGCTCCCCACCCCCTCGCCAAGCCCGCGCTCCGCATCCGCCGCCTCGCCCGCCCCTTTTGCCGCCAGCGCACCCGCGCGCTTCTCCATCACCCCCTCAAGGGTCGCCCTCTCATGGTGCCCGTAAGCGGAGACCACCTCCACCAGTCGCGGGATCAGGTCATGCCTCCGCTTCAACTGCACCTCCACTCCGCTCCAACCTTCCCGCATCCGGTTCCTGTGGGAAACCAGCCGGTTGAACACCAACGCAACCCACACCACGAAAAGCAGCGCCACTCCGAGCCAAACATATCCTCCGTTCACCTCCTTCTCTTGACCTTCCGCTTTCGGGAAAGCAATTCCAAAGCCCCAATCCGCCAGACATACGCTGAGATATCCGTCTCATCCACAAATAAAAAGCCGGACAGGTTTCCCTGTCCGGCTTATGTAAAGTCGCGCGCCGGATCGCTCCGGTGCGGATCGGATTTAGTCTTCGTCGCCCGGGCTCCACTCTTCGGAAGCGGCGGCTGCGAGGTTGAACGCCTGTTCGAGGCCGACCATCTCGGAGGAAGGTTTGAGCGATTCGAAGCTGGCGCTTTCCTTCTTGAGCTGCTCTTCGGAGTAACCGACAGCCTTGATGGAGAGGCCGATACGGCGCTCCACCTTGTCAACCTTGATGACGCGGGCTTCGATTTCGTCGCCGACCTTGATGACGTCCTTAACCTTCTCCACGTGGTCTTCGCTGAGTTGCGAGATGTGGATGAGGCCGTCGATGTCACCTTCGAGGGAGACAAACGCGCCGAAGGAAGCGATCTTCGCAACCGTACCCTTGACGAGATCGCCGACCTTGAAGCGGTCGTCGATGGCGGACCATGGGTCGTTCTCGGTTTGTTTGATACCGAGGGAAACGCGCTGGTTGCCCTTGTCGATGGCAAGAACGATGGCTTCGATCTCGTCGTTCTTTTTGAGAACTTCGGACGGGTGGTTGATCTTGCGGGTCCAGGACATGTCCGAGACGTGGATCATGCCGTCGATGCCTTCCTCCAGCTCCACGAACGCGCCATAGGCGGTGAGGTTGCGAACAGGGCCCTTGATTGTCGCGCCGACAGGGTAGCGGAGTTCGATCTCGTCCCATGGGTTGCCTTCGAGCTGGCGGACGCCGAGGGAGATTTTCTGCTCCTCGATGCTGATGCCGAGAACAACTGCGGTGATTTCCTGGCCGATTTCGAGAACGTCGGAAGGACGCGTGATGCGTTTGACCCAGCTAAGCTCGGAAACGTGCACGAGGCCTTCGACGCCGCGCTCGATCTCGATGAACGCGCCGTATGGGAGGAGCTTGGTGACCTGACCTTTGACCTGCTGGCCGATCGGATACTTGCGCTCGATGTCTTCCCATGGGTTCTCGGACATTTGCTTGAGGCCGAGTGAAACGCGCTCTTTGTCCTTATCGACATCGAGGATAACGACATCCACAGACTGGCCGATGTGCAGCAATTCGGAAGGATGGTTGATGCGGCCCCACGACATGTCGGTGATGTGGAGGAGTCCGTCCATACCCTCGAGATCGACGAAGGCGCCGAAGTCGGTGAGATTCTTGATCGCGCCGACGACCTTGTCGCCGATCTTGACTGTCTGGAGGAACGCCTGGCGTTGCTCGGAGCGCTCTGCTTCGATGACTTCGCGGCGGGAGAGGACGATGTTCTTGCGCTCGTCGTTGACCTTGACGATCTTGAACTCGTAGATGTTTCCGACATATTCGGAGAGATCTTTCGGCGGGATGATATCGACTTGCGAGCCTGGAAGGAATGCTTCGACACCGACGTTGACGGTGAGGCCGCCCTTGACGACTGCCTTGACCTTGCCACGGACGAGTCCGCCGTCCTGGAAGACTTTGACGATCTTGTCCCAGTTCTGTTTGTAGGCGGCTTTCTCCTTGGAGAGGACGACCATGCCTTCGTCGTTTTCGAGGCGCTCGAGGAGAACCTCGATCTCGTCGCCGACTTCGATTTCCTCATCCTCGAATTCGTTGGATGGGATCGCGCCTTCGGATTTGTAGCCGATGTCCACGAGGACGATCTGCGGGCGGATTTCCAGGATGGTTCCCTTGACGATGGATCCCTCGCGGAATTCCATGAACTTGGAGTCGATCAGGTCGCTGAGCTCCTGGTTGATTGGTTCTGCGGTTGCAGTACTCATATTCGGTTAGTTGTTTGGTTATTTGTTTGCGTTTCCCTTCCGACAATTGCCCCGGAAAAGATGGCGTCTGGCAGGCACCGGGGCTCCAACCGCTTGCCAGACAAAAGAAAAACGGAGGGCGAACCTAGTGGTCAGCCCCCCGTTTGCAAGCCTAAAGATACAGCGTAAAACGTGGCGTTTTCAGGCCTGTCCGCGTTAGTAGCGGTGGTAGCGGCCGCGGCGGTCGTAGTAGCCGCCGCGATCACGGTGGTATCCGTTATGTGAGTTGTGGTTGTTTTTCTTGTTTGCAAGCGCATATCCGAGTACGCCCGCTGCTGCTGCACCCGCTACGGCGGTGCCGGGATCTACGCTCTGCCTAGGGTTACCGTAAGAGTCATAGGAGGTTGTGCAGTTCAGGGAGGTCAGCGCGAACGCACCCGTCAATACCCAGGTTGTGATGGTTTTCATGGTAGTTTTTTGACTTTGGTTGTAGGAAACTAATTCAGATTTCCCGATTCGGATGAAATCTACACTTGTAATGTGCAACCTGTCAAAGATTGCTTTGCCTACATGCCACCAGCTGCTTGCAATCCGCGCGGCACCCTCCACTTTCCGTCATGCCTTTCGCCCCGAAACCGAATTCCGCCCTGCTCATCGTCGGCCACGGCTCCACCGAAAACCCCGATTCCTCGACCCCGTATTTCGACCATGCGGATGAGATCAGGAAACGCGGGCTGTTCTCCGAGGTGCATGTCTGCTTCTGGAAAGAGGAGCCGTCCATGCGCGAGGCGCTGTTCATGATCGACGCACCGGAGGTCTATATCGTCCCGGATTTCATCAGCGAGGGTTATTTTACGCAGGACGTGATCCCGAGGGAGCTGCAGCTCGACGGTGACACGACGGTGCGCGATGGGAAAACCCTGCACTACTGCCTGCCGGTCGGAGTCCATCCCTCGATGACCGGACTCATTTTGCGCCGTGCGAAGGAAGTGGCGCCCGATGCGGATCCCGCCGACACCACGCTCATCATAACCGGCCACGGCACCGGGCTGAACCAGAACTCCACGAAGGCGATCAAGGATCAGGCCGATCTCATCACGGCATCCGGTGCTGGTTACGCCTTGGTCACCGATGCATATATGGAGGAACAGCCGTTCATCGCGGACTGGGACAAGTTGGCGGACACGGGCAATGTGGTTGTAGTCCCGTTTTTCATCTCCGACGGCCTGCACTCCTTCCAGGATATCCCTGTCATGCTCGGCCTGGAAAAGGAAGTTGGGCCCGCCGCGAGCCAGACGGATGTTTTCCGCAACAATCCGAACCGACTGCGTGACAAAAACCTTTATTATTCCTCGGCGATTGGCACCGAGCCGCTGATGGCGGATGTGATCCTCGACCAGGTTTCCGATTTCGACAAAAAGCACTCCCCCGCCACGCCCGAAGCCGCCCACGCAACCACACTCCCCGAGCACCTGAAACAGCTCGTCCGCTCCGGCGTCCATCAGATCGGCCAGCTCCGCATCCACTGGGATCATTGCGAATTCCCCTACGCACTCTATCACATGGACGATGAGGATCTTGCGACCCAGCCCGCATTCGGCGGCCTAGAACATCACCGCGGCGCGGATGATTCGCGAGACATCTCCACCTATGCGGAAGACGGCGAATACCGTTTCACCAAGGGCAAGACCAACTTGAAACGCGGCTGGATCATGACGCTAGACGGTGAAGGCGATCTTCTCCGCGCGCTCGACCAATTTTATCCCGGCTGCACCGCGCTTTTCCTGAAACACAGGGACGGCGCGCTTCCCATCGAGGATCTGCGGGAAAAGCTCGGCCGCCAGACCGGAATGTACCGTTACGCCGGTTCGATCAGCGACGAGGGTGCGCAAAAACTCATCCAAAAGGTCTGCGGACCGGCGCACAATTGCGCGAAGAGGATTCTCTGGAAACTCGATCCCAATACGCCCTTGGATGACAGCGAGGCCTCGCGCTTCAACGGCATCCCCGGCGACACCGCAGAAGCGCAGGCCATCCCCCTGCTCTGCCGCGAAGCGTGCAACCACTTCGTCGCGGAATGCCGGAAGGAAGCCAAGGCGGAGTTCGATGCCAAGGCAGCCGCCACAGCCACCTGATTTCTCTGGATACCCCGCCCCGTTTTCAGGAGAGTGGCTCCGCCCCATGGAAAGCATCGAACAGCTCATCGAGAACAACGCCCGCTGGGCGGAGGAAATGCGCGAGAGCGATCCGGACTTCTTCACCCGCCTCGCCGGGCAGCAGAACCCACGGTATTTCTGGATCGGCTGCTCCGACTCCCGGGTTCCGGCAAACCAGATCACCGGCCTGCCGCCCGGCGAGGTTTTCGTCCACCGGAATGTCGCCAACGTCGTCCAGGAAACGGATTTCAATGTCCTCGCCGTCCTGCAATACGCCGTCGATGTCCTCAAGGTCAGCAACATCATCGTCTGCGGCCACTACGGTTGCGGCGGTGTGCAGGCTGCCCTGGAAAATTTCCGCCATGGCATCATCGACAACTGGCTCGCACCGATCCGGGCCCTCACCCGTGGACATAAGGATGAACTGGCGCAACTTGAAGCCGGGGCGAAGCTCGACCGACTCTGCGAACTCAACGTCCTCTCACAGGCCCGCCATGTCGCGCGCACCACCATCGTCGAGGACGCATGGGAGCGCGGCCAGGAACTCGCGATCCACTCCTGGATCTACCGCTTGGACCAGGGGATACTCACCCCGCTGAGGAAGTCGATCTCTGTGTCTTCGGATATCGAATGTGATTGATTTGTAAAATATTTCTTGCATCGGCGGCCGGATGCCATACCATGTATGGCATGAAGATGACGATGCACATAGATGAGTTGCTGTTGGAGCGGGTGATCAAGGCCTACGGCTGCGAAAGCAAGACCGAGGCCGTGGATTTCGCCTTGCGGGAAATGGACAGGAAAGTCCGTTACCGTGAGTTTGTGAAAAACGGCTTGGGCTTCACCCCAGAGGAATTGGCGGACGCCGTCGATCCCAACTACGATGTTCAGGCGATGAGAGTCGCCGAAACCCCCTCGAAGTATGGCCGCTGATGTCATGGTGGACAGCAATGTCTACATCGACCTCCTGAAAGTCCGCAAAGATCCGACACGGATTCTGGGTTCTTGGGCGGGCGAAAGGAATCTCGCCATCTGCGGGATGATCAGGATGGAGGTGCTCCGGGGGGTGAAGGTGCCGAAGGTTTACCAGAGCATCGCGAATTTCATGGATGTGATGATCAATGTCCGGACAAACGACTCCTTCTGGGATGAGGCGGCGGCACTCGCATGGCAACTCGATAGGAAAGGGCAAGTCATTCCCTCGCAGGACATCATCATCGCCACCTGCGCCTCGCGCCTCGGCGCGGCGATCCTTACCTCCGATGCGCATTTCCGGGTGATCGACGGCCTGGAGGTCATCGCACCGCCCGCGGAATGGTTTTCCTAACCGGATTGCCTGTTGCAACGCATCGCCCTCTTGCTAAAAAGCCCGCGTGTCAAAACCAGAAACAAAACCCAAGGTCCGCATCGCAATCGATCTCGGAGCAAGCAGCGGTCGTGTGATCGCAGGCATCGTCTCGGACGGAAAGCTCACCCTCAAGGAGATCCACCGCTTCGGGAACCCCGCCGTCGAGTTGCCCTCGGGCCTCTACTGGAACATCATCGGGCTTTTCCATGAGATTGTCACCGGCCTCAAGAAATCCGTGGAGCTTTACGGCGACGGCATCGCCTCAATCGGCATCGACACCTGGGGCTGCGATTTCGGCCTCTTCGATTCCACCGGCGAACTCATCGCCCCGCCCCACCAATACCGCGACCCGCGCTTCGAAGGCATGGCGGAAAAAATGCACGCCCTGCTTCCCGAGGTCGAGGTCTTCGGGCGCACCGGCATCAAGACGAATTTCTACAACAGCTCCCTGCACCTGCTTGCGCTGCGCCTGAAAAACCCGAATCTCCTCACCGAGGCATCCACCCTTCTTTTCATCCCGGACATCCTCGCCTACTGGCTGACTGGTGTGAAAGCCGTGGAGCGCACCATCGCCTCCACCTCCCAGCTCCTCAACCCCCGCACCGGCGATTGGGCCTTCGATGTCATCGAGTCCCTCGGCCTGCCACGGAAAATTTTCGGAAAGATCGTCGCCCCCGGAGCCATCCTCGGAAACCTGCGCCCGGAATTGAAAGCCACCCTCGGCCGCAGCGACATCCCCCTAGTCGTCGCGCCCTCCCACGACACCGCCTCCGCCGTCGCCGGCATCCCGATCTCCCGGGGGGAAACCCTTTGGCTATCCTCCGGAACATGGTCCATCATGGGAGTCGAGATCCGCCAGCCGATCACCTCCGCGGAAGCCCTCGAACTCGGTTTCTGCAACGAGCTCGGCATCGCCGGAACCGTCCGTTTTCTGAAGAACATCGCCGGCCTCTGGCTGATCCAGGAGTGCAAACGCCAATGGGATCTGGACGGCAAGGAGCATTCCTTCGACGAGCTTGTGGAAATGTCCGCCGCCGCAGAGCCGTTCACCGCATTCATCGATCCCGACAATGCGATCTTCGCCAGCCCGGGCAATATGCCGACCAAGATCAGGGACTATTGCGAAAAGACCGGCCAGTCCGCCCCGGAATCCATCGGACAGATCCTGCGGGTCGCCACCGAATCGCTCGCGCTGAAATACCGCTACGTTTACGAAAATATCGTCCGGCTCACAGGCATGGATTTCACCCGCCTGCACGCCGGGGGCGGCGGCATCCAGAACGAGATGCTCTGCCAGGCCACCGCCAACGCACTCGGCATCGAGGTCATCGCAGGCCCCATTGAGGCGACTTCCTGCGGCAATATCATCACCCAGATGATCGCCACCGGTGAGACGGCGGATTTCGCCACCGGGCGCGCCCTCATCCGCGAGTCTTTCGGTTTCACCACTTACTCCCCTAAAGATATCGGATCATGGGAAAAGGCCTACCGGGATTTCCTCCGCATCATCTCATGAGCCACCTTTCGCGGTGCTTGTAAATCCCACCGATCCGGTGAAATCTCAGGCACATGCAGTTCATTGGAATCGAGATCGCCCCTTCAGGCACGAAAGCCGTCGTGCTGGATCTCGATTCGGCGGTGGTTCTTGCGGAAGCTTCCGTTTCCCACTCATGGATCGACGGACTGCCTCCGGGCTACCGCGAGCAGGATCCTGCCCGCTGGATCGAGGCCACCGACCGGGTGATTCGCGAATGCCTGGGTAAGCCGGAAGTCGATAAGAAACAGATCGCCGCGATTGGCGTAGCCGGGCCGCAGCGGGGTCTCGTGATCCTCGACGAACAGAACCGCATCATCCGCCCGACCAAACTCAGCGGCGATGTCTCCGTGCAAAGGCAGGCCGGTGAGATCGCCCGGGCCTTCGGCGGCTCGCCGGGTTTGCTCGAACTCATCGGCCAGTCCCCGCCGATGGATTCCGCCGCAGCGGAATGCCTCTGGCTGAAACAGCACGAGCCCTACCATTTTCAGCGCGCCGCAAGCCTCCTCACCATCCAGGATTTCATCTCCTACTGGCTCTCCGGCGAGCGCGCGAGCGAACCCGGCAGCGCCTCCACCACAGGACTTTTCGATGTCCGCACACGGAAATGGTCCAACGAGATGATCGATTTCATCGACCCCGGACTCGGCTCACTGCTCCCGCCCATCGGCGCTGCGGATCAGCCGCGCGGCCTGCTACGCACCGGCCTCGCCAAGAACTGGGGCCTTTCCGAACTTGTCCAGATCGGGGCGGGAAGCGCCGCCCCCCTGCTCTCCGCCCTTTCGGCCGGCTGCGTGGCGAACGGCTCTGTGGCGGTTGAGCTGGGATCGAACGGGATCGTTTTCGGGGTTGGCAGCAGCCCGGTGATCGACCTGCGCGATGAGATTTTCCCGCTCTGCAGCGCCACCGGCGATTGGCTGGGCATGGCCAGCAGCCCCAACACCTCCCTCGCCCCGGAAGTCTTGCGCCGCCATTACGGCTGGTCCACTGCGGATTATGAAATGATGGTAGCGAGCGTATCCCCCGGTGCAGACAACCTCCTGCTGCTCCCCTATTTCTCCCCGGAATCCGCGCCCCGCCTGAGCGAGGCCTGCGGTGTCCTCCACGGCATCACCCCGGCCAATTTCACCCCTGCCCACCTCGCACGTGCCACGGCGGAGGGCGTCGCGCTCAGCCTCAGTTATGCGATGAGCCGCCTGCGGGACATGGGCTTTGATCCCATGGAAATCCGCCTCATCGGCGAGACCTCCCAAAGCGCCATCATGCCACAACTTCTCGCCGATGCACTGGGCACCCCTGTCGTCCCGGTCTCATCGCGGCACGGCCCTGCGGTTGGAGCAGCAATCCAAGCGGCCGTCGGTTTTTTCCAACAATGCGGGGAATCCCTCGGCTTCGGGGAAATCTGCAGCTACCTCGTTTCCGGGGATCCGGAAGGCCGCTGCGACCCGGATCCCGAGAACCACTCGCTCTATCAGGACAGGATGGCGCGCCAGCAATACCTCGTCGATACCCTCCACCCCGCCGGCTTCATCTGACATGGCGAAATCCAAAGACACGAGCATCCGCACAAACCGCGTATCGAGGCTTTCCGGCTACCTCGCGGCCTTGGTGATAAAGCTCTGGAGTTTGACTCTCCGCTATGAGGTGGATGGGAAAAAAGGCGTCTTGAAACCTGAGATAGGCGATAGACCCGTCATGTTCGCCCTTTGGCACAACAGGATCTTCACCATGCCGCCGATCTGGCAGCGGACGGGCGGGCGGGATCGTAGATCCGTAGTCCTGACCAGCGCCAGCAAGGACGGCACGACCCTAGCCACAGCCATGGAAATTTTCGGCCTCGGCGCGATCCGCGGCTCCTCCTCCCGGCGCGCCGTTTCCGCCCTGATCGGCATGAAAAAGGCGCTGCGCGAAGGTTTCGATGTCTGCGTCACCCCGGACGGACCGAAAGGGCCGCGTTACGTCGTCCAGCCTGGGGTCATCAAGATCGCCCAGGCCACGGAAACGGAAATCATCCCCATCCACATCCGCTACGGCGCAGCTTGGCGGCTGAAAACTTGGGATCGCTTCGTCATCCCCATGCCTTTCAGCCGCGTCCGTATCATCTTCGACAAGCCGCACCGCATCCCGAAGGATCTCAATCCCGAAGCTTTCGAGAAAGCCCGGATCGCCTTGGAAAACTGCCTGGTTTCCGGCAGCGGGGATGCCTGAATTCGCGACATGAACCGATCCAAAATACTTAATTTTTAAAAATAGTAAGGATTTCTTAAATTTTTATTGCCGCATGAATAAAAATATGCAAAATCCCGACCCATGAAGATGACAAAACGCCTCGCCACTCTTCTCGCCTTGCTCGCAAGCACCTGTCCGCTCCTTTCGGCTAGCGAAGTGGAACAGCTCCGCTCCAAGTGCGCCGAGCAGGAAATGCAGATCCGCCAGCTCGAGCTTAAAATCTCAAGGCTCACCGACACACCACCGCCGTCCATTTCCCGCCCGGATGCCTCCACCGCTACGGATAACCAGTCCGGAACGGCTTCCTATACGGTGAAAGCCGGTGACAACATCGAACGCATCGCGCGCAAGACCGGAGTTTCCGTGGAAACCCTGAATAGCATCAACGGCCTGAAATCTGACTCCATCATTCACCCCGGCCGAACCCTTAAACTCCCGGACACCGCAGCCAAGGCTTCGGCAAGCACACCTGCCCCCGCAGCCAAGGAATCCCGCACACACATTGTCCAATCCGGCGAGACTTTCTACAAGATCTCAATGAAATACGGCGTTTCCGTGGACGATCTCATTGCCGCGAACCCAAGCGTCAACCACCGCGCCCTTCGCGTCGGCCAGAAGATCAACGTGTCCACACCTGTGAAGGAAATCGCACGGAAGCCGGCTCCGGAACCCTCCGCTTCGTTCTCATCCGCCGCTTCGATCCCTATCTCAAACACCCCGGTCCCCGCCCAGAAGCCCCGCGCCTCTGAACGCCCGATCCGCATCGACAAGGAAATCACCTACGGCCAGTTCGCCAAGAACCACAATACCACCGCAGGCCGCCTCGACGAGCTCAACGGCCTCGAACTCGATCCTACCACTGTCCTCGCCCAGGGTTCCGAGCTGTATATACCCGCCCAGCCATAAGCGTGCAGCAGGAACCCGGGGACAGGCAGCCCCTAGATGGAACAACCCGCCAGGAGCCTCCCTCCTGGCGGGTTTTTATCTTGGGGACTCGAATCATTCTTAGGTCTTGCCAAATCGGTTTTCCCTCCTAAGTTCCTGCCCGAGCGGGAGTTCCCTAACCTCCGATGTCCGCATCCGGCACCCTTTTTCTCCAAATATCCGTTTTCCTTCCGGAAGCTCGGATCTTTAGGTCTTGCCAGGAAATACGGAACCACCCGGCTCACGGACGGCGGCGCAGATCGTCGGCATCCGGCCCATCCAGGCCTCATTCCGCAACGGTTGCGGAGGCCTGGCCCAGCACCATAACGCTGGCGGCCGGCAGCCGCACCGATAGCTCGCAGGTCCGATCCTGCACCGCCGGGCAGCCATGCCCGCCGCGCCGGGCCGTCCGTAAAACACTGACCCATGCGAAAACATGTCAACTGATACACAGAACTCCCGCACATCGGGAGATAGCCGTCGCCGCCGCTCACGCGGAGGGCAAAACCGCCGTAACAACAACAACTCAGAAAACCGCAGCTCCGAAGGCCGCCAATCCGAAGGGCGCCAATCAAATGGCCGCCAATCGGGCGGTGGCAAGCGCGAGGGTGGCCGCACCGGCCACCAGGACACCGGAAAGCCACAGCGCCGCCCGATGCCCGCTCCCGCCCAGCTCACTTGGTGGCAGAAGCTGAAGAAGGCGCTCGGACTTTACAAGGAGCCCGTACGTCCACCTCGCCCGGAGCGCCGTCCGGATGTGACTGAGCCCAAGAAGACCCGCGAGCCGCGCCACACCAAGACCCGCGACGCACGCTCCGAGAACCGTGAGCCGCGCTCCGAGTCCCGCGAGCCACGCAGTGAAAACCGCGAGGAGCGCTCCGAGCAGCGGGATTCCCGGGAAGATGATTCGCAACGCCGGGGCAAACGCAGGGAGCGCAACTCCGGCGGCTCGCGCGGAGGCGATCCGTCCACCGTCGAGAACCGCCGTGTTTACGTCGGCAACCTTTCCTACGACACCACCGAGAGCGATATCGAGGAGCTGTTCAAGGGGGTTGGTGCCGTGCGCCGCGTTGAAATCGTTTACAACCGCACCACCCACCGCTCGAAAGGCTACGGCTTCATCGAGATGATCGACATCGACGAGGCGAAGCGTACCGTCGAGGTGCTCCACGACCAGTTCTTCATGGGTCGCAAGCTCACGGTCTCCGGCGCGAAATCGGAAGATCATCAGGTTGCGGAAAACGAGGAGGGCGGGAACGAGCGCGCCAGCAACGTGATCCCTCCCCTCGCACCGATCAATCCGGCAAAGGATGAGGTTCTCGACCTGATCGCAGAACCGGAAACCGAAGAGCCTGTTGCAGAGGTGATCACCGAGGAACCCCACGCGGAAATCCCGACCGAGGAGTTTCACCCCGAGGAGGAAACTTCCGAAGAGACCAAGGAACAGCCGAACGCCTGATCCTTTCCAAATCAATTAGAATCAAGGGGCTCTCCATAACGGGGAGCCTCTTTTTTGTGTTGCGGCTCACCAAAATTTACGCCCAGCCCGGGATCTCCAGCCGGAACTCGGGGATCCTCGCAAAGATCCATTCCCCAGCCGCCGTTTCCCCGAAGAACGCCCCGGATACCCCGGCAGCCCTCCCGACGACATGATAGCTGTTGTAGGAAAAATGTTCACCCGCAGCGATGACCGGCTGCTGGCCGACAACACCGTCGCCCTCCACCACCACAGTCTCTCCGCCATCCTCCACGACCACCCATTTCCTGCCCCGTATCGTCACGGTTACGGAGGAGTCGTTGAAGATCGAGATGAAATATACGAACGGATGCGGCCTGTCCGGCGGGGCGTCGAGGCTCGGCATGTAGATTACATCGTCGATTTTGACACGCAGGCCTTCAAATTCCTTGATGTCTTTCGGCATGGGGCGAGGATTAAAAGCCAGACGCGAAGAATCAAGTAGCAATGCCACGAAGAATCAACAAGAGCCCGGTAATCATTCCGGTTATGACCATCGCAGGCTCAGACTGTTCGTCGGGCGCGGGTTTGCAGGCGGATCTCAAGACCTTCCAGCACTTCGGCCTGCACGGCCTAACAGCTGTTACCTGCATCGTTTCGGAAACCGCCCACGTCGTCCGCCGGATTGACCCGGTGGAGCCTTCGATGGTTGAGGACCAGATCCGCCTGATGCTCGGCTCCTTTCCCCTCTCCGTAGTGAAAACCGGAATGCTCGGCTCCGCAGAACACGTCCGCCGGGTCGCCGCCATTTTCCGTGAGCATCCGCAGATCCGTCTCGTGATCGATCCGGTTATGGTCGCTTCCACCGGGGCAAGCCTGCTGGAGCCGGATGCGGTGAAAGCCTATAAGACCGAACTTCTGCCCCTCGCCTGCGTCATGACGCCAAACCTGCCCGAAGCGGAAACCTTGCTCGGGGAGAAGATCACATCCCTGGCGGAAATGGAGAAAGCCTCGCAAAAACTTTCCCAAACATACGGTTGTGCAATCCTGCTGAAGGGCGGGCACCTCGGCGAGGCCGCGTGTACGGATCTGCTTTTTCATGATGGCAAACTGCATAGCTTCACATCCCCGCGCCTCGATACCCCCGCTTCCCACGGCACAGGCTGCACCCTTGCCGCTGCCGTCGCATCAGGATTGGCGCTCGGCAAAAGCCTAACGGATTCCGTAGCGGTGGCGAAGGATTACCTCGACGAATGCCTGGCCACCTCCTACTCATTCTTCCCTCCCACAGGCAAAAAAATCCACGCCCTCAACCAAGGCACGGTGTAAACTCTCAACCTCCAGAATTCAACCTTCAAAACAGTCGAACGCGGCCACAAACATTTTCCTCCCATCTCCGCAGAACGAGGCATAAGCTTTTCCACAACCTCTTCCTTGAAAGTTGAATTTTGAATTTTATGCGAATCGCCGTCTATGCAGGTTCCTTCGATCCACCGACCAACGGCCATCTCTGGATGATCGAGCGCGGCTTGGAAATGTTCGACCGGCTCATCGTCGCCATCGGCAGCAACCCATCGAAAACCTATTCCTACTCCCTGGAGGAAAGGCTGGAAATGCTCCGCGAATCGGTACCGGAAAGCGATCGCCTTGAGGTCGCCCATTTCGATAACCGCTACCTCGTCGATTACGCGAAGAAACAGGACGCGATCTACATCCTGCGCGGTATCCGATCGCCCGGTGATTACGAATATGAGCGGGTCATGCGCCACATCAATGCGGACATGGCACCGGATATCACAACCGTTTTCCTAATGCCGCCGCGCGACATTGCAGAGCTTTCCTCCAGCATGATCAAGTCCCTCACCGGCCCGGAAGGCTGGGAGGAAACGGTGAGGCGCTATGTGCCCCCGCAGGTGTTCGAGGCGCTCAAGAAAGGACAGGCGGTCACTTCCTGATCAGATAGGCGAAAGCCACCAGTTTCCCGTCGCTGCGTTTGGCCGTTGCCGCGCCGATGTGGGTGAAATCCGCGATCATGACGGCATTCCACTGCGGGTCTTTCGCCCAGTATTTCGGAAACCCGCCTCCGCTTTTCGCTCCGCGATGGGTGACGACACCACGCAAGACGCCAACTTCGCTGGCTCCGAATTCTTTCCGCACCGCCGTAACATCCACTACGCCGGGAGCGTTCACGAGTCCGGGAAACGCGGCGTCCGCCCGCGCGGAAAGGGCCATATCGACAGCGAGCGGTGCCAAGCCCAGATCCGTGCGTGCCTTGTTGATCGCTGCGATCAGCGCATTCGTTTCGGCAACGGTGGCATCCGCAAGAATGACTGGCTCGGCAGCCGGAACCGCAGCTTCCTGGGCGTTGGAAGCCGTAGAAGCGAAGGAGCAAACGATTGCCGTGAGGAGAACCTTATATGTTTTCATAGGAATTGAATTTTGAGATTTGAGATTTGAGATTTGAGATTTGAGATTTATTCGTGATCCGCCAGATACCTCTCCGCCTCCAGCGCCGCCGCACATCCCTGCCCCGCCGCCGTTATCGCCTGCCGGTAGTAGTGGTCCGCGACATCTCCTGCCGCGAAAAGTCCGGGCGTCTTCGTTGAGGTGCGGCCAGGCGTCTGGATGATGTAGCCGTTCTCATCGAGATCCACCAAGCCGCTCACAAAGCTGCTGTTAGGAACGTGGCCGATCGCCACGAAAACGCAGGCGACCTCCAGCTCGCTTTCGGAGCCGTCCACCAGGTTTTCCAATTTCACCGCCCGCATCTCATTCTTATCGTCGGTGAGATACTCGGTCACGCCGGAGTTCCAGACTGGGACGATCTTCGGGTTCGCCAGCGCACGGTCCGCCATGATCTTGGAGGCGCGCAGCTCGTCGCGGCGGTGGATGAGATAGACCTTGCTGGCGAAGCGGGTCAGGAAGCTGGCCTCCTCACAGGCGCTGTCGCCGCCGCCGATGACCGCCACCGGCACATCGCGGTAGAAGGCCCCGTCGCAGGTCGCGCAGGACGTCAGGCCGTGGCCGATGAGTTGCTTTTCGTTCGGCAGGCCGAGGTGGCGCGGTGCGGCGCCCGTAGCGATGATCACGGTCTTCGCTTGCAAGGTCTCCTCACCGATCTTCACCCTGAATGTCCCGTCATCCTCTTTGGTGATCGACTCCACCGTGGCGTACTGGATGCGCGTGCCGAATTTCTCCGCCTGCTTCTGCATCGCCATCATCATGTCCGGCCCCATCATCCCATCCGGGAAGCCGGGGAAATTCTCCACCTCCGTGGTGGTCGTGAGCTGGCCGCCCGGCTGGGTGCCGGAAATCATCAGCGGGGTCAGGTTGGCGCGGGCGGTGTAGATGGCGGCGGTGTAGCCGGCGCAGCCGGTTCCGATGATGATGACGTGTTCCATGGTGTTCGTGAGATCGTTGCTGGCCGGGATTATTCCCGTGGCGTCCGGAAAGAGTCAACTGCCGGATGAAGGCTCCGCCCCTTTCATCCGCGAAACATTGCGGTTGAAATTGCCAAAGCCCCCCGCCCCCTGTTGAGTCGCCCCCGCCCATGGCCAACGACTTCGCTTTCGAATCCCTCAACCACGCCCAACGTGAGGCCGTCGCCGCCCAGGACGGCCCGGTCATGATCCTTGCCGGGGCCGGCACGGGGAAAACCCGCACCGTCACCTGCCGCATCGCCCACATGCTGGAGCGGAAAGTCCCTGCATCAGAAATCCTCGCCGTAACCTTCACCAACAAGGCAGCCTCCGAAATGAAGGAGCGCATCGCCGGCATGGTCTCGAAAAAGGCGGCCGGCGAGATGACCGTCTGCACCTTCCACTCCCTCTGCGTCCGCTTGCTGCGCGGCGGCATCGACAAGCTCGGCTACAAGAAAAACTTCTCCATCACCGCCTACTCGGACCAGGTCGGCATCATGAAACAGCTCCTCGTCCGCAAGGGTGGCACCGATGAGAAGGTCAAGGCCGAGACCGTCCTCACGGAAATCTCCAAGGCCAAGAACAAGGGCATTGATGTCGCCGATCTCCAGGACGACTTCTTCGCACAGCTCGCCGTCGCCTATCAGAACGAGCTCCGCGCCCAGAACGCCGTCGATTTCGACGATCTCCTGCTCCTCGCCGAGCAGGTGCTGCGCGAGCACGCGGATGTCCGCGAGCATTTCCGGAAAATCTACACCCGCGTCACCGTCGATGAGTTCCAGGACACGAACTCCCTCCAGATGCGCCTGCTCCAGCAGCTTGTCGGGCCGCCGTATCACGTCTGCGTCGTCGGCGATGATGACCAGTCCATCTACGGCTGGCGCGGCGCGGAGGTGGCGAACATCCTCGAATTCGAGCGCTTTTTCCCGGATCCCAAAATCATCCGCCTGGAGGAAAACTACCGTTCCACCGAGGCCGTGCTCCATACCGCGAACTCCCTGATCAAACACAACCTCGGGCGCCGCGAAAAAATCCTCCGCGCCACCCGTGGAGGCGGGGAAAACGTCCGCATCGTCGCCATGCCGGGCGATGACGAGGAGGCGGATTTCATCGCCGATGAGATGCTCGGCGAGAAGACTGCCCACGGGCGCGAATGGGAGCACTTCGCGATCTTGTTCCGCACCAACGGCCAGTCGAGGAAGCTGGAGCTCGCCCTGCGCGACAGGAAAATCCCCTACCGCATGGTTGGAGCGCAATCCTTCTACGACCGCCGCGAGATCCGCGACGTGCTTGCTTACACCGCCCTGCTTGTATCGCCGGACAACGACGTGCCCCTGCTCCGCATCCTCAATGCGCCGAACCGCGGCATCGGCCAGGCAACCGCCATCCTCGCCACCGACGACTCCCGCGAAAAAGGCCGCTCCGTCTGGCAGTCCCTCTGCGATCCCTTTTTCACAACCACTCTCGGAGCCAAGGCGCGCAACGCCATCGAGGACTTCGTCGCTCTCATCTCCGGTGCGAAAAACCGCATCGACATCGCCCGGGAAAACCCCGCCGAAGTGCTTTCCTGGCTGCTCACTGAAATGGAATACCTCCCATGGCTGGAGCGCGGCTGCAAGAACGAGTCCGAGCGACTCCAACGCGGCGAGGCGATCAACTCGATCAAGGAATCCCTCCGCGCCCACATCGAAAAAGGCAAGAAGCTCCAGTCCTTCCTCGATGACAGCGCCCTCGCATCCGACCGCGAGGACGATGATCTCGAAAAGAAAAAAGGAGCCACCCTGATCACACTCCATGCCTCGAAAGGGCTGGAGTTCCCCATCGTCTATCTCGTCGGCCTTGAGGAAGGCTTCCTCCCGCACAGCCGCAGCATTTCCGAAGGCACCAAGGACGAGGAACGCCGCCTGCTCTACGTCGGCATCACCCGCGCCCAGGAATCCCTCACCCTCACCTACTGCACCGTCCGCATGAAATGGGGCCAGAAAACCGGCTGCCAACCCTCCTCCTTCATCGGCGAGCTGGACGACAAATTCGTGGATCACACCTCATTTGACGAAATCCAGAACACCGAGATGTCCGGCGATGACCTCGACAATTTCTTCGCATCCATGAACAGCATGTTCGAAAGCGACGACTGAAGCGGAAGGCTGTTCAGAGGCTTTTCGCAATCGTCCGCGACAAACGCGCCAATGCCTCATTCATCGCCGTGACACGGGCGGACAGGTTCGTGGAGTCGGCGGAATGGGTCACAGGAACTGTGGTCCGGAAAGCCTTTGGTGCGGCGTCGCCGCCTCCGATAGGCTGGAGTTTCCATGTACATTCCAGAAGCAGCGAACCATCGGGCAAGGGATCAAAACGCTCGATGCGGATCTCCGCCAGATATCTGTAGTCGCGGGTGATGAAATTGCCTGAAGGCTGGATGTTTGTGGAGCCGGTGAGGCGGCGGAGGTTGTCCGCAACGACGCGGGCTATGCCGCCGTCAAGTGGTTCGGACCAGAGATCCTTTTCATGGATCTCCAGCCGTCCGTCGCCGGTGCGGGTGATCATTTCGGAGCGTTCCAGATACGGGGGCAGTGACGGCTGTGCAATGGCAACGGCGGGTGACGGGGAGGTCGGCGTCCGGGCGGAAATCGGCGAGTCCAAAAGATGCCGGACCGGATCGTCATCGATAGGCTTGAACACGGAACATGCCGAGAGAAACAGCGGGAGGATTGGTAAGAGGGCTTTCATTCGGATTTTTTGCCACGCAGGAGGCTGCTGGGATTTCGTTTCAGGTCGTTGGTGAGTTCGCGGAGAGTGCGGGATGTGTTCTCCGCCTCATGCAGAACGTTCTGGAAATCAAGCAATAACGGCGAACGCGGATCGCTGATTTTGGAGATATCGTCTGTGGCCGCCTCGATCTTCACAAGGCTTTGCTTGGTCTTCTCAGCCACTTCGCGGATATCGGCCAGCAGCGGATCCATGTTCTCGTTGGCTTTCGCGCTGAGTTCCTTGATCTCTTTCAGCGCCTCGTCAAGATTGATCAGCGATGTCTTGATCCGCTCGTCGGACGTGAGAGCGCGGACGTCCCGCGTGATCACCGTGAGGTTCTCATTCACCTCCTTGAGATCCAGCGCCCCGATCTGGTCTTTCGCGCCCTTGAGGACATCCCGCATTTCGGTCAACAGGGTGGCGATGTCCAGTTCGTTGATTTTTTTCAAGGCATTCGTGATGTCGGAAATGAGTTCGTCGATCTCCGTTGGAATGGTCGGAACAATCGGGTTTTCGGTTTCACCCGGTTCATTGAAGGAGAAACCCTTGGTGTCAGGGACGATGTCGAATTCAATGTAGAGCTGGCCGGTGACGAGGCTCTGCTGCTTCATCCCCGCCCTCAAACCCTGTTTGACAGCACGGGCGACTCCCTCCTTCGAGGAGAAATCGATCATGCCCTCGCCGGAGCCGGTGACGCTGCTCAGCTCCTTGTCGGTGAGTTCCACCACCACCGGGATGATCTTGCGGTTCCCGATCGGGTCGATGATGACGCTGATGGCCGAGACCCTGCCGATGCGGACGCCGCCAAAGCGGACATCCGATCCAACCTGCAACCCGTTCACGCTCTTCTCAAAGTAAAGCTGGATATTGTGGGTCTGTTCGAAGTATTTCCCCGCGCCCAGCATCACCAGCGCCGCAGCGGCGATCAGCAGGCCGACCAGCGTGAACAGGCCGATCATTGTGGAACTGGCTTTTTTACTCATGATTCTTTTTCTTTCCCGGAGGATTCGCCGCGGTTTAGGAAAACGCGTACGGCTTCGTTGTCGGATTGGTCACGGAGTTCCTTCGGATCGCCGGTCCCACCCTGCTTCCTTGTGTCTGTATCGAGAAAAATCGAGTTGTTGGCGATAGCAAAAATGCTGGCGAGTTCGTGGGTCACGATGACGAACGTCGATCCGAGCGAATCACGCAAGCGGAGAATCAGCTCATCGAGACGCCGCGAACTGAGCGGATCCAGGCCGGCCCCCGGCTCGTCGAGGAACAGGATCTCGGGGTCGAGTGCCATGGCGCGGGCGATGCCAGCGCGCTTGTTCATCCCGCCGCTGACCTGCGCCGGATAGTAGTCCTCGTATCCCGATAGGCCGACGAGGGCGAGCTTGTATGCCGCAAGATCGCGGATCTCCCCCGCACTCAGATCCGTGTGCTCCTCCAGCGGCATCGCGATGTTTTCGGAAAGGGTCATCGAAGACCATAGCGCGCCGGACTGGTACATCACCCCGAACTTGCGGATGAACGAAAGCCTCCCGGCTGCATCCTTGGCCGTGAAATCCTCGCCTTCGTAATAAATCTCCCCTTTCGCCGGTTCCTTGAGGCCGATCATGTGACGCATCAGCGTGCTCTTGCCGCAGCCACTGCCGCCCATGATGACAAAGATGTCCTTTTCCATCACATCGAAGCTGAGATCCTCCATCACGACAAACGACCCGTAGGCCATGGTCAGGCCGCGCACGGATATCTTGGCATTAGGATCGGGTTCGCTCATCAGATATCCAGTATGGTGAAAATGACTGCGAAAGCGGAATCAAGGATGATGACGGAGGTGATGGCAGCAACGACCGCCCTCGTCGTCGCCTGCCCCACCGCCGCCGAGGAGGTTCCGGAATTCATGCCCTGCATGCAGCCGGCAATCGCAATGGCCGCGCCGAAGAAGACGCTTTTGAAAACCCCCAGCGACGCCTGCGTCAGGTCAACAGTAGTAAGCAACTCCGTCCAGAAAAGCTGCGGGGGAATGCCCACACCGGCTGCGACCAGCATCCCCCCCAGTATCCCTATGATATTGGAATAGATGGTCAGCAGCGGCAGCATTAGCACCAATGCGAATATCCTGGGCAGCACGAGGTAATCGAAGGGATTGAATCCGAAGGTTTTCAACGCATCGATTTCCTGGTTTGCGTTCATGCTGCCGATGTGGGCTGCGAAGGCTGCGCCGGTGCGCCCGCTCATGATGATGGCGGTCATCATCACACCCATTTCCCGCACCATCGCGATGCCGACAAGATCCGCGACATAGAGGCTTGCCCCGAAATTCGCCAACTGCACGTTTCCAACGAAGGCGAGGATCATGCCGATTAGGAAACTGATCAGGGAAACGATGGGCAGCGCGCCAGCACCACAATCCTGCATGATGGACCAGAATTCCCTGCCACGGAAGCGGGCGCGTCCCGTGAAGAACCGCAGAACGGCGACAACCGAATCACCGACGAATGCCAGCACCGAAACAATTGAATTCCATGCCGCCCTTGAAGCGATCCCCATCCGCCGCAGGCCATGTGGCTCTTCGTTATCCGACTTCGCATCGCTCCGCTCCGGAACCTTTAGCGCCAGTTCCATCAGCCCCCTGAGATTGTCGGGCAATTCCGAAAGCCGTGGTTCCGCCTCCTCCGATTCCCGCAATTTCCTAAACAGGTATGCAGGCAGCATGGAGTCGAACTTGCCGAGATCATCCGTCCGGATCACATCGGGCCAACCGGAGACCTCATCACCGGTCATCTCCGGGACATTTCCGCGCATCCATTCCCCGGAAAGCGTGAGCGTGGTTTGACCCTGCGAGCCTTCCCATACGGCTCGGGGGGGGGCGGATGCTGCCGCTTGGTCGCTCTTCATGCCTCGGAAAATGCCGGGAAACAGGGGCTATTCCCCTTCGCCTTGCCCTCCTAAGATAAATGCAGGATGACCGATAGCCAGCTGTAAATCGGTCTCGGCCGGAGCCGGATCACTCCGATCCCTTGGGTTCCTCCACCTCGGGTGCCTTTTGCTTTTCCTCCTTGTTCTTACCCGGCATCAAGCTGCCAGATTCCTGAACAGACTTGAATTTCTGGCGGAGAATCTTGTCGCGCTGTGCGGTGGTTTTGCCACCTTCCTCTCCCATCATCGCACGCATCTCCTTGTCGAAACCCGGATCCGCATGCTCATCTACCGAGGTGGGATCTACTCCCATGGCAATTGTCGCGGCATCAATCTGCTTTCCGCGAACAGCGACCTTATCGAGGGCTTGCTGATATTTGGCCACCATCCCCTGAATGTCACCGACGGATTTGATCTCGGCGATTACCGCCTTCATTGCCTCCAAGCGCTCCGGATTCAAGACAACCCATCCGGCCGCACCTCCGGTCACACCCACGAAGAACAGGATGGTGATTAGGAAACTCCGGCGGCGGCGGCGCTTATCCTTGGCGATTTTCGCGTCCATGATGGCCGCCAGTTCGGCGTTGATCGAAAGATCCAGCGAAGCTTCGCCATGTCCGTCGCGCTGCACCACCGGAGCGGCTGCCTGGAACGCCGGAGGAGCCGCCTGAAATGCGGAAGGCGCCGGCGGAGCTGCATGAAAAGCACTCGGCGCTGCGGTAAAGGCGGAAGCCCCCCCTAGGCCGGAACCCACCGGTGCCGGGCGCTTGAAAACGGCGGGTGCGCTTTTCTTCTGGGATTCGGGAGTTCCATAACGACTCGGAGCCTGCTTCTCATGGAGTGCGGCTTCGAACAGCTTATCTAGATCTGTGCTGTCGGGCATAATTAAAGCTAAGACATCCTAGTAGTAAACATAAGTCAATCATATTTTCAGGCCTCTGGGCGGGGCGATCACCTTCCCAAGGGTTGACCAATGCCGTTTCCTGCATACACATACGCCCCATGCAGCAAGACGAACCGAAACCGCAGGACGAAACACCCGAAGCAGCGGAAGAAACCGAAGCCACAGCACTGGCACCGGAGCTTGATCCGTGGGAGCAGCTTGAGGCCGAGGCGGCGAAATGGAAGGAGATCTCCCTCCGCACCGCCGCAGAGATGGACAACCTACGCAAGCGCACCGCCCGCGAGCGTGAGGAGGCCATGCGCTACGCAAACCAGCGCCTTCTGGAGGATCTGCTCCCCGTCATCGACAACTTCGAGATGGGTATGATGGCCGCCGCCCAGGACACTTCCTCGATGATCTACATCGGCATGGACATGGTCCGCAAACAGCTCAACGAATTCCTCGCATCGCAAGGCGTCGAGGAAATCAAGGCCGAGGGCCTGTTCGATGCGAACCTCCACGACGCCGTCTCCCAGGAACCTTCCTACCTCCCCGAGGGCGAGATCATCCGCATCACCCGCCGCGGCTTCAAATTGCGCGACCGCCTCCTCCGTCCGGCCGGCGTGGTGGTGGCCGCAGCAGCAACGTTGGCATAAGCCCGGTCTTCATTAGGATTTAGAATTTAAAACTTAGAATTTTCCACCAGTGCCCCGCGACTACTACGAAATCCTCGGCGTCTCCAAGAGCGCCGACGCCGCCGAGATCAAGAAAGCCTACCGCAAGCTGGCGGTGAAATACCACCCGGACAAGAACCCAGGCGACCACACAGCGGAAGACAAGTTCAAGGAACTCGGACAGGCTTACGAGGCGTTATCCGATCCCGACAAGCGCGCCGCCTACGACCGCTACGGACACGATGCCTTCTCCGGCGGCGGTGGCGGCGGGCGCGGCGGTTTTCACGATCCGGCGGACATTTTCTCACAGGTCTTCGGGGGTGCCTTCGGCGGCGGCTTCGAGGAATTCTTCGGTGGCGGCGGCTCACGGAAAAAATCCGGCAAACAGCGCGGCTCCGATCTCAGATACGATCTCGAAATCACCCTCGAAGAGGCGGCGAACGGGGTGGAGAAGGAACTGGAAATCGAGCGCAACGTCCCCTGCGGAAAGTGCAACGCCACCGGCTCGAAAGGCTCGGGCGGAGTGAAAACCTGCTCGACATGCGCCGGACGCGGCGTCGTCGGCAGGCAGGCTGGGATTTTCATCCAGCAAACAACCTGCCCGGAATGCCGTGGCGCGGGAGAAACAATTTCCGACCCATGCAATGATTGCCGGGGCGATGGCCGCGTCGAGCGCGAGACCCGCATCAAGCTCCGCATCCCGCCGGGCGTCGATACCGGCGTCCGCCTCCGCTCCACCGGCAATGGTGACGCAGGCGTGCGCGGCGGCGCGGGCGGCGATCTCTACGCATTCCTCCATGTGGAGGATCACGATATGTTCGAACGCGAGGGCACCACGCTGTTCTGCGATATCCCCCTTCCCTTCAGCACCGCAGCCCTCGGCGGCGAGCTCAAGGTCCCGACCCTCGACGGCCAGGCTTCGATCAAGATCCCAACCGGCACCCAAGGCGGCACCACTTTCCGAGTCCGTGAAAAGGGCATGCCCGCCCTCTCCGGTGGTGCCAAGGGCGACCTCAACGTCACCGTGCAGGTGGAGGTCCCGACCAAACTCAGCAAGGATCAGCAGGAAAAGCTCCGCGCCTTCTCCGAATCCATCGGCGACCATAACTCCCCCGTTCACCAGGGTTTCCTGGAAAAGGCGAAGCGGTTTTTCGATCTGTAGGTGTTACTGTTTCACTTCAGGTACCGGTCGAGGAAGCCGATCGCCTCATCGACCGCGCCGCCGGGCATTAGGAAGGCGGCGATGTGTCCCTTGCCGGCGATCCAGCGCATTTCGTGGGGCACCCTGTGTTTCTCCAGCTCGACGAGCATTTCCCGCGAGTGATCCGGATTCACCAGCGTGTCCTTTTCACCGTGATAGAGGAAAACGGGCGGGCTGCTCGGGGAGACGTGGTTTACCGGCGAAGCTTCATGATAACGCACCGGCACCTCTTCCGGGGAGCCTCCGAGAAAGTTCCTGATCAAATCCCCCCTGCCGTAATATGTTAGATCCGTGGGCGCCGCGCCCGCAACAACAGCTCTTATGCCGGAGCCGGTTTCCAGCGCACCAAGCAATGCAGCGTATCCGCCCGCTGAATATCCGAAGGCACCGATGCGCTCCGCATCCATCCCGTTCTCATCGGCGTGATCTCTCATCCATACCAGCGCCTCACGGACATCGAGCAACGGGGCTGGATATCCCCAGTCCGGTGCCATTCGGTAGGTGATGTTGAAAACAACATATCCGCGCTTCGCCAGCTTTTCCGCTATGCCTTGCATCTGCCAACGCCCGTCATCGGACACCCTGCCATCGCCGTGGATGAGCAGCACACCGGGAAGTTTTTCGGAAATTTCCGGGCGATAGACATCACCTCCCATCGGAGCCGGCCAGTCCCGCGGTGTATATACCACGTCGTGCTTGCGCAGATTTCCCGGCAGGCCTATGCAGGAAACAAAAGGCGGGATACACAACCCCGCGAGCAGAATCCTAAATACTATGCCTAATCTCATTGCGCAGGTGCATGCTCGGCGTCGGTTACTTCCGAATGAGGATTTGTATGATGCGCTCCGCGGCCGCCCTCTCGATGATCCCGGCGTCTGAAAGATCTGTCGCCAGGCGCTTCGCCGTGGACACCTCCACATCGCTCATCTTGTGTCCCTTGTCCCTCTGCGGGCGGATCTCAAGGTTCGCCATCACCTTCTCCAGACCCGACGCGAGTGCGGGGTCGATGATGGTTCCCACCTCAGCTTTGTCACCCGCGTGCGGGCCGGTGCGGACGGGTGGCAGTTCGCCATCCCTCATCATCTGCAGGGTGTGGAAATCCGCCTCGTAACCGAGCTTGCGGAAGTTCTCGTAGTTAGCCCGCAGAGTGCTGCGGATCAGGCTCTCTTTGACAGGAGGCGCATCCTTGTCCCCATCCATAGCGAAATATTTTTCCTCTATGCCGAGGCCACGGTTGATCGCGGTGTCCGGATCGAGTCCGAGATTGTTCGCTTTCGCGATCAGGCCGACGGCCCGGATCAGGGATTTCTTTGCGTCCTCCGCATAGAACTGCCGGAAGAACGAGCTGTCGCTGCTCAGCGACCTCAGCTCGGTGACAATGGCCGCCTGCTTGTTGCGCTTTTTCAGGTAACCGAGCGCATACAGGGCGACGACGATGGCGAGGATGACCCCACCGGCGCGGGTGAGAATGTAACGGAGATTGATGTTGTCCATGGTGGATTAGGTCCAGATCGATTTCGGTTTCTGCGTTGGCTTCGGCGGCGCTTCAAAAAGTTTCCGCTCGCGGGCGTTGAAGACCGCTTCCTCACGGGTGATCAAGCCATTTTCGTAAAGTTCCGTGATGCTTTGGTCAATGGTGCGGTTGCCTTCCTTGGCACCGATCTCCATGAGGCCGACGACCTGCTCCATCTTGTGCTCGCGGATGCAGGTGCGGATCGCATAGCTCGGGCGCATCACCTCGCAGGCGAGCACGCGGCCTTCGCCGTCGGCGCGCGGCAGGAGCCGCTGGCAAACAATTCCTTCGATCACGCCGGCTAGCTGGGTGACGATCTGCGGCTGCTGGTCAGCAGGGAAAATGTCAACCAAGCGGTCTATGGTCTGGGGCGCATCGGATGTGTGCAGGGTGGCTAGCACGAGGTGGCCTGTCTCCGCCGCAGTCAGCGCGATCCGAATCGTCTCCAGGTCCCGCAGCTCGGAAATCACGATCACATCGGGATCCTGGCGCAGCGTCTGGCGCAGCGCCTTGGGGAAGCTGCGGGTGTCGTTGCCCACCTCGCGCTGCTTGATCAGGCAGGCGCTGTGCTGGAAGAGGTATTCGATGGGATCCTCCAGCGTGATGATCACGCCGCTGCGCAGCTCGGAGATGCGCTTGATCATCGAGGCCAGCGTGGTCGATTTCCCGGAGCCGGTGATGCCGGTGATCAGCACAAGCCCGCTGCGGATCCCGCAAAGATCGTGGATCACCGGCGGGTGGCCGAGGCTTTCCAGCTCGGGGATCACTTCCGTGATGAAGCGGAAAGCCGCCTCCGTGTTGCCACGCGCCATGTGGACGTTGCCACGGAACCTGCCCACCCCCTCGACCTGGAGGGCGTAGTCGAGTTCCAGATCCTCCTCCAGCTTCGCGCGCTGTGCCTCGCTGAGGGTATCGATGATAAGGTCGCGCACCACCGCCGGGTAGAGCACCTCCTCATCGAAGGCGACGAGCGAGCCGTTCACGCGGGCGCAGGCGGGAGCCCAGGCGCAGAGATGAAGGTCGGAGCCACCGCGGTCGACGGTTTCCTTGAGGTATTCGGTGATTTCGCGGGGCATGTTGTCGGTGGGCTTGCGTCAGCTTATGCCGCGCATCGCGCGGTCGAGATCCTGCGGCCGTGAGCACGCGTCGCGGGCGATCTCCAGCTCAAGGTAGTTCTGTTTCACCGAGGCAACCAGATAATCCAGCGCCGAGCAGTTTTTCGTGCCGTCGGATTTATTGATGTGATCCTGCAGGTCCGCCATGCGTTTCTCGATGATCCAGCGCCGCGATCCCGCCTCGTTCTGGAAATACTCAAGCGCCGGGAAAAGCCCGCCGCCGTATTTCGGAAGGAGCCGCTGCGAAATGACGCCGACGAGCTGCGCGGCGAGCAGGTGCACGCCGCCCTCCACCTCGTTGCCGAGCAAATGGATGAAGCGGTCTATCGTTTCCACCACCCCGCCGCTGTGCATCGTGGAGATGACGAGGTGGCCCGTCTCCGCCGCATGCAGGGCGGTCAGCGCCGTCTCCTCATCGCGGATCTCGCCGATGAAAAGCACATCCGGGCTCTGCCGCATCGCCGCACGCAGGCCGCTGGAAAAGCTTGCGGAATCCAAGCGCACCTCGCGCTGCGAGAACAGCGACTCCTCGTTCTGGAAAAGGAACTCGATGGGATCCTCCAGCGTCACGATGTGACGCGCCTGGTTCATGTTGATCCAGTTCAGGCAGGCCGCAACGGTCGTCGATTTCCCCGATCCGGTGGGACCGGTGACGAGGATGAGGCCGTTGCCGCGCCGCATCCAGGATTGCAGGAGATCGGCGGGCATCGCGAGTTTTACGAGATCAGGGATGTCATCGCGGATCGGGCGCATCACGGCGGCGAGGCGACCGAGCGTGTGGTAGAGGTTCACGCGCAGCCGTTTCCCCTCCGGAAGCTGCCAGGAAATGTCCGCCTCCTTCTCCACCTCATGGTCGATCCCGCATTCCTTCCAGAAAGACTCCAGCACCGGGCGCGGAACCGGCCCGGGGTGCAACTCCACGACACGCCCCTCGCGGCGGATTCGCGGCGGCTCGCCTTCCATCAGGAAAACATCGGTGGCCTCGCCTCGGAAGGCGTCCCTAATCAGTTGTTGCAGCGCGTCGTCCATTGGATTTCCCGGCCTCCCTGCGAAAGCCTCGCGAACTCTAATCATTCGGACAGCCGAAAGAAGTCAAATCATCGGCGGAAGGAAATTTCCCGGTGGCTCGCCGCGATGGGCTTCCTCCACGCCGGGGCGACATCGGCCTGCTCCGCGAAGCCATCCCATTTCCCGACCGCCTGCGTGACCTCCGCGAGGATGGTCTTGGCGCGCCCGTTTTTCATCATCGCGGTTTTCGCACAGGCATTGAGATCTCCGGGGGTGAAGCCGTCCGACTTGCCGTTGAGGGTCATCTGGTGTTTCGAGGTCCATGCGCCGTCGGGATTGTAGCTGTAGGTGACATCGAAGGCCGGAGCCAGCGACCAACGGCCTTTCCGATCCATCAGGAAGGCGATGTTTTTCACGTGGTCGTCCTGGTTGCGGGCGACGATGTTGAAAACCATCCTGCGGAACTGCTCCTCCACCGCATCGATGCCAAGGCCGAGGCGGCGGATCACCTGGATCGCCTGTTCGTAGCTGTAGGCTCCCGCCATGTTGAAATCGTAGTGGGCCATCGCGCAGAGCGACTGCATGTGGAGTTTCCCACCGCTCTCTAACCGGTCGAAGCGCCGGGTCATGAAATGGCGGCGTCCGTTTTCCTCCAGCAGGCGGCAATCCGCCATCGTGATCCCCGCCTCCCCTGCCATCATGGAGTAGGCGTATTCGATGGCTCCATAGCCTTTGGGATCATCGAGTTCCTTGTCGCGGTTGTCGCTCACGCCGTCGAATTTCAGCAGCCAGTAGCCGAAGCCATCCCCGGCATCGATCTGGCCGGAGCGGACTTCGTTGGTCTCCGGGTTCCATGCGATCACCGCCTTCGCCCGCGCGCCGCCCGCCGAGGTGCCGACCCTAAGGATGTCGTTGAGCGCCTTTTCCCGGGTGGCTCCGCCGAAATTCCCTGCCAGCCCGCCGCGTGCCGAGAGGATTTCCGAAGCCAGCCGCACCAGCGAGGCGATCTCGATCTCCTTCGCCCGCCGCACCCGCGGCCCGATGACAGGGGTGAATTCCAGCGCACCCATCCCACGGCGACCCGTGTAACAGAGACGCTCCACCGCATCGAAACTTTCCGGCGCACGCCCCTGCCCCGCCAGCCATGCATCGATGAGCGCGTTGCCGAACTTGTCCGGCAGCGAATCCGCGAGCATGCCCGGAAGGCCGTGGAACGTCCCGCGCGCCAAGCCGGGAAACTCATAGACCTTTCCGCCGAGCGGCATCATCAGCGGCGCCACTTCGATCCCGCTCCCGGCGAAATCGGCATCATACTGGAACCTCGCGACACCGTCCCCGCCATCCAGGGAAACGGCTCCGATCACGCGATCCCACAGCCGGATTTCCGAGATCATTTTTCGTCACCCCATTTCCACTCCGAAGGCTCCTCCCGCAGCGAACCGGTCACCACCTTCTTTTTCCCCGAGGCGCGCTCCCGCCGCTTCCCCTGGAGCTTGAGCTGATCCATCGGGCTGAGCGGCACCTCCGGCAGCAGCATCTCGAAGCGCCCGGAAAGCCCCAGCACCCGGCACACCCCGACGAAGCCCGAAAGCCGCGACGCCACCTCCCCCGCCTCCATCCGCTGCAGGGTGCGCAAGCCGATCCCAGCCTCATCCGCGACCTGCTGCTGAGTCAGGTCCCGGGAAAGCCGGAGCTGGGTCAGGCGGCTGCCGATCAGCACGAGCATCCGCGCATCGGTCATCTCTTCATGGAATCTCATACACGCCGATTATGGCACCCAAAGACCAAATTTCAAGTAAAATACGCCACAAACGGCACTTTCCATTATTTTATTTTAATACGCCTTTGATGTCGTTTATCTGCCAAATATTCGATTTAAGCGCCATTTTAGGCACTTCCCATGGAATCAGTTTTTCCGAGCCAGTATCCACATGAGATCCGAAATCCGGTTGAGGAAAAGGCGGACGGTTTCCGGGACTTCCCCGCCGTCCTGATGAAGCACAAGGACATCCCGCTCGGCGCGGCGGGCAACGGTGCGGGCGAAATCCAGATGCGCACGCGCCATCGAACCCTCCGCCCCCGGCACGGCCCAGTGGGTGAATTTCACACCGGCATCCTCGATTTCCCGCGCGGTTTCCGTGATCCATTCCAGATCCGCTGCCGTAACCGATGAATAGCCTTTCTCCGAGTATCTCCCCTGATCCTCCGGCAGGCAGGCGAGCTGGCCCATCAGCGCGAAAAGCAGATTCTGGACCCGGTCGAGGATCGCCGTGTGCTTGCCTTCCGCATCGGCGGCGCGGGCGAGGCCGATGGCGGCATTGAGTTCATCGATCGTGCCGAGCGCGCTGAAGCGCAGCGATGTCTTGGCGATGCGTTTGCCGAACATCAGATCCGTCTCTCCGTCGTCGCCGCGCTGTGTGATGATGCTCATTTCCCCGAAGATGGACGTTGAAACCCAGCGGGCAACAACGAAGATGACATGAAGAACATGATAGAGACGGAACGTGCGAACAAATTGGAGCAGGCGGTGTGTGCGGTGGTGCGGGGGCAGGAGGACACGGTGCGCCGGGTGCTGGCCTGCATGTTCGCCGGCGGGCACGTGCTGCTGGAGGATTACCCCGGCACAGGGAAAACGACGCTGGCGAAGGCCATTGCGAAATCCGTCGGCGGCACGGAGTTCAAGCGGGTGCAGTTCACCCCGGATCTGCTCCCCTCAGATATCCTCGGCGTCTCCATCCTCGATCCGCGCACCCAGGAATTCCGTTTCCACAAAGGCCCGGTCTTCACCGACATCCTGCTGGCCGATGAGATCAACCGCGCCTCACCCCGCACCCAGAGCGCACTGTTAGAGGCGATGGGCGAGCGCCAGGTCACCGTCGAGGGCACCCGCTACGATCTCGACGGAGTGTTCTTCGTCATCGCCACGCAGAACCCGGTCGAGTTCCGCGGCACCTACCCGCTGCCGGAGGCGCAGATGGATCGCTTCGCGATGCAGTGCAAGCTCGGCTACGTCAGCGCGGAAAACGAGGCGCTCATCCTCGCCGACCAGCGCGAGGGCCATCCGGTGAACTCGATGGAGCCGGTGCTTTCCCGCGAAGAGCTGTTAGGAATTTCCGCCGCCTCGCGGAAAGTCCGGTTCAGCGACGAGCTCCGGCACTACGCGGTCTCGCTGGTCGCGGCCACGCGTGGCATCCCGGAGATCCAGCTCGCAGCAAGCCCCCGCGCTTCCCTCGCACTGATGAAAATCTCGCAGGTCATCTCGCTCTTCGAAGGCCGCGATTTTGTCGTCCCGGAGGTGATCCAATCCGTCGCCGAGGATGTGATCGCCCACCGCCTGGTGCTCGCCCCGGAGTCGAAATACTCGGGCATGGATGCGCGGCAGATGGTGCGCGACCTAGTCGCGAAAGTCCCGGTTCCGGCCTAGCATTTTAGGGAAATGAACCGCCGCTTCCGCATCCTGCACTTCTTCTACCATCGCGGCGCGGCGGTGCAGCACTGGTTCGGCAGGCGCATCCGCCCCGCAGGTGCGGGCGCGATGCTCGTCGTCTCCCTCGGAAGCTTCATGAGCGTGGGACAGCCGAAGAACTCCATCTTCCAGATCTTCTGTTTCTCGCTGGCGATGGTCTTGCTCAGCCTCGGCTGGGTGCTTTTCCGCAGGGCGAAACTGGCTGCCATCCTCGATCTCCCGCGCCACGCCACCGCCGGGGAGCCGTTGCGCTACTCGGTACGCCTGGAAAACACCGGCAGCCGCACCCTGCGCGGAGCCAAGCTGGAGCAGACCATGCCGGATCCGCGACCCGGCCTGCGCGAGTTCGCCAGCCTCAGCGAGCCGGGCGAGGAGCAGCGCAATATCTTCGACCGCACCATGGTCTATTACCGCTGGCAGTGGCTGATGGCGCGCAACGGTTCTTTCAGCGCCACGGAATCCGATGAAACCCTCGAACTCGCCGCCGGGGAGCGCCGCAAGATCGGGATGCAACTCACCCCCGGCCGCCGCGGCGTGCTGGCGATGGGCGATGTCCGCGCGCTGCTTCCCGATCCGCTCGGTTTTTTCCAACGCTGCAAACGCATCAATACCAAACCCGCCCGTCTCGTCGTGCTTCCGAAGCGCCATCGCCTGCCGCAATTCATCATGCCCGGCACCGCCGCATTCCGCATCGGCGGCGAGGAAACGAGCAACGCGATCGGTAGCGCCGGGGAATTCGTCGGCCTCCGCGAGTACCGCCCCGGCGATCCGATGCGGCAGATCCACTGGAAGAGCTGGGCGCACACCGGCAGGCCCATGGTGAAGGAATTGGAGGACAATTTTTTTCCCCGCTACGCCCTCGTGCTCGACACTTTTTCCGGATCTCCGGATGAGAGCGTCTTCGAGGAAATGGTCTCCGTCGCCGCCTCGTTCATCGTCGGGCTGGAGCGCAGCGAGTCCCTGTTAGATCTCATGTTCATCGCCGGCGAGGCGCATACCATCACCGCCGGGCGGGGCATGGAGCGGGCGGAGAAATTGCTGGAGGTGCTTGCAGATGTGAAGATGGAGGAAACGGAACATCTCGGAATGCTTTCCTCCACCGTCATCCGCCATCGCGAAAAAATGACCTCCTGCCTGCTCATCCTCAACGGCTGGGACGACCGCCGCGCGGATTTCACCGGCAACCTGATCAAGGCCGGCATTCCCTGCGTCCCTCTCGTCGTCGGCAACGGCCCGCCGCCGCCCGGTGTCATCGGGCATTGGCTGGAGAACGGCGAAATCGCCCGCGATCTCCTGCGCTTGCCGACGAGGCTTTCCGCTGCGATATAGATGACACGCATGGAATCAACCGTCCAGCCTCCGCCAAGGCTCCTGCTCGGAGCCGCCCTCCTCTTCTGGGGAGCCATGTCCGGCCACCCGATCATGGGCCTGATCGTCGCGCTGCTCGTCGAGGGCGCGAACTGGATCCGCTTCCGATGGGATTTCGATAGCGCCGCCTGCTCCCGCGCATGGCGCATCAGCATGACCCTCATCCTCATCGCCGGTGTGCTGATCTGGCTGGACGGCGACCGCTACACCGCCTTGCCCAAGCTCTTCGTCTGGCTGCCCATGCTACTCCTGCCGCTCCAGTTCGTCCAGAGCTACGGCCTCCGCGACCGCATGCCGCTCAACAGCTTTTCCTTTTTCAGCCACCTCCACCGCGAGCGCAACCGCCGCCTCGGACTCGGCGATTCCGTCATCCATTTCAATTTCGGAAACCCCTACTTCGTCATCGCGGTGGTCGCCTCCAGCCTCGGCATCAACGCCCAGCAATCCGCATTTCTCCCCGGCCTCGTCGTCCTCGGCGGCTGGCTGGTTTTCTCGCGCGTGAAAGCCCGTCCCCTCGCACTCGTCGCACTCCTGCTGATCTCCGCCATGTTGGGCCTCGGCGGCCAGATCGGCATGAGAAAACTCTACAACTGGGCCACCAATCGCGGAGCCTCCGAGAGCTATCCGGGCACCGACCCCACCGCCAACAAGACCAGCATCGGATCACTCGGACGCATCAAGCAATCGCCCGAGATGCTCTGGCGCCTCAAGGCCATCGACGGGGCAAAAGCGCCCCGCCTGCTGAGGCTCGCCAGCTACAACCGCTACAAGGGAATCACGTGGAAAAACCAAATTCCGGAAGCCCTTGCGGAAGCGCCCGATGAGGAGGGCAGCGACTTCCGAAACCTCGGCACGCTCGAGCTTGGAACATCAGATCCCTACTACCCTCTCCGCGAGAAAATGACCGCCAAGGATCTGCTCAGGCCTCTGCCCTCATTCCGGCTGCGAGGCGCATCAAGCTCGGAGGCGCCCCTCCCTCTCCCGGGCAGCGCGGCCAGCCTCCAGCGCTTCGATCTCGAAGGCGTTGAGGTCAACCCGCTCGGCACGGTCCGGGTTTTCCCGAAACGCTCCATCATCGACGGCATCGTCCGCTGGCAGGATGCCGCCTCCCCGGAGGGTCAGCCCTGGCCGGAGCAGGATCTCGAGATCAGCAGTTTGGAGCGGCAGACAATGCAGGAAACAGCCGCCATGCTCGGACTGAAAGACCTGCCCACCACGGCGGCGAAGGTCGCCCGCATCCGGAAATGGTTCCAGGACGAGTTCAGCTACACCCGCTACCTCACCATCGGTCAGGCACGCTTCGGAAAACCCACCGCGATCAGCGTTTTCCTGACCAACAGCAAGCGCGGCCACTGCGAATACTTCGCCACCGCCGCCACCCTGCTGCTGCGCGAGGCCGGCGTTCCGGCGCGCTACTGCGTCGGCTACGCGGTGATGGAGCGGGACATGGATCGCAACGAATTCGTCATCCGCGGTGCCCACAGCCATGCATGGTCCCGTTTCTGGGATGAAGAGAGCGCCGCATGGACGGATTTCGACCCCACACCCGCCGGATGGCTCGGCATGGAAACGGGAGGGGAATCGAAATCCATGTGGCTTGCGGACTCCTACCAGCGCTTCAAGGAGGACTTCTTCCTCTGGCGGAACCGTCCCGCCAACCGCATCGGTGCGACCGTCGTGATGTGGTTGCTTGGCGGCTGCGTGTTTCTGTTTGTCGCCCGCAGGTTGTGGCGCTCGAAGCTTGCTCTCGGCGCGAAAGGCGCATCCGCCGCTGCGCTGGTATCCAGGACACCCCTCCATGCCATCGAACGCCATGCCCACCGCATCCTCGGCCCGCGCCCTCGCGGCGTAACCTTCGCCGCATGGCTCGGCGGCCTTCCGGACCAATGCGTCCCCGCCGCCGAACTTGATGAGGCCATCGCACTCCACCAGCGCCTCCGCTTCGATCCCACCCCTGCGCCCGCAGCCACGGAAACCCGCCTGCAAACACTTGCCGCACGGCTCGCGACTCTCCTGAAACGCGCGAAGCCGCCCCGCTCCTTTTCCCGGACATCCTGAGCTTCGTGCTTGGCGGGGAACCTTCCTGAGAATACATCTGCCGCGATGAAAACCCTCACCGCCGCGCTGCTGCTTACTTTCACCTTCCCATCGGCCTTCGCCCAAAAGCTCACCAATTCCGATCGCGAAGCGCTCATCGAAAAGCTGGAGACGGTCCGCAAGGAAGCCACTTCGAAGGTTGACGCCCGGTTCCGCACCGCGATCGCCGCCTACCGTGGCGCGATGTCCAGCCCCAATGCAACCATGGATCTCTATCTGAAGTGTGAGGAACTACTGAACTTCGACGAGATGCAGAAAAGGCACGGCGACTACCGTGAGTGGAAACGCAAGAACGAGGAAAAATTCGGCGACAGTGCATTCCGCGAAGCCTTGCGCATGCAGCTCCGTTGGCTGGTGCTCACCCTGGAAGCCGCTTCTGAGGATCCCGATCGCGACAAGCTCGCCGCCGAGGCCTCCAAGGTGATCGAATCCGTGGTCTCCGGTGCCGGGGAATTCTCAAAATACCGCTCCATCCTCCAGCAGGGCGTCACCTCCAGCGTCTTCGCGCGCGCATACGACATCAGCGGCATCGAGGTTGAGGAATGGCCGCTTTCCCCCCTCCCCATTGCGGCGGTGTATGACCAGGCGATTCTCCCTCCGCTACGCCGCACGGACCGGCTCAGCTCGCTGCAGGCAGCGTGGCAAAAACGCATCGCCCAGGAAAGTTCGCTCATCGAATCCTGGGGCGCCCCTCCCGGTGAAAACGCGAAAGCCGGTGAGCGCAGCCCGGACGCCGAAAAATTCTTCACCGATACCCTGCCCGTCCTCAAGTGGAATGCCGAGATGGATCTATTCACCCACGGCGATGAGCGGGGCGCCGCTGTCCGCATGCTCGAACTCATCAACAGGAACATGTCACACAAAGAAGCGCCGAGATGGATCGAGGAATTCACCGCCGCTCTCCAAGGATCTAACGGAGAGACAGCGGAAACCCCTGATCCTACAACTGAATCCGACAACTGATCCGCACCTTCAGCCGAAGTGATCCCAGCCGCCTGCCAGCGTTTCCCCTTCGCCATCCGCAACGAGTTCACCGATCCTCGTCAGCCCCAGCTCAGGGAAACGTTCCGCCCATCCCTCCGCCACCGCATCCGCAGGCGCGGCCAGCAACAGCTCGAAATCCTCCCCGTCGCAGAGCCCCTGCCCCAGCGTGCATCCTTCTGTTAGGGGAACCGCCGCGCGCTCCAGCCGGAAGCCGCAGCCGGACGCCTTCGCCAGCCTCGGCAAATCCTTCGCCAGCCCGTCGGAAAGATCCATCATCGCCGACGCCCGGAAATGCTCCGCAAGCCACCGTGCCTCTTCCACCCTAGGCGAAAAAGCCAGGTGCTTCCCTTGCAGCGATCCGCCGAGCCGCCCCGTAACCCACAGCCCGTCCCCGGATTTCCCGCCCGAACGCAGCACCACCTTCCCGCGCTCCACAGAGCCGGTCGCCGCGATTGATATCACCGCCGCCGAACCCTCCGGCACCCGGCAGGTTTCCCCGCCCGCCAGCTTCGCGCCATACCGCTCCAAGCACTCGCCCATCCCTTCGTAAAATCCCTCGATCCACGAAACCTCCATCGTCCCCGGCAACGCCACGGTCACCAGGAAACGTTCCGCAACACCACCCATCGCCGCGAAATCCGAAATCACCCGCGCCAACGCCTTCCAGCCCACCGCCCTCGCATCCGCCCCTTTGAGGAAATGCACACCCTCGACCATCCCGTCCGTCTTCAGCAGCGCCAACCGCTCACCGCCATTGTCCACCACCGCACAATCATCCCCCGGCCCCTCCGCCGCCTCGCCCGTCGGGACCAGCCGCACCAGCCTCTCCACCAAGGCATCCTCGCCGATGTCCGAAAGCCTGCTCATTGGCCGGCTGTGAGCGGGATATCGGCATAGCGGGCATACAGCTGCACCGCCACCGTCGCCCCGTTGAACAGGAAATGAACCGACATCGGCGCCCAGATCGATCCCGTGAACTCATACAGCGCCACCAGCACCAGCCCGAAGAAAAACAGCGGCAGCAGCGCCGCAAAACTCCCGTGCGCCGCCGAAAAAATCAGCGCCGTACACAGCCCCGCCATCCACGGGCCTGCGAATTTTTTTGCCACCGGATACAGATAGCCGCGGAAGACGATTTCCTCGCACACCGGCGCAACCAAGGCCGCCGCAATGGCCATCAGCACCAGCACCGCCACATCCTTCTCTGTCTGGAAAATCGTCACCGTATCCTGCACCTTATCCACCCCCAGCCTGTCCATCAGATCCATGTAGCCCAGCTCATACAGCCCCGCGAACAGCGCCCACATCGACACCACGGCCACCGGTGCAATCAGGAAAACCAGCGGCCAGCCCTTCCAGGCCAGCCCCAGCCACCGCACCGGGCCCAGCCGCGTCAGAACCGCCGCGATGACCAGCGCGGCGGTGAAAAGCTGGAAGCCGATCGAGAAGATCACCCCCGCGGCACTCATCACGGGCGCCTCCTTTGCCTCCCCGGCCAATGAATTCCCCAGCGCAAGCAGATAGAACACCCCGATGATTCCCGCAAACGCCAACAGATCCGGATACCGGTAGGGCCACACCGCCACCTTTCCCACCGGGATCGCGGGTGGCCCGCCCTGCATCCTTCCCGCCGCAAACGCACGCCGCAGCCCCGCCGCAAGCACAAGCAGCACCAGCGCCAGCCCGTAGGCGGCGTGAACACTAAGCAAAGTGATGTTCCCCATGTTTCCGCCGCCAACCTGCCCCTTCCCCGCCCTTCGCGCCACCGCAAAATCCCGTCATCTGCGCCCGGCCTGCCGGAAAGCCATCCTTCCCGCCGACAACTAAGCTCCAAGCCACCAGGAGGGGCTGACGCCGGTCTGCCCCGAACAGGAGTCAGGAGTCAGGAGCCAGGAGCCAGGAGCCAGGAGACAGGAGACAGGAGACAGGAGACAGGAGACAGGAGACAGGAGACAGGAGACAGGAGACAGGAGACAGGAGACAGGAGACAGGAGACAGGAGACAGGAGACAGGAGACAGGAGACAGG
>Ga0163144_10002737_pt1 | contig 40350 bp, 30 predicted proteins | sample OliLak19BULKMAT1_FD_123175 | JGI IMG/M metagenome (GOLD analysis project Ga0163144, IMG submission 123175) | Freshwater microbial mat bacterial communities from Lake Vanda, McMurdo Dry Valleys, Antarctica - Oligotrophic Lake LV.19.BULKMAT1 | ecosystem: Environmental > Aquatic > Freshwater >...
GAAGCGCCGGCAAACGACCCGCGCGCCAATCCAGACCAATGGGTTACGGTAAACAACGAGTCGCCAGCCCGAGGCGAGACTGCTGAGCAGGTCGAAGAGAAACTGAATGTCGAGCTGACGAAATACGCGTTGGTTGAAATGCCCGACTATTGGGGCGGTGGTCAGATCGTCGTCGATGACGCCAAACTGGTAGCCATCCCGGTCATGCGCGAGCTTTCTAAGCTGGTCAGCAAGCTCAAAGGCGCCAAGAAAGAACCGAGCGAGCGCGTGGAGCTCATTTTCGATTTCCGGGGTGACCATATCGATCTTTCAAAGTTCGATTACCGCGGTGATGCTCCGTCTCATGGTCGTGGAACCATCTCACTGGATCAGAAACTCGACCTCACAATCGATGCCGGTGGTGTGCTTGGCAGTTTCGGAGATGCCCTCCTGGCTTATCGCGTCGTCGGGCCGGCCGATTCACCAGATTTCAAGATTCGCGCCGGCAGTGAGGAACTGACCCAAGGGACTAGGAAAGTCGGTGGGGCGATCGGCACGGGCGCGAAAAAAACCGGAGCAGGCATTGGCTGGATTGGCCGAAAACTTGGTAATATCGGGAAGAAGGACGAGTGACCCACTGGGGGGCATTCCAAGATGGTGTGGCGATTGTAACGCGTGCAGTAGTAGAGTTGCGATCGCTGGGCCGATAGAATTTAACTGCAAAGGATAACGCAACATGAGCCAGTTTCCGCAACAGACCCGCCGGATCGAACTCGACTACGGCGCAGACGAACGTTCGACTTTCAATTTCTTTAACACCGTCTACGCCTGGATGGCCGTCGGATTGGCCCTTACCGCTGCGGTGGGGTATTACGTGTCGCAGAGTGACGCGATCCTCAGCGCACTCTATGGCATGAAGTTCGGCTACGTCGCGATCATGCTCGGCGCGTTCGGAATCGCCTGGGTTGTTCAATCCCAGATTGAACGTTTGACCGCGGGGACGGCCACAGCGCTGTTCCTGCTTTACGCCGCCGTCATTGGAGTGTTGCTGTCCGGCATTTTTCGCGTTTATGACGGCGCTACACTGATCTCCGCGTTTTTGCTCACGGGTGGCACATTCGCTGCGATGAGCATCTACGGTTTCGTTACCAAGCGCGACCTGACGAAGATCGGCTCGATCGCCGTGATGGCGGTGTTCGGTGTGTTCATCGCGTCGATTATCAACATCTGGCTCGGCAACGACATGCTCGGTTGGATCATCACCTACGCGGTGCTCGGGTTGTTCATCATCATCACCGCGTATCAGACACAGAACCTGAAGCACATGGCGCAGGAACTGGCCGGTCAACCTGAACGCGCGGCGCGTTACGCGATCGTTGGCTCGCTGGTGCTGTACATCGCGTTCATCAACCTGTTCCTCTCGATCCTTCGCATTCTCGGCAGTCGGCGGTAAGCGTGATCGGGTAAGCATCGAAATGACGAAAGCCCGCCTCCCCAAGGAGGCGGGCTTTTCATTTGGCGATGAATAACGAGGGATTTTGCCGGCTTGAGAAGGACCGCATCAGCGTTTGCCAGAACCTGCGTTGGCAAGATTCGCGGGGCACGAGCAGCGCGATTAGTATGTCTCGCACATGAAACTCGCCTTTTCGACCAACGCCTATACGCGTCACACCTTGTTCGATGCCCTGGCCGGTATCAAACGGGCCGGCTTTTCGGGCGTGGAGATCCTCGCCGACGCGCCACACGCATATCCAGACATAATTGATGCCCGCTTTACAGCCAAAGTAGTCGACGAGCTCGAGCGGTTGGAACTAACGGTTTCAAACGTCAACGCCAACTGCTCGTTCGGCTATTGGCGGCACGCGCCACCGGAACCGTATTTCGAACCAAGCCTAATCAGTCCAGACGCGACCCTGCGGGCCGACCGTCAGCGCCTGATTGCTAAGACGCTCGATTTTGCCGCCGCGATCGGGGCTCGGAACATCAGCATCACAAGCGGAAGATTGCTCGGTGGCATGCCACCCGCCAAGGCGGCAGCGCAGTTTGCCGAATCGATGAAACCATTGCTCGATCAGGCTGAATCACTCGCGATTGATGTGGGCATCGAATGCGAGCCGGGTCTTTATGTCGAATACGTCACTGAGCTGAAACACTGGTGCGACCAACGGGGCAGCAAGCGACTCGGCGCGAACCTCGATATTGGTCATAGCGTGGTCATCGGTGAATCAATCGCCGAGGTCGTCTCGCTTATGAAAGGGAGAACGTGGAACCTGCATGTGGAGGACCTGCCCGGTCGCAAGCACTATCACTTGGTGCCCGGCGATGGGAACTTCCCCTGGCAAGACCTCAAGTCCGCTCTGCAATTAACGGGGTATGACCGGTTTGCAACGGTCGAACTCTACACCCAATGGCAGGCCCCACAGGACGCTGCCGAGCGCAGCTATCGGTTTCTGTCCAATTTGTGGAATCGGTAAGAATGCCGAATTGGACGTGAAAACGAAGTTGTGTCGTCGCAATTGGCGATATGGGACGTTGGTTTCAACCTCCGAAACTCGAAACAAGTTCGTCGGTCGGCTATAACTTCCGACCGTCGCGAGCGGTTGTTTTCTGGATCGCGGCGGCAAGGAATACCCATGAGTGAACCCACTTTGCCCATTAACGTCGAGCCGGGACCGGACATCAACTCCGAGTCCCTTCTGCCGCAGTCGACGGTGCTGATTGTTGACGACAACCCACAGAATGTTGAACTGCTCGTAGCGTTTCTCGAATCGTTGCCAGTGAAACTGGTGACGGCAGTCGACGGGGTCGATGCCCTCGAAAAAGTCGCGGAGAACAACCCCGATCTGATCCTGCTCGACGTCATGATGCCACGCATGAGCGGCTTCCAAGTCTGCCGCAAGCTTAAGGCCGACCCCGAGACAAAAGATATCCAGATCCTGATGGTGACGGCGCTCAACGAACTCGGTGACATCGAGCAGGCCAGCGAGTGCGGAACCGATGACTTCGTCAGCAAGCCCGTCAACAAGCTCGAACTGCTGACCCGCGTGAAGAGCCTTCTCCGCGTTCGCCACCTTAAGAGCGAGCTGGAACGTGCCTTGACCTACCTGAACGAGATCGAACAGGACAATCCCGAGACGTAACGTCTGCCCGTCGCTCGACAACCTCAGCTTTTCCACCAACAATGACTCTAACCGGGACATGACGCAATTTGGGTCCCGGATGTGTCGAGTCGATGGATGACCTTTGTCATCAAAGATACAACCACAGCAGACACGAACAAGTCAGAACAATTCTGTTTGCTTTGTATCCTCTGTGTTCTCTGTGGTTCAAAGCGTCATAGGACCCGCATGAAGCTTCATCTCGCCATCCTGATCGCTGCGCTAAGCGCCGCCTCTGCGCTCGGGCAGACTACGATGCCCACCGCGACCACGCAGGCGGCTTCCTACGAGCGCTACCGCGTGGTGAGCGAGCCGGGTGAAGTTGTCACGACGTTGACCAACGGCATGACAATCATCGCCAAGCGTGTCGCGACACCGGTGGTCGCGGTGCGGGGATACGTGAAGACGGGTGGTGTGTACGAAGGGCCATGGCTGGGTGGTGGGCTGAGTCACTTGCTTGAGCACCTCGTCGCAGGGGGTAGCAGCCGGAACCGCACCGAGGCGGAGAACCGGACGATCCTGCAGGAGATTGGCAACAACTCCAACGCCTATACGACCGACGACCACACCGCTTACTTCATCAACACGACGCCGCAGCACTTCGAGAAAGCCGTCGATTTGCTGACCGGCTGGCTGCTGGGCGCGAAGATTACCGAAGACGAGTACCGCCGCGAATACCAAGTCGTCCAGCGGGAACTGGAAATGGGCAAAGGTGAGCCCGATCGGCAGTTCTACATGCTGGCGCAGTCGAACCGATATCTCGTCAGTCCGGCGCGCGTGCCGACGATCGGCTTTCAACCCGTCATCGAGAACCTCTCGCGCGACGACGTGTATGCGTACTACCAGCTCGCCTACCAGCCGCAAAACATCGTGATGAGCGTCGCGGGGGACATGGACCCCGAACAGATGGTTGCGATCGTCGCGAGGTACGTCGGCGATGCGCCGCCCGGCCGCGAGTTCTCGCAAGATATTCCGGCCGAGCCACCGGTGCTGACACCGCGCACGGTGGTCGCGACGGCACCCAAGCTTGGGCAGGCTAAGTTGAGCCTCGCGTTCCCGACCGTGCGGCTGGACCATCCTGATCTGTACGCGCTCGACCTCCTATCGACTTGCCTCACGAACGGCGAAAGCGCGATCCTGGTCCGCACACTGCGCGACGACCTAAAGCTCGTTAGTAGCATCGATTCGTGGAGTGCGACACCGACGTACGTTGAGGGAAGCTTTTCCATTTCGTCTGAATTGGACGTCGACAAGATTGGTGAAGCGACCAAGTCCATCCTCGACGGTTTGGAACGCGTAAAGACCGAGGGCGTCGATGCTGACACGCTCGCGCGAGCCAAGACGCAGATGAAGGTCTCGCGCATCCGCGGCAACGAAACCGCCGAGCGCATCGCGTCGACACTGGCGCAGGACCTGATGAGCACTGGCGACCCGCACTTCACAGATCGGTATCTGGAACGCATCGACAAGGTGACGGTCGATCAGATCAAAGCGGTCGCTAGTGCTTACTTTGTAAAGGACCGATTGATCACGACCGCGATGTTGCCGGAAGAGTCGGCCCCGAACGGGTTGCCGTCGGCGGTGGACGTGCTTCGACAAGAGGCACCGACGACAAACCCCGTCGCAAGCGACACGGTTGACGAGGGGAAAGTCGTGAAGAGTGTTCTGGAGAACGGGACGGTTCTCCTGACGAAACAAATTGCGTCGTCACCGGTCGTTTCGATTCGTATGTACACGACGGGTGGGCTGACAGCCGAGGACGTCGCGACCAACGGTCTGGGGAACCTGACGATGCGCATGTTGCCGCGCGGGACGACAACGCGCAGCGCGCGCGAGATCGCGAGCTTCTTCGACCGCATCGGTGGCGAGATCGCAACCGTTAGTGGCAGCAACACTTTTTCGTGGCAGGCCAGTTGCCTGAAGGCCGACCTACCGAAGGTGATGGAGGTCTTTGCCGACATCGTGCAGAACCCCGTGTTTGACGCGAAGGAACTGGCCGCCATGAAGATACGCCAGGTGGCCGCTATCGACTCGCAAGATTCGGATTGGACCAGTCAGGCCTTCCGCTACTTCAAGAAGCAGTTCTACGGACCAAAGAATTCACCGTACCAGTTCACTGCGTTGGGGACGAAGGAAAACCTCACTGCCTTCGACAGCGCTAAGGTGCGACAGTGGTACGCGTCCAAGGCACTGACCGGACCTCGTGTGCTCGCGATCTACGGTGACGTATCCGCCAGCGACGCCAACGCGCTGGCGAGCAAGTACTTTAATGGTAACGGACCAGCGTTTGAACCGAGGAATCAACGCACGACGTTGACGCCGATAGTTGGAGTTCAGAAGATCCCACTCGAACGAGCGATCAAACTCGCAGGCGAGATGGATCGCCGCGCAGACATGCCCGGTGAGAGCAAGCCTTCCGTCGACGTCATTCGCGTCGATGTCCAGCAATCCCAGCAACCGCTCGCCGGGATCGTGATCGGTTTCGAGTCAGCCAGCGTATTCGGTATGTCCGACACAGCAGCGATCGACGTCGGTGACACGATGGCCAGCGGGTCGAGCTTTCCCACCGGCTACCTGCACGAAACATTGCGTGGGCAAGGACTCGTCTACGTCGTGCATGCGATGAACTCGCCGGGACGATCCGCTGAGTTTCCCGGCAGTTTTATTGTGTATGCCGGTTGCGATCCCAAGGCGGTAAACGAGGTGACCGAGCAGATCCTGCTTAACATCGCTCGCTTGCAGGGATCGGACGAAGATATGCAACCGGGTTGGATCGACCGCGCCAAGCAGCTCATGATCATTGATGAAGCGATGGACCGGCAGACCGCTGCTCAGCAAGCGGAGTCGGCGGCGCTAAACGAATTGTATGGCCTGGGGTACTCTTTTACAGACAGATTCGCCGAACGAACGAATGCCGTGAATGCTGATGCGGTTCGATCCGTCGCCGCGTCACGGTTGTCGCGATGTGTCGTGACGATCAGCACACCGAATCCAGAGCTCGTTAAGGTGACGGCCGGTGAGCGAACATTCAAGTCGTTCCCCCAGGTCGATTTGACCCCTAAGGGTGTGACGCATGATGCGGGCACACCGTAGCCATTCACTCAGGACCCGCTCGTGATCGATGCCAACGCCAGTGTAAAAGATTTCCTCACCGCCAGTGCCGCCAAGTCGCCCACACCGGGGGGTGGCAGCATCACAGCATTGGTCGGCGCCCTGTCGGCGGCGATGGGGGAGATGGTCGTCAACTACAGCATTGGTAAGAAGGGCCTTGAGGCGTTTCAGGACGAGCTGGTCCCCGCGCAAAAGGAACTGGCCAACGCCCGCGCGATGCTGCAGCAGTTGCTCGTCGAGGACCAGTTGGCGTTCGAGGCAATGACGGCCGCCCGCAAGTTGCCAGACGGTCCTGACAAGCAGGCCCAGCTAGACGCCGCGATCCTGGCATGCATTCGCGTGCCCGAGGCCATCGGCGCCGCCGCCGTGCGCGTGCTCGAGATTGCCGACGCTCAGTTGAACTTTGTCAACAAGTATCTTCTGAGCGACTTAGCCGTCAGCGCCGACCTTGCGATGGCGACGGCGAGATGCGCCGTCTACAACGTCCGCGTGAACATGAAGGAAGTTACCAACGCCGAGGACCGGCGGTCGATCGAATCAACGATCAGCCAGATCCTCACCCGCGCCGCGGTACTCATCCAGCGTGTTTCGCCACGCATCTGGGCGCGGCACGCGCAAGAGGCATAGCAGGAGTGGATCGGTTAACATTCTGTGATGCCCCGCGACCCGCGCGACTACAAGCTTGAACTCAGCAGCGTGCCGTTGACGCCGGTGGAACCAAAGGCATCGACCATTGGGCAAGGTCGTCCATCCATCAGCGTCTTGTTCGCCTGTTGCAACGTCTACGTGCGGGTTTATCGCTCACCGGACGCGATGTCTTACCTGGCGCACTGTCCTAAATGCGCAAAATCGGTACGATTCGAGGTCGGCGACGACGGCACCGATGCTCGGAGCTTCGTCGTTCACTAACCCGTAGGGTGGGCACTGCCTCCCGTTTCCGTTCGGTCGCTGAACACGGTGGGACGTGCCCACTCTACGGCAAAGGCAAGGAGGCGAAAACCATGGCCACTGCTGCACCCGCTCCGAACAAACCCGGCCAGTACGACGTCGCCCGCCCGGGTGGCGTGTGTGCCGTGTCCGGCAAACCGATCCACCCCGGCGACAAATTTTTCGCTGCCTTGCGCGAGACTCCCGAAGGTCTGGCGCGCGTCGACGTGCTGCCCGAGGGTTGGGATTCGTTCGACAAGGTCGGCCTGCTTGGCTTCTGGCAGACACACATGCCGCAGCACGAGCAGAAGAAAAAACTCTTCGTAGACGACGTCATCCTGACCGAACTCTTCGAGCGCCTCGGCGACGCGACGGAAGAGCCCAAGCTCAACTTCCGCTTCGTGCTGGGGTTGATCCTGATGCGCAAGCGCATCCTCTCGTACGAGGGCAGCCAGACCCAAGACGGGAAAGAGTTGTGGTCGATGAAGCTCAAAGGTCGCGAGCAACCGATCGACCTGCTCAACCCGCACCTAAAGGAAGAGCAGGTCGCCAACGTCAGCAGGCAGTTGACGGAAATTCTCAACGAGGGGTGAGGATGATGTCCCGTTATGAACTCACGTCCACTCTCCGAACTGCGCGGGCAATCGCTTGCACCATTGCGGTTCTGACCGTCTTCGGTTGCGTCCCCAAAAACGCGGACACGCGCAGGAATACCTATTTCGCCGGTCCGACCGAGCCGCTAAGCGTTCTTGTCAACACGGTCAACAAAAACAACGCGCCGATTGCGTCCCTTTGGTCGCGTCTGTCGTTCCAGGCGTGGATCTACGACGATAATAAAAAGGAGACCTACGCCTCTGGCGATGGGAACCTGCAATATCGCAGGCCGGAGGACTTTTGGTTGCGCCTAAACGATGCGGCGTTTGGTGAGGTGCTCACGCTCGGCACGAATCCAGATCAGTATTGGCTGATCGTCAAGCCTAGTGTCGACACGATGTGGTGGGGCCGCACGCAGTATATTGGCACGGCGTGCGCGGGGCAGATGCCGATCGACCCGACGCTCGTCGCGCAGGTGCTAGGCGTCGGGCAGATCCCCACGAACTTCCTCGACGAACCCGTGCCGATTCTGCGTTTTAACAACGACGAAGGCGTTTATGCTGTCAGTTGGAACGTCCGCCTGGCCAACGGGTGGGCGGCCCAGCGCGAGGTCTGGTATGACCACGAAACCAAGCTGCCCGTCCGCGTGTTGCTCTACGGCGACAAGGGTCGCGTTTTGTTGCGAGCGAACCTTGGGGGTCATCAATCGGTGAAGACCGACAAGGGGCCTGACGTGCCCGGGAAGATTGCGACGACGTACGACCTGTCGTTTCCGGACTCGGGTTCTCATATCATCCTCCGTCTCGACGCCCCGGCTGTGTCACGGGGCGAGTTTCCCAAGGACTCAGCGTTTGTGTTGCCGGTCAAGCGGCCGGGCGTGAAGAAAGTGATCCAGATCGATGAAGCATGTGGTCCGTAATGTCCTGTTTGTCCTGATCCTCTGCTTGACTGCGACGCTGGTGAACGGCCAGTCCACTGGGCCGGCGACGACGGCACCGAGCGTTCATTCGCGCGTGCACATCGCCAGCTCGGCCAGTGACTACTGGTTGGCCGTCACACGTCCGACCGACAAGCCCGATGCGCCCGCAGCGAGCGTTGTGTATGTGCGCGAGCAGGGGGCCGAGCGGTTTTCCGTTGTCGCACGATTACAGGGCCGCATTGATGCGATGACGCGCTGGTCTGGGCGGGCCGTCGTCCTGTTAGAAGACGGTCAATGGCTTGGTTTGTGGCTTGGAAACAGCTCGAACGGCGCACCGTTGCCGGGCAATGCCCGCATTATCACGCTCGCTGGCGATGAAGACTCTCTCTGGGCAATCGGGGCCGTACCGGGGGGGTTGCGTGCCGCGCTGGCGTCGACGCGACCCACGACGCGTTCCACGACCACACCCACGACCACTACCACCTCGAACGGTGGGCTCGATTCGACACCCGTGCTCTTCAAACTTCAAGGCAGTGATTGGCAACCCTGGCTCGAGTTACCGGTTGCTGACGCGGTGTTAACGCCTGGTGCCATCTCGCTGATCACCTCCGGCGACCGTGTCGCTGCTGCAATTCAAACAACCAGTGGTCAACCCACGCTGATCACCACGGGTTTCGTTCCAAACGTGACCAACGAACTGCCGTTCAACCGGCAGGCGACCATTCAGTTGTTCAAGGGCCTGCGCGGTGAAATGCTGTCTCTCGTCCGTACGCAACGTGATGGCGCATTGGTTGAAACAATCGCAACCGTTGACCCAACAAGTGGTGACAGTCTGATCGACCTGCCCAAGGGCGTCCTGCCACCACGCGATCCGTTCGCGATCGGGGCGGCGTTTGGTTACCTGCGCATCGTGTCGCTGAACGACCAGATCAACGAACAAAGGCTCTCGGCGGACGGAAACCCGGTCGGTTCCCCCGAGCCCATCGACGCGATGCGGGCCGCTGACGAAGTGCCGGGCTGGTCCAATTATTTCCAGGGCACAGTGGTCGCGATGCTGATCGTCGCGATCTTCGCTTCGATGCGCAACCGCGACGCCACGCGGGAAGCACTCGCCCGCAGAGATCGCCCGCGTCCGGCGCGTGTCTGGATCCGCCTGAGCGCCGCAGCGGTCGATGCTTTGCCTTGGTTGGTGGGCCTGACGTTTGCATACCTGCGCGTGCAGACCAAGCCCCAGGACTCGCTGCTCTTTGCCTTGGGATTGATGCCCGAGCAACTGATCGGTGTCGGTGTCTACCTTCTGCACACGACGATTTCGGAACTGGTGACGGGCCGCACCATCGGTAAAAAATTGTTCGGTCTGCGCGTCGTGAACCTGACCGGTGAACGCCCGGCCGTGGGCGCGATCCTGATCCGCAACGCGATGCGTATCATCGACATTGCGCTGCTGTACCCGTTTCTGCTGCCGATCCTGTTGCTGCTCTTCACCCCCTTGCGCCAACGCGCCGGTGACGCCGCCGCCGGCACGATGGTCGTCGACGTCGCCGCGCCTCGGATGACCGACGAGATCGAGACGCCGGAATAGAAGGATGCCTCCGTCCTCAGGATGACGAGCAGGCTATTTTTCGTGGGTCAATGCCGGGTCCGCTCAATGCGCGGTGTGCGATCGGTCTCATCGACTGGGTCGACTGCGACGCGCCGCACGCGGGATCCGATTCGACACATGACTTCGTAGGGAATTGTGTCAGCCAACCGGGCAACTTCGTAGATGCTCGCGGGGGAGAGGGGGTCGGAGTCGATCAGCGTCACGTCATCCCCGATGACGGCGTTGGGCGCTTCGGTCAGGTCAATCGTGATCAGGTCCATGCTCACGCGCCCAATGACCGGCGCGCGACGCCCACCGACAAGTGTGATGCCTTTGCCTGACAACGCCCGTGGATACCCGTCGGCGTAACCGACCGGCACCAGCCCGACGCGCGTGTCGCGCGGCGCGATCCACGTGCCGTTGTAGCCGACCGCTGTGCCTTGCGGGACGTCGCGCACGTCGACGAGGGGCGCGAGCCACTTCATCACCGGGCGCAGCGCGCGGTCCATGGATGGGCGGCACGTCGGGTCGATGCCGTAGAGCGCGATCCCCGGTCGGACCATGTCGAACTGCGCGTCGGTGAAGAAGACTCCACCCGAGTTGCTCATGTGCCGGGTAAAACGCGCGCCATGGCGGGCGGCGTGGGCGTCGGTGGTGAGTTGGAAGGTCTCGGTTTGATGGCGAGTTTGCGCGTGGTTGTCCACCTCGCCGTGCGCGAAATGACTGAACACCCCGGTCAACCGCAGTGACGCCAGTGACTCAATTTTCATTAACAGGTCGTCGACATCTATCGGAACGGCGCCACCGCGAGTCATTCCCGTATCGACCAGAACTTGCACGTTCGCCCGCCGACCCGTCGCGACCGCGATACGGGCGACGTCCTCAGCCGCCAGGCGCGAACAGATCGTCAATGCCCAACCCGCTCGGATCGCATGTTCCAGTCGGGTCCGCTCACGACCCACGAACGCGTTTTCGACAGGGCGCAGGATCAGGGTAGGCAAACCGACGTGCCCCAGTGCTGCGGCCTCGTCGATCGTCGCGACGGCGAACTCGTCCACCGTCCGGCCGATATGGTGATGATCGTCGTCAACGAAATTGGTCAGGGCATCAACAATGGTAGGGGCCCCCATGCCATAGGCGTCCGCCTTGACGATCGCGCAGATGCGAACGCCTGGCCGCAGCTTCCTGCGAAGCACACGGACGTTGTGCCGCAACGCGGCTCGAGAGATCAAGAGTCGGGGCTCGCCCGGGGCGTGTCTCGCATCCATGCGAAGAAGCCATTCCTTTGTTGAGACTGCATCATAACGACGAACGGGGGAAGGGAAAGGTTCGACGGAACGGAAAAGCGAATGTCGACGACCCTCGAAACGTGATGGCGCTACCGACGTGGCTTAGTTGCCTGCACGTTCGCGATGCTTTCCCCCTGTCCGCGCAACCTGGTTCGACTATCATCGCGAGTCACATGAATACGACGACGCAGCGGACCGACGCCATGCAGACGACCATCGACATCCTCGCCCGTTGCAAGAGTGTGCTGATCACAACGCACGTTCGTCCCGATGGCGACGCGCTCGGTTCGACCGGCGCACTGTCACTGGGCTTGCGCCATCGCGGAATCGCGTCCGAAGTGTTGCTGCTATCTAAACTGCCGAGCAAGTACGCCTTCGTCCACAAGGATGGCGGCGTCATCTCGTACGACATCGAACAAGGCTGGCCCAGCGCGTTCGACCTCAACCGATTCGACGCCGTCGTGGTCGTCGATACAGGCACGTGGTCGCAATTGCCCGGGTTGAAGGATCATTTTGCGAAGTACGACAAGCCCAAGCTCGTCATCGACCACCACATGACCCAGGAAGACTGGGCGACCCACAAGCTCGTCGACACGAAAGCCGCAGCGGCATGCGAGATCGTGGCGAGCCTGCTGAAACGTTGGAACATCACCATCGACAGCGCCATCGCCGGCGCATTGTACGTGGGCCTCGTCGCCGATACGGGTTGGTTTCAATACAGCAACACAACCCCCACCACGCTACGTCTCGGTGCCGAATTAATGGAAGCCGGTGTCTATACGGACAAGATCTACCAGGCCCTCTATCAAAACGAACGCCCCCAGCGACTGGCAATTCAAGCCCGTGCGATGCGGTCGCTGGAACTCCTCGCCGACGGCAAACTGGCGGTCATGCAACTGAAGAAGGAAGACTTTACTGAGACCAATGCCACGACAAACGACACCGAAGGCCTGATCAACATCCCTCTGCAGGTCTGCGACGTCGAGGTCTCCATCCTCTTCAACGACCCCCCAACCGGTGGGCCGATCCGTGTCAGTTTGCGCAGCAAGGGAAAGGTAAACGTGGCAAACTTTGCCGGGCAGTTCGGTGGTGGTGGGCACGCGCGGGCGGCCGGGCTGAAGGTGGAATGTCCGTTACAACCGGCCGTCGAGCAGGTGATCAACCGTGCGGTCGCTGCATTGTCGACTGTTTAGGCTTGGTTCGCAGACCGGGTGGTGTTAAACTCTGCAGTTCAAATCTACCCAGAGGCGCAAGGTTTATGGCTCAAGTTCATCTAGAATCGGTATCCAAAATCTACGCTGGCAACGTTCGTGCCGTGAATTCGATTGATCTGGCGATCAAGGATCAGGAATTCATCGTTCTCGTCGGCCCCTCGGGCTGCGGCAAGAGCACGACGCTTCGCATGGTCGCGGGGCTCGAAGAGATCTCCGACGGCGTCATTCGCATTGGTGAGCGGATCGTGAATGACGTTCCACCGAAGGATCGGGACATCGCGATGGTGTTCCAGAACTATGCGCTGTACCCCCACATGACGGTGTACAAAAACATGGCGTTTGGGCTGAAACTGCGCAAGATGCCCAAAGATCAAATCCACAAGCGCGTCATGGACGCGGCCACGATTCTCGGTATCGAACATTTGCTGGAACGCAAGCCCAAGGCCCTCTCTGGTGGTCAGCGCCAGCGTGTAGCGGTCGGCCGGGCGATTGTGCGTGAACCGGCTGCGTTTTTGTTTGACGAACCGTTGTCAAATCTGGACGCCAAACTGCGCGTGACAACCCGGGCCGAGCTCAAGCGGCTGCACCAAAGGCTCAAGACCACAACGATTTACGTCACGCACGACCAGGAAGAAGCGATGACGCTGGGTGATCGCATAGTCGTCATGAAAGATGGATTGATCCAGCAGGCCGACACGCCGTTAATTACCTATAATTCACCGGCCAACCGCTTCGTCGCGGGATTTATTGGCATGCCACCGATGAACTTTTTTGACGGCGCGATCATCTTGAAGGACGGTGAAATGTTCTTCAAGGAAGGTCGGCTTGAGAACGCCCATGTATCTGGCTCAGCCGCCAAGAAACTGGCCAAAGAGGGTGAGGTGGACGAGCCCGTCGTGATGACCGGTGATTTGACCTTGCCACCGAACGGGTTTACGCTACCTATCCCGGAAAGGTTCCGGGACCGATTGGCTGGCAAGGTCGGCAGTCAGATTGCCTTGGGCGTTCGGCCTGAGCACATTCATTTGACGCAGACTTCGCAATCGTTTGAAGCATTGCCGGTGAAGATTATGGTGACCGAGCCCTTGGGCAAAGAGATGGACGTTTATCTCAAAACCGAGCTGCACGATCACGTGGTTGCCCGCGTGGAGGCGAAGCACATCGTCTCTCCAGGGACATCGGCAACGGCGTACGTGGACTTGGCGAAGTCCCACTTTTTTGAACCCGGTGAAACCGGGCTCAATTTGACCCGGGAGACGACGTCTCCCAACCAGGCATCGAGCGAGTCGTCCCATGCTATCGCATAAGCATGGAACCAACTTCGCGGTCGACACGACCCTCTCTTGGGAGAAATTGCCCCCAAGATGAGGGGTAGACGTGTTTTCACAGGTTCTTTCGAACTTCGTGGGCCGCCAAGTGATGCTTGGCGGCCCTTGTGTTTTGTATGTCGCAAGAGATTCAACGCAGAGGCGCAGAGAGAAGAACGCTGAGGAACGCAGAGGAAATTTAATGGGCAACGACGAACGCGATTTTAATGATATTTGGTGTTTCTCTGCGTTCTTCTCTCTACGCCTCTGCGTCAAACATTTGTACAACTGAATAGTCTGAAAACTAAATAGAGGTGACCATGAATGCAGAACTGATCCGAATCGTTGACGGCATCGCACGCGACAAGAACATTGAGCGCGAACAGATTTACACGGACATTGAACAGGCGATCGCTTCGTCGCTTCGCAAACATTTCAATACGGAAGACACCAGCGAGTTCGCGGTCACCCTCGAACGGGGTACAGGCATTATCTCGGCAGCGCGCAACGGTGAAGTTTTGCCGATCAGCATGGTTGGCCGCATCGGTGCACAGACGGCCAAGCAAGTTTTGATCCAACTCATCCGTCAGGACGAACGTGGCAGCATTTACGAAGAGTACAAGGACCGCGTCGGTACGATCGTCACGGGCACTATTGCGCGGTTTGAAGGCAGCACGATGATCGTCACGCTCGGCCGGGTCGAAGGCATCATGCCGCGATCCGAGCAGATCCCGGGTGAAAATCACAACCCGACCGAGCGCATTCAGGCGCTGATCCTTGAAGTGCGCGACACGCCCAGCGCCGTGAAGATCATCCTGAGCCGCAGTCACCCGGAACTCATCCGCCGGCTGTTTGAACGTGAAGTGCCTGAGGTCGGTGAGCGCACGATCGAGATCAAGGCACTGGCACGTGAGCCCGGGCATCGCACGAAAATCGCGGTTTCGTCGATCGACAGCAAGGTCGACGCAGTCGGCGCATGCGTCGGTGTGCGCGGCAGCCGTATTAAGAATATCGTCGACGAACTGGGTGGCGAAAAGATCGACATCGTTCGTTGGAACGAGTCGTCGCAGATCCTGATCATGAATTCACTGAAGCCCGCGGAAGTCGCGGAAGTTTCGCTATGCTTCGAGCTGGGTCGTGCGACGGTCGTCGTGAATGACGACCAGTTGTCGCTCGCAATCGGTAAGCGCGGTCAGAACGTCCGCCTGGCTGCTCGCTTGACTGGTTGGGACGTCGACATTCTGACTCCGCCTGAATTTCAGAACGGTGTGCAGCGTCTGGACCTCACCCTCAAGAGCATCGAGGGCATCTCGCAGGAACACATCGACAAGATCATCGCGCTGGGCATCATTGATGTGCGTGATATCGAAGAGGTCGGTGTGGGCCCACTGATGGAAGAGGTCGGTCTGGACGAAGCGACTGCGGAGCGTGTTGAGACGCGTTGCGCGGATGAGGCCAAGATCGTCGCCGTCGAGCAGGAACAGAAGAAGTCGGCTGATGCGAAAGCCAAGGCCCAGGCGACGGCGGCGTTCCGTGGCATTGATGGGGTCGCTTTCGCAAACCCACTCCTTCCGCAGAACGCGGCAGCAGCCGTCAAGGAAGAAGAGTCGCTCGTTGAAGACTCGGCTCACGACCACCTGCCCGGCTCTCTCGAGGCCGGTGGGGGTGGGTCGCCGGAGACGGTGACGCACAAGGAGTCGACCCAGTTCGGCTCTGCGGAACTATCACCGGAAGAGCAGGCCGTCCAAGGTATTGCCCGGTCGGACGAGCGCGACAATGACCTGCGCGACGATGAGGATTCAGAGACGGCCCGCCTGGCAGATGGCCGGGCCGAAGCGCCTCAGTAAGCGGACAAAATTGTGTTCGCCGAGATGGGTTGCATCGACCCGCCGGCGAGTGTGGACGTAGTATAAGTTTGATTGCGCGTGGGCCGGTCGTATCGGTCTGCCTCGTGTGTGTGAGAGAGCGGTTTTTCGGAGAACGTTTTGGCTAAAGGCATTCGCGTCAACCAGTTGGCCAAGGAAATTGGCATAGAGAGCAAGGCGATTCTCGCCCGTTGTCGGGACGAGGGGATAGTTGTTGCCAATCACCAGAGCACGATTTCGGTTGGGTTGGCCGAGACGATCAAGGAGTGGTTCGCGGGTCAAGGCAGCGCCGAAGGTGGCACCGCCGTCGCCATTGCGCCCGCCGAGACTGCCGTCAAGCCAAAGACTGCGCGCCCACCGGTCCGCAAGCGTGTGGGTGGTGACGAAGCTCCTCATGACGATGCCGATGCTGCCGCCCATGATCAGGAGTTGCCTGCCGCCGAGGCACCGACCGTTGAAGCGCCTGTTTTCAAGCCAGCCGTTGAAACGCCAGCAGCGCCTGTTGTCACGGCACCCGTGACGTTGCAGCCAGCTGCACCGGTTTCGATTGCTCCGTCAACGCCTTCGGTCAGCCCGACACCCTCACCGGTCGCGACGCCGAAAGCGCCTACTTCTCAACCCACTGTCACCGCTCCAACCGCGCCTGTAGCGCCACCGGCCCAGCCTTTGCGCCCCGCAGCGACTGCACATCCGCATTCGAGTGTGCCTGCGGAACTGCGCCCACAGGTTTCTCGGCCGACGGTTTCCATCGATAGCCTTCGCGCCCAGCAGGGTGGTCAACAGCAACCTCCGATCGCGCGCAAGGCGGTCACTCCGGCCCCGCAGTTGCGTACACTTCAGCCGGCTCAGATGGCCGGCCCGAAGGTTATCCGCGAAGAGAAGCCCGACATCGTCGCAGCCCCTCGGCCGCGCCGTCCGATCGGGGAGAACCAGGCTACAACCGGCACGGCCGGTTACTCGACGGCTCGTCCGACCACCGGTCGTGGTGTGAAGGTCAGCGACGAAGAAGAATCAGACGCCAAGAAGGCCGCAGCCAAAGGCAAGGGTGCAGGTAGCCTGTCGGCCCGCCGCCGTGGTGTCGATGGTCGTCGTGGTGAAGCAACGGAGAAACTCCGCGAATTCACCGATGCCGACATCATCGCCCGCCGTGACGCGCTGAACGCTGCGACGGCCACCCGTCGTAACTTTGACAGTCACTTGAAGCAGGTCTCGAACCGTGGCACGCACGCGGTCGCCAAATCGCAGGCCGAGCGCGGTGAAACGGTCGAGATTGAAGAGCCGATTACCGTCAAGTCGCTCTCTGCTGCCATCGGCGTCAAGAGTAACGATATCATCACCAAACTGATGCGTCAGGGCGTCTTCGCAACAATCAACCAGGCGCTCGATGCCGACGTCGCAGGCACGATCGCACTTGAGTTCGGCGTTGAGATCCGCGTGGCGCAGCTACTGTCGATGGAAGACGAGTTGGTCGCCGAGTTCCAGGCACGGGTGTCGGAAGAGGGCGCGATGGTCAAGCGTCCACCGGTTGTCACCATCCTCGGTCACGTCGATCACGGTAAGACAAGCCTGCTCGACAAGATTCGCAACGCCAACGTCGCCGCCGGTGAAGCCGGTGGGATCACACAGCACACCGCTGCATGGATGGTCACGCTCGGTGAAGGTGAGACGAAGCGCCAGGTCACTTTCATTGACACGCCGGGCCACCAGGCCTTCACGAGCATGCGTGCCCGTGGTGCGAATATGACGGACGTTGTGGTCCTCGTCGTTGCAGCCGTCGAGGGCGTCATGCCCCAGACGATCGAATCTATCAACCACGCCAAGGCCGCCGGAGTGCCGATCGTGGTCGCTCTTAACAAGATCGACCGCGCCGATGCCAACCCGGACATGGTGCTCGGTCAGCTGGCTGGTGCTGGTCTGAACCCGGTCGAATGGGGTGGCGATACGGAAGTCATCCGCACGAGCGCGACGACCGGTCAGGGCATCAAGGAACTGATTGAAATTCTTGATTATCAGAGCGAACTGCTCGACCTCAAGGCCGACACGACGGTAGCGGCCCGTGGCACCGTCATCGAAGCGCGCGTGGATGAGGGCCTTGGCCCGATCGCAACCGTGCTCATTCAAGACGGCACGCTCAAGATTGGCGATGTGGTTCTGTCGGGTCCCGGTTATGGCCGCATCCGCAGCCTGCTGAACGATCGCCGGCAAAGCATTACCGAAGCGGGTCCGAGTACGCCGGTCATTGTCAGTGGTCTGTCGGCTCTACCGAGCGCCGGCGACAAGTTCTTTGCGGTCGAAGACGACCTCGATCGTGCTCGCAGCATCGCTGAAGAACGGGCCACCCAGGTTCGTGCCAACGCGTTGGCCGGTCAGACTAAGGTCACCGCTGGCAACCTGCTAGCGTCGATCGCTGCCGGTGACGTCAGCACGATCAACCTGATCATCAAGGCTGACACGCAGGGTTCGGTCGAAACGCTTGTCACCAACGTCGGTGGGCAGAACACTGAAGAGGTGCAGGTCAAGGTCATCCACAGCGGCGTCGGCGCGATCAGTGAGAGCGACGTCGACTTGGCGATGGCAACCCGCATCAATCCGGTCGATCCCAGCCGTCCGCGCAAGGTCGCGATCATCGGCTTCCACGTCGTGCCCGACGACGCCGCCCGCGCGGCCGCCGAGCACAACCACGTGGACGTAAAGACGTACCGCGTCATCTACGAGATCTTCGACGATCTTAAGAAGGCGTTGTCGGGCATGTTGTCCAAGGAAGTCCGCGAGAAGCTCCACGGCCACGCCGAGGTGCGAGCGGTCTTCAAGGCGTCGAAGCTCGGCAACATCGCCGGCTGCTTTGTCACCGACGGCCACATTGTGCGTACGGATAAGATTCGCCTCATCCGCGACGGAAAGATCGTCACGGAAGGCCTCACGCTCGACAGCCTGCGGCGTGTGAAGGACGACGTTCGCGAAGTGAAGACCGGCTTTGAGTGCGGCATCAAGATCGCGGGCTACGACGACGTGAAGGTCGGCGATCGGTTGGAAGCGTATATCACTGAAGAGTTTGAACGGACGTTGTAAGAACAAGGATGAAGGTTGAAGGATGAAGGCTGAAAATCGGCCCTTTCATCGTTCATCCTTCTTTTTCGTCCTTACCGGAAATATGCACGTTGGCGTACTGCAGTTAGAACTGTCGATCCCCGACGCGAACTCCCTCAAGGACAAGCGGCGGGTGATTTTAAGCCTGAAGGATCGCATCGCCCATGGGCACAATGTCAGCGTTGCCGAGGTCGGAGCGCTGGATGAGCATCGTCGCTGCATCATGGGCATCGCGATGGTTAGCAATGACAAGCGATACGTCGAAGGCGGTCTGAGCAAACTGGTCGACTTCGTAAAAATGAATTCGTCGGCGGTCCTTCTGAATTATCAGATTGACATGATGTGAAGATGAATTTTACCGCAGAGGGAGGAACGCAGAGACGCAGAGAACACAAGACGAATTGCTCTAATTTTTCTCTGCGTAACTCTGCATCTTCCCTCCGCGCCTCTGCGTTAGACCGAGTTTGAATTATGACCCGTAGAACTGAAATGCTCGGCAGCACCATTCAGCGAGAAATCGCTGAGATGATTCAGCGCGACATCGATGATCCGCGCGTGCCGAGCATCGTCAGTGTGACACGCGTAAAGGTAGCGCCCGACCTGTCGGTGGCCGACGTGTTCGTGACCATCATGGGAACTGAAGGTCAGAAGACCGCGGCCCTCAATGCGCTGAAGCACTCGGCGGGGATGATGCGGGCCAAGCTGACAAAGAGCCTGAGCCTGCGCACGACTCCGTTCATCAAGATGCACCTGGACGACAAGATCGACAAAGAGCTGGCGATGCTTGCCATCCTGCACAAGGTTGCTGAGGAAAACGCCGAAGCCGACCGCCGCCGCGAGGCTGCGGGTGAAGCTGCTGTGTTACCGGCGGACGAGGCGGTAGAGACTGCGGAGCCTTCACAGGCAGACGAAGGGAAGAGCGACGCGGGGGCCGACAAGCCTGCGAGCTAGGGAATACGATAGATCGGAACGATCGACACTTTCATGAAAAACGCTACGAAACACGCTGAAGAGCTCAAGTCCTACGCGCGCAAGGTTCTGCGCGATCACAAGCCCACACCGCTGGAGCCACAGGAGCCGCTAAAAGCCCTCGTTCGCGGGGCCATGAGTTACGATGTGACGGACGCCCGTGCCGAGGAAGCGATGAAAGCAATCGACGGTGAGTTCGTCGACCTTAACGAACTGCGCGTCGCGACGGACCTGGAAATTCAGGGTTTGCTCGGCACCCGCTATCCGAGCATCGAACGCCGCGTCGCGATGATCACGACGGCGCTGAACAACATATTCGAGCGCGAGCACACGCTGTCGCTTAACCGTCTGAAGGACGTGAGCAAGCGCGACGCACGTCAGTTTCTCAGGGATTTGCCGGACATTCATCCGTTCGTCGAGGCGTACGTGATGATGACCGCGTTTGATGGGGGTGCGTTCCCAATCGACGAGCAGACGCTCGAATTGCTGAAAGAGCATGACGTTCTGGAAGCTGAGACGACGCTTGCCGACGCCCAGAAATTTATCGAGAACAACCTAAAGGCCGACGAAATCGCCGGGTTTTACTCCGCTACCCGCGCCGCAGCGGCTTCTGATGCGGGGAAGCGTAAAAAGGCCAAGGCGTAGGAAGAGGTGGACAGTTGTCAGTGGACAGTGGGCAGTTGAATACGGAGAGGCTTGTTCCCCGCTTTCTGCTGACCACTGTCCACTGACAACTGTCCACTACCCAATCATGACTCTTCCCGAATCCACCCTTCGCCTTGGCGTGCCCAGCGGCTCGATGCAGCAGTCGACCATCGAGCTCTTCGCTCGGGCGGGCTACAAGATTTCTGTTGACGGTCGCAGCGTGTTCCCGCGTGTCGATGACGAGCAGATTTCGGCCGTGTTGTTTCGTTCGCAGGAGATCAGCCGGTACGTCGTCGACGGCATCATCGACTGTGGCCTGTGCGGCTACGACTGGATCGTCGAGAACGGCAACCAGGACGACATTGTCGAAATCCTCGAACTCACCTATTCGCGCGCCACGAGCCTGCCCGCCCGCTGGGTGCTCGCGGTGCCGGATGAAAGTCCGATTAAGACCGTCAAAGATTTCGAGGGTAAGATCGTTGCCACCGAGATCGTCAACACGGTCCGCCGGTACTTCGACAAGAACAGCGTGAAGGTGAACGTTGAGTTCTCGTGGGGCACGACGGAGATCAAGGCCCGACTGCTCGACGGCATTGTCGACCTGACAGAGACCGGTTCGAGCATCCGCGCCAACAACCTTCGCGTGATTGACACCATCCTGTCGAGCACCATCCGCTTCATCGCCAACAAGAAGGCATGGGCCATCCCCTGGAAGCGCGAGAAGATGGAAAACGTTGCCATGCTCCTGCAGGGTGCAATCGCGGCGCGCAGCAAGGTGGGGTTGAAGATGAACGTGCCCGAGAGCAAACTGAGTGACGTCATCAGCTTTCTGCCGGCCGAGAAGAGCCCGACGGTAAGCCGATTGGCGGATACGGATTGGGTGGCGGTCGAAGTTATTCTGGAAGACAAGCAGGAGCGCGAGCTCATCCCACGCCTCAAGCGTGCCGGCGCGACAGGAATCATCACCTATCCGCTGAACAAAGTGATTCCGTAATCGAAGCGCGCGCGGCGCAGTTTGTGGTCGTTTCAGGTCGTGTTGGCGTGCTATACTGCTGACGATGCGACGACTTACCAGTACCGTACTGATGCTCGCGCTGGCCGTCGTCGCAGGATGCGGGGGTCCTGAGCGTCGTACTCTTACGCCGACTTCGCAACGTGCAACAGCACCCCTCGATCCACGCGCCACGCTGACCCTCGACCAGATTGAGCCCATCCCCAAGCTGCCCACAGTGCAGCGGGACGAACCCGATCCACCACCGCTCGAGGCGCTTCGCCTGTATGCCCAGGCGCGCCGACTGCTGATCGAGAACCAGCGGTTTACGGCCATCAAACTGCTCGAGCAGGTCATCGCGCTCGATCCGTTGACCCCGGCGCCCTACGTCCTGTTGGCGGATGCCACGCTCGGCGATGGGACGTTTAACGATCGGTCGATCGATGCTTTGGAAACAGTGGTCAAACTCGATTCCGACGACACAAGCGCGCGCCTAGCACTGGGTCGCCAATATCTGGCCAAAGGCGATCTGACCAAGGCGATGCTGCAGCTGCGCCTTGCGCTGCAGACGCCGGGCTACGAACTATATGAAGACGATGCCGCGCTGGCGGATCTTCTTCTCGCAAAGACCCTGCAACGAGCAGGCTACGAGACGGCCGCTGTCCAGCAGTACGAACTGCTGCTGGCACGATTGCGCACACGGGACATCAGCTTGCGCAAAGACCCTGAGCTGACCATCCTGGTCTCCAAGCCTGAGCTGGTGTCGATCGAAATCGGCAAGCTCTACGAATCGCGCGGCGACCCCGAACGGGCGCTCGCGGCGCTTGAACCGGTGGCGGTGGCCGATCCAAACAACTTTGACCTCCAGGCGCTGGTCACCCGGATGACCTACACGGTCGGCCGAAAAGAAGAAGCCGTCGCGCAGGCCGCGTCGTTGGTGTCACAGTTTCGCGCCAGCGCGGCGTCGATCGAACTGCTGCAGGATGTTACGCGTGGCGAGGGTAAGGGTGGCGATGCCGTCGCGCACCTGCGCCGGTTGCATGGCGCGAAACCGAACGATCGCGCAGTGTTATTCGCGTTGTCCGAAACGTTACGGGCCGACGGCAAGGGTGTTGAAGCGACAAAACTGCTTGTCGATGCGCTCGGACAGCAGTCGGCTGACGTCGAAATTACGCGCAGACTCTTCACGATCTACGATGGCCGGGACGAAGTCACCGCCGCCGCCCGGTTAATCATCAACACCGCCGTCCGTCAGCCGGATGCTACCGGTGAGCTTCTTCCACTTTGGAACGAGCTGGCGCGCACGTCGCGCCCGGGTCGCCTGCGGGCCGGCGATGTCGAACAGTTGAACGTGCCACCCACCGCCGAGGCGGCGCGACTGTTCTTTCTTGCAAACTGTCCAGACGTCATCCGTCGGCCGGTGGTTGAGCGGTCGACACTGGAGAAAGCGGTTAAGCTCGCGCCGTCGTTCAGCCCAGCCTTTCGGCAGTTGTACAACGTGATCTGGGACGATCCGAAACTCGCCCGTTCAGCAAAAATCGTAGCGATTGACGATCTGATTGCCACCGCTGACCGGCAGAACGATCCGGCGCTCGCTGCGGAACTGCAGGGTGTCACACTGTTGAAGGACGGGGACGCCAACGGCGCTGTTCGCGCACTGGTCACAGCAATGAAGCTGGGGCCCGGCTCACCGGATCGCATCCTAACCGCAGCAACCGCGCATGAGCAGACCGGTAACGCCGAGCGGGCCGAGCAACTGCTTTGGAAACTAATCAGTGATCGACCTACCACCGAGGCGGCATACGGTGCGTTGTTCACGCACTACCTGCAAGCGGGCGAAAGTACCGCTGCGATCAAAGTGCTGTCGACGTGGCTGTCGAACGACCCAACCAATGTCAGCGCTCGATTGCTTCAGGCATCGGTGTTTCGCCAAGCCGGTCAGCCGGATGCCGCCGAGCGTGTGCTGGTGGGGCTTGTCGAAGAACAGCCGAGAAACTATCGCGTTCTCGTCGACCTGTATCTATATTACGCGCGCACCGGCCAGTTCGACCCACTCGTCGGCAAGCTCGAAGAGCTGCGCACGCGCGATGCCAGCAATCGCGCCGCTGCCGAGACGCTCGTCGAAGTATACGCCGAGCAGGGCCGCTTGACCGATGCCGCCCGTGTGCTCGATTCGTTGCGCGCATCGTCCCCGCGCGAGAAGATCGACGATGCCGACCTGCTGTATTATTATTCAGGCCACTACACGCGCATCGGTCAGACGGATACGGCTGAGCAGTTGTTGGAGCAGGCGGTGACACTGGACCCATCACACGCTAGCGCAAGCAACGACCTTGGCTACTTCTGGGCCGATGCGGGTCGGAATCTTGAGCGCGCCGAGGCGATGGTGCGCGTGGCCGTTGATGCCGAGCCAGACAACGCATCGTTTCTCGACAGCCTGGGCTGGGTGCTCTACAAACGCGGAAAGTTTGCCGACGCCGAGCGATTTCTCGCCAAGGCCGCGAGTGTTGAAGAGGTCGATCCCGTGGTGCTCGACCATCTGGGCGACACGCAGTATCGGATGAAGCAACTGGATGGCGCCCAGCAGGCGTGGCAGAAATCACTGGATCGAATCAACGCCCAACCCCAGTTACGGGACGACCTCAAGGAACTGAAATTGAAGCTGATGATGAAGCTGAAGCAGTCGGCCAGTGGTCAGCCGGTCAGCGTCGCGCCCATTGCAACGTCCAACGGTCGCCCGGCAGCGGTCATGAAGTCCAACCGGTAACGGCGCCGAACACGCGGGCCTTTCGATTCAGGGTGTTTTCAACGATAATCTCTCGCCTATGTCCCAAGTCCCTCAAAGTGATGTGCCGTTGCGGTTGCAGAAGGAAGGCATCCCCGAAGGCCTCTGGATGCGCTGCAGCGAATGCGAGGAAATGCTCTACCGCAAGGTGGTCGACGAAAACCTGTCCGTCTGCCCCAACTGCCAGCATCACTTCCGCCTGTCGGCCCGCTCGCGCGTTGCGCAGCTGGTCGATCCGGGCAGTTTTGAGGAGATGTTCAACGATCTTGAACCGATCGACACGCTGAAGTTCGTCGACAAGAAGAGCTATAAGGATCGCATTAAGGCCGAGCAGGACAAAACCGGCAACAAGGACGCCGCCGTCTGCGGCAAGGGGTTCATCAAGGGTCGGCCGATCATGCTTGGCGTGATGGACCCGACGTTCATGATGGGCTCGATGGGCAGTGTAGTGGGTGAAAAGCTGACGCTCGCGATCGAAGCGGCCGCCGAAGAGGGGCTGCCTTTGCTCATCGTCTCGTGCAGCGGTGGGGCACGCATGCAGGAGTCGACGTTGTCACTGATGCAGATGGCCAAGACGTCGGCTGCGCTCGCCAAGCTGGACGATGCGAATGGTCTCTTCATCAGCCTACTGGCCGACCCAACCACCGGTGGCGTGACCGCGAGCTTCGCGATGCTGGGTGACTTTATCATCGCCGAACCCAAGGCGCTCATCGGCTTTGCCGGCCCGCGCACCATCTGGAACACCATCAAAGTCGAGCTACCCGACGGCTTCCAGCGTTCTGAGTTCCTCGAAGAGCACGGCTTCGTCGATTTCGTCGTTCACCGCAAAGACCTTCGTAGCGAAATCGCCCGGCTGGTCGACTATTGCGGCAAGTAGTGGTTATAGCGTGTTGGCGCGATGCGCAAACATGTCATCCCGAAGGGAGCGGAAGCGACCTGAGGGATGTCGAATGTGCGAGCGATTCTGTCCCGTCGAGATCCCTCGGGTCGCTTACGCTCCCCTCTCGGGATGACATGTTCTTTATCCCCGACTACACCAACCCCTCAATGTACTCGCGCATCTCTCGCGAGATCTCCATCGGGTTTCGATCTTCCGGCTCATCCTCCCACGAGTACGCCCCGCGATAACCGATTTCCTTCAGCGCCTGGATGACCGCTGGTATTCCCACGACGCCTTCGCCTAGCCGACAGGTCAAATGCCCGCCATGGGCCTTCACGTCCTTCAAATGGACGTGGCGAATCAGCGATCGCAACTCCCGCACGACTGAAGGCCCGTCCAGCCCGCTCGTGCCGAGCCAGCCCGTATCCAGCGCAATTCCACCGCGACCTTCGAGGGGTTCAATCTTCTCGCGGATCTCGGCAGCGCTTTTCTCCGGATGGTTCTCGTAGTTGAACGCAATCGTCGATGCCGCAAGCAACCGCTTCGTCGTCGCGACGTCGGAACCCCAGTACCCACCGTTAACGGCCGGGATGCCGAGTTGCTGGCATACCCGCACCGTATCGCCGGTCATCGCGCCTGCCAAACCGATGGGCGTCAGTCCATTGTCGGTCAGCACTTTTCTGTAGGTCGCGGCTCGTTCATCGGTCATAAGGGATGGTTCGACATGCGCACCCCATATTTCGACGGCCCGATAGCCCGCTGCCGAGATGGAGGCGCAGATGTCGGCCCATTCGCGTTCATCAGTCCGTTCGCGCGTCAGCTTGTCCTGTTCGCCCCAGTGTTGTAGTTCGAAGCGCCACTCGGTGACGCGGGCAACGAGATTGGCGGTGTTGAATGCAATCGTTGAAGCCATGATCGTGGAACCTCGGGATTGGATATTGATAACTACGCCAAACCGTTCAACTCTAAGCGAAGACTTCGGTTACGATATCGAAGTCGCACGTTGAAGTATAGGTGATGTGGGTGTTTGGACGCTGGCCGGAGTGGTGCAACTCAAACGTCGGCTGCCGTGGCGTGTCTTTGCTTCGACATCTCGTGGGTCGATGGGTGCAGATCGCTTTGCTGGGGTTCGCTCATGACGAAACGTTTGATTCTTCGCATCCTGCTGGGCGGTGTACTGCTGATCCTCCTTTCGGTGAGCGTGGTGTTTTTCCTTGTGTCACGCAAGGGGTCGGGCACGATCGAAGAGTGGGTAGGTTCGCAGATTCAGACGATCGCCGGTTCCTTTCTCAAACCGAAGCTGACGTTTACCGATCTTGATTATTCTTACCCGCTGACCGTTTCGCTTAAAAACTTGAAGCTGACGGCCGACGATCCGTCCGCGCCCGGCACGACGGTCGATATTATCGCCTGCACAGAAGCCGCGGTGACGCTCGGGGAGATACCAGCGATCGGCAAGCCGATCATCATCGAAAAGATCATCCTGCGATCACCTCAGATCTCCGCGATCGCCGCTCGTGCCGGGACTCAGGAGTTTATCGGTTTCTCAGACCTGCTGAGCGACCCCAGTGCCGACGCCGATACGAGCAATGCCGAGCCGATCAAGCTCAGCGACGCGTTTCGCATGCGACTTATCGAGCTGGCCGATGGGAAGATCGTCTATGACCCACGCCTGCCGGGTACGGTGCCGATGGCGTTGGACCAGATTAACACCACGCTGACGATCGAGCCCACGTCGGTGGGTCAATACAAACTGGCAACCGTCATCGCGCGTAAGCCCGTCTTTCACGTGGAGGTTGCGGGGCAGCTCGATCTCGACACGTTCACTGCGCGAGACATCGCAATTGCGCTCGCAGCGGACCTTGGGTCCGACAAACTCGATTACCTGCCGCCAGAGTTGCAGAAGCTTCTCAAGCAATACGATGCCAAAGGCAAGCTGAACGTGCAGCTCAGCGGCACGATGCCGGTGATGGACCCGCTTAAAGGCAATGTGCGAGCGGACGTCACGCTCGACCGGGCGAACGTATCGTTCGGAGATTTCCGTGCGCCGGTTGAAAGCCTGGGCCTTACCGCACAGTTCGCCGATGGGAAAGTGCTGTTGCCTTCGTTAAAGATATCCGCACTCTCGGGCACCGCAGAGCTGTCGGGCTCGGCGACGTTGAACGAAAGGCTGGACGCAAACCTGCGGTTGAAGGTCGCCGGGATGATGCTTGAAGACATGCTGGCGGCAGGTCCTTCGGCGATGGCGCCGCGGATGGATCTGGAGATGTTCATCGGCGGGTCGCTGACAACGCTTCTCGGGACGTTGCCGGTCGAGAAGGGTACTCCCGTTGCGTCGCTTGGGGTGAAAAACTTCCGCTACTACGCGCCCGACCCGGCCAACCCGCAGCAGACGATCGACGTGCTGGCGTGCAAGGCGCTCGACATCGCGCTGGCTGCACCGATCGTCGAGGGCAAACCGATCGTAGTGGAAAAGATCATTCTGAACGAGCCATCCATCGCCGCGATCGCCGTCGCGCCCAATTCTTTGCAGTTTGTCGGCGTTCCAACGCTGCCACCCAGTGTGACCGAGCCTGCAACCGCTCCCACGCCTCCGGAAGCGCCGACCCCGCCCGGTGGTGCCGTCGCGAAGATCAGCGACCTAATCCGCGTTAATACGTTTCAGCTTAACGATGCCCGTGTAATCTATGACCCGCGGATAGCCGGCACCAAGCGGATGTGGGTCGCGGGCATCAACACGAAGGTCGACATTGATGCCGCCAATCCCGGTCAGTACCTGTTCAGCACCGGTTTTGGCCGCAAACCGGTGTTCGATTATCGCGTTGGGGGCGCGGTGGATGTGGATGCGTTGGAACTGCAGTCGTTCCAGATGAACCTGAACGCCGACCTGACTCAGAACCAGTTGGACTTCCTGCCCCCACAGTTGCAAGCGGTGCTGCAGCAGAACGACGCGAAGGGCAAGGTCGCGGTGCAGGTGACCGGTGCGGTTCCGTTCAAGGAGCCGTTGAAGGCGAGCGCCCAGGTTGGTGTATCGCTCGACAACATTAACCTGGTGGCCGAAGGCGCGCGTGTTCCCGTTGAAAGCCTGAAACTCAGCGCGTCACTGGCCAACGGAAGATTGGTTCTGCCTAATCTGACAATATTTGCCTTGCAGAGCGTGTTCGACATCTCGGGCTCGGCGGTACTCAATGATCGTCTCGACACGGAACTCACGGTGAAGCTGAAGGACGTTGTCATCGAGAACCTCGTGGCTGCTCTGCCACAAGGCAAAGATATTCCGAAGACAACGACGAAGCTGAACGCCGAGATTATGGTTCAATCACCGGTGTTGGTTGCCCTGGGAAAAACGCCCGCCGTGCCGGCCGAGCCGGTTGCGGCGTTGACGGTTCGAGACCTGCGCTTAACGGTGGACGATCCCATCCAATCCGGCAAGCCCCTGGACTTCGTCTCGCTGGACAGATTTGGTGTTACGGTGAGTTCACTACCCAAATCGGGCAATCCGATCTTAATTGACCGCGTCGTGCTGTCTGCACTGGCGCTCCGCGCCGTCGCGATTGAAGCGGGCTCGAACGAGTTGGCGGGCATCACCAATCTGCTGGCGATCGCCGACGCGTTCAGCACGGCTCGTGCTGCAGGGGCAGACAAGGCCGACGGGTCTGCAGTCAACACGAAGTTGAGTCAGCTAGTACGCGTCAAATCTTTCGAACTCACGGATGCCAGCCTGTATTACAATCCGCAGATTGAAGATACGGTCCCTTTCTCGCTGAACAATATCAGCACCAGCGTAAAGCTCGATTCGCTTGCTGGCGATGCGTATGCCTTTCGTACATCGGTGCCAGCAAAGCCGCATTTCAACGTCGACGCGTCCGGGCGGGTGAACGTTGATGAGCTGACGGCCGACGGGTTGAAAATCAGCATGCTGACCGACCTCGGTCAGCGCGACGCGGCCTATCTGCCACCGCAACTGCAGCAACTTCAAAAGACGCACGACTTGGAAGGACTGCTCTCGCTCGACGTCAGTGGCAGCGTCCCGTTCACCGACCCAACCCGTGGCGCGCTACGGGTGGACGTCAAGCTCGATAACGTGAAAGCGACCGCGGCGAACTACCGTCTTCCCATCGAACACGTGCGCCTGCCGATCGAGTTGAAGGATCGCAAGGTATACGTCCTGGACGCCGATAAAGCACTCGGTGGAAAGACGATCGAATTGTTCGGTGGGACCGCTGCGATCACGAGCGTGGTAGAACTCGACGACCAGTTGACGACCGACCTCTCGCTGACGATTGATAACCTCGCACTGGAGAAGTTTGCCGAGACCAAGATTGAGGGTGAAAAGCCGGAGCTGATCGGCAATACTCACGTCGTCGCCACCTTGGATAGAGCGCCACTGCTGACCATTCTCCAACTCGCCAGTGCGGTTGGATCGGGAGCCGAAAGCCCACCGCAGCCGGAAGCCGACACGGAGACTGCGGTAGGGCCGTCCACCCTTCCGTCGATAGCGGCAGATCCGCCGGCGAAATGGGGTCGCGTTGACATCGAAGTGACCGACGCACGCTTGGCCGGCTTCGAGCTGATTCAAATGCTGGGCAACGCGGTAAAGACCGCATTCGTCGATCCTTTCAAGGACAAGGGCAAACGCGGCCCCAACGAGGTCAAACCAAATGAATACGCGTTCATCAAGTTTGACCTCGTGAGCAACCGTGTGCTGTTTGAAGAAATCTACTATGAAGGCGAGGTCGTCGCGGTCGAGATGATCGGCGAGAAGGGTTACATCACGCTCGACCAACGCATGCTCATCAACCTCGGTGGTGGACCCATCGCACGCCTTGGAACGGCTGGTCGATTTGGTAAGTGGTTGAAGGACGCTACCAATTCGCTCATCTACTACAAGGTCAGCAGCAACGGTCCGCTGGAAGACTACAAATTTGAAGCGAAGTTTGGAGATGGAAAGCCGATCGGCAGTGCGGTCAAGAAGGGGGCCAACGTCGCGGGTAAAGGCATCAAGAAAGGTGTTGATGCGACTGGCGGGTTCTTCAAAAAGATCACCGGTGGCATGAGAAAGAAGCCTGCTGACGAGTAGTAATAGCTTTCTAAAGGCCAGGGTTTCAAGAGTACGCGGCCACCCGCTTTCCGCGTTCCCCGAAGGGCTGACTGCTGCTGTAATGCCCGCTGCGCATGAGCGATTTGATCGTTAATACCGAGCGCGGAATGTACTGCCCGCAAGGCGACTTTTACGTCGATGCGTGGGGTAAGGTCGCGCGCAACATCGTCACCCATGCCCATTCTGACCACGCGCGATTTGGCGCGGAACGTTATCTATGCTCACGCACGACCGAACCCCTCATGCGCCGGCGGTTGGGTCAGATCACGGTCGATTCTCTTGCGTTTGGTGAATCGATCGACCTAAACGGTGTACGCGTCAGTCTCCACCCGGCCGGTCATGTGCTGGGGTCTGCGCAGGTTCGAATCGAGCACCGTGGGCAAGTGTGGGTCGCCAGTGGCGACTACAAGCGCGAACGCGACCTGACGTGCGAACCGTTCGAGCTGGTCCGCTGCAACACTTTTATCACCGAATGCACGTTTGGCCTGCCGATCTTCATCTGGGGTGATTCCGAAAAATTGATGGCCGACATCAACAAGTGGTGGCGCGACAACCGCGAGGTCGGGCGAACAAGTGTGCTGCTAGCCTACGCGCTGGGCAAGTCGCAGCGCGTCCTTGCTAACCTTGACCCGGCCATCGGTCCCATTCTGCTGCACGGCGCGGTCATTCCGATGACCACGCTCTACGGTGAGGCAGGCATGGCGATGCCGACCTTTGAGTATGCCAACGTCGAGAATGCAAAAAATCATAAGGGAAAAGCGATCGTGATCGCGCCGCCCGGGGCGTTGAACACGACGTGGATCCGCAAGTTTGCGCCGTTCTCGGTGGCGGTCGCATCTGGGTGGATGCGCGTGCGCGGTATCCGTCGGCGTAAGGCAGCCGATCGGGGGTTCGTTCTGTCGGACCATGTTGACTTCCCGTCGTTGCTGCAGACCATCAAGGAGACAGGGGCCGAGCACGTGATCGCCACCCATGGCTACACGAGCGTTCTGCAGCGTCTGCTGAGTGAACGGGGATTGCAGGCTTCGACATTTCAAACTCACTTTGGCGATGAGGACGAAGGAACCAGCTCGCCCACGGACGCAGCACCTCAGAGAAGCGACGGAGGAAGCGCTTGAAACACTTCGCTGAGCTATTTCATGCGCTGGATGCGACAACGCGCACGAGCGAGAAGGTCGACGCGCTCGAAGCCTATTTCCGTTCGGCGCCACCGGACGACGCGGCCTGGGCGGTGTCGGTCTTGTCAGGGCGGAAGGTCGGCAAAGCCATTTCGTCAAAGTTGCTGCGTGAGTGGGCGTCCGAGGCTTCGGGCTATCCTGCGTGGCTGGTGGATGAAAGCTACCATGTGGTGGGAGACTTGTCCGAAACGTTGTCACTGCTCGTCCCCAGCCCCGCGGATGGAGATTATGCGCCACCGCTGCATGAACTGATCGAGGGACGATTGCGACTCCTCGCGCAGATGACGCAGGAGCAACAACGAGCGACGATCCAAGCGACATGGGTCGAGCTTAGCGCGGAACAACGTTTCGTGTTTCACAAATTGCTTGGTGGAGAGTTTCGCGTCGGAGTATCCAAGCTATTGCTCGTCCGCGCGTTGGCGAATGTTGCAGGGGTCGAACCGGCGCTGATTACCCACCGTTTCGCCGGCAACTGGTCACCCAGCGCGACTGCGATGACCACACTTCTGGCGGCAAAAGACGATGGGCCTACAGGCAATGGTGATCTGCCTTACCCCTTCATGCTCGCCAACCCGCTCAACGACACGCCAAGCGAATCACTCGGCGATATTGGTGACTGGTTGATCGAGTGGAAGTGGGACGGTATTCGCGCTCAAATCCTCCGGCGATCGAGCGGCATCACTATCTGGTCGCGGGGTGACGAACTCATCACCAGCGCTTTCCCCGAAATTGTGCAAGCCACAGCGGCGTGGCCGGTGGGCACGGTGCTCGATGGGGAAATCCTCGCTTGGGACAACGGTCGGCCCATGCCGTTCCTGTCGCTTCAGCGACGCATCAATCGCAAGAATGTCGAGATGAGCTTCTGGCCCGACGTGCCCGTCGTCTTCATCGCATTCGACGTGTTGGAATGGGAAGGCAAGGATGTTCGATCCATCGAACTGTCCGCCCGCCGATCCTTGTTGCGATCGATTGTCGGCGAGGCGTCGTCGAGCGCAATTGTGCGGGCGGCGACCAGTCTGACATTCAATGGATGGGACGACGTTACCACGCAGATGGACGAATGCCGCAAGCTTGGTGTCGAAGGCTTTATACTCAAACGGCTGACGTCAACCTATGTGCCGGGTCGACCAACAGGGCAATGGTGGAAGAAGAAGGTGGACCCGTACACGATGGACGCCGTAATGATCGCCGCCGAGGCGGGCCGTGGGCGTCGGGCGGGACTGCTGACGGCGTACACGTTCGGAGTTTGGGACGATGACGGGAAACTCGTGCCGATCACCAAGGCGTACAGCGGATTAACGGATGAGGAAATCCTGGAAGTCGATCGGTTCGCCCGCAGACATACGATTACGCGGCATGGGCCGGTGCATTCGATTGAACCGATCATGGTCTTCGAAATCGGGTTCGAGGCCATCCAACGATCCAATCGTCACAAGTCCGGCATCGCAGTACGGTTTCCACGCATGCTGCGGATCCGCAAAGATAAACCGGCTGCCGAAGCCGATACGCTCGCAACGATGCGCGACCTGTTGCTAACCGCGGAGGCGCTGCAATGAGGGCGGGCGTTGAGAAAGCCAGTGGGTTGCAACGCGTGCGAGGATGGTTTGCATCACTCGAGCGCACACCATTCCCATTTCAGGAGGAAGCGTGGGCGAACTACACAGCAGGGCGCAACGGATTGATCCATGCCCCGACCGGTATGGGCAAAACGCTCGCAGCGGGGCTTGGGCCGATGATCGAGGCGATGGATGTCGGTGAGAGCGGTAAGGGACAGGAAATCACCATCCTCTGGATCACTCCGCTTCGCGCGCTGGCTGCGGACACCGTTGAATCGCTGCAGACGGCGATCGATGGATTGGGGCTGAAGTGGAAAGTCGAACTACGCACATCGGATACTTCGGCGTCCGTACGCAAACGTCAACGGGATCGACTGCCTGCGATATTGGTGACAACGCCTGAAAGCCTTTCTCTTCTCATCTCCTATCCCGACGTCACCGAGCGGTTTCGGTCCTTGCGGTGCGTTGTTGTCGACGAATGGCATGAGTTGATGGGCAACAAGCGAGGCGTGCAGGTTCAACTGGGCCTGTCACGGTTGCGAGCGGTGCAGTCAGAGCTCCGCATCTGGGGACTGTCGGCAACGATTGCAAATATGGACGATGCCATCGCGACACTGCTTGGCTCGGTGGCCGCCGGCACAGCGGTGCGCATCGATGCGCCGGATCGCAAAGCGATCGAACTCGAAAGTCTCTTGCCCGACATCATCGAGCGATTCCCCTGGACCGGCCATCTTGGCACGCGCATGACCGAGCCCGTCGCGAAGAAGATCGAATCGGCGGGCAGCACGCTTGTATTCACCAACACGCGGTCGCAATCGGAGTTGTGGTTTCGCGCGCTGCTGACGGCTAGGCCGCAGTGGATTGGTGAGATCGCGATTCATCACGGGTCGATCGACCGCAAGCTGCGGCAGACGGTCGAAGAAATGCTTCGCACTGGAAAGATGAAGGCCGTCGTTTGCACGTCGAGCCTGGATCTGGGTGTCGATTTCTGGCCGGTGGATCAGGTGATGCAGATCGGCGGACCCAAAGGTATCGCCCGCATGATGCAGCGGGCCGGTCGCAGTGGGCATCGGCCGGGTGCGACGAGCCGCATTGTGTGCGTGCCCACGCAGGTGATGGAACTCGTCGAGTTCTCTGCAGCGCGGCTTGGAATGCAACGGCGGGCTACCGAAAGCCGTGAACCGGTGCGACTGCCACTGGACGTGCTGGCGCAGCACCTGGTCACAGTCGCCGCGGGGGATGGGTTCGACGAAGCGCAGTTGCTTTACGAAGTGCGGACGACGCACGCGTTTGCAACGTTGACGGATGAGCAATGGGGTTGGGTGATGGATTTTGTCAAACGTGGCGGGCCGAGCCTTGTCGCGTATCCGCACTTCGCGCGCGTGCGGCAGCTAGAGGATGGTCGCTGGCTGATCGCGTCTGAGCCATTGGCGCGAATGCATCGGATGAATATCGGCACGATCGCGTCGGACGGCGCGGTCGCCGTGCAGTTCGTGAAGGGGCGGCACCTGGGTAGTGTCGAGGAATCATTCGCAGCGAAGCTGAAGGCCGGAGACACGTTCGCGTTTGCCGGGCGGACGGTGCAGTTCGTCCGGCTGCACGAGATGACCATTCAGGTGCGATTGGCGACGTCTAAGCGGGGGACTGTCCCACGATGGATGGGCGGCAAATTACCGATGTCGCCTAACCTCGCAGACGCGGTGCGCATTCGGTTGGATGAGGCCGATCGCGGTGAGTTTGTGGACGCCGAGATGCAACGCGTTCGACCGATCCTTGAGTTGCAGCGACGCTGGTCTCGCTTGCCACGCATCGGTGAGGTGCTGATAGAGCAGATTCGAACTCGGGACGGCCATCATCATTTTCTGTATCCGATGCAGGGTCGACTGGCCCACGAAGGTCTGGCCGCATTGCTCGCACACCGCCTGGGTGGCCGTGGACCGATCACCGCGACGTTCAACGATCTAGGGATTGAACTGTTGAGCCCCATCGTGCTCGCTGAGACTGCGGAAGATTGGATGGCTGCGCTTTCACCGGACCGTTTGTTGGAAGATATTGTGGCAGCGCTCAACACGGGCGAACTGGCAAAGCGGCATTTCCGTGAGATTGCACGGGTGGCCGGCCTGCTCGTACCCATGCGGCCTGGCGCGCATCGCAGCGTGCGGCAGTTGCAGGCGTCGAGTGGTTTGTTCTTCGACGTGTTCAACGAGTTCGACCCGAACAATCTTCTGCTTGAACAATCGCGACGCGAAGTGTTGCAGCAGCAGTTGGAGTTCAATCGTTTACGGGCGGCGCTGGTGAATGTGGGGCAGGAATCGCTGGTGATCGTCACGCCGCACAAGCTGACACCGTTGGCCTTCCCGCTGTGGGCCGAGACAATCGGTACGCAGCAGGTCCGTTCCGAAAGTGCTGCAGCAAGAATTGAGCGGGTTGCCCTTCAACTCGAGGCGGCCGCGGATGCAGAGCGCTAAGATATCAGCATGACTGGCGCGGCGATCATCATGCATCGTGGGACCGAACTGCACCTGCTGCCACAGCGGGCGGTCTGGTGGCCCGCGACGCGCACACTGATCGTCGCAGACGTGCATCTGGGCAAGGGCACTGCCTTTCGCACGCTCGGTGTTCCGGTACCGAGTGGTGCGAGCACGAAGGACCTGAACCGCTTAACCCAGCTATTGACCGTCACCGACGCGGCGCGATTGATCGTGCTGGGTGATCTGGTTCATGCGAAACGGTCCCATCAACCCGAGCTGACGGCTGCTATGACGGGGTGGCGGGCATCGCATCCTGGTGCGGCGATTATGCTTGTGCGCGGTAATCACGATCGTAGCGCCGGCCGACTGGTCGCAGAACTGCAGATTGACGAGGTCGACGAGCCGCATGTCGATGGCTCGCTGGTTCTGAGGCACTACCCTCGACCGGACGATGGGGGACGCGCCGTGCTGGCGGGGCATGTTCACCCAGTGATGGCGGTCCAAGATTTTGATCGGTCGGTGGTGCGGATCCCGTGCTTTTCGTTTGATGAACAGGGTGTGGGCATCCTGCCATCGTTTGGGACGTTCACCGGTGGGGCGATTGTTGGTGGTGAAGGCGTGCGGCGATATGCCTGTGCAGGGGCGAAGGTGGTTCTGGCGAAGTGAGTGCAGCGGTTCATGCGCGCCGCGCACGGGTCATGATGTTTGCTACTCGAATCACCCTCACCCTGACCTCTCCCGGCGTACCGAAAGAGGGGCCGGAGACGACTACTTCGATTCGGGGCCGAGCGTCACGATCGTCATGGGGTCAAAGGGAAACTCGCGCATGAGTTCTTCCAGCGAACCCTTGTTGATCTTCATGAGGGTCGCCATGTCTTCTTCGAGTGAGCGATATCGTTTGTTGTAAATCCATTGCCCGCCGATGCCGCGCATGCGACCGAGGGGGACTTCACCTTGAAGGACGAGGGACGATGCGATTTTGTTTTTGGCGCGCTCGACTTCATCGTCGGTGATTGTCGACTTGGCTTTCTCCAGTTCCGCCAGCGCGATACCCATGGCCTGTTCAGTGCGTTCGGGAGCCGTGGTCAGCGCGATGTAAAAGCTGCCGCAGGAGTCGTGCGGATAGAACCCGAAGTCGGCGTCCTCGGCAATCGCGTTGTCGACCAGCGCCCAGTAGAACCGGCTGCCGTCGCTGTCACCAATGACATCGGACAGCACCCGTGCGGTGAATCGACGGTCGTCCTGGGCGCTGGGGCCGGGCGTCATTCCCATCGTGTAACGGCGATTGAGCTTCGGGTCGTTCAGGTCGATGCGCTTGGGCTTGTACATCGGTTCCGGTTGCTCGCGCGGCGCTTCGATGCGCGGCCAGGCGCCCATGTACTTTTCGGCAAGCTTGATCACTTCGTCAAAGTCCATCCTTCCGGTAACAGACAAAACCATGTTGCCCGGCCCGTATCGCTTCTCGAAATAGTCGGCCATCTGGTCGCGCTGCAGCGCCTTGATCGAGTCGGCCGATCCCAGCACGCTCATCGACAGAGGGTGGTTAGCGAAGTGTTCCTCCATCAACTTTTCGTAGAGACGATGGCCCGGATCGTCCAGGTACATCGCGATCTCTTCGAGGATCACGTTCTTTTCCGTGTCGAAATCGCTCTGGCGGATGGCGGGGCGCAGCAGGTGCGACAGGTGTTCGATCGCCTGCTCGGTGAACTCGGGGATAACATTCGCGTAATACGCGGTCATTTCCTGGCTGGTAAACGCGTTGTATTTGGCTCCGATCTCATCAAAGATGCGGTTTACGTCTTCCCAGCCGTACTTCGTCGAACCCTTGAACATCATGTGTTCGAGGAAGTGCGAGACACCGTTGATCTCGAACGTCTCGTCACGGGCGCCCGTCTTGACGAACAGACCCGCTGCGAACGAGTGGGAATCGGGATTGATCTCAGCGATGACGTCGAGACCGTTGGACAACTGCTTGTGCTTGAACATGAGCGGCATAAATTATTTCTCTCTGGTCGCAGCGACCGTGACTGGACGGCGCTCGATCTCGTGTCGGTCTTAAGCTCAACGCTTGGAAATCCGACTACTCGGGTGGCCAAGCGTGTTGGAGTTGTTCGCCGAATTAGCTCGGCATTTTCAGCTCTTTTGGGCCCACTGTCACGATGGTGAATGGACCAGCCGGTGTCTTCTTCAGGTAGGCGTTGACCTGATCGACGTTGACCGCGTTGATGGCCGCCTTGATCTCGTCTAGCGTGCGCAATCGGCCGCGCATGAACCAGTCGTGGGCGATTGCACCAGCGCGGGACGAGGTGCTTTCACCCTGCATGATGGTGCTTGCCTTCAGGCCCGTCTTGGCGCGGTCAAGTTCCGCAGGCGTTACACCGTCACTCTGTCGTTGCAGTTCGGAGACGAAGCAGTCGAGCGTCGCTTGCGCGCGTTCGTTGCTTGTGCCAGCGTAACCAAGGATGTGACCCTGGTCCTTTAACGCCGAGTAACCCGCCCACACGCTGTAGCACAAGCCGCGCTTTTCGCGCACCTCGGTAAACAGCCGACCGCTCATGCCACCACTGAGCACCTCGACGGCCAGGCGGACCGTGTAATAGTCGGGGTCTGTCTCCGGAATGCTCTTGTAAGCGATGCCGATGTGGGTCTGCTCGCTGTCCTGAGTCTCGTGATAGAAATTGCCCGGCGGGGGAACCAGATCGAACGCTTCGGGATCGGTCGCTTTCCAATCACCAAAATGCGTGGCGACCTCGGCCTTCAGCGCCGTAAAGTCGACGTTGCCCGCCATCGCAAGAATGGCACCTGCCGGTTGGTAACGGGATGCGAAATCGGATTTGCAAAGGTCAAGGGTGAGCTTTTCGAGCGTCTCCTTCATCCCCATCGAGTTGCGGCCGTACGGGGAGGGCAAGTGCCACTCGCGAAGTTTCAGCAGCAGCTTTTGACGCGGGTCGTCATCCAGACCGGCCAGCGCCTGCAAAGCCAGATCACGGGCGGCTTCGAAGCCAACCTGCGGCAGGTGGGCCCGGCGCACCACGTCGGCGTACAACGGCAGGCCGGCCATGACGTTGTCGGCAAGAGCAGCGCACCCGAACCGACTGTGGTGGACACTGACGCTCGTCGACCGCTGCAGACCGAGCCGATCGAGGTCGTCGGTCAGCTTGCGACTGTCGCGATTGCCCGCGCCGCGCAAGACAAGGTCGGAAAGGACCGTCGCGGCGCCCGAGCGGTCGACCGGGTCGGTAGCCGACCCTGCGGGCAACATTAAGGTCATCGCGGCCGACTGCATGCCGGGCATTCGCTCGGCCAATAGGGTCAGGCCATTGGGAAACGTGTGCTGAAAATAGCGTTCGGACAACGCGGTGCTCCTCGGGTTTGGTTAAGACGGAGGATTATAGCGCGATGGTCGCCGGACGCCACCTCACGGCCCGCTTACGGAAGAGATTGGCCGACCTCGGTGGATTTCGTGTACAACGGTCGCCCATGCAATCCAAGAGCGACCCCAAAGAGACATTGATCCCGATCGCGCTGATCGTCCTCGGCCTGGTGATCCTGCTGGTCTTAGGTCTGTCTGCCGGTGCCAACACCGGGCAATTGCTGACGGCGTTGGCGCTCACTGCCATTGTCGGGACCGTGTTGATGGTCGTCACCGCGTTTCTGACGGCCAAGCTGATTAAGGTGTCGTTCGGTGACCGGCGAGCAGCCATTCTGAAATTCGCCGGCATCTACCTGATCAGCCTCGCGATCGGGCTTTCGTTCACATTCGTGGGGGCTCCCCTTATCGTCATTGTGCTGTCATTCGTGCTGATTCTGTGGCTGTTCGACGTCACCGTCTACCAGGCGGCTATCTTCACGCTGGTGCGGTGGGTGATCAGTGTGCTCATCGCGCTGGCGTTGATGCTGGTGCAACGGCAGCGGTAGTCGTCGGTCAAACCTATTTCTTGAACCCCAGGAAGAACCCGACCGCTGCCATGGTCGTCGAGGGGAGCGCGCCCATCACAACGTCTTTCAAACGCACCGTCTGGTCCTTCGCCCAAGAGGTGGCCGAGTCGTAGTGGGTCTTCATCTTTGTGAAGTCGATGTTTAAGACTTTGAAGTACGACAAGCCTGTGATCGTGACCGCAACGATCGCCGCGAGGACGGCCATCGACTTGATGAACATTCGGAAGATCGTGCCGAAGACGACACCGACGAAAATCGACAAGCCAAGCTTGAAGATCCAGCCGGAAGATCGTTCCGTGAATGAGGGAGACGGAATAGTCGTCGTCGCCGAAGGTGGGGTCGTTGCATCTGCGGAGGTCGCCGCGCTTCCACTACCCGCAAAGCCAGACGAGTTAGCGGACATCGACCCCTCGGAAGACTTCACCTGCACGTTCGGTGAATCCGCCTGTGCCTGTTTCGTTTCCTGCCGCATGAAGACCATCGACGCCCCTTTGGCACCACCACCGACCAACGCGGCGACTAGCGAGACGGCTAAAATCTTCTTCTTCCAACTGGGCAGCTCGACGACTGCGTTCGCAAAGCGTCGGCTGCGGGCTTCGGATGGGTCGGACATGGGTGTGCCTCCAGTGCGCCAGTCTATCGCATTGCATTATCTGGCGGTAATACCCGGTGAGGAGGATTAACCACGGAGGCACGCAGACACGGAGGCGCGCTCGTACCGTCGATGGCAAATGAAGAACCCGCGTTCCGCCCTCGGCTCGACACTACGCGCTCATCGGCAAGGCAAAGTTGCTCGCACCCAC
>Ga0163144_10002738_pt1 | contig 40348 bp, 37 predicted proteins | sample OliLak19BULKMAT1_FD_123175 | JGI IMG/M metagenome (GOLD analysis project Ga0163144, IMG submission 123175) | Freshwater microbial mat bacterial communities from Lake Vanda, McMurdo Dry Valleys, Antarctica - Oligotrophic Lake LV.19.BULKMAT1 | ecosystem: Environmental > Aquatic > Freshwater >...
TAACTACAATTTTGACAAACATAAACAGTGGATAGCTTTGCCATTACTCACCTACGATCTTAAAGAATTCATCTTCAGTGATTATTTTAATTTCTAATTTTTGTGCCTTAATAAACTTTGACGAGTTGGAATTTTGCTCGTTAGTCAGAAGTAGATCTGTATTTTTTGAAACACTTGAGACGACCTGGCCACCATATTTTCTGATACTATCCTCAATTTCATTTCTTTTTCGACTTAAAGCGCCAGTAATGCATATTTTTTTCGATTTAATGGGATTGTCTTTTATGTATATTGTATCAAACTTAAAGCCTAACTCTTCTAGCTCTTCGATAAGTGGAATTTTTTCAATTAATGATGAATAAAACTCTTGAGAGGATTTTTCAGCAAATCCTTCAATGTCTTGCAGCCTTTCAGGTGTTATTTCTTTTATTTTTTCCAATGAATCTAGACCTGAATTAACCACTCTTTCGCACTTGTTATAGGCACCACCACTTATTCCGAGCGAAGCTAGAAACTTTTTCAAGTCGACTTTCTTAGAATCTTGAATCGCAAGATACAATTTATTCGCTAGCTTCTCTTTGACTTTATCTAGTTTGTAAAAGTCTTCAATCTCTAGACGATACAAGTCTGAGATTGTACTTATGACTTTCTTGTTAAGCATTTCCTCAACACGTTTTTCATTTAAATCCTCAATTCCAATTTTCATCACGTAGTTCAAAATAACCTCTTTGTTTTTTCCCGGGCACCTATCATTTACACAAAGAAGTCTAATCTCTTTTTCTATAAGCTCTGAATTACACGAAGGGCAGTGTTTGGGTATTGCAAAAACATTTGACGAACTTTCAATTACTGAAAGAAATTTAGGAATAACTTCTCCAGATCTAACGATCTGAATTTTATCCCCTTTTTTTAAATTAAATTGTTTCACACGGCCGTAATTATGTAATGTAACTCTTGATATCATTGCTCCACTTAATTCCGTTGGTTCAATAACGGCAACTGGAGTTACAATTCCATTTCTAGATACTGCCCAAGTTATATGATCAATAATCACATCTTTGGTGGCCCCTGCAAATTTAAAGGCCATGCGATATCTAGGGTGATGTGCAGTCACTCCTAGTTCTTCATGAACTTGTAAATCGTTATAACTCCAAACAATGCCATCTATTAAAAAATCACCATCAAGCATGAACTCTTCGGCTTCTTTAATGGCATTTTTTATATCGCCAAGATCTTTGTGTAGTTTTATATCCGTTGCATCGAAATCTAATTTTTTTAGCAACTCATTTTTTTCAACTTCTGTTTTTGATTTTGAACCAATAATGTCAAAGGCCTTAAACTGAATAAAGGAACACAGAAAGATTTCGTCTTTTCTTCCCACTAAGCCCGCCACAATATTTCTCTGTGAGTTTGGAAGATCCAACTTCTTTTCTCGCATAATATTAGTTAGATCAAAGAAGTTCGAATCACTGCAATACAATTCTCCCCGAATTTCTGTTTTTTCTTTTAAACTTATTTTCTTAGGAATGGACTTCACCCATTTAACCTTCTCGGTAATATCTTCACCAAAAAAACCATCTCCTCTGGTTTTACCTAACTTCAAATTACCGTCGATGTAAATTAATGAGCAACTTACTCCGTCCACTTTATACATACTGACAACTTCATGTGAGTCTATCCAAGAAATTAAATCTTTCTCTTCGTATGTTTTATCAAGTGAAAGCATTTTTATATCATGGGGGACTTTCATTCCTTGGATGGCCGTTCCAACTAGTGTTAGTACTTGATTTTCAGGATCTATTTTTTTTAGATGTTGTTCGATTTTATCATACGCTTCATCAGAAATTGTTGCTTTTCCTGAATAATATAATTCTTTATGCTTTAAGATTTCTAATTCTAATTTTTTGATGATGTTCATTTAAAACGTAAACTTTGCACCAAAGTTTATTGATGAATCACTAAAACTATATTCTGATCGATTTAAAAATGTTGCCTTGCTATTTTTAAGATCATACGACGTATATAACAACATAACTGGACTGTAATTATAAGTTGCGCCTAATTCTAAATTAAAATTTGAGGCCGAATCCTCTTCACCATAGGTAAACTGATTTTCTTCATAGTCAGGATTGAAAATGAAATCGATGGCAATAAAAACTCTAGTCTGTGTATAAATTGGAACATCACCTTTTACCCCTAATAACATTCCTGAAAAACTTGACTGAACAAAGCCGTCACTGCCCTGATGATCGACATCGTAATCATATTTTGCATAGCCAATATAGCCATCGATTTGTGGTCCGTAAAAAAAACCTATCGGTAAATACTTGTAACCAATCTTGGCCTTGAAGACCGAATTTGTAGTGCTGTTTGAACTAAAAGCAAGATCACCCTCTTTTTTTTTCAAAGAGCCAAACTTCTTTTCTAGTTCTAGTTCTCCCCAATAATTTCTAGTGGCCCAAACCTCAAGACTAAATTCACCACCCAAAATCCAACCACTCAGTTCTCTTGGTGGAGTTGCTGGAACAATGTTTTTTGCAGAAGCATCATCTAATATTAAACCTATTTTTAATTGTCCCATTTTCCCAAACGACAACTCTTCATCTGTTTTATCAAAAACCTTCACTACTTCATCTGGATTTTGATTTTTGCGATTGATAATAAGCCAGTCGTTTTTTTGAATTTTTTTGGCCCCTTCATATCTTAGAATATTTCCTTGAGATTGATTTTCACTCACATGAAATATTTTCCCATCGCCAATTTTTTCCTTATCCCATTCAACAACTTCTTTTAACAAAGGGTGATTTTTTTTAGCCAAAGGTCTCATGATAATGACATCCGCGCTATTAACACCGGAATAATCTCTTCCAATATCTGTTGTAAATTGTGTCCCTAAAACTCCAATCACACGTCCATCATAGGGAATAGTTTTTTCATAAATCGATAGCCAATTTCTTATTGTTTGGGCAATTGTCACCAAATCGACAGTTGGTAGATCTGCTTCTTCTTTGAAATAAATTTCATCTCCAACATCACTAACAATTTCCATCGAAACCTTAATACCCTGAGCAACTCCCGCTAAATTCACGCGAATTAAGGAGCCCGTTTTCGTTTTCTCAGCAACCACCTGAATTACATCTTTATTTTTCAAGTGTTCGTTCAAATTGACTTTATAATTTGCAAGAATATTTAAAATTTCTGAATTTGATCGATAATAACACCAAGTTCCTTCTTTTAAATAATGCTCAATTTCTTCATAGACTTTAAATCCAAGCGCGCCTTGCACATTATCCGAGATCGGCAACAACATGCAATGCCTCATGCTTTGCCCCGCATGCAATGAATTCATTAAAATGAAGCTTAAAATTAAAATCAGTTTATTCATGTTTATTTGACCATCTTTATTTTTATATTATTTTAGTTAATTATCTGTGAATGCGCAAAATCTTTCATTATAATACTGTAATGCGCAGTATTGACCTTAACTCTTTTAAAAACAAAAAAACCGCCCTTGTCCTTTCTGGCGGAGTGGTAAAAGCATCTGCCTGGCATCTCGGAGTTGCCTTGGCCTTAGAAGAAATAGGCTTTACGCTTAAAAATAACAACTCTGCGCCCTCGGAAACAGAAATTTCTACCTATGTAGGTTCATCTGCAGGGGCGCTGGTCAGTTTGTATTTTGCAGCAGGCTTTAGACCCTTGGATGTCATCGAGGCCAACTTAGATAAATCGCATCAGACGTTAAAACCGATAACCTATAGAGACATGCTTAGCTTGAAGCGTCCTATGAAAAAACCTCCAAGAGCTAAGGAATATGACCCCTTTGATGGCCTACCATTAATTATAAAATCTACTTTAAGCTCCATCGTAAATATTTCAGGCTTTTTTTCCACTGAAGCCCTCAAAGAGTACATTGAAAAGAATGTCTTAAAAGAAGTAACCATGTTTGCGGAATTGAAATCAGACTTATTTATAGTTGCAACACAACTTGATCATTCTAGAAAAGTTATTTTCAGTAAGTATAATTATCCTAATCCCTCACACGACAATACCTCACATTATTATACCGGATTTTCAATTGCCGAAACTATCGCTGCAAGTATGAGCGTTCCTCCTTTTTATTCACCTTATCCAATAAAAAATCCTCAAACAAATAATATCGATTATTATCTAGATGGTGAAATTCGCGAAACTCTTTCAACCCATGTTGCGATTGATAACGGCTGTGAATATATTATTAGTTCTTGGACACATACCCCTTATCACTATCACGATGAGGTGGGCTCATTGATTAATTATGGGCTTCCGGCAATTTGCATTCAGGCCATTTATCTTATTATTCAAAAGAAAATTATTGCCGCGAGGGCCACAAGAGATAATGCCATTGATATCATCGACACCATTAATGACTATCTCACTTCAAATAAATTTTCCAATGCTCATCGAAACAAAATTATGTCTATCCTGGAAAGAAAGCTGGGTGTGAAAAAGAATGTCACTTTGGTTGATATTTTTCCGGCCCATGAAAACTATAAAATCTTTTTTCGAAACTCATTTTCACTTGACCCTAAAAAAACTTCTGAAATTGTTAAGTATGGATACGAGCGAACATTTGATGTGTTCAGACGTCAAGAATGGCTAAAGTAATTTTATTTTTTTTACTTTATTCAACGATTTGCTATGGACTTGTTAAAGCACCTCTAACTAAATTTAATTCAATTATACATGATGACTTAAATCGTATTAGTTCAGAATTTCATATTCCTGACGAATTACGCGCTTCCGTAGAGTTTTGGTTTAATATTTACACAAGATATGACAATCATTTTATCGTTCTACATCATCCAATATCATATAAAATCTTTGAAGCCGTTGATGTTTTCAAGTTAGATGAACGACAAAAACGCTTCCTGCTAAAAAATAAGCTTAGCGCCATTAAGAAGAAATTTAATGTCACTGCAAGATCACAGACAGGTCAAAGAAATTTTATCTACGACGGACTTTTAAGGCTTCGCCCTTATTACAAAACTATTTATTTTTATACCATCAACTTCGACCTACCAACAGAACTAATGGCATTACCTTTTCTCGAATCAAGCTTTAATCCTGCCGCTGAATCAAAAGCAGGAGCAGTTGGTGCTTGGCAAATCATGCCTGCAACTGGAAGAGAATATTTCGCTGTTGATTCATTACGTGATGATCGAAAGAACGTACTACTCTCAAGCGTCGCTGCGATGTGGTTACTTAAGAACAATTATAAATTTCTTAAATCATGGCCTTTCGTTATCACTTCATACAATTCTGGATTTTATCATATTTTACGAGCAAGAAAAAAATTTCACACCAAAAATTTAAGCTTCATACAATTTATAACTCATTACGACCATCCTCGAATTGGTTTTGCATCAAAGAATTATTTTAGCGAATACCTGGCACTGGTCCATACATTGGCTTATAAAGAATTGTTTTTTCCAGAATTAGACTTTAGTGATCAAGATCAAGAACTTTTAAAAAGTAAGGTGAGACCTCAATATAAGTTTTTCATAAATAAGTGCCCCACAAAACTGACATCAAAAGTAAGTCTCTTGGAAAATACACACTTGAAGTTTAATAAAGAGTTAATCCCACCAAATCAAACTTTTATATTTAAACAAAATCCCAACCCAAAATATTTTGATGAGGTTCCATGGAATGTTGTTTTTAGAAGTCATCCAAAAAACTGGTCAAAGAAAGTTAAAAACTATAATTGTTCGACTACGTATGTTGAGTAGCCACAATAGGCCATGTTAAGATCGACTTTCCCGTCTAGATATTTTACTTGGTAATAAAATGTCCCAAGATAATCAGAAGAAAGATAAACACGATTTGTAAGTTCTGAATATTCTGAAGCAACTGCTCCGTCTTGGTCTAGGTATAAAACATCAAAATCAACCGGCCCATTAGCATTTTTTTGTCCAATAGAAACTTCTTCAATATTTCTTGAAAGATTAATTTGAACGATACACTTTACTCTGTCTGAGTCATTAAATAAATCATAAAACTGTTGTTTTAATTTTTCGGTAGGAATCACAATATCTTCGACTTCTAGGCCTGAATAAAATGTTTTATTACTTCCGTCATTAATCTCAAAATATGGCCTTTGCCCTAAGAAAAAACCTGGAACTTCAATTTCAAAATTATTATAGGCCAGCTTATTGCTAATTACGTTTGTATTAAATACCTTTATAGCATCTTCACTTATTGAGTAAGGTGTTCTTTCTTTGGAAAAAACATTTTCGGAAAATAAATTATAAGTCTTCTTAATCGGCCCTACAACATCACTTGTCTGATAATATATCTGTGACTCAACTAGATTCATTACTTTTGTTAATTGTTTTTTTCCAACATTAACTGAAAGAATCGAATTTCCTGAGGTGACACCTAAAAATAGAACAAAGTTTGCATCAATCATTGATGCAACAACTTCAAATGATTCATCCAAATAAACTCGTTCTTTATATTCACTTAAAACATCAATGTCATCGACTTCTTCATTTCTTTCAATTAGTAGAATGGCACCATCCTCCTTACTAATGTCATATTTTAATACATTCTTTAAATAACGATCACTCAAGGTATAAACATACTGAGCTGTTTCTCCACGTTCTAAAATTAAATCTATATTTGAAGGAATTAGATTTTCAGCATAGATCATTCCCGAATAAAGTGCTGAATTGCTCTCAAGATCATTTTCTAATTTTAAAATTCCCTCTGTTGAAGAAAGGAACTGACCACTGACCGAAAAGGGAAAAAAATCAAATTGCTTAATTTCAACTTGTTTATTTTCATCAATCATTAAAAAGTGCAATTCAACTGACGAGTTTTTTTCTTCATTAATATTTAGTGCCAGTGTAGACACGTTTGCACTTGAAGAATTTATTAATTTTTTGAACTTTTCTAAGTCATCGACAAATGTTTTTCCGCGCAGAGGAGCTGCATAAACAACCTTCACAGTATCTTCCGTTACATTTCCTTCTACATTTCTAGAGTTATAAATACTCTTATACTTTTTTTTCTCGAATAAATTTTCTTTAAAAAAACCAGGATCTACCTTGTATGCCGCGAAGGCACTTATAGTAATAACGGTCGCTGCTAATATAAACTTTCTAAGCATGATCTTATTATAAATCATGCATAGAAATATTGTGAAAATTTAAACTGACTAATTAGATCGGCTTTTTTGCAGTAGCTGCGAGTTGAATTCTTAGCTTCGCTCTTTCTACTTTACGACGATATTTTTCTGATTCATCCGTAGTTAAACTTTCTGGATGCGATAATTTCTCCGTCGCGAAATCAAGTGCGCGTTTCGCACGTTCGCTATCTATCATTTTATCTTCCTCGCAAGTCTCAGCGAGAATTGTCACTTTGTCCTTCAAGATCTTGCAAGTTCCCGTTGTCACAGAAAAATGTCTATCAGGATCATCAGCTCCACCCATAATACTTAAAATGCCTGGCTGAAGTTTTGTAATTAAGTGAGTATGCTCCGGTAAAACATTTATCTGCCCACGAACCGTAGGAATTAATAAAGTTTCTGCCGGAACATTTCTAGCGACTACAGAAGATGGCGTTAATATATCAACTGTAAAAAAATTCATTATTTACCTTCGCGAATTTGTTTTGCTTTTTCATGAACCATGTCTAGTCCACCCACTAAATAGAAAGCCTGTTCAGGAAGATCATCGCATTCACCATTTAAAATTGATTTGAACGCTTTCAAGGTATCTTCAATTTTTACAAATTGGCCCTTTAAACCTGTGAACTGTTCAGCAACAAAAAATGGCTGAGATAAGAATTTTTGAACTTTACGGGCGCGACCAACGACTAGTTTATCTTGCTCTGAAAGTTCATCCATACCTAAGATCGCAATAATATCTTGAAGTTCTTTATACTTTTGCAAAATTTGCTGCACACTACGAGCAGTATTGTAATGTTCTTCACCAACAATTTCCGGAGTCAAAACTGTAGAAGAAGAAGTAAGTGGATCCACTGCTGGATAAATTCCTAATTCTGCAATTTGACGAGAAAGTTCAGTTGTTGCATCCAAGTGAGCAAATGTTGTAGCGGGAGCTGGATCGGTATAGTCATCCGCTGGAACATATACTGCTTGGATCGAAGTAATTGAACCATTTTTAGTTGAAGTAATACGCTCTTGCATCGCACCCATTTCAGTTCCAAGCGTTGGTTGGTAACCTACTGCTGAAGGAATACGACCCAAAAGGGCCGACACTTCAGAGCCTGCTTGAGTAAAACGGAAAATGTTATCAATAAAAAATAAAACGTCTTGATGTTCTTCATCGCGGAAATATTCTGCAACCGAAAGACCGGTCAAAGCTACGCGAGCACGTGCCCCAGGGGGTTCATTCATTTGGCCATACACCAGTGCAGTTTTATCAATAACTCCAGACTCCATCATTTCATGATAAAGATCATTGCCTTCGCGAGTACGTTCACCAACTCCCGCAAATACTGAATATCCACCATGTTGAGTCGCGATGTTGTTAATCAATTCCATAATAAGAACTGTTTTACCTACACCCGCACCACCAAATAAACCAATTTTCCCACCTCTTAAATAAGGAGCAAGCAAATCAATTACTTTAATCCCTGTATAAAATGGTTCTTTTTTTGTAGATTGATCTTCAAACCTTGGTGCTTCTCTGTGAATACCGTAAAACTTTTTCGCATTAATTGGGCCTTTCTCGTCTACCGGCTCTCCAACTACGTTCATAATTCTTCCTAAAGTTTCTTTTCCAACTGGAGCTTGAATAGCTTTTCCAGTATCAAGAACTTTAAGTCCACGGCTTAAGCCTTCAGTTGTATCCATTGAAATACAACGAACGACGTTGTCACCTAAGTGAGAAGCCACTTCTACAACAAGATTCCACTCGCTGCTTGAAATAAAGCTATTAGACATTTTTAATGCGTTATAGATTGCTGGTAATTTTCCATTTGGAAATTCCACGTCCACAACTGGACCCATAACTTGTTTGATGTAACCATAATTTTCAGACATCGTTACTCCTCAATTATCCCTTAAGAGACTCAGCACCAGTCACAACTTCAATTAATTCTTTTGTGATAGAAGCTTGTCTTAATTTATTCATTTTTAGTGTTAATGTTTTAATTGCAGCTTTACAGTTATTGTTTGCACTATCCATTGCCGCCATTCTCGAACCATGTTCTGCAGCGAGCGCGTCCAAAATGCAAGTATAAAAAGTAGAAACATAAGATTGCGGAATTAAGGCATCTAAAATTTCTGAAGCTTGTGGCTCATACTTAAAATCAAATGGATGTTTTTGTGCTAATTCTTCTTTTATATTTGTAGCAAGTTCCATAGGTAGCACTTGTGCAATTGTAGGATCAAAAGAAATTGCAGACCTAAAAAGGTTGTACGCAATATGTACTGAACCTACTTCACCATTTTGAAAAAGTTCGGACAATTCTTGAGCAATGATTTTAATTTCAGCAAATGTTGGTTCCGTTTTTTTAAATTTAAAAAACTTCCCTTCATTTACATCTTTTACAACAACATCTCTAACTTTTTTCCCGATGAAGCAAACTTTTAACTCAAGATCTGTTTCTCTTATAAATTTCTTAACTGCTTTTGCTAACTGAGAATTATAACCACCGCAAAGCCCTTTGTCGGAAGAAACAACCAGCAACAATGCTCTTTTTGTATCTTGTTTTTTAAAAAAAGAATGAGAATAATCTTGCACTAAAGCACTTACAGTTTTAACAGTCACATCAAGCTCACGAGAATAAGGTCTCGCATTTGAAATTGCCAACTGTGCTCTTGCCATCTTGGCAGCAGATACGAGCTTCATCGCTTTTGTGATTTTAAACGTACCTTTAGTTGCCTTAATTTTCTTTTTTAAGTCTTTAATATTGGCCATTATACACCGCTAATTAAAACTTTTTAGTTTCAATAAATTGCTTAATAACTTCCATTAATTTGGCGTCACTTGCAATCGCTTTAGTTTCAGTAATGTCTTTAACCATATCTGAATGTCTGCCGCGTAAATATTCTAAAAGTTCTTTTTCAACTACTCTTAATTTTTTAACTGGAATAGAGTCAAACAGACCTTTTGTGGCAGCAAAAATAATTAAGACTTGATCCACTACGTCCATTGGAACGTATTGATCTTGTTTTAAAAGTTCAACTAAACGCTCTCCGCGACTTAATTGTCTCTTCGTTGCATCATCTAAGTCTGAACCAAAAGCAGCAAACGCTGCTAATTCACGGAACTGTGCAAGATCTAAACGAAGTGTACCTGCGACTTTTTTCATTGCCTTAATTTGTGCAGCCCCACCAACTCTCGAAACTGAAAGACCCACGTTTACTGCTGGACGAATACCCGAGTTGAACAAATCTGTTTCAAGAAAGATCTGACCATCTGTAATTGAGATCACGTTGGTCGGAATGTATGCCGAAACGTCACCTTCTTGAGTTTCAATAATTGGAAGAGCAGTTAAAGATCCTGCACCTAATGCATCAGATAGTTTTGCAGCTCTTTCTAATAATCTAGAGTGCAAATAAAATACATCTCCAGGGAAAGCCTCGCGTCCCGGTGGGCGTCTTAACAGTAATGACATTTGTCTATAAGCTTGAGCTTGTTTAGTTAAATCGTCATAAACAACAAGAGCATGACGTTTTGTATCTCTGAAATATTCGCCCATTGTACAACCTGTGTACGGAGCTAAAAATTGTAGTGGAGCTGCATTTGAAGCAGTTGCAGAAACAATAATTGTATACTCTAGTGCGCCTGCATCTTTTAATTTCTGGTGAACTTGTCTCACCGTAGATTGTTTTTGACCAATAGCTACGTATACGCAATAAACGCCTTTGCCTTTTTGATTGATAATTGTATCAAGCGCAACTGCTGTCTTACCTGTTTTTCTATCACCGATGATTAATTCACGTTGACCGCGGCCAATTGGAATCATGGCATCGATTGCCTTTAATCCCGTTTGCAATGGCTCATGAACTGATTTTCTACCAATGATGCCTGGAGCTTTTATTTCTACGACTTTTGTTTCTGTAGTATTAAGTGGGCCTAAGCCATCGATTGGCTCACCAATAGCGTTAACAACTCTTCCTAAGAGTGCTTCACCAACTGGAACTTCCACAATTTTTTTAGTTCTTTTAACACTTGAACCTTCACGAATGCCTGGGTCATCACCAAGAATGGCAACACCCACGTTATTAGCTTCAAGATTTAATACCATTCCCTTTGTGCCTGTTTCAAATTCAACAAGCTCTCCAGACATAACATTTCTTAATCCAAAAATACGGGCAACACCATCACCAACAGTTAAAACTGTTCCCACTTCGTCAACTTGTAATCTCGTTTCGAAGTTAGCAATTCTTTCTTTGATAATACTTGTAATTTCTTCAGGTCTAATCGACATGGTCAATCCTCTTTTTTATTAATTCAAAACTGTTTCTTCAAATCTTTTTAATTGGTTTTCAATTGTCGCATCAAGTTGCAAGTCTTCCACTGTGATTTTATATCCCGCAGCAACATCAGCCCTCATTTCATATTTTAATTGAACTTTTTTATTTAAAACTTTTTGCACAAAATCTTCTAGGGTCTTGCGTGTTTCAGCAGACAGAGTGGCTTCATTACCCTCAATGTTGCCTTTCAAGAATCCCTTCTCGTGATCATCGCGAACAATTAATTCTTTATATACCGATGGGAAAATATTCATTCTTTTTTCATTGGTTAAATATTGAATTAAATTTTTAACCAAATTATTAACACCAAGCTTAGTTAAAACGTCAGCAATAACTGCTTTTTTTTCTTCCTCTGTAAACACCTCTAAATAAAGAACGTTTTCTAGGTTATTATTTGTGTTAATTGCTTCTTGTAATTTCGTAAGATCGCCAACAATATCTACGCCTTGATCTTTCCCTAAATCATAAATTGCATTTGCATACGCTTTCGCAACATTCGAAACTTTCACAACAACCTCAAATAGACTTTAAGACTTTTTCTTCAAAACTTTTTTTGTTTTTAGAGTCAGTCTTCATCATACCTTTTGTATTTTCAATAATCTTTTCTAAAACTTCATCATTAATTTTTTTAATTAAAAGCTGTTTTTCCATTGCCAACCTAATTTCGGATTCTTTCTGCAGCTTTGCTATCGTTTGCTCTGTCTCGTGATCAATACTTTTCTTTAATCTCTCAACATCAACTTTTGCATCGCTTAGAATTTTTTCTCTCTCAGTAATCAAATCTTCTAGTTTCTTTACATAAAGATTGTATTTCGATTCTGCTTCACGTTGCTTTTCGGCTACGTGTTCATAAATTTGCTTAATTTTTTGTGCGTTTTCTTTAAAAAAATTTAACATTGGTCTTTTTAATTTCCAGCCTAAAAACCCGAACATAACAATAAAGTTAAAAGCTTGCCATCTTAAATCAAAAACACTCACAACATGATGAGCGCCTTTAGTTGCCTCATCACTCGCTAAAGTTATTACAGAGTAAAAACCAATGAATGTTACAAACAGTCTCATTAACATTTATTTCACCAATCTTCCAAGTAAGTCCTGAGAAAGCTCAGACACTTTTGATAGTGCGACTTCCTTGGCTGACTTCACTTCACTTTCTAGTTCTTTTCTTTTTGCATCAATTACAACCGCAATCTTTGCTTCTGCTTCTTTAATTTTTTTGTTTTGTTCATCAATAATCACGGCACGTTTTGTTTGATAAACTTTTTGCGCTTCTTCGTGTGCTACTTCAAGTTTTTCTTTATATTGATTGGCCATTGAATCAATTTGAGCAAACTTTTTATGAACTTCTGCCTCTAGTTTAGTTGTTTTATTTTCTCTGGTTTCTACAACCTCTTGCAGCTTCGAAAGCAAAACGGTTTTGATAATTAAATAAGAAAAAACAATCAAAACAAATTGAACAATAAATGTCTGATTAAGCTCTAATGAATTTAAGATCTGAGAGATCATCTTAATCCTCGGAATTATTATGGACTTTTATGTTTAAGCTTTGAGGTAAAAACAGTCAAGAAATTTTGGATTATTTTTCGCTCATTTTTGTCGTTCCATGGAATATCACACCTTCTTCGACAATTAAGCTGGGTGTGGTGATGGTTCCTTCGAATCTGGCCGGCTTAATAATTTCAACTCTTGAGCTGGCTTTGATATTACCCTTAACAGCCCCAGAGATTATTATTATGTTCGCGCTAATATCCGCATTCACCACAGCGCCATCAGAAATGATAATGGTATTATTGGAAAAAATGCTTCCATTAACAATGCCAGCAATTCGCGCAACACCATTAAAAGATAAGTTTCCTTCAAACTTGCAACCTTCTTCAATAATGGCCGAAATATTTTCTTGTGTTGTTTCCATTATTTTAACAAAAACTCGTAAACGTCATTAAATTCTGCTTCATTATTAAATTTGATAACGATTTGACCTTTGCCATTTTTCTTTGAACCAATATCAAAATGAAATCCAGTTTTTTTCTCAAGTGTTTGTCTGCACACATCTAGTTTTTCATTGAAAAACTTATTGGTCACTTCTTTTGGTTTTTTATTACGGCCCTTCATCGCGTCTTCTAATTCACGAACTGACCATTGATTTGTCACAGTCAGATTTGCTAAGCGTATAACATTTTCTTTATCTTCTATTGAAACGAGAATTTTGGCATGACCAAAACTTAAAATTTCTTTTTGTAATAAATCTAAAACAGGTCTGGGAAGTTTTAAAATACGTAAAAAATTTGCTACCGTTGATCTTTCTTTACCTATTTTTTTTGCCAATTCTTCTTGAGTCACCTTGAAATCACTTATTAATTGATAATAGGCCACGGCTTCTTCAACACAGTTTAAGTCTGCGCGCTGTACGTTTTCAATCACCGCAAGAATCATTTTATCGCGTTCTGTCGCAGTTCTAACAATTACAGGCACTCTTTCAAGTCCGGCTTTTTTAGCTGCCCGCAATCTTCTCTCGCCTGCAATAACTTCAAATCCACCCTCAACCTTAGTCACTAGTAGTGGTTGTAAAATTCCATTTTCTTTTATTGATAAACTTAATTCTTCAAGATCTTTTTCTTTAAAAATTTTTCTTGGCTGATTCGCATTTCCCTTCACTTGGGAAATATCTACCATTAAAATATTATTGGTATCTTCAATTCTTACTGAAGCTGTTGCACTTGTTTCTTTTTTAAACTCTGGAATTGAGTTTAATGTATTTTGATTAATTACACCTGCAAAAGAATTATTTCCGCCGAGCAATGAACCAATGCCACGTCCTAGTGTTTGTTTTTTATTGTTGTTCATGTTGCATTCCCTCAATTGCAGTAAATAATTTTGCACGTTGATTTAAAATAATTTCGCGCGCCAAAGACATATAAGCTTCACTACCTTTTGACTCGATATCATAAAGAATAATTGGCTTCCCATGACTTGGACATTCAGACAATTTCACGTTGCGCGGAATTATTGTTTTAAAAACTTTTTCTTTAAAATATTCTTGAATATTTTGACTAATATCTTTATGTAAATTATTTCTTGTATCAAACATGGTTAATAAAATTCCTTCCATTTCTAAATTGGGATTGATGGATGATTTTATTAATTCCACGGTCGACATTAAATCACGCAAACCTTCCATCGCAAAATATTCAGTTTGCATCGGCACTAAAAATGAATCACTGGCATTTAAGGCATTAATCGTAAGCAGGCCCAAACTTGGCTTGCAATCGATTAAAATATAATCATAATTTTGACGAATTTTAGCTAAGGCCGTTTTCAAACGATATTCTCTGGCCATTAAATTTACTAATTCTAATTCTGCTCCAGATAAATCATTATCAGCTGGCATTACATCTAAAAAGGGTAATTCTGTTTTATAAATGGCCTCTTGGGGTTCACAGTCACCAATTATAACCTGATAAGAATTTTTATTAGCGTAATCATCTCTTCTCAGACCTAATCCAGCACTGGCATTACCTTGTGGATCTAAATCTACTAATAAAACTTTTTTTTCTGCGATAGCCAAACAAGCTGCTAAGTTGATGGCAGTAGTTGTCTTACCCACTCCACCTTTTTGATTAGATAGTGAAATAACTTTACAAGAGTTTTCCATAATATTGACCCCTTAACGCGCCGCAAGGTCGGCTAATGATATCTGAGCTTTAGATTTTGTTCCACGTGGAACATTTTGCTGATAAACCAAAAACCTTCTGCCTGATTGTCCTGGTAAATCATAAGAGATGTCTTCGCGCAATGTCCAGTCCTTTCGAGGCTTTATATCCTCTAATTCCTCAACGTTAGGACCTTTATAAAAACAACAGATTATGGATGAATTGCCCGTGATGCTCTCCAGCATTTCCGAAATTTTTCCCACTGCTTTGAAAGTAATAATTGACGGTTTATCAAAATAAATTTCTTCTAATCGGCCATGTTTTGCCAGCACATTATCTAAACCAATTTGCTTGGCAATCTTATTTACGGCCTCAGCTTTTTTTGCTCTAGCATCGATTCCTAAAATTATTTGTTCCTTAAAGTGATGGGCCAAAACTAACAAAGGAATCCCACCTCCAAAACCTAGATCAACAATTTGATAATCCCTAATTTTAATTTTTTTGAGAAATTCAGATTTAACAATTGGAAGTAAGGAATCAATAAATAGTTTATTATAAATATCATCGTATGTTTTTAGCGCCGTTAAGTTTAGCCCGGCAAAATCTGGTCCAGTAATACACTCAAAGTATTTTTTTGCTAGATCAATCATTAGGAAATGACACCGGCTACATAGGCCAGCGTTGCCGGTCGAATTCCATCGATATTTTTTAACTGACCAAATGTTTCTGGCCTGATGCGAGTAATTCTTTGTCTACACTCAAAGGATACATTTTTGGAATCGGAAAATTGCTCCCAATTTATTTTCTTGGCCAGCAACTTTTTGAATTTTTCTGATTCTTGCTGCATTTTTGTCACGTAAACATGATATTTACATTCGACCGCTACGGAAAGTGTCACTTGGTCTAGAAAAATTAAACCAATCTTGGCCATATAATTCTTAAGTACTTCATAAGGATCGATATTCGCTCTTCTTAATAAATCTGTTAAAAAAATACGTTCAACAATTTCGCCATAAGAATTTTCATCAAACCATTGGCAATCATCAGCGCTAGATTCTTTAAACATTACTTCATTTACAAGTTTTAATAATACATCGTACTGAGAATTATATTTTTCATAGAATAAATCTAAATATTCGCTCAATCCAAGCTGTTTTCTATAAGGATACATTCTGGTTAAAACGTTATCCTCTCTAATTTCTAATCTATTTTCTGAACGCGAAGTAAACAACCTGTAGGGTTCATCACGCACATTTGAGACTAAATCTTCTATCATTACACCAATATAAGACTCAGATCTGTCTAAAATTAGATTTTCTAGTCCCCAAAATGATCTTGCTGCATTGATTCCGGCAATAATTCCTTGCCCAGCAGCTTCTTCGTAGCCAGAAGTACCACAAACTTGGCCGGCGAAATATAATCCATCGATTTCTTTGTATTCCAGAGTTTGTTTTAAAAAAGATGTATCAACAACATCGTACTCTACTGCATAACCATAAACTTCAATTTTCGCTAACTCTAAACCAGGAATCGTTTGTACTATCTTTTCCTGAATGTCGGCCGGAAGTGAGGTGGAAATACCATTTGGGTAAATTGTATTTAAATTTAACCCTTCAGGCTCAATGAAAATGTGATGTTCATTGCGATCTAGATAACGAAAAGCTTTATCTTCAATGCTTGGACAGTATCTAGGGCCAATTCCAGTGATTTGTCCGTTGAACATTGGGGATTTTTCCTTGTTATCACGAATGAACTTCATCGTCTCAGGCGTAGTGCGAGTTAAGTAACACGGAACTTGTTCACAATTTCTAAAATAAGCATTATTTTCTGCAGAAAAATTGCGAGTTTTTGGATCTGAATTTTGAATATCCATCTTAGAGTAGTCAATGCTGTCTCGATTTAAGCGCGGAGGGGTTCCAGTTTTGAATCTCACTGGTGATTTTTTTAAATTTCCAAATATTTCTGTTAATCCAGGCGACTTTTCACATTCAAATCTTCCACCTTCAGCTTGATTTGCGCCAGTGTGAAGCTTTCCATTTAAAAAAGTACCAGTTGTTATGATTAATTTGTCTGAATAATAAAAATTTCCATTATCAGCTTTGATCTCAAATACGCTTTGGTTCTTTTTGATATCTAAAACTTTATTTCTAATAACTGTGACTTCAGACATCTCGAAAATTAATTCAGCATTCTTCGAATAGAGATCTTTGTCGGCCTGAATTCTAGTTGAGCGAACCGCGTAGCCTTTTGACTCGTTCAAAATTCTATATTGAATAGCGGAAGCGTCCGCAAGCTTCCCCATCAATCCACCAAGGGCATCGATCTCTCGAACCACTTGTCCTTTTCCTACGCCACCGATGGATGGATTACATGGCATCGAAGCGATAGCGACTCCGGGCATTGTGACGAGTGCAACACTCAAGTGTTGGGACATCGCCGCCCAAGCAGCTTCGACTCCGGCGTGACCGCCGCCAATTACTATGACATCAAAATTATTTTGTTCCACGTGGAACATTTTTATCAGAAGCGAGATGAAATGCACATGGCCTAGGTTTATTTTCCAATACAAAAATTATTGAAAATGGAATTCAATAAGGACTTATTTGGAATGATTCCAATAAGTTCGTTAACCAGAATTTCTAAAACCCGAGCTTTTTGATCAAGAATGGCTATGTCGTCGTAATTACTAAATAATTCGGCATTTTGTATATAAATTCTATTTATAATATCAATATGCCTTGGCTGCAACAAAGGCCTAGCGGAAGTTAGTTGATTAAACTTATATGATATTGAATTTATTATAAAATCTGGTCCTGTAGGACCAAAATTTAGTGGTTCTATAGGACCAGATTTATCTGGTCCTATCGGACCAAAAATTGGTGGTTCTATGGGACCAGATTTACTTGGTTCTATAGGACCAACAGACATAAAGCAGGCATTGAACTTATCACATATCCACCTGAAACTATTCACCTTTTCATGAAATCCAGGCAAGTCAGAGTGAGTGAAAATAACTAAATCAACTGTGCTCTCTGGCCATTCTTCCTTGCTAAAATCAAAAGGATTGATGAGAAAAATTTTAAAAAAGGCTTCATTGAAGAGTGCGAGAGATCTTTTAATTCCCTCGGCCTCAATTTCATCCTTAGTAATACGCAAGCCAGCAGTATCAATAAGTGAGAAGTGATTGCCATTTATGTTAATGATTTCAGTAAGATAGTCTCTAGTGGTGCCCCGAATGCTAGAAACAATGGCGCGATTTTTTTTCAAAATTTGATTAAAAAGTGAGCTCTTTCCGGAATTGGTTTTTCCAATTAAAACAATTTTTGGATGCAATAAATCAGCAGTATTAATAGCAGCACGAGAATTTAATTCAGAAATTTTTTGCGAGAACTCATTTCTTCCCTCGAGAAAAAGATTCTTTGCATTCTCTTCTCCTACGTCTTCACTAAAATCAATCAGTAGTTCAATTGCCGTCTTAATTTTAAGAAATGATTCGCGCAAACTTAAAAATGCCTGATGAATTTCGCCGCCTAAAAGATCCACGCCCTGGGTAAGACCATATTCTGACTGAGCATTTAATAAAATCTCAAGTCCTTCCACTTGACTCATGGAAAGTTTATTATTAATCATCGCCCGATAAGCAAACTCACCCGCTTTTGCCTCTCGTAAATCATATCTTTGGGTAAAATGTTTGATAATTCTTTGTACGTTTAGTTGATTGCCGTGCACTTGTAATTCAAGAGTATCTTCACCGGTGAATGAATGTGGTCCTTTAAAATAAAGTAAAATACATTCATCAAAAATTATATTTCCTTCAACAATTTTAGTAAAAATGGCATGTCTTGGTTTCAGTAATTTTTTAGTTAAAAATGAAGATTTAAATGCGTTTACATCGGAAAAACCAGAAATCCTTATAACTGCAATCGCAGTATTTCCAGTGGCACCTGTCGCGCACGCAATAATTGGCTTTTTATCATTTAGAAACATTCCCACTTCATAGGCTTTACTTGGGCAATTTGTCTACATATTAGAGGCTTCTCAAGACTAATCTACAGTCTTGTAAACAATCAACTGCTGAGCAAGTCCTACAGTGGTAGAAATGATCATATAAAGCACTAAACCAGACGGAAGATCTTTCATAATAAAAGCAAAAATTAACGGCATAAACATTAATACTTTTTGCTGAATAGGATCTGTCGCTGTTTGCGGACTCATCTTTTGTTGCAAGAACATTGATGCGCCCATAAGGACGGGCAGAACATAAAAAGGATCTTTATCAGTTAAATTCGTAATCCAAAAATAAAAAGGCGCACCATCTAATTCAACGGCATTTGTTAGCACTTTCCAAATCGCAAAAAAGAAAGGCATTTGTAGCAAGAGCGGCAAACATCCACTAAGGGGATTGGCACCGGCCTTTTTAAAAAGTTCCATTGTTTCTTTTTGCATCGCTTGTGGATCATTTTTGTGTTTGTCTTTTAATTTCGCTAATTCGGGTTGGATTTTTTGCATCTTTTTCATGCTTTTAAAAGATTTATACTGTAGTGGGAAAGTAACAATTCTTAAAAGAATAGTTACCAAAATTATTGCAATGCCATAATTGGGAAATATTTTATATACATATTGTAGGCATCTTAAAATTGGCACGGCCAATAGGCCAAGAATTCCAAAATCTACTGTTAGATTTAAATTATCACCAAGCGCTAAAAGCTGATCATAATTCTTTTTAGTAAAGACTAAATCAAAATTATAACTGGTTTGTTCTTTTGCAATTTTATAAGACGCTTGGTTGTTACCCACTTCAAAGGCGGCCATTGATTTTTCGAGATTAATTAAAGCAAAAATATCATATTTATACTCGAAGGCATACCACTTGAATCCACCTTCTTCTCTCTTTTCATCATCAACTGCAATGCGAAAAACATCTATATCAAAAGCAAGAAAGTGTCTTGGTTTTTGATTTTCGGCTTTATCAACCATTGATTTAAATTGTACGGTTAATTTCTTTGGTATTGTTGATTTTATTTCTATATTGAGTCTTGATTTTTCACCTTTTTTTATAAAGACTTGTGTACCAGATATTGCATCAATACCAGTAATCACATCACCGTTTTGTGCATAGGTGAAATTTGGGACAACTCCCTCTAGTTGAAATTGCACTGGTTGATCTGCACCGAAAAAATTTAAAAGACTTTTAGTTTCATGATTAGAAGTTAAATCAATAATTTCCAAAAAATTTGAAAGTGTAATTTGATAATCACTAATATTAAAAGAGCTAATCGTTCTCACTGCCGCAGAAGTTGCCGCCGTATTTACGACCTCGCCTGTTTGAGTATTTACAGTATTAGTATTCACTGCAGACGCAGAGGTCTTGCTGGTATTTTCCATTACCGTTGCATCTTTTGGAAGATGTTTTGGTGCGAAAAAATATTGCCATCCAAAAAGAATAATACCAGATAGTACTACTGCTAAAATCGCGCGTTTTTGATCAGATCCCATATTAATCCTCTATAATTTTGGAAGTTCATCGACTCCACCAGGGTGAAAAGGATGACACTTTAACAGTCTTTTTACTGAAAAATAAGTAGCATTTAAAAAAGAATAACGAATAAAAGATTCCTTGCAGTATTCTGAGCAGGAAGGATAAAAACGACAGTTTTTACCTAGAAATGGACTTAATGAATATTTGTAAATCTTAATAAGAAAAATAATCAAAGATTTCATTTTAGTAACTTATTAATAATTTGATGAAACTCTGCGGTCATTACTTCCTTAAGGTTCTTAATGGATGAAACCTTGATGGTGGGATTAAAAACAAATAATAGATAGTAATTTTGTGACTTGATATCACAGTGCCTAAAAAGCTCTCTTATATAGCGCTTTATTTTATTACGATTCACGGCATTGCCGGATTTAGTGCTAATACTTATACCAAGTTTACTTAAATTCAGACCAGAAACTGATTTATAATAAAGTTTTAAATGTCGAGATTTATGCGATGAGCTGCCGTCTCGCAATGATGCGAATTCTATCTTGCTGCGAAGACGACGTTCTTTAGAATAATCTAAGGCCAATACTATTTAGTTCCGGTTTTAACAGTTAACTGTTTACGACCTTTCCCACGACGTTTATTGATAATAGATTTACCGCTGGCAGATTCCATTCTTTTAAGGAATCCGTGTTTTTTTAATCTCTTACCTTTCTTTGGTTGCCAGGTTCTTAAGCTTTTGGCCATATTCCACTTCCATTAAATAGTTGTAACAAGTTCAATTCGCAATGATTACATCTAATGTAATAAAAAATCAAATTTTTAATCATTGTCAATCGACTTAGCTTTAGATTATCAAGTTGTGACGAACATATTACAAGAAATATAAATGAGCAATTTCCCGATTTCACATTTTCTTAATTTGCAAAAAGACAGCGCTGAGCGTTTAAATGTAAATAACCGACCTGTTTCTCCAGAAATAGAGCAAAACCATTCCATTCATAAGCACGACGACTTAGATTTACTTAAAGAAGAGATCTTAAAAAATGTGCGAGATGTTATTCCAAACAATAAATTCGAAGCATATTTTAGTTTTTTATATATTGAAGATATCGTTGGTGATGAAATTATTTTAAGCGTAAATACCGGCTTCGTAAAAACCATGCTAGAGCGAAATTACATTGAATTATTTAAGGAAGTCATATTAGATTTACTTGGAAAAAAAATGGAAATTCGTATTGAAGTAAAATCTTCAACCGCCAGCTTAAGTTCAAACAAGACCAGCATTCTAAAGCAAGAAGTAAGTACCAGTAATCCAAAATCTGTAAAAGATGTAAAATTTAAATTAGATCTTGAACCCACCAAAGAAGATCTGCTGCAAACCGCTGAATCAAAATACTTAGGACATTTAAAAAATAATACAACTCAAAATGCTTATCGCATTGATGCGGAAAAAACCTTTAATAATTTTATAATTGGGCCATCTAATACAATGGCGTCTAGTTTTTGTATTTCAATCGCAAAAAAACCAGGAAAAATGGGAATCTATCCTTGCCTCCTTATATATGGTGGACCTGGTTTAGGTAAAACACATTTGTGTCATGCCGTAGCGAATGAAATAAAAGAAAGATATCCAGAGCTACGAATCGCTTATTTATCATCTAGGGAATTTCAAAAACAGATGGTGGATTATATTAAAGAAAATGATGTACATGGGTTTATTAAAAAATATGCACAAGAAGTAGATATTTTAATAATCGATGATATTCACGATCTTCGTGGCGAGCGTACCCAAGAATGTTTCTTTCATATCTTTAATGAATTAATTAGCAGCGGAAAACAAGTGATCTTTACTTGCGATAAAAATCCTTCAGAAATTGATCGATTAGAAGAAAGAGTCAAAACTCGGCTAGGATCTGGCTTAATGGTTGATATTAACCGCCCAGACTTTGAAACAAGATTAGCTATTGCTAAAAATTGGGCCAAAGAAAAAGATTTCTTTTTAGCAGAAGATATTTTTCAAATAATTGCTGCTTATTATGAAAATAGTATACGAGAATTAGAAGGCGCATTATTAATGCTACATGCTGTCTATTCAATGGAAAATAAAGATTTCGATGAACAGATGGTAAGAAATATTTTAAAAATTTCAGCAAGACCAAAAAATATTAGTGCTCAAGTTGATGCTGAAACCATTGCAAAATACACTTCACAGCATTTCAAGGTACCACTACCCGACTTAAGATCCCGTTCCAGAAATAAAGAATTCACGCAACCAAGACATATTGCAATGTATCTTTTTAAAAAACATTTAGATTTATCCTATGCTGAGGTAAGTCAATTTTTTGGTGGCAGACACCACACTACTGCACTACACGGTGTGGAAAAAGTAGAACACGATCTAAAAGTTAACGCTCAAATTAGAGAAGATGTTGCAACCATAGAATCTCTTTTTAGTTATCCACAATAATTCTTGAAGTTATCCACAATTTGCCTTTTATTACTTTCAGCTAGTTATGATAGTTATGCACAAATTTTAAATTAATCTGAGTTATCCACAATCAACTCACATTCACATGTGGATAACTTTGTGGATAACTTTTGATAAAATGATCTAAAAGAGGCCATATTCTGCGATACTAAAAGTTATGCACAATATTTTGTGAATTGATTGTGGATAACTCTTGAAAAATGTGGATAACTCATGAAATAGCGAAATAATACGATGTGCGCCTTTTCAGTTATGCACAATGTATGTATAGTGCTGTGAATTTGAAACTATTGAATTTAAACAATATTTTGGAGTTATCCACTTATCCACATGTAATAATAATAATAAATATAATATAGTAAGCGATAATTTATGACATTAAAAATTGAAGTCGACATTTTAAGAAACGCCATCAACTCTCTTCTAACTGTTGTTGATAAAAAACAAACTAGACAAATTTTGTCCTATATCCATATAAAGGCCCTACCAGGTCAATTACATTTAGAAGCAACAGACATGGAAGTGGCCTCAAAAATTATTTTACAAGCTGATGTGGATAACTTTGGAAGTTTCTGTGTAAATGCGAAAAATATTTCAGATATTTTACGTGAATTACCAAACCAGAAAGTTGAATTAAATTATATTATTGAAAAAAACTCATTAGAAATTAAATCTGGAAATATATTTTTCTCAATTTTAGTTTTAGAACCTAAAGAGTTTCCACAAGTTCATTTTGATGAAGTTAAAAATTCTTTTGAATTAGATTCTACTAGTTTATTAGATATTATTCATAAAACTTCACATGCTATGTCTAATGATGAAGCCAGACTTTATTTAAATGGGATATATTTTCAACAAATTGACCACCAGTTAAGAACTGTTGCTACAGATGGCTATAAATTATCATTAATTGATTTAGATATAGATTTACAAAAAAATGAATCTCTAGCTAACGGTGTTATTGTTCCTAAAAAAGGTATCTTCGAATTTAAAAAGTTATGTGAAGAAAATGTTGGAAAAAAATTAAAAATATATGTCAATGAATCATATATTTTTGCCATGACTAACAATCATTATATTTCAGTTAGACTAATTGCAAAAGAATATGTTCGCTATCAAGCAGTTATTCCAAATAAAACAAGTTTCACATTATCTATCGATAAAATTACCTTTATTGATTCTGTAAAAAGAATCAAAATTATGTCTAATGAAAAATCTAATGGAATTAAAGTTAAATTAGATAGTAATCAAATGACTATCTCTGCTAATAATCCTGGAATGGGTGACGCAGAAGAAAAATTAAATATTAATTATTCGGGCAAAGCAATGGAAATTGGTTTTAATGCCAGATTTTTACTTGATGCTTTGGCGGTACTTCCAAATAACGAGATTATTTTAGAAATTAATAATGAATTGAGTCCAATAGTTATTAAGTCTTCTAATCTACCACGCTATTTAGGAATTATAATGCCACTTAAAATCTAGTGAATTCATGTTTTCTAGAAAAAATAAGAATTTCTAATTTTCGAAATCTCGAAACACAGTTGATAGATTTAAAATCAAATATAAATTGCATCATAGGTGACAACGGAAATGGCAAAACTAATATTTTGGAGGCCATTTATTACTTATTAAGAAAGAAATCTTTTCGTAAAAATAATAGTTTTCCACAATTATTAAGTGCAGACTGTTCAAAAGCCGAAATAATAATTGAATCTTTATTTAATATCGATAATGAAAATAAAACAATTGCCTTAAAAAATACTGAAAAAGAATTTATATATTCTGAAAATGGTATTCCTGTAAAAAAAATAAAATCTATACCAGTAATTTTTATCAATCCTTTTGATAGTTATCAATTCTTTAATTCCAGTACATTTTCTAGAGAATGGTTTGATGATCATATTTCAATGGTCAATAGTGTTTATAAAAAAAATTTAAATAAATACAAAACTATTTTAAAATTTAGAAATACTCTACTTTACGACAAACCTAATCGTTATGAGTTACAAATAAAAGTGTTAGACACAGAATTTGCTCAATTGAGTTTTTTAATAATAAACGATCGTAAAAGTTTCTTGAAAAACATTCAAAATCACTTCCAAAATTGTTATTCAACTATATTTAATGAAAAACATTTATTGGGAATATCCTACGACTGTAAATTTACAAGAATCTCTGCCGATGAAATAAAAAATTGCCTTCAATTAAATCTACAAAAAGATATCGCAGTTGGGCGAACAACTTCGGGAATTCACCTAGATCACTATCAAATTCAATTTGATGGATTCAATGCGTCAGAATACTGTTCTTTAGGTCAATTAAAAATCGCTTATTTTTCGCTGTTATTTGCTTACATAGACTACTTTAGGTATAACTTAACGTCCCTTACACCAATAGTTTTAATTGACGATATTTCGGGCGAATTAGACCGTGGTAGATGGGAAGGCTTAGTGTTGTATTTAAAATCTGCTCAGTTTCAGGTGATACTCACAACAGCTAATGAACAATTTAAGGATGAGTTAGAAAAAATAAGCGGGATCAATAAACTAAAAATGATCAAAGGTTTAGTTTCGAAATTTTAAGGAGCGTACGTGGAAACACAGTCAATTTCAAAAGTTAATGGTGAGTACAACGCTAGTCAGATTAAAGTTTTAGAAGGACTCGATGCTGTTAGAAAAAGACCAGGTATGTATATTGGTGATACTGGCTACCGTGGCCTACATCACTGTGTTTATGAAATTGTAGATAACTCAGTCGATGAAGCACTCGCAGGATATTGTACTAAAATAGAAGTAATAATTCATATTGATAATTCTGTAACGGTAATCGATAACGGACGCGGAATTCCAGTTGATATGCACCCCACAGAAAAAATTTCTGCAGCAGAATTAGTTTACACTAAACTTCATGCTGGTGGAAAATTTAACGAAGACGGTGGAGCTTATAAAGTTTCAGGTGGCTTACATGGAGTTGGTGCTGCCGTAGTAAACGCACTTTCAAAATGGGTTAAGCTAGAAATTAAAAAAAATGGTAAACTTCATTCCTTAACTTTTGAAAGAGGAAAAGCGGTAGAGCCTTTAAAAGTAATTGGTGAATTAGAAGATAAAACTGAAACTGGAACTACAGCTACATTTAAGCCTGATAATGAAATTTTTGAACACCTAGAATTTAATTACGATACATTAAGCAATCGCTTTCGCGAGATGGCCTTTCTTAATCGCTGTTTAAGAATTACTTTAAAAGATGAAAGAAGTGATAAATTTGAAGAATTCTTTTATGAAGGCGGAATTTCAGAATTTGTTATTTATTTAAATCGCGCTAAAGAAGCAGTTCATAAAAAACCTATTTATTTTTCTCAGGTTCGCGATGATTACGAAGTTGAGGTCGCACTCCAGTGGACTGATTCTTATAATGAAATTTTAAGTAGCTACGCCAATAATATTAATACACCAGAAGGTGGAACACATGTCTCTGGTTTTAAAACTGCATTAACTCGAGTTTTAAATAACTATGTAAAAGATAACGACCTAATGAAAAACGTAAAGATTGCCCTAACTGGGGACGACATGCGTGAAGGCTTAACTGGAGTTATTTCAGTTAAATTAAAAGAACCACAATTTGAAGGACAAACAAAATCAAAACTGGGAAATTCTGCAGTTGAAGGGATTGTAAATTCTCTCGTTGGTGAAGCCTTAAAAAGATATTGTGAAGAAAATCCTGCTGTCGCTAAAACGATTATTAGAAAATCAGTTGATGCCGCTGTTGCTCGTGAAGCTGCTAGAAAGGCCAGAGAATTAACACGTCGTAAAACTGCTCTTGAAATGGGTGGCTTACCAGGAAAGATGGCCGACTGTCAGGACAATGATCCAACTCGATGTGAATTATATTTAGTAGAAGGTGACTCTGCTGGTGGGTCAGCAAAACAAGGTCGCGATAGAAAAGTTCAAGCAGTTTTACCACTTCGCGGAAAGATCTTAAATGTTGAAAAAGCTCGCTATGATAAGATGTTGGCCAATAACGAAATTCGTATGTTGGTGCAAGCGCTAGGAACGAGTATTGGAAAAGATAGTTTTAATTTACAAAAATTAAGATATCACAAAATTATTATCATGACCGATGCCGATGTCGATGGTGCTCACATTAGAACGTTAATGTTAACACTGTTTTATCGTCAATTACCTGAGTTAGTTGAGCATGGACATATTTACATCGCACAACCTCCACTCTTTAAATATAAAAAAGGTAAAACGGAAAGATATTTAAAAGATGAACGAGAGTTAGATCAATTTTTAATTAACAACTCGGTTGATGGTGTTGAAGTTTTAGTTGATGGAACTAAAATGGAAGGCGAAACGGCCAGAGTATTAATAAATAAATATATAACTTATTCAAAAAACTTAAAAACTTATGAAACTCATTATGATCTAGAACTTTTAAAAAGAATTATTGAAGATGGTAAAATAACTAAAGTTACAATTAAAGATGAAGCGTTTTTAAAAGCTGAAGCAAATAGACTTGAAGAACATTTTAAAACAACCTTTATTCAAACATTGAAAAAATATTTTATTGAAGTGAAAAAAGACGACAAGGGAAATTTCTTTTTAGCAATAGAAGTTAAGTCGGCCATTAAAACACTTCGTTTCAAAATTAGTTCATACTTTGTTGATTCACCCGAGTTTGCAGATTTAACGAACCTCTATGATGGAATTAATAAAAATTATTTTTCCAAGTTTGTTGTAAAATCGGAAAAATTCTCAAAAGAATTTTCAACCCTAGAAGAATTCTCATATGCCATGATTGATATTTCAAAAGATGGCGCTTATATCCAACGTTACAAGGGATTAGGTGAAATGAATCCTGAGCAACTTTGGGAAACAACCATGAATCCATCAAATAGAACATTATTAAAAGTTACCATTGAAGATACTATTGAAGCGGATCAAGTATTTTCAATTTTAATGGGTGATGCTGTTGAACCTCGCAGAGAATTCGTGGAACAAAATGCACTTAATGTTCGCAACCTAGATGTTTAAGGAATAATTTATGTCAGATGTAAATAATAGCGAAATTAATCACGGAAAAATTTCAGATTTACCCATTCAAAAAGAAATGCGTGATTGTTATTTAGATTACGCCATGTCGGTAATTGTCGGTCGCGCGCTTCCAGATGTTAGAGATGGTTTAAAGCCAGTGCATAGAAGAATTCTTTTTTCGATGTATTCTAATAATAATTATCACAACAGACCATTTTTGAAATCGGCAAGAATTGTTGGGGATGTAATTGGTAAGTATCACCCTCATGGAGATACTGCTGTTTATGGCGCCGCTGTTCGTTTGGCCCAAGATTTTAGTATGCGCTACCCTCTTATTGATGGACAGGGAAACTTTGGTTCTATTGATGGAGATAATGCAGCAGCAATGCGATATACCGAAATTAGAATGAAGCGACTAGCGGAAGAAATGCTAGAGGATTTAGAAAAAGAAACAGTTGATTGGCAACCCAACTACGATGACTCACTAAAAGAACCAAAGGTAATGCCATCACGTATTCCCAATTTATTAATTAATGGTTCCGCTGGTATCGCTGTTGGTATGGCAACCAATGTTCCACCACATAACCTAACTGAAGTCATGACTGCACTTGAGGCCTTAATTGATAATAGCAATTTAGGAGTAGAGGATTTGGTAAAAATTGTTACCGGACCGGATTTCCCTACCGGTGGTGCGATTCATGGCCTAGAAGGTATTCGATCAGCATATCATACCGGAAAAGGAATTATTCAGGTTCGTGCTAAGAGTGAAGTTGAACCAATGAAAAATGATCGCGAGAGACTTGTGATCACTGAAGTTCCCTACCAAGTAAATAAAGCAAAACTAATTGAAAGAGTGGCAGAGCTAGTAAATGAAAAAATTCTTACGGGGATTTCTGATATTAGAGATGAGTCAAGTCGTGAAGGTATTCGCATTGCGATTGATTTGAAAAAAGGTGAAATTGCGACAGTAATTCTAAACCAACTTTATAAAACAACACCCTTACAGTCCTCATTTGGTATTATTTTTCTTTCTATTTCTAATGGCCAACCAAAGGTTATGAATCTTAAAGAACAACTCGTTTGTTTTATTGATCATCGCCGTGAAGTGGTTATTAGAAGAACTATTTTCGATCTTAAAAAAGCTAAAGAGCGCGCCCATATTTTAGAAGGTTTAAAAATTTCAGTCGAAAACATCGATGCAATTGTTGAATTGATTAAAAAGTCTGAAGGCCCTCAAGAAGCTAAAATAAATTTAGTTTCTAAATATGCTTTAAGTGAAATTCAGGCGCAATCTATTCTTGAAATGCGCTTACAGCGTTTAACTGGTCTTGAGCGTGATAAGATTTTAAAAGATCATCAAGAAATTATAAAAGAAATCGCGCGCCTTCAGATGATTTTAGATTCTGAAGATCAAGTAAACACTATTATCAAAAATGAATTTATTGAAATCCGTGAAAAATACGGCGACAACAGAAGAACTGAAATTGTTGGCAAGGCCGAAGATATCAACATGGAAGACTTGGTCAAAGAAGAAGAAGTTCTTGTTTCGATTACCTACAAGGGTTATATCAAAAGAATGTTGATTGATACTTATAAGACTCAGCGCCGTGGTGGTGTTGGTCTTAAAGGTGCAGATATGGAAGGAGATAATGATTTTTTCATTAATCTTTTCACTGCTAATACTCATTCAACTTTATGGTTTTTTACTTCAAAAGGGCAAGTATTTAGCAAGAAAGTTTATAATCTTCCTGAAGCTTCTCGTACTTCAAAAGGAAGAAATCTGGCGAATTTAATTTCACTTCCGGCCGGTGAAAAAATTGTAGAAATCATTCCTGTTCCAAAAGATATGGATGGAAAATTTTTAATTATTGCAACTGAGCGTGGGATTGTTAAGAAATCTGAACTTAATGAGTATAAAAATATTCGTGATAACGGATTAAGGGCAATTAAGATACAGGATGATGATAATCTTTTAACAGTACGAATTACAGACGGTAAAAAAGATGTTCTTCTTTGTTCTACTTCGGGAAAAATTATTCGTTTTGAAGAAGAAGACTGTCGACCATTGGGCCGTGTTTCTCAAGGTGTGAAAGGGATTAACATTGATGCTGATGAAAAAATTATCGGTATGGAAATTATTGATGATACGGTCGAAATTTTATCTGTGACGCAAAATGGTTATGGAAAACGTACCATTGCTGCTGAATACAGAAAACAAGCTCGCGGCGGTAAAGGAATTCTGGCCATGAAGCTAACAGAAAAAAATGGCGAAATAGTTCAAATTAAACCTGTTACCAATCGTGATCATTTGATGGTGATTACTGACAAGGGACAAGTTATTCGCACTACTATTTCAAGTATTTCTTTAGTTGGAAGAAACACTCAAGGCGTAAAGCTGATAAACTTAAAAGCTGACGAGAAAGTTGTAGCGATTGAAAAAATTGTTGACCCTGATGAATCAATTGATGCTGTTATTGCACCAGTGACTGATGACAAAATTAATCCTACTGATAGTTAATCTCTTTTTTTTGTTAAGCTGTGATTTTACCCCACAGCTTAACAAAGACATTTTGCGTGCCCAAGTTTCAATAAACTTGAGAGAGTACAAACAAGCAGCTTATCAATACGAAGAAATCTTAAAAAAACACAGCTCTAAAGATATTAGAATTAAAATAGCCTATCAATTAGCTGAAATTTATTCGATTTATCTTTCTGAATATCCTAAGGCCATTTTTTACTATAAAGAAGTGATTAATTTATCTCAAGACCCGCTATGGACAATTAAGGCCGAGGAAAAAATTGCAGACATTCTTTTTTCTTATCAGAAAGATTATAAATCTAGCGCTTTTCATTATAAGAGATTAATTGATTTCACGCCAAAGTTAGAACGATTTGATATGTATGAATTCAGATATGCAATTTCTCTCATTTATTTTAATAAAGACGAGAAAGGTGTCGATGTACTTTTTAAAATTAACTCTACGCCTACACATGAATTCAAACAGAAGTCTTTGTATTACGTAGGTGAATATTATTACCTAAAGCAAGATTGGGTTAAAGCTGTTTACTATTGGAAAAATTATATTGAAAATGAACCGCGCAAAGATAATATCGTAAAGGCAAAATTTTTAATGGCCAACGCTTATGAAATGATGGAATCCCTAAAGATTGCCTATGCAACTTATAAATCTATTATAAATGATTATCCAAACCGTGAAGTAATCACCAGAAAATTATCCTCAATCTATGACAGAAGATTGGCGAGAAAAAGATGATCTCAAATAAATGGATAAAAGTAACGGCACTGGCGATAGGCTATCCCTCGCTGATCTTATCTACTGCAATCTTGTTTCATTGGTTAATAAATGAAAATATTTTATCAAGGTTGGTTGGTCTTTCTTTGTTTTTCTTGTTCGTGATTTTAAATATATTATTAATCGTCATTTATAGTTATAAAAAAAATGTTTAACAGAAAATTGAATCTAAAATATTATTTATTACTAAACCTATTTTTTTTGACCATCATATGCCTACCTTATTTACAACAACCTAAAAAAATAATGGGTTTTTTAATTGTATTTGTAGGAGTAACCTTGAATCAGATATTCCTGATAAAGGGTGTATCAATGTTGATATCGAGCAGCATTGAACAAAATAGTGAAATTTTAAAAAGAAAAAGGAAAGTTGCTGTTATTTACTTAATATTAAAGTTAATAATTTTAATTTTAGCGTTTACATTAAGTGTACAATTCATCAGAAACGAGATAAAAATGGCGTTACTTTTTTATATATTAACCTTTATAAGTTTGTATATTTCGCTATCCAAAGGCTTGAAACATGATGAATAGAGTTGTTTTCATAATTTTAGCGTTGTTTTCGACATCATTATTTGCCAGTGGCGGTTTTACTTGGCTTGGTCCAGTTGCACATGCCCTACATATTCCCGAACATATTGTAACTTTGGCCGTTATCGCTCTTTTTTTATTAGTAACAGGCTACTTGTATCGCGTAAAGGTTTCTAAATTGCAAAATGTGGTTATTCCGGATGAAGGTTTCACACTGAGAAATATTTATGAGGCTTTCGGTCAATTCATGTACACACAGTGCAAAGCCGTTATTGGTGAAAAACAGGGCCCGAAATATTTTAAGTTCGCATCGTTTATATTTATTATAATTTTATTGAGCAACTTAATTGGTCTTATTCCTGGATTTTTACCTCCTACTGAAAATTTAAATACGACTCTTGCTTTAGGTGCCTTTACATTTGTTTATTACAACTTAAAAGGCTGTAAAGAATTGGGAACTATTAATTATTTAAAACATTTTGCGGGACCACTTTGGTATATGGCCATTTTAATTTTTCCTATCGAAATTATTTCTAATTGTATTAGACCTATATCATTAGCATTACGCTTGCGTGGAAATATGTATGGTGACCACTTGGTTCTGGGAATTTTCTCAGGAATGGTTCCGGCCCTTATTCCAATCGTATTTATGATTTTGGGACTACTTGTTTGTTTTATTCAAGCTTATGTTTTTACAATTTTAACGATGGTATATATTGCATTGGCCACTGCTCATCACGATCATGGTGATCACGAAGCACATGCACACCATTAAACTTTATTAGGAGATCTTATGAAAAGACTTGCTTACTTACTTCCACTTTTACTTGTAACTTCAAACGTATTTGCTGAAGATGCTGCTACTGGTAGCTCTAACATGACTGAAAAAGCAGTTAAGTACTTTGCTTACTTTTTTGCTGTGGCAATTGCTGCATTCGGTGGAACAAAAGCTCAAGCTGCTGCTGCTTCAGTTGCCTTAGAAGGTATTGCAAGAAACCCGAGTGCTGCTGATAAGATTCAAACTCCAATGATTCTTGCTCTTGCGCTAATTGAGTCACTTGTGATCTTTACACTTATCTCTGTTTTCCTTGTGTAATTTGCGTTTTAAAGATTTTTAAAATAAAAGAGAGGGACTGATGAGTCCCTCTTTTTATTTAAACATTTGTTTCCAAGAAGCGTTAAAAGGAATCCCTTACGCCTCCCCCAATCCACTGGTTGGTGCAGTCCTCGTCAAAAACGGTAAAATTATTGGTCTTGGTCATCACGAAAAATGTGGTGAAAATCATGCTGAAGTTAATGCGATTAAAAACGCCACAGAGGATGTTGCTGGTGCAACTTTATACTGCTCTCTTGAGCCTTGCTGCCATACCAATAAAAGAACACCGCCTTGCACAGAGCTTATTATTAAATCAAGAATTTCTACTGTTATTGTCTCAAATCTCGACCCAAATCCTGAAGTCAGTGGAAAAGGTTTAAAAATATTAGAGATGAGTGGAATTAAAGTTGAATTTGGAGAAGAAAGAGAAAAAGGTGAAGATATTAACGAAGTCTTTTTTAAATATATAAAAAATAAAATCCCATTTGTGCATCTAAAATGGGCACAAAGCTTAGATGCAAAATTATGTACTGATCAATATGATTCAAAGTGGATTACCAACGAAGAATCCAGAGAATACGCCCACTATTTACGCTATAGATATGATGCCGTGCTAATTGGTAAAAACACTTTTGTCCAAGACGCACCCAATCTATCACCGCGCGGGAAATGGGCCAAAGAAATAAAAAAGATTGTGGTGGGGAATTTTTCTCCAGATGAAATAGACGCAATGAGCAATAAATCCTTTATAGCAATAAATACGAAAGGAAAAAAATTAAGTACAAGCGCAATCTTACAACAAATTGGCGCACTGGGTATAAGTTCTGTCTTGGTTGAAGGAGGACCTGCGACATTAAATCAATTCTTAAATGAAACAACCTATGATAAGGTCACGACGTTTATTGCACCTATCTTTATTGGTAATGGCCCTAGCTATTTTGAGAGTCATTTCTCTAAAATTGCTGATGCAATAAGTTTGAAAAATGTTACACACAAAAGTTTTGGTAACAATTTGGTTATCGAAGGATCTAAGTAATGTTTACCGGTTTAGTTTCAGAAATTGGAGAAATCAAAAGCGCCAAAGAAATTAAAGAAGGCGTAAAGTTTAAAATTTCTTCTAAGAAATTATTGCGTGAATTATCGCTTGGTGATTCAATCGCCGTAAATGGCGTATGTCAGACAGTTGTGGATAAGTCTAGAAAATATTTTTCAGTCGTGGCAGTTCAAATTACTTTAGAAAAAACAAATTTTAAAAATCTAAAAGAAACAAAAACGGTTAATTTAGAATTGCCGATGAGATTACAAGATAGAATGGGCGGCCATTTTGTTTCTGGTCATGTGAATGGCATAACCCAAGTTAAGAAAATCACGAAAAGAGGAAAAAATTATAATTTTTTTTTTGAAATGGATAAAAAATCAACAAAATATTTAATCAATGAAGGCTCAATCACTTTAAATGGTGTGAGTTTAACTGTTGCCAGTGTTGATGATAAAAAAAATGAATTTATGGTAACAATTATTCCTCATACATTTTCACACACAACTTTTGGTAGCCTAGCAGTTGGTGAAGAAGTGAATTACGAGGTGGATATCTTGGCAAAATATTTAGAACGAATGATGAAGGTTAAGTTATGAATAAATTTAATACAATAGAAGAAACTTTACTGGCCATTAAAAATGGAGAAGTGGTTATTGTTATAGATGATAAAGATCGCGAAAATGAAGGCGACTTCGTTGCGGCATCTGAACTTGCTACTCCCGAAGTAATAAACTTTATGGCAACTTATGGGCGTGGATTAATTTGCGCTCCATTATCTCAAAAAAGAGCGAGACAACTTAATTTAAATCTAATGACAGCAAATAATACGTCCGAACATGAAACGGCATTTACCATTAGTGTTGATGCGGCCAATGGTGGGACAGGAATTTCGTCATCCGATCGAGCATTAACAGTAAAAATTTTGGCCGATGAGAATTTTTCTGATCAAGAGTTGCGTCGTCCGGGTCATATATTTCCACTTATTGCCAAAGATGGAGGCGTGCTTATTCGTCCTGGGCACACTGAGGCTTCGGTTGATTTGTGTCGTTTAAGTGGATTAAAAGAATGTGCGGTCATTTGTGAAATTATTAATGCTGATGGCAATATGGCCAGAGAAAATGATTTATTTGAAGTAGCTAGAGTTCATAATTTGAAAATAATTTCAATTAATCAATTAATAGATTACAGAATTAAAAATGAGTTTTTAGTTGAGACAACGGAGCAAACCGTTTTACCAACAAAATATGGTGAGTTTGAAATAAATTATTTCGAAAGAAAAGACAAATTAGAACATTGTCTTGTTTTAAAGACATTAAATTTTAATCCTGAGAATGAAGTTTTGGTGCGTGTACATTCAGAATGTATGACCGGCGAAGTCTTTGGTTCTTTAAAATGTGATTGCTCAGAACAGTTAGAGGAATCTATGAAAAGTATTTTTGAGCATGGAAATGGGCTCATTATTTATTTGAAACAAGAAGGTCGTGGTATTGGTTTAAAAAATAAAATTAGAGCTTATCAATTGCAAACAGAAGGATTTGACACAGTTGAAGCCAATTTGCATTTAGGCCTTAAAGCTGATGCGAGAGAATACTCGATGGCGTATCAAGTTTTAAAATATTATTCATGTACTGAAATCGTTCTTTTGACAAATAATCCAAGTAAGGTTGAACAATTAGAAAAATTGGGAGTGAAAATTCTTGAGAGAAAGCCATTGATTATTCCCTCAAACTTAATTAACCAAAAATATTTTCACACAAAACAAGAAAGAATGGGACATATCTATGAAAGTCATTGAAGGGACATTCAATATCGACAAAAACGATCAATATGCGATTGTGGTGTCGCGTTTTAACGAACTAGTGACAAGTAAGCTACTTGAAGGCGCCGCCGCTGCGCTTAAAAAATATGGTGTTGATGAGAAAAAAATAACGGTATTTTGGGTTCCTGGCGCTGTTGAAATTCCTTTAATTGTAAAAAAGGTGGCAAAGTCAAAAAAATATTCGGCCATTATAACTTTAGGCGCTGTCATTAAGGGTGAAACACAACATTTTGATTATGTTTGCTCATTAGTAAGTTCAGGAGTTTCGGCGGTGAATTTAGAATTTGAAATACCTGTGATCTTTGGAGTTTTAACCACAGAAAATTTAGAGCAAGCTCTTGATAGATGTGGTGGAAAATTAGGTAATAAAGGTCATGAATCAGCTGTAACAGCTTTAGAATTAGTAAATTTGATTAAGAAAATCTAAATTGACAGTTTTTCATTAACTTGTTTTATAAAACCCAGAGAAGATTTAATTTCATTTAAGACATCAGTCTTTGAAATTTTAGTGTCTGGCTTTTCGTCAATTTGTTCAAAAAAATACGTTAATCTATTAAATCCTAATGTAGCACTAGAAGATTTAAACTGATGTGCGAAATCTTTGGCCTTTCTAGAAGTGATTTCATTATCAAGATAAAACTTATAAACACTCAATAGACCATCGTAATAGGATTTTAAAATTTCGTAAGTGCTGTCTTTTCCTAAAGTGTCAAATAGGTTTTGAATTTTTGGAGAAAAGATAATTTCTTCACTGTAGAAGGGGGCCAAAATATTATAAAGATCTTGCAATACAAACGGCTTTGTTAAGTAGTCGTTCATTCCAGATTTAAGGCACTTTATTTTTTCATCCTTAAGGGCATTTGCGGTCATGGCAATAATGGGAATGTCTTTCCATTGCTCGGTTGATCGAAATTTTTTTGTCGTTTCATGCCCGTCTAATAATGGCATATGTAAATCCATCAAAATGATATCGATAGACACATTATCCATTAGTTTAATCGCTTCTATTCCATTTGAGGCCAAGTAAACATGTTGATTTATTTTTTCTAAAAGTGTCTGGGCAATTAATTGATTGGTTGAATTATCTTCAACAACCAGAATATTTTTTTTAGGCAGTTCAAAGTTTTTTCTTTTTATAGTCGCAGTTACCCTTAAGGGAGCATGAACTTCAGTGAGTGGAATTTGAAAAAAGAACTTACTTCCCAATCCTGGAGTGCTGTTAAAATGAATAGACCCACTTAAATTGGTAATGATCTTCTTGCAAATAGAAAGTCCCAGGCCTGTTCCTGGCTCGATATTTTGACCTGATCTTTGTAATGTCGTGAAAGGAGAAAATACTTTTGAGAAATCATCGGCATGAATACCACACCCGGTATCTTGCACTGAAAACTGAATAATATTTAATTTATCCATTTTTTTGTCAAATAGTTTTACATCAACGACAACTTGACCTGCTGTTGTAAATTTAATGGCGTTACCTACAAGATTTAGTAATATTTGTGCAATTCGGCCACTGTCTCCATTAACCCAAGTCGGCAAATTGTCATCGAAATGCAAAATAAGTTTAATATCTTTATTGGCGGCTTTAATTTTAAAAACCTCCAATGAAAGCTCCACAAATTCTTTTAGATGTATGTCACTTTTTTCCAGTTCAATTTTTCCAGATTCAATTTTAGAGAAATCCAATAAATCATTAATGAGGCGTCTTAATGATTGGCTTGAAGTGTATAAAATATCAATGATAGTTTTTTCTTTGTTGGAAAGATTTTTTTGTCTTAAGAAATCAGACATACTAATAATTCCATTTAAGGGAGTTCTGATTTCATGACTAACCATTGCTAGAAATTGAGATTTCATGGCAGATGCTTCTTGGGCCGCCCTTTCACTTCGCTTAACAATAATCGAGGCATAGACAATAAAAAAGAGTGCAGCACTAGAAATTATAGCGAGCCAAATATTAACAGAATCAAGGACTCTTAAGGTCGATGGTCTTGCTAAATAAATATCATCATTAAGTATAAATTGAATTTTTTTTGATAACACAGTAAGATTTTCAGCCTGCTCATAATCTTCATCAACGTTATTGGAACTCAGAATCTCTAGGTATAGATTGCGCAAGTCATTTAATAAAAAATTAAAACGCTGATCACCTTGCAATAATTTTTGTAAATGCAAAAAATGTTCAGGAATATAGCGTGCAGTTTTTTGTAATCGTAAAAAATCATCGAGATCTTTTTCGCTTTTAAAGTTTTGTTTAGCAACGCTTAAGTCACGAATGGAGTCGTTTAGCTCAGATAAGCTTCTTTGTACTTCCAGTAAGTGGTCTTGTTTTTTAATAGTTTGTTCAAGTTGAATCACGCCTAAAAACGTTAAGGTGATGGAAAATATCAATAAAAAAACGCCGGCCCAGAGAACTAAGTCCTTTTTCCTATAAATAAGTAAATGATTCTTAAGCATTCTCATTTTTATCACATGAGACTTGTTTTTAATAATAAATTTAGTTAAGTATATAGATAACTAGCAAAAGTGAAAAATTCTTAAATGTGAAGATTTCTCCAAGGAGAAAAAGATGTCAAAAGAAAAACTGCTATGCATTGAGGATGATCCTACAATGCAACTTATTATTAAAAACTCACTTAAAGAACACGATCTGATTTTTACCTCCACTTTAAAAGATGCCAGGAGTGAAATTGAAAAGAGCAAGTTTGGCCTGATAATGCTGGATATAAATTTACCAGACGGTGATGGAATAAAATTTTTAAGCACTGTGGGAATCAGTTCACCTGTTTTTATTATTTCAGGACAAGGTGATCTTTCAAATAAAATCACTGCTTTTTCACTTGGAGCAGAAGACTTTATTACCAAGCCTTTCGAGCCTCTGGAACTTAGGGCCAGAGTCGATTCAAAATTGAAAAAGTTAAAACAAATTGAAGAATCACACATGATCAAGAAAATTGGTGATTTAGAAATTGATCAAGAAAGACATAAAGTATTTATTATTAAAGAATCTGGAAGATTAGTCATTGATCTTACGTTTATTGAATTTAATCTGCTCTGTTTATTAACTAAAAGATTAGAGTTTGTTTATCCTAGAGAAATAATTTTAAATGAAATTTGGGGCAAAACCTATGTTTCAGACAGAACAGTAGATAGTCATATTGCACATTTGAGACAAAAAATTGCAGAAGCGATGTTAAAGATTGAAACGGTGAAAGGTATTGGATATTGCGCGAAAGTGTAAATAGGTGGACCGATTAAGGTCCACCTGTTTACAGCATAAAGAATAATTATTTTTTAGGAGCTTCTTCAGTTGTAGAAGTTTCTGTGGCACCTTTTTCGTGGTGTTTTTTAGCAGCTTTTTTCTTGTGAGTTGCGTTTGCAGCAACTTCAGTATTAGCTGTTTCTTTTTTTACTTCTTCTTTTTTTTCGTGTTCAGTTGCGAAAGATACAGAAGAAACTAGAGCAAGAGTTACCAGAGCAAGAATCAATTTTGACATAAAAATCTCCTTTTTTAGATTGAATAAATATTGTAGTCGAAACTGGGATTATGACAACGTGATATGTATGGTAATTTCTCCATCTGAGATGTACGAACCGGCCACTCCAATTGTTAATTATAGGTATTTAGCAGTATAAGAGTTTTTTACTTTGCTCAAATTCTTAATTGGGCCAGCGTACAAGACTTCTCCGCCACCATCTCCGCCCTCCGGGCCAAGGTCAATCACATAATCGGCCGTCTTGATTACATCAATATTATGTTCAATAATTAAAACGGAGTGTCCGTTATTTACCAGTGTTTGGACAATATTTAGAAGAAGTTTAATATCATTAAAATGGAGACCGGTTGTCGGTTCATCAAGAATATAAAAAATATGGCCTCTTGGTTTTTTTGAAAGCTCTCTGGATATTTTCATTCTCTGAGCTTCACCACCAGAGAGAGTGGTAGCAGGTTGACCAAGTTTTAAATATCCTAAGCCAACATCTAGAAGACATTTAAGTGTGCGCCCAAGTTTATTGTGGTTCTTGAAAACATCATAAGCTTCTTCAATAGATAAACCTAGGATGTCTGCAATATTTAGATTTTTGTAAGTGATTTTTAAAGTTTCCTTATTGTATCGACTGCCGTTACAGGTAGGACAAGTGAGATAAACATCTGGTAAAAAATGCATTTCGATTTTCTTTACACCATTGCCTTCACAATCTTCACACCGACCACCCTTAACGTTAAAGCTAAATCGTCCAGGCCCATATCCTCTGATTTGTGAGTCTTGGGTTTTAGAAAATAAAATTCTTATGTCATCGAAAATTCCACAATATGTTGCTGGATTTGAGTGAGGAGTTCTACCGATGGGAGATTGATCCAGTTCGATAATTGAATCGATCAGATCGATGCCTA